>Ga0190313_1000810_pt1 | contig 17692 bp, 23 predicted proteins | sample 4870071011_MG_FD_169989 | JGI IMG/M metagenome (GOLD analysis project Ga0190313, IMG submission 169989) | Hydrothermal vent sediment bacterial communities from Southern Trench, Guaymas Basin, Mexico - 4870-07-10-11_MG | ecosystem: Environmental > Aquatic > Marine > Hydrothermal vents > Sediment ...
AAAACAATACCGCGCGGGCAGGTTTGCGAGGATAATCGCTATTTTAAATTAAGAGGTTGAATAAGAAAATGGGAACTGTAGGTAGGAAGCCAAAACCAGCAGAATTAAGATTGATTGAGGGTAATCGAGAACATAGACCAATACCAGAAGTGCCAAAACCAAAACCTGTGTTACCGAAACCACCCAGATGGCTTAATCCGATTGCAAAGAAAGAATGGAAGCGGATTGTACCTGGATTATACAATCTTGGATTACTCACAGTTATAGATTTGGCGGCTCTTGAGGCATATTGTCAATGTTATGCAAAATGGCGTGAGGCTGAGGAGAAGGCTAAGATAGAGGTTTTTAAGACAGAAACAGGATATACAAGTCAGAACCCATATATTAACGTGGCGATTAAGTACTCGAAAGAAATGAGAGCATACCTTACCGAGTTTGGTATGACTCCATCGAGTAGGACAAGGGTGAACACAGAAAAAATAAATGATACAAAAGATGAATGGGATGAGGTGCTCGGTGTACGATGAGAAAAAAGCGGAAAAAGTTATTAAGTTTGTTAAATTACTCAAACACACGAAAGGACGATGGGCAGGACAACGGTTTCAGCTGTTGCCTTGGCAGGATGAATTGCTGAGGAAGCTTTTTGGCACAGTGGACGAGAACGGATACAGGGTATATCGTAAGTGTTATGTTGAAATTGGGAAAAAAAATGGGAAAAGCGAGCTTGGTGCAGCTATAGCGTTATACTTGTTGGTTGCTGATGGGGAATACGGTGCAGAGATTTACTCTGCAGCATGCGATAGAGAGCAGGCGTCAATTGTTTACAACGTAGCTGCTTCAATGGTTGAACAGGAGCAGCAACTCAAAAAACGATTAAAAGTGATTAGGTCTACAAAACGGATTATTTATCCTGCGATGAATAGTTTTTACCATGTTTTGTCGGCTGATGCTTACACGAAACATGGATACAATATACACGGTGTGATCTTTGACGAACTCCATGCACAGCCAAATCGAGAATTATGGGACGTACTAACGGAAGGTGCAGGAGACGCAAGGACACAACCTTTGGTCTTTGTCATAACTACAGCAGGCTACGACAGAAACTCAATCGGTTGGGAAGTACACGAGTATGCGCGTAAGGTAAGAGATGGAATTATTGATGATCCACATTTCCTCCCTGTTATTTATGGGCTTGAAGAAGATGAGGATTGGCGAGACGAGCAGAATTGGTATAAAGCTAATCCGAGTCTTGGATATATCATTGATATTGAGAAATTAAGAGCAGCCTATAAGGAGGCCGAGAACATACCAGCCAAGCAGAATCTTTTTAGAAGACTGAGACTTAATCAATGGGTACATCAACAGACCCGATTCTTGCCAATGCAGTTTTGGGATCTGTGTAGTGGTAAGGTTGATGTGAAAGATCTTAAAGGCCGAGTTTGTTATGCAGGTCTGGACTTAGCAAGTTCAGTTGATATTGCAGCATTTGCGAAGGTTTTCCCTCGTGAGGATGGGTTTGATATACTTATGCGATTCTGGATACCTGAAGAGAATATGCGAGAGCGATCTTTAAGGGATAAAGTACCTTATGATGTGTGGGTGCGAGACGGATTCATCAAAGCTACACCAGGAAATGTAATTGACTATAAAACAATTGAAAATGATATATTACGAGATGCTGAGATATATAATATTCGTGAAATTGCCTTTGACCGATGGGGGGCGGTACAACTGGTACAGAATCTTGAGGCTGAGGGATTGACGGTTGTACCAATAGGACAGGGTTTTAAATCTATGTCACCACCTACGAAGGAATTGTTAAAACTTGTGATGAGCAAAAAGATTAGACACGGTGGTAATCCTGTTTTGAGGTGGATGGCTGATAATATGGCGGTAACCATGGATGCAGCTGAGAATATAAAACCGGACAAAAAGAAATCAACAGAGCGTATAGATGGTATGGTGGCATTGATAATGGCACTTGACAGAGCTATACGACATAAAGATAAAATAAAATCAGTATACGACGAAAGAGGGATACTGGCTCTATAAAGGAGTATAAAATTGGGTATTTTTGGAAAGCTATTTAAAAAGCGGTCTTTGAATGTTACGAAAGCACTACTCGAAGCAGCGACTATAAATAATCAAGCTACATCAGGTGTAAGCGTAACAGAATATAGTGCAACGAAATATTCAGCGGTATTGGCTTGTGTAAGAGTATTAGCTGAGACGGTTGCATCATTGCCGTTACACGTTTATAGGCGTTTGAAAAACGGTAAAGAGAAAGCTACAGACCATTATCTATATGATATTTTGCACACACAGCCGAATCCTGAATTAACAAGTTTTGAATTTCGTGAATTACAGATGGTTTATTTGGCTTTGTGGGGTAATGCCTATGCGGAGATTGAGTATGGTAATGATGGAAAGATAAAAGGGTTGTGGCCATTAAGACCCGATTTAATGCAGGTTCGCAGGGTTAACGGTGAACTGGTCTATGAGTATCAGAGCCAAGCGGTCGGCCGTAAATATTATCCTGCTCAAAGAATATTACATATCAGAGGGTTATCAACTGATGGTATTGTCGGTGTTTCTATGATTCGGCTTGCTCGTGATGCTATTGGATTGGGGCTGGCTGCGGAAGAATATGGAGCGAGATTCTTCGCAAATGATGCGAGACCTGGGATTGTTTTAGAACACCCTGGAACATTAAGTAAAGAAGCACTTAAAAATTTGAAAAAATCGTGGGAAAATGAGCATAGGTCACTTTCAAATAAGCATAGAATCGCAATACTTGAGGAGGGTATGAAGGTACACGAGGTGGGTATACCGCCTGAAGATGCACAATTTTTGGAGATTCGGAAGTTTCAAGTAAACGAAATAGCAAGAATATTTAGAGTGCCACCTCATTTAATCGGTGATTTAGAGAAAGCGACTTTCTCGAATATAGAGCAGCAATCAATTGAGTTTGTGGTACATACAATAAGACCTTGGCTTGTACGGTGGGAACAGGCGATAATGCGCGACTTGTTTTCACCTGATGATAGGAAAGAATATTTTGCCGAATTCTTGGTTGATGGGTTATTACGTGGTGATATAAAGAGCAGATACGAAGCGTATAGTATAGGACGACAAAACGGGTGGTTGAGTGCTGATGATATTCGGGAAATGGAAAATATGAACCCATTGCCAGATGGTACAGGTAAAATATATTTGATTCCTTTGAATATGATACCAGTTAACACGATAACAAGCGGCGGTAGCAAAGATGGTAAACAGGACAATAAACAGAATAACAAACAGAATAACAAACAGAATAACAAACAGAATAACAAACAGGATAATAGAAAGATTGGGATAAGAGAAAAAAGGGCAGCAGAATCAAGACGTAGGATAGCTAATTCTTTTATATCTTTATTTACAGCTACCGAGCTAAAGATTGTCAAGCGTGAAATTGGGGAGATCAAGAAAGCTCTAAAAAAGTATTTGATGAGACGTGATAAGCAAGACTTCCAAGATTGGTTAGATGAATTTTATGAATCTCACAAAGAATACAAAAAGAATGCATGGATGCCTGTATATATAACCTTTGAAGAAGCGATCAAAAGTGAAGTTTTTGAAGAGCTGAATATAGGAAATACGAAGGTGGATCATCAACAATTTATAAATGATTACATAGAATCGCATGTTAATATGCAAATTGGATCGTCACGTGGGCAAATAAGGAAGATATTGAATGAAAGCGATGAGCCATTAGATGAAATTGAAAAACGGTTAGACGAGTGGAAAGAAAAGAGACCAAGTAAAATAGCAAGACTTGAAACGGTACAGTTCTCGAATGCGATAGCTCGTGAGACATATCGAGATGTAGGAATACAACGGATACAGTGGGTTGCAAGTCCTAACTCTTGCCCATATTGCAGTAGCCTTGATGGACGTATAGTCGGAATAGATACGGCATTTCTGAATTCGGGTATTTCTTTCAGGCCTGATGGTGTGGATGTACCGATGGCGATTAATTTTGATATATTTCATCCCCCAGCACATGAGGGGTGTGAATGCCAGATTATGGCAGTGTAAGAAAGAGAATAAAGGAGTAGAGATATGGAAGTAAGAAAAGCAATACCAGTACATCATACAGCGGTATCGGATGCAAGTTGGGATGGTCCTAAAAACGAAGCAAATCTAAAAAACGATGGTGACGCAGCGTACTACCGTAAAGCTTATGCATGGGTTGATCCAGAGAAAGACCCCGATACAAAAGCTGCATATAAATTTATACATCACGAGGTATCAAGCGACGGTAAAATTGGTGCTGCAAACATAAGGGCTTGTATAACGGGCATAGCGGTGCTTAATGGCGCAAGGGGTGGTACGAAAATACCTAAAGCAGATAGAAAAGGAGTATATAACCACCTTGCAGCACATTTAAGAGATGCCGATATTGAACCACCTGAATTAAAGAGCAGAAATATTGAAATAGATTATCGGTCTTTCCCATTAGTTGAGGTAAGAGCAACAGAAGATGATAAAATTGTCGGCCACGCAGCGGTATTTGACCAGCTGTCAGTTGATCTTGGGTCTTTCCGTGAGAAAATAGCTAAAGGAGCTTTCAAAAAAACAATTCAGGAAGCTGATGTTAGAGCTTTGTGGAATCATGATCCTAACTATGTACTTGGTAGGACCAAAAGCAATACCTTGAAATTACAGGAAGACGATAAAGGTCTTGCTATAGAGATTAATCCACCAAATACGACTTGGGCAAGAGATTTGATGGAATCAATCAGACGTGGTGATATTGACCAAATGTCTTTTGGTTTTAGGGCTGTGAAAGAAGACTGGGAAACTGAAGGAGACCAACTTATTAGAGTATTGAGAGAAGTTGAACTCTTTGATGTGTCTCCAGTAACTTTTCCCGCATATCCGACAACCGATGTGCAGGTGAGAAAGCTAATAGATGTTCTGAGGTGCTATTTTCCAGCCGAGCCGATCCTGGCTGATCACTCGGATGTGAAGAAAAACACTGATGAACTATCAATATTAAAAAGATATTTAGAATTAAAATCAAGAAAATAGGGAGGTAATATTATATGGATAAACTGAAGTCTTTGGAACTCAGGAAGAAAAAGGATGCTCTTGTAAAAGAGGCTGATGAGATATTAAAAAAGGCCGAAACTGAAAAGAGAAGCTCACTTACTGAAGATGAAAAGAAAAAATGGGGAGATTTAATGGCACAGATTGATGAGCTGAATGAGGCTATTGAGAGATATGAGAAGCTCGAAGCCGAAAAAAGGTCATTAAAAGGGTCTATAGAAGAGCCAATTAAACCAGCTCCTAACGATCCGTCCATCGGGATGAATAAAAGGGATGTAAAACAATATAGCCTTGTGAGAGCAATCAGGGCTGCAGCTACTGGGAACTGGAAAGATGCAGAGCTTGAGAAAGAGGCCAGTGAAGCGGTTGCGAAAAAATTTAGAAAAGAGCCAAGAGGCTTCTACGTGCCGTATGATTGGTTGGCTACTGGATTGGCAACTGAGCAACGTGACTTACTTGTTGGCACTGGGAGTCAAGGTGGGTATCTTGTAGGAACTGATCTGCTTTCTAAAAGCTTTATCGAACTGCTGCGCAACAAGATGGTTGCACAGGCTGCAGGTGCTAAGGTACTAAGCGGTCTTGTAGGAGATATTGCCATACCGAAGCAGAGCGGTGGGGCTACTGCATATTGGGTAAGTGAAGGAAGTGCACCAGATGAAAGCAATCAAACGGTTGAACAGGTAGCTCTTTCGCCAAAATCAATCGCAGCTTTCACCGACTACACAAGAAAACTTTTACTCCAATCTTCAATTGATGTTGAGGCTTTCGTAAGAGATGATCTGGCTACAGTCTTAGCTCTTGGTATTGATCTCGCAGTCTTTCATGGAAGCGGTACTGGGGCAGAACCTACAGGGATACAAAACACAACTGGAGTAGCTACGGTAGCAATCGGTTCAGATGGTGGTGATCCTACATGGTCACATATAGTTGATCTTGAAACAGAGGTCGCACAGGATAATGCTGATATAGGATCGCTCGCCTATATCACCAATGCTAAAGTTCGAGGGAAGCTAAAAAAGACTGCTATTAATGCAACTTATGGTGATAAGATGGTATGGGAGAACAGCAATACCCCATTAAATGGCTACAAGGCTTTCGTCACCAATCAGGTTAAATCTGATCTCACCAAAGGAAGTGGCACAAATCTGTCGGCTATATTCTTTGGAAATTGGGGTGACGTGATTATTGGACAATGGGGGACTCTGGATATACTTGTTGACCCGTATACTGGTGGTACAAGTGGGACTGTCAGGATAATAGCTTTTCAGGATGTGGACATAGCAGTAAGACATCCAGAGAGTTTTTCAATGATCCTTGATGCTTCAACTGCTTAGTAAATAACATAAGGGGGTGGTAATCCACCCTCTTTCAATAAAAATTAAGAGAGGTGAAAAAAATGATAGATGCATATAGTGGATTAAACCTTATATCATTATTGCCATCGGATGCTTATACAGCATCAACAAATGGGACTGGTGTCGATGTCACGGATTATGTTGGAAATGTGATGATTATACTCGATTCTTCGGCTGTAGGAACGGATGATGAAACTCTTGATGTGAAAATACAGTCTTCAAGCGATAATTCTACTTGGTCGGATATTAGCGGAGCTGCTTTCACACAGGTAACCACATCGGCATCATTGCAGAAGATTAAAATTAACATAGATGCACAGACGAAATATATACGAGCAGTTGCGACGATAGCAGGCACATCACCATCAGCTAAGTGCTCGGTACACATGATTGGATATAAGCAAGTCAAATCATAAGGAGTAGACTATGAAAATTAAGATATTAGCACCAACGGTGATAAATAAAGAGGTTAAATACGAAGATGATGTGGTTGAGGTTAAAGATAATGTTGCAGCTGCTTTAATTAGACGAGGTAGAGCGGTTAAAGTCGAAACCTTAAAAGATGCAAAAGAGAAGAAGGTCGAGACAGCAACAGCAGAACCTATAAAGGAAAAAGCAACAATCGAAGTAGAGAAAAGGAAAGTTACAAAAAAGAGGAAATAAAAAATGGCTCTTACGTTAGTAACAGCACCGACGGTTGAACCTGTAACAGTAGCGGATATAAAATCACATCTGCGTATAGATACGACTGATGAGGATACTCTAATTGAAGATTATATCACGGCGGCAAGGGAATACTGCGAAAGATATCAGAACAGGGCGTATATAACGCAGACATGGAATTTGACATTGAACGATTTCCCCGATGGGGATGAAATCGAGATACCCTTGCCACCTTTGCAATCAATTACAAGTATCAAATACTATGGCACGGACGACACCGAATATACATTATCAACTGATGATTATATGGTTGACACAGACAGCGAGGTTGGCCGTGTGGTTCTGAAGTACGCCAAAACATGGCCATCGATAACATTAAGGCCTGCGAATGCAGTTGTGATTCAATTTGTTGCAGGCTATGGAGATGCTGATACAGATGTACCAGAGAGAATTAAACAAGCCATTAAGTTACTTGTAGGCCATTTGTACGAAAATCGAGAAGCAACAAGTATCAGAAGCATCGTGAATGTTCCTTTTGCGGTTGAATCATTACTAATGCTTGATAGGATTGTGGCAATATGAGAGCAGGAAGACTTAGACATAGAATAACGATACAACAGCCAACTTTAACGACCAATGCGTTAGGTGGTAAAACAAAAAGTTGGACTGATTTTACTACTGTGTGGGCTGCGATAGAACCGACGACAGGACATGAAATAGACCAAGACCACCAATTAGAGCCTGAGGTATCAGCAAGGATCGTAATAAGATATTTGAGTGGTATTACATCGGATATGCGAATAAAGTACGGTTCTAAATATTACAAGATATCAGGGATTGTAAATCCTGATGAAAGAAATCGAGAATTACAACTGTTAGTAGAGGAAACAAAGGATTTTGAATAATGGTTGTTATCCATGCAAAATTAGAAAATACAGAGAGGGTAAAAGGAGCACTAACTGAAATCAGAAAGCGTATGCGTGAAGCTCTATTAGATGCACTTACAATATCGACGAAAGAAGTAAAAAAGGAAGCGAAGGCACTTGTACCTGTGAGAACTGGTAAAACACGGAACAGCATCGAAGGTTGGGTAAGTAGACGAGAGATGACTGGATATGTTGGATCAGGTTGGCATATAGCACGATTTCTTGAATATGGAGTAAGTTCACACGAAATAAAAACGAAAAATAGGAAAGTGCTCTCGGATGGCAAGAATGTGTATGGTACAGTTGTATCTCATCCTGGTATGAGACCGAGGCCATACTTACAGTTAGCGGTTGGAAGAAAAACCGAATTTGTTCAAAATACTCTATATCGTACAGTTGAAAAAGCGATAAGGGAGGTATTGCGTGGGGATTAGAGAAAATATACTAAATGACATTGAATCGACACTTGCAAACATAACGACAGATAATGGATATAACAATGATATTGGTCTTGTATCACGTGAGAGTGAAAACTTTGAGAGATTTACCACGAATGATTACCCGTTTGCGATAATACAATGGACATCGGAAGATAAAGATACAACGGGAGCAAATCAACAAACGGTTATATCTGATCTTGAAGTTGTGATACAGGGTGGGATATATGCAACATCGAACCGAGAGACAGCACTGAATAATTTTCTTGATGACTTAGAAAAGGCATTGTGTAATGATGGTACACGCAATAATAACGCATGGTATACAATACCTGTTTCAATAGAAATATTTGACACACCAAAGGAAAATGTAATAGTATTTAATTATACATTTTTGATTAAATATGATTATGTGTACGGTGCACCATAAGGAGGCTAAAATGATAAAGGTTAGGGTTAAAGAACCTTTTGAAACAAAAGTTCATCGTGTAATAGCAAAACAGAAAGGCGAGATAATCAATATGCCTGAAGAAGACTACGAGGAAGTGGAAGACCTCGTAGAAAGAATAGAAAAAATAGATAAAAAGAAAACAAAAAAGGAGTAAGCCATGGGAGTAGTAGGAACAGGACGAGAAGGATATATTGGTATAGCAAAAGAAACTACATGGGGGACAGCGGTTGAACCATCCACTTTTTTAGAATTTGTATCCGAGAGCATAACGAAAAGTATTAATCCGATTGTATCATCGGCTAATATCAATACACGTTTCAAGAAAGACATATATCAAGGGTCAATTGATATTAGCGGTGGATTTTCAATCGAGGTTAATCCTGATAACATTGGATTGCTGATCGGTGCAACGCTTGGTTCTGAGTCAACAGCACAGGTGGATACAACAACCGCATACGATCACACTTTCACGCCTGCAGGTATAGCAACAGCTTTGCCAAGCTTAACGATCGAAGTAGGCAGAGCGATAAAGCAGATGCGATACAGTGGATGTATGGTAAACTCTATGAAACTATCGGCAGCAGTAAACTCAATACTTACAGCCGAGTTTGATATTCTTGGCAAAAATGAAGATGATACAGTATCGGCAGCGACACCCTCATATAGCTCAAAAAAGCCATACGTATATCATTGGGGGACAATAAAAATTGATACAACAACTGTGGCATACGTAAAAAGTTTTGAGTTTTCCTATAGCAATAACTTATTTGCCGATGGATATGCACTGGACGGAAACCAAACCAGAGCTATTCTGTACAAACAAGGTGCGGAAATAACGGGGACAATGGATCTTGAGTTTACGACCGATTCATATATAGAGAGAACCGCATATTTGGACAATACAGACAAAGCTTTGCAGTTAGTATTCACCTCAACCGAGACAATTGAGTCAGGATATTATTATACAATTACAATTGATATGCCACACGTGAAATATACAAAAGCAGATGCAAATATTGGTGGTCCTGATGCTATACCGTTTAGTGTTGATTTTGAAGCTGTGCAACCATCTATAAGTACAGCAGCTATAACGATTACATTGAGAGATGCAAGGACTACAGATTGGAGTGCCTAAAAAATAGATAGGAGGAAGGATAATGAAAATAGGTATTGATAACATTAAAATATCAGAGACAAAAGAGATTGATATATCGCCATATCTTACAGTTAATGAACCAGTAAAAATAAAGATACGACATCTTACAACAAAAAAAAGAAACGAAGTAATAGCATTAATGTTGCACGGCCAGGAAATGAGTGGAGCAAATAAAGATAATATCAAAATAGAAAACACAGAATGGCTGGATAAGGCAAGAATGATTGAATTGTTAAATGGTGTTGTAATTGACGATGAATTTCCATTTGAAAAATGGGATGAAGATATCATAAACAAGATTGATGAAAGAAATCCTGAATTAATTAATTTTATACATAAGGAAATACAGGATTTTAATCGCCCTTTAGCAGAGAAGAACAACAGGAAATAGAACTTGTTACTCAATGGATATTGAGAGGTTACAGATTTTCACCTGGGACCAAGGAATATTACAAATATAGGCGTTGGCAATGGTGGGTAGAGGCTTATTTCGTAATGAGAGATTTCGGGGTATTGCCACATAGTGGAGGATACTTTGATCAAGACTGGAAAATTATGGAAATACTAATGACTGTAAGAAACGCATATCTTGAGGAATTGAACAGGAAAAAATAATGCCAAAAGAAACAAAACTAAAAGTAAGTATAGTTGGCGAGGACAAAACAAAGAAAGCGGTTGAAAGCGCGAAAACTCGTGTTGGTTCGCTTACGAAGGTTGTTAAGTCTTACTATGCAGAGATGGCGACAGTTGCGGGGGCAGTATATGGAGCTGTAAAAGTTGTCAAGGATTTGACTAACGCATACGGAGTACAACAACAATCAATAGCAAAATTAAATGCAGCATTAAAATCAACAGGTATTTATACACCTACTTTATCAAAAGAATTACAGAATCTTGCAAGTCGTTTACAAGGAGTCACAACTTACGGGGACGAAGCAACACTACAGGCAGCTGCACTGTTACAATCGCTGGGGAATTTAAATGCAGAAGGGTTGAAACAAGCCATCCCATTAGTGCAGGATCTGGCAGCTGGGCTTGGAATAGATTTAGAAACGGCAGCAAGCCTTGTTGGGAAGACATTAGGAAGTTCAACCAATGCTTTATCAAGATATGGAATAGTTCTGGATGCTACTGCCGAGCCTTCCGAGAAACTGGCGCAATTAACAGAGGAAGTAAATAATAAATTTGGTGGTATGGCAAGCGCTATTGCAGGCACATATCTTGGTCGAGTAGAACAATTACGTAATGCTTTTGGTGATATAAAAGAACAGCTTGGCGAGCAACTTATACCAGTATTGATGACATTTATTGGATGGATACAAAAAGCCATTAATTGGTATACAAATCTTGATGATCGTCATAAGAAATTAATTAATACATTGACATTGCTTGCTGGAGGAATAGCAGCATTGACTCCTGTTGTCATAGCTTTAAGCGCTGCTTTTACTGCATTGTCAGGACCTATCGGGATTATCATAGCGGCACTGGCTGGATTAACTGCCGCAACGATATTAGTTGTTAAAAACTGGAAAGAAATAAAAGAAAAAATAATAGAAATATGGACGGGTATTAAAGATTTTATCAAGAATATTGTTGCTAATATTATTAATGCTATTAGGGAACATTTAGTTGATAGATTTTTCGGTGTAGTGGATAAAATCAGGGAAGGTGTTGATAAGATAAAAGGATTTTTCGCAGATTTGGCGGATAAGTTGGTGGGGCATTCGATTATTCCAGATATGGTGGATAAAATAGAAGCTTCGTTTGAAGAAATGAAAGATATAATGGTAATTAAATCCGAGGAAGCAGTTAATAAAACGAAATCGATGTTTGAAACACTGGTAGATTATATGCTTGGTCCTTTTACGACATCGTTCTCTGATGCGTGGGATGCTATATGGTATCAAACAGGTGATACTTCAAAAAAAATAAAGGAAGCATTAAAAGAATTAATCATAAGCACGTTACGAGGTTTAGCAAAGCAGTATGCGGCGATGGCGGCGGTGTTTGCGATAACGTTACAATGGGGGAAAGCGGCACGGTATGCAGCGGCTGCTGCAGGATTGTTGACAGTGGCGCAGGCTGTCAGTAAATTACAACAAGGTGGTATTGTTAGAGCACAACAGGGTTACGGGGTCTATGGCGGATATGGCGGCGGCGACGTTGTACCAGCTATGCTCGAACCTGGGGAAATGGTAATACGTAAAGAAGTTGTCGAAAGAAATAGGCCAACATTGGAGGCAATGAATAGTGGCGAAGGAATGCCATTGCAAGTTAATGTTTATCTTGGCAGCAAACTAATCTATTCAGAAATACAAAAGGCGATACAAAATAGGCAAATATTAGTATCGGCGGGGTCTGTTGTATGAAAAGGGAAAAAAGAAAAAAAAGAAAAATAAGAATATCATGGTCATGTTCAGACTATGTGCACCATGAACATAGATATAAATGGACGGCGTGGCTATGTGGTAGAATCCAATATATTTGGCATCGGATTAAGGTGGCAATATGAGAATATTGTATTATAACGAAATTGACAAAAATACAATAACGGCCAGTAGTGAAGACTCTGGATACCCAGTTGAGAATATACAGGATTACCAATTGGCCAAAACATATAGAAGCACGGATGTTTCGAGTGAATGGATTAAAATAGATGCTGGTTCAGGGAATACAATAACTGCAAGCTGTATTGCGATATTAGGACATAATCTGACCAGTGGTGCAACAATAAAGATACAGGCTAATGCAACAGACGATTGGACATCACCGTCGATAGATTATACAGTGACTTATAACAGTAACATAATGACCAGATATTTTACATCGGCATCATATAGATATTGGCGATTTACCTTTGAGGATACAGATAATAGTGATGGCTATATTGAAATAGGACGATTATTTCTTGGCGAGTATTTGCAATTCGATAATCCACCAAAGGCCGAAATGCCATTGGTGTATAATGATACATCGAAAATCAAATACTCATTGACTGGGCAGGCGTTTGGTGACGAAGGTATAATTTACAAAACATATAATTTTGTCTTCCCATATTGGGACGAAGATACGAGAACGGAGTTAGTAGAAATGATAAATGAGGTAAAAACGGTTAAACCTGTTATATTAGTACCAGACGAGTATAATATGGACAAGCTAAAACCAGTGTATGCAGTTTTAAATGATAATTTGGCACTTAATCATATTATATCGTATATTTGGAACGGAACACTTTCGTTCAGGGAGGTGAAATAATGCCTGCGACAAAAATAAGTGATTATGCAGTTGGACAGAATAAATGGGATGAGCTATTAACCACAATCGAAAAACAGCGAAAAGGATTTATTGCTTTATCGCTAACTAATTATGATAACAATTCTGAACCAGCAATTGCGGCTGGAAGTTATGTTGAAATATCGGGGGCTCTGTATGGATTTACGAGTGAGGAAGCTATAAACGGTACACCATCGAGCGGGGATACAAATTATATATACATCGATACTACAGATTTAAAACCATACTGGACAACTACAGCACCGACTTGGAGTGCTGATAAAAACGGTTGGTATGATAGTACAGAGACAGATAGATATATCGGTGGTTGTTATTATGACGGGACGAATTATACGGGGAAGTGGGTATATCAGTTATTAGGGCAAGTACGATTAGATGATATCCCAGATGGAAGTACATATAAAAAGGTAGCTGGGGTCAACGCATCCAACCTAATAACAGCGAGTAGTATACTTGATAATGCTGTAGGATTAGACGCATTAGATACTTCTGGTTGGGAATATGGAACATTTGATTTAGGTGGAGAAGGTGCTACTGTTACAATTCCAAAAGGATTATACTATGTATTTGACCCTGATTATGTAGAATTACATGTTTACTATGGGGATGGTTCTACATACAAAAATTTAGGAGCTCCGAGTGACCCGATGTTTTTATTATCAGATGGTAGCTATGTTAAATTATATTCAGTGGGGGCATCATCGGCTCATTTAGCGTATATTAAAATAACTGCATGAGGTCGATAAGAGGGTAGCAATATTATGAGCTTTGTTATGTTAATAGTATTATCTTATAATCTGTTTTGTTTATCTATGCTCAATAATGCCTATGTAGATTACTCACATACTATCGAGGTTGTAGATGACATAGGATACAAAGCCGAAAAAAATCTGTTGTCAAGAAGAATAATGCAATTATTAAAAACGAGAGATAATTGGGAATTAGCAAAATATGCTTATATGAGTGGATTGCTGATAACATATAATTTATTACCAAAAAAAATAAACGATATATTTGCTTTTACTGTAAGTACAGGGCATTTTATATGTGGTATTTATTCGTATAAAAACAGTCCACATTATAAATTCAATGGAGATTTTGTATTACCAATTATTTATAAAAGATTTAAGTAAAGAGTGGTAACATGGGTTATTTAAGTTTTTTAGAAAAAACAACATCAAACAAAATAGTATTGGTTGAACTTGACCTGGGCAAAAACCAAACAAAATGGGTAAACTATTCTGCAGGTGTATGGACTGCTAAATGGACACCATCAAGAACAATAATCAATATCGGTGACGGTAATATCGGCGATTATCCAATTGGAATGGGAGAATATAAGAACTATTTGTCAATTGGTTCTGTTTTCGGAGGTGCGACTGAATATACTGAAAAATCATCGATTGCTGATGTAGTAAGTAATCAAGAAAGCTGGTATTACGATAATACCGATATGAGATTATACATTCATTGTACAGATAACGATGAGCCACAACTCCATAGTATAACTGTTGGTATAACGATGGGATTGGCCAACAAAGCTATTTATTTTAACGATTTGTATTACGAGCCACGTTTGACATCTATTCCAACGATTGAGAAATCGAAAGATCCACTATATTTTGGAGTTATTCGTTTTGACAGTGGTAGTATATCATTCATAAATAACGATGGTTATTTCGATGACATTACAAGCAATTACTTATTTGGACAACCAGCAAGAATATTGTTCGGTGGTGATGATTTAGATTACTCGGAATATCAAAAAGTATTTAGTGGCTACATTGAAGATGTTGATCTGGGTTACGAAACAGTAACATTTAGATTGGTAGACGAAAGAAAGAAATTAAGTTTGAAACTACCAGTTAACCAATTTAATAAAACAGATTATCCATATCTGGATGATGATGATGTTGGCAAGGCGATACCAATAGCTTATGGCGAAGTATATCACTGTCCAGTAATCTGTACAAATAAAGCACAATCGGGCACTCCAGATTGGACATTTAAAGTATGTGATACTTCAGACCACAGTAATGGTATACAATCCATCGATAAGATATATGTTGATGGTGTAGAAAAGACTATTAAGTCAAGTAGTTTGACTAATGGAACGGTGACAATAGATAATGCTGATTGGGACGGCAAATCCAAAGTAACAGTCGATTTCAAGGGTTTGAAAAACAGTAGTGGAACTTACATAACAAATCCATTGGATATTATTGTCGATATTCTGGACACGTATTTGGGCATTGAATACAATGACGATAATTACAACACTACAGAATGGGCAGAAGCAAAAGCGCACGATTTGGCAAATGATATTGGTATATTTATCGATGAAGAAATGGCAATAACGGAAATAATCGAAAAAATAGGTAATTCAGTATTTGGGAACTTTATCGTGCAGAATAACGGTAAGTATACATTCAGGATACTGGATACATCGCAAGACCCAGAAATGACCATCCATATTGAACAAATGCTTGAACCACCACAGATAAGCTGGGATGGTACACAATTTCTCACAAGTTGCAAAGTGGGTTATAAAAAGAATTATTCAGAAGATAGTTATAGGTGGTATACGAACGATACGGACAAAGATAAAATATATGCGAAATACAAGAAATATATTTCAAAAGAATTCGAAACGTATCTTGTAAACGAAGCCGATGCGCAGGAACTATCAGAAGCAATTATGGAATATTATCAAGACGTGAAGCCAATATATACGGTGACTACTTCAATACAGGCAATAGGTTCGGAAATTGAAAGTATAGAAAGTTTTGAGATTAACAGAGTGGGTAAAAGCTGGCTTGATTATGTGAAGGTCGAAATAATAGGTGTTGTAAAAGATTTTTTAAATAACACTGTGCAATTAATAGGGAGGCATATAGCTGGATTGACAGTCTTTTTTTTTTTTAGAGTGTCTCCTTTTGCAATTAACATTAATGAATATGCTATAAATATCGATGAATATGCCCTGAGTTATGGACGGGGTAAATGGGGGGTGCGTGAGAAATGAGTTTAGATGACACAGTACCAGCTGATGGTGATGGAGTAACGACTGGTGTAAAAGTAAGTGAGCTGGCTGGCCATATTAGAACTTTAAAAACCGATTTAAATGATGGTAAATTGTCTATAATCGGTGATAATGATGGCGATACATATGTAACGGTTGAAGAAACTGTTGATGAGGATGTAATTCACTTTTATACTGCTGGAAGTAAAAGAGCAAGTATTAGTCAAAGTAATTTACTAACATTGTATGGGGCTGATGGGAATTTTAATATATCCGCAAGTGGAGCTATATTAAGTTTTTCCCGACCATCTGCAAACTATATATGGGCTAACTCGGAATCAGGGTATCTTTTATTTGGAACGAACGGGAGAGATTTAGGGAGAGCTTATGCTAATCTTGTATTAGACCCTGACCAAGATTCATATTTTAATGGTAATGTCGGGATAAAAACAAATGACCCAGATACTATGTTAACATTAGGCGATGGTACTAATGAAACATATCTAAAGTTTAACAGTGAAAGACCCTGGAAATTCAAGGCGGATGGCTCTGGTGGAGATACAAGATTGGTTTTAAATTCTTGTACCGCGGGTAAAACTTTTGTAATACAAAACGCAGGAACAGACAAATTTCGATTTGTTACTTCCGATGGGAAAGCATACGCTGATGATAGTTGGAACACATTTTCTCCTGTATTACCAGATGTAAAACGATATGATTGGGTTGAAGTAGCAAAAGAAGATGCTTATAAGCCACGTAAGCCAGATGGCTTAACTATGAATGAGATGACTGATGAAGATATAGAAAAATACGGAAAAGATATAGCCAAAATAGCGATGGCTAATACAAGAGCAATTGATTACATTGCACACGTTCAACGTTGCATATTACGCAGTTTAATAAATACAAGGAGAATGTTATATGATATTAGACAATCAGCAACAAAAAAATCTATTAATTAATATTATCAGAAATACACAATTACGAGGGAGCTATAGAGATTTGAAAAATGATATTATATTACTTGATAATCTATTACAGGCTGTGCAGAATGCAAAATTAGAAAATGATGAAAATAAAGAAAATCATCCCTCACCGAATGATGGTGAGCCCCCTACCGCCTGAGCGGTAGGATATAATATAAAAGGAATGGTAAATGACAATAAGAGAAGCAAGAATTGAGTTTATAAAAGATGTGATAAAATTATTACAATTTTGTGAAGAGAAGATGAAAGAAGGTTATATTGATTACTTTTTAATTGGAGAAGTGTGGCGGCGACAGATTACACAG
>Ga0190313_1000811_pt1 | contig 17669 bp, 16 predicted proteins | sample 4870071011_MG_FD_169989 | JGI IMG/M metagenome (GOLD analysis project Ga0190313, IMG submission 169989) | Hydrothermal vent sediment bacterial communities from Southern Trench, Guaymas Basin, Mexico - 4870-07-10-11_MG | ecosystem: Environmental > Aquatic > Marine > Hydrothermal vents > Sediment ...
CCCAGCCACTATGGATTAAGACTAGATCAGCTCCTTGTAATGCATAGCTCCGGAATAGCTCCGGAAATCTAATATCAAAACATATGGCAACTCTTATATGGAAACCATTAATCATGATCTTCTTGGATAACCGATCTCCAGGTATAAAATAGTCTGATTCTCGATAACCATAGGCGTCAAACAAATGAATCTTGCTATATATCCATTCAAAACCACCGCTAGGTCTAACGAGTACACTAGAACTCTTACATTTAGGCCTGGCACTAGTTTTCTCAATAAAGTGTACAAGTATTGGAATACCATACTTGCCGGCTAGATCTGATATAAGTGATAAATAATTACTATCATCTATTAATTCGGCATTATCATAAAGTTCTTCCGGCGATAAACCAGCTAATGGATCTATCATTGAATATTCGGGTAAGACGATTATATCTGCCTCTTTTATACCATTCCTCAATAGCTCGCTAGTTTTACGGAAGTTATCAATAGGTTTTACACCATATTCTCCTTGAACAATACCTATAACTAGATATTCGCTCATCATTACACCATGTACTAACTAGTTTCCAGAGAAATTTAACAAGTATGGTAAATATATAATTATAATTTATAAACAAGGCTATAATAGATCTTATATGGTGATAGCCATGGCATTTGATTTACCCATTGGAATAATTTGCAAAGACGAGTTTATAACTAATGAAGAACATTCTGCTAAGGTCATTGGAAGCGGGGACGTCGAAGTTCTATCAACACCATCGATGATATTATTCATGGAGATCTCTTCATGGAAGTGTGTTCAGAAGTATTTGCCGGAGGGATATACAACTGTAGGTGTTAAAATATGTGTTGAACATAAAGCCCCAGCTCCTATTAGAGATAAGATCTTGATTGAAACAAAATTAGATACAGTTGAAGAGAGAAAACTAGTATTTTATGTTAAAGCTTTATGGAGAGACAGGGTAATCGGCGAAGGTATACATGAGAGATACATTGTTAATAAGCAGAGATTCATAGATAAAGTTAAGAGGATGATTAGTAAGAACTAATTTTTACTTAAGTATCATCATAATTAATGAAGAACTTATCATCATAGTCGGATCTAATGTATATTGGTTAGATCATACTTACGGCTTGCATAATTCATTACCATAATTATATTCAAAATACAATATTAAAGGTTATACCTAGAATTGTTGCGATTAATTATTTAAGGGATATTTCTATTACTCGTTGGGCAAAATAGATAAGAATGAAGTTTTTGATGAGAGAAAATTAATGTTATGGAGCATAGCCAAAAACTCTATGGGGAGATCATTTACTCCATTACTCGAGTATATTATGAAGAACATTGAGAAATACTGTATAATTCTTGGCATTCTCAAGGAGAAATATAATGCATACTACACAAAAATAATTAATGAATATAGTAAGATAAGAATTGATGAACAGATATATAAAATACTAATTTACGGACATAATATAAGTAAATAGGTGATGGATCTGGTTTATAATATACCTAGATTAATAGATATAAACGCACATTCAAAATTATTCAGGAATAAGAAGAAATTATTAATCATTGGTAGATGCTTAGAAGTTGAGCATAGAAATCTCATAGACAAATTTATTGAAAAAGGCTATGCACCATTATCAGTCTGTTTAGAAGCTGAACATGTTAATATGGTAGGATTTAAACTAGCTGGTATAATCGCTAGAGGAAACTATGATGAAATAGCGGTATTAACTGTTGACGGTAGTTTACATTGTACACAGCTTCATTGGATGATTGAAGAAGTCTTCAAGATCATGGGTCTTGACAAACAAATGATTAGGAGCCATTATGTGATTTATAAAGGCAAGATCTATCAAATACCATTAGAAGCTATAAAAACATCTAGATATCTATTTAAAGTAGCAAATTTAATCCAGAGCTCTGTGGAAAAATTATGAATTATATTATTAATAGTTATATGGCATTATTTTAAAATACAGAATAATATAATCAAGTCTCAGTATAGATCTCTTAATAGACCTAAATATTGATTTATCTCTTTATTCCTATCTTCTCAAATATTTTTGTAATAACGTTTTCGAGATGAACTATTTTCGGTAACTCACTAAGAGAACTAGCTCTAATGACGATCTTAATATGATCCTCTTCGATAGATATATCTAGATCTGTTTCCAATTGTTCGATAGCTTTTTCTATTTTCTCTAAAATACTCGGGTCTTCTTCAATAAGGTCCTCAATACTATGTGTTGCAGTTAAAGAGACTCCATCGCGATCGGCATCTATTATGAATTCATCTATAATCCCTGCGCCCATGAATAGTATCCATACATTGAAATCATCAAGATCTATTCCATAATCTTGCAACCAATAATTGCTTGTATCAAGAGTTGATAGTATGTATTCTTCTAAGCTGGAATGCGTCAATATGCCAAGTTCCATGAGATCCATAAATCCATTAATTATTTTCTCTAAGTTTGGAATTTCACCATAATTATGTTTTTCAACAAATGATATAACTTCATCAAGATCATATAGTAGGAATTCACGTACAAACCTTTGTATAAAATCCCGTAATTCAACGCCATATTTATTAAGTACCTTCTTAGCATGATTTATTGTCTCTTCATCAAGTTTAATTATTACTTCAGCCAATGTTATCACCAGTCATATAGGAATACATGACTATACCTTAAATAGTATATCTATTTTTAGCCAGCAATAATATTGCCGATATCATCAGGTATTCTATAGCCAGGATATTTCTTGACAAGTTTCTTTATCTGTTCTCCTTGGAGGTATTCTATGAATTTCTTAACACTATACTTTTTCAAACTATCTTTTTGGATAAGGAAGTCATAATGTTCCCAAGTAATAGGTATGAAGTCTAGATCATATTTCCACGCAACATACTCTATAGCTATACCTGCATCTGCTCGCCCCTGTTTAATAGCAGCGGCAATAGCCGTATGTGTCTTGACCTCATAGCTATAACCTTTAATTCTCTTAATCAAATCTTTAAAGTCTATATTCATATTCCTTGCAAGATTTTTCAGAAGCATGTCTAGTAGAACACGGGAGCCTGCACCACGTGTACGATTAACAATGACTATATCATCACGGAGGAAGTCGCGGACTCCACGAATATTCTTGACGTTTCCCTTGGCGACTACAATACCTATTCTCCTATCATAGCCTCTTATAAGTACAGCTTTATTACGCATACCGAGTTTTTCCATGAATGGTATATTGTATATTCTACTTTCTTCATCAAGTAAATGTGTTGGAGCAATATCTGCTTCACCCCTACGAATAGCATACCATCCTCCAAGACTACCCGTAACAATAACTCTTGTAGAATTCATTAGATCAGCATCTACAAGGATCCTATAAATAAATGGATCATTGCTTCCTATAATGACTAGATAGGGTATCCTATGTTCTGAACTAAATAATTCAACATCGATTATTTCATTCTCTAGATAGAGATCTCTATTGTTTTCCAAAATAGCATAGCCGTCACTATTAACAAGCGGCGAGATATTGCCGCTCTTCATAGAAACAGGATATGCTACTAAAACATCTCCTCTATGAACAAGAGCGATTGGTAATAACCATGTTCTTCCAAGAGGTTTTCTGATTCTATAAGCTAGTCTAGCTTTAACTTTTCTAACAGGGGATATTCTAAGGCCAGCTAAGCGGGCAATAATGGGCTTAACAACTTTATGAAGAACCATATAACATGATAATGGGAACCCTGGAAGGCCGAAAATAAGCTTTCCATTAGCAACCGCCACAACAGTAGGCTTACCTGGTTTAATAGCGAGTCCATGTATGATTACTCCAGGTTCTCCAAGAGAATTAAATACGCGATACACTAGATCCCCTAAACCAGCTGATGTGCCTCCACTTGTTATTATAACGTCATACTCCTCTAATGCTTTTACAAGTCTTTCATAGATTATATTATAATCGTCAGGCAGCCTTCCATGGAATACTGTATCTATACCAAGTTCCCGTAGGCTAGTTGTTATTAAGTAACCATTAACATCATATATCTTTCCATCAAGTAGATCTTCTCCGGGTTCAACAATCTCATTACCAGTAGAGTAAACTGCAACCTTTATTTTACGGTAAACTTTTACACGCTCTATCCCAAGGCCAGCTAATAACCCTATTTCTTTTGATCCTAAAAGTGTACCTTTTAACAATATTAGATCACCTAAACTAATATCGCCTCCTGTGAAGGCAATGTTTTCTCCAGGTGAGACGCTCTTATATACGAGTAATTCATCTCTACTTCGTGAAGTATACTCCACCATAACAACAGCATTTGCCCCCCTGGGGATCATGGCTCCAGTTGCTATTTCTATAGCAGAGCCTTTAGAAACTTCGACACTGGGTTTAACTCCTACTTCAATAGACCCGGAGATTATTAACTTAACAGGTCTATTTTCATCAGCTCCATATGTATCCTCAGCTCTAACAGCATAGCCATCGACTTCACTTCGATCAAAAGGAGGGTGATCTATTGGTGCGTAAACATCTTCTGCCAAGACTCTACCAAGGGCATTAATTAATTTAATCTCTTCAACTCCCAAAGGCCTTAAACTAATATATTTATTAATTATACTAGTTACTTCATTCAAATCTATAAGTTTATGAAAGATCTTTCTAGACAATATAGTACACCTTAATCCTAAATCACTTAGAACTCGATAATAAATAGTATTCAGATCAACTATTATGTAATTCAATTAAGGTATTAATAAGTATTAATAGTTCCTTGATAAACGTATCCTTATCTAGCTAGGTATATAAAGCCTTATAACAACACTATTTTTATCTCCAATGTATATGAAGCCTCTTAAATAGATTATATATTCACCATAGTATTTCTCCGAAGGATCTGATTTAATATATGTTTCATTATCTAGTATAGCTTCTTTATACGAATATAAATACTTACTATGTTTATCATACCAAGCCCATATTCTTTAACATTACTCATTCTTTAAACTATGTATATTGTCTTGTTATGAAAAGAATCATTAATCTTTATAGAACCTATTGGATAATCTGGATAATCAGGTACATATGGAGGTAGTTCAGTATATTTTAATCCATTATGTGTGAACATGTAATATGAATTATTCATTAAATTGCCAAAATGAAAGGAAAATATTCTTAAACAGTATCATTTTTCTCCAGTACTGGTTGCTTCATTCCCTAATGTAATAGTTGTTTTGATAGTGTTTTCATTATCTAATACAATAAAATGAGCAAAGATGATTATTGTTATTATTAATGATACTATGATAAAGAATACTATATAAGTTAGAGCTCTATTCATAATATATTATCGCCTCAGTCGAAACCTCCTTCTTCATCTCCGAATGGATCATTAAAGATGGGCATTTCATCATTAATCTTCTACTATAGATTTATTTTTGGCCACCTATATCTTCTTTAAATACTAATGTTATTTGAAAGTAAATGAACTTTAACTTGTTCTCCCTCTTCATAGCCCTCATGATCTTCCGGTATTATTATATATCCATGGCTTCTCGCTAAACTAGATATTATACTACTTCCTTTAACCATGTAAGGTATTGCATAGAAAGTATTACTGGCTCTTTCAAGGAGGACTCGTACAAAGCTTCTATAGCCTACTTGATTAACAACTCTTTGCCTCAAATATGCTGTGATATATGGATTTAGAGGAGGCTTAGAGCCTAACCATAAATAAAGTAGAGGCTTGACAAATGCTTCGAGACCTACCCATGCAGCAACTGGATTGCCGCTTAAGGCAAATAGTGGCTTATTATTTATAACGGCTAAACTAGTTGTTCTACCGGGTCTCAAAGCTATACCTCGAATGATCCATAAACCATATTTATCGACATAGTCGGGTACTAGATCCTTCTCACTAACACTTGTACCACCAATGGTTATCACGATATTAGATTTCTTAAACGCCTTATTCAAAGCATTAATAAGTTCATCAAGACTATCCGGTACTACGCCGTATCTACGTGGATTTATGAAACCTAAGCCTTCAAGATATTTTTCGACGAGAATATCTGTTGATGTAAACTTTTTTCCTGGTATAAGTTGGCTCTCTAGATCTACTAATTCATCTCCTATGGCTACTATACCAATATTTAAGGGCTTATATACACGGATCCTTTTAACTCCGAGACTGACGAGTAATGTTATATGGTATGGGTTAATCTGTGTACCTTTTTTGATTATAAGTTCTCCCTTTTTCACATCATCTCCAACCAGATTGACATTGGCATAAATCGGGACTTGTCTAATAACCTCTATTTCACTATCAACTCTATATGTATCCTCATACATTATAACAGCATTGGCTCCCGGCGGTAGAGGAGCACCAGTATATACTTCTATTGCCTCTCCAAACTCTATTTCTCCATATAGATCTGGAATATCGCCTGGCTTCAGCAATCCTTTTACTCTTAACCTTACAGGATTTGTTGGAGAAGCTCCATAAGTATCTTCTGCCCTAACAGCATAGCCATCAACTGCACTATTACTATATGATGGGAGATCCGCTGGTGCATGTATATTCCTTGCAACAATTAGGTTATTTGCCTTAATAATTGGTATATCTAAAGTTTCTATATGTAGCTTAAGCTGTTTACGGGCTTTTTCTATTGCATTATTAAGCCTAGTTAGTTTTCCCCAGAATCTTGGCATAGGGCATCAATAAAGTATTGTCTTAAACTATATTATAGGATTGCTGGTTCTAAGTAAAATAGAAAAATATGGGGGATTAAAATGGATCTAAAATATGGTATTCTCGTTGTCAGCGATAGCGTATATAGTGGAGAAAAAGAAGACGTATCTGGTAGACTAGCTAAATCAATTATTGAAGATAAAGGCTATATCGTAAATAAGTATACTACCATACCCAATGATTATAAGCTAATCCTACATAAGGTCTTAGATCTGGTTAAGGAGTGTGACGTAGTTATTGTTATAGGAGGTACAGGGCCTAGTCCAAGAGACATTAGTATTGACGTCATTGAGAAAATTTCTTGGCGGACATTACCCGGATTTGGAGAAATATTTAGATATTTAACATTCAAACGCCATGGCTTTAAAGCCATCTATAGTAGGACTGGATTATATATTGTTGATAAGTCTGCTGTTATCGTAACTCCCGGTTCTCCAGATGCTGTAAAAACTGCTCTTGAGATAGTACTGGAATCTATAGATCACGTTATAGAAGAAATTAGGAGGCTTAAGGGCATTCATAGAAAAGTTTAGTCTTGTGATAGTGTTCTATATTTCGATATATTGAATAAGTAGATAATTGTATATCGAATAGAATAATATATATTATATGTAGGGTAAGCTAATTAATGGTGAACGTATTGCCTATCGTTAGAACAGGTCCTGTTAGAGTAAGTGGTTATGCTATAAAATTAAGAAGAGTAGTTAATGCTGTTCTTCGGGACATGTATAGGAAGGGTGAACTAAATTCTAAGAAGATTAATGAACAAATATCCGATCTTAATGCAAAGATCTATAATATACTTGTTGAAAGATTTGAAATACCTAAAGAAGCAATTACTAACATTATCTTAGATTTTGATATTGCCGAAGGCAGTTTAAAAGTAAATAATATTGAAATTGAAATTTATGATAAGGATGAAATTCTTAGTAGGAATACAACAAATGAAGTTAAAAAGCTCTTGGGTTTAGTATAAGCATGTTTGATTATTAGGAAGCATATGTATTAATGGATAAAGTATTTATTATTATACCATCTTTAATAATATTCTCCAAGTAGCCACCAATTACCTATACTTACATTCCTTAAACCATTCTTTTTAGCAATTTCATATGCCCGTAGAGCATGGCTTCTACTAGTAGGTGGAAGATCAAGCATGAGATAATCCGGATGAAATGCAAGTAGTCTAAATGGTATATCCCGATCAAGGTCTGCCAAGAAACGAGTTATACCATCGATCTCATGATCATCGATATATCCGGGGACAAGTAATGTGCTAACAACAAGTAATGGAGGCTCCTTTCTAATATCAATGTATTTGGCTATTCTCTCAATATTTTTGATTACGAGTCTACCGTCATTGCCAGTTAAAGCATAGTAGACTTCTGGAGACCAGGCTTTAAGATCAACCTTGATAATGCCCCCTGTCTCAAGACTAAGTTTTATAGCTTGTTCAAGAAGATCTGGGTTCATTAATCCATTAGTCTCCCAGCAAACTCGAAATATTTTAAGCCCGATCTCCCTAGCTTTCTTGATCATTGCACGAGAAGCAGCCAATGCATGTATTATCTGAGGCCCTGGATCACCTCCGAAGAAACAAACACACGTGGTCTTTGGTGATACTGCTTTAACAAGATCTTTTACTTCCATTATAGGATAGCCCTTAGAAGCCATATCACGGTATTCCCAGTTTTGACAGAATAAACAATTAAGATTGCATGCTCCATAAAATACTGCTATATTGTAGTAACCTCTTTCAGGCCCCTTTCTAGACAAGGAGTACTTTGGATAACCAGCCCCTGTTGCTCCAGGGCAAACCCAATCTGCTACACAATTTGTTGGATGAGGGTCAAAGTAGTACATACCAGTTGCCATAAGCGGTGAACCAGTTTTATAGACTATTCTTCCATTAATATTGATCGTTAAACCACAATATCCCATGCCCCCTAGAGGTATTTGACAAGAATTACCGCAAATATTACATTTCACACCACTAGGATCTCTCGGTGGCTCTATTGGGAGTTTATGTTTTAACCTAGCATTTACATGCTTTTCTCTAACAATGGGATATGATTTATTCCATTTATTCCTTATACACTCAATACATAGAGATATTGCACTTGATATTAGATTACTTGATTTACCACATAATCTACACTTACCCATGGCTGTATCATGTATATTATTAGAGAATTGAGTAGAATAAATAATATTATTATTAATTAAAAATTTTAAAAGACGCTAACCTTCTCTAGAAAGTAATTCTGTAAAGGATGCCTCTAAATCCTTATATGAAACCATAATATGTCTTGTATTAAATGATATAGCGTATTCTCCCCTATGATCAATAGCTATTAACCCTGTATTGTCCTTACCCCATATACTGGTTATCCAGTCTAAAACAAGGTCCATTGATTTCTTTAGACTATATCCCTGAGAAACCAAAAGAGCTATACGTATACCTGGGAGGGATTGAACAATAACTTCACCTATACCTGTTGCAGCCACTGCAACATATTTATCTGCATAAAAGCCTGCCCCAGGTATAGATGAGTCTCCTACGCGTCCAGGAAGCTTAAGCCATACACCACCAGTACTTACGCCTGCAGCTAATCTCCCATCATTATCAAGTGCAACAGCTCCAACTGTCCCGGTTAGACCTAGCTTTTCTAATAAGTTTTTATTTCTAGCAAAAATTCTCCATTCACCGCTCCAATACTTATTCAGTAGTTCATGATATCTCTTAAATAGTCTATCATTAGGCTCGTTAATACGATCTAGTCCCATTTTTTCAGCTAATTGGTCTGCTCCATTACCTGCTAAAAGCACATGATCTGTTTTTTCTAAAACTATTTTTGCAAGTCTAATAGGATTCTTAGGATACTTTACAGCAGCTACTGCTCCAACTCTAAGTCTAGCGCCGTCCATTAAACCAGCATCCATCTCCCTATATTTGGCGATGTTTAATACGCTTCCTATACCAGCATTAAATGACCCACTATCCTCCATATACGATATAGCTTCAACAACTGCTTCTAGTGCTGATCCCGTGTGTAGATATCTCCATCCATGTTCTCTGGCCGCTTCTATATCTTTGAGTGCTTTTTCAATACGCTTTCTAGGAGCCTTCCACGTACCGGCTCCACCATGTAATAATATCGCTGGCCTACTCATGTAATTATCACCATTAATGTAGATAGAGAACTTTATTTATAATATAGTTTTAGGATTATAAGGTAATGAAAAATCTAGTCTAACTAGAAGAATATAGTGCGTGGAGGACTGTCTATGGGATTAAGTAATAGGAGTTTTAAATATAAGTACAGATTATTAGATGAAAAGATCTATCCATTGATAGCAATCCCATTATTTCTCACAATAATAGGTCTAATATACATAATGTTAGCGACTGTTACTCACCTTACACTAAATCTGCAGGAAATACCAGAACAGGAATTATCATTATCAATAACGTTCATTAGCTTTGGGGCAATATATGTTGTAAGCTCAGCTATCACTTCATACATGATATATAGTGCATTACATGATCATATATTCTATAGTGTGACTGAAACAATTCTTGAACTGTCTGAAAAGGAAGAATTAAGGATCAAATATATTTTAAACCCTGAATATACCCGATCTAAACTACCATCGCCAATAACAGCATTAATTTTAACATTGCTTACAGGGGGAATAGCTTTTCCAGTAATGATATATCTATTTGAGAAGAAGGTAAGATCACACGATGCCATAGAGTCTAAGATAAAGGGGTTGAAGCCATATTCGCAAATAGACATTGGAAACTTTCTACTTGATCTAATACTACTAGTAGTTACTTTAGGCCTATGGCTTGGCGTATGGATTTGGAGGGCTATAACGATCTATAATAGACATGTAAAGTCAAAACATTTACTATTAAAGACGAAAGAAATACCCTCTCTAACTCCTAGGCCAGTATTAGTTATTCCATTAATACTACTAGCCGTATCAGCACTTGTCTTCTTATCACTTATGAATATCCCTGTAATACCATTACCACAATTATTTATAGCGTTCCTAATGGCGTATACTGCATATGTATTTAGAAGGAAGAGACTAATTTATCAAGTTGCCGCCTTAATTCTTCTTCAATATACTATTCTTGGATCCATAGGACTAGTAGGATTTTTTGCCTATAACTTCTATTCACCTCTATTAACCGCTTTTGAAAAACTTTCCGAGAGTTTAGGTAGAGATTTCCTATCGTTAGTATTAACGATCTTCCAAAATAACATTCGTATAACTATTCTTGGTTTAATACCGTTTATCGGCCCCATCATAACTGGCTATGCTATAGGCAATACAGCTTTCTTATTTGGGTTAATTGTTTATGAAAAACCCCCAGCTTTAAGTTTATTCTTAATGCCTCATACATTTCTGGAATTCCTATCATATGGATTATCCGTTGCTATCGCTACACGGATCCCTATTGAGGGTCGTAAGCTACTGCCTTATGCTCTTATATCAATTATTGTATTATTCATAGGTGCAGTAGTTGAGTCCTTATTTATACTTATGACGGGGTGAATGATCTTGATAAAACTTGTGTCATTTGATGTATGGGATACATTACTTAAACTTGATGTAATGCTCGATGCTATTGCTAAAGGGATATCAAGGGTGGCAGGTCTTAATGAGGAGGAAGTTTCCATCAAGATATATGGAGCTAGGGAAAGAATTAAGGAGATAAGGAGGAAAGGTGAGTTAAGCATATCAGAGATATTGTCTCTTAGTAGAATATTAATTGCTGAAGAGCTAGATATAGATGAGGAAATAGTTAGGAGAGGTATAGCAAGAGCGATATTAGATATGGATTACGATGACCTAGTTAATGATTATGCCAAAGAAATACTTAGTACGCTTAAAAAGAAAGGGTTAAAGATTATTGTAATAGGTAATGTCATGATATGGGAATCTCCATACACACGTTTACTTTTAGAGGCTACGGGATTAGCAGAATATATAGATAAACAATACTATGCCGATGAAATGGGTGTTTATAAACCTATGAAAGAAGCATTCTATAACCCACTTAAAGATTTTGAAACAAGACCCAATGAAGCCATCCATATAGGTGATTCTAATATCGAGGATTTTGAAGGCGCTCTTGGGAGTGGGTTATACGCCATAAAAATTGATCCTGAGGCTAATGAAGTAAGTCGACCCAGAGAAAGAGGGTATATTGCTCCTAGTCTAAAACATGCTCTAAGGATTATCAAGGATCTTTTAGAGGGATCTAAATGAATAGTGAAGCTAAATGGTTCTGTAGAAATTGTGGCTTTACGTATGATTTCTTTAAAGGCTATTATTATAGATGCCCCAAATGTGGTTCCCCACTTAATATAAGATATGATAAATCATGGAATCCAAGGGGCAGTGGATTAAACAGGTACTCTTCAATGCTTCCAATAAATTCTTTAAAGAGTATAGGAGAAGGATCAACACCTATTGTTACCAGGGAATATGATGGATTAAGGCTATGGTTTAAATTAGAATATCTTAATCCATCTGGAAGTTTCAAGGATCGTGGATCGTCGCTTGCAATATCACATGCCTATAGACTAGGTTATAGGAGAGTTTTAGAGGATTCTAGTGGAAACACTGGTTTAAGCGTATCACTGTATTCTTGTATTTATGGCTTACCAGCTACTATAATTGTACCAGAATATGCTCCTAAGGGAAAGAAGGATCTTATAAGACTATTTGGAGCAGGTATTGTTGAAGCTCCTACTCGTAGTGATGCAGCAAGAATAGCTCTAGGAATGGCTGAAGATCCTACTACATACTATGTGGCACATACTTGGAATCCATTATACCCTATAGCATATAAGACTATAGCGTATGAAGCATATGAGCAAGGATTCCATGGAGACGCTGTAGTTGTACCTATCGGTAGCGGTGGCCTTACTCTAGGTCTTTACTGGGGCTTCAAAGACCTCTATGATCTTGGATTAATTGATAATATACCCTTATTTATTGGAGTTCAGGGAGTATCTTCAAGACCTGTTTATGAAAAACTATATGGTATGGTTAATGTCCAGGGATCCTCAGAGCTTGCTGATGGTATTTTGGTAAAAGAACCTCCGCGTTTAGAAGAGATTACAGCAGTGTTTAAGGAGACAAAAGGGTGTATTGTACTCATAGATAATAATGATATTATCTATGGATTAAAGAAACTTATTGACTATGGATTTATTGTTGAACCCACTAGTGCATCAATTATCCGCGGTATTGAGAAGGCATCTGAGCTTTGTCCCCTAAATAATCTAAGGGATATCCTTGTACCTTTAACAGGTTCCGGCCTAAAAATGATTGATCTCTTGGTAAAATTAATTAGGCCATAAGTATATAGAGTATGTTATAGAAGTAAAGTTAGGCTAGCCTAACTTTATTGGTGAATACGCTATGCCACCGATACCACTGGATCAATTGCCTCCAGGGACAAAAGCTAGAGTTGTAAATGTATTCACGCCCGGGAGATGGAATTATAGATTACTACAAATGGGTGTTGTACCAGGTGGAATACTTGAGGTTGTCATAAATAATGGAAGAGGACCCGTAGTGATCAGGGTTATGGGCGTAACTTTGTCATTAGGAAGAGGTATTGCTAGGAGAATACTTGTTGAACCACTTAGATGATATCATATAAAGCTTCATGTATTGGAATGGTGGTTCTTATGAATAAAGAAATAATAGTAGCTGTTATGGGGCAACCAAATGTTGGTAAATCAACATTATTCAATATATTGACTGGTAGAAATGTCCATGTAGCTAATTGGCCTGGTGTAACTGTTGAAAGACATGAAGGTTGGAGAGATTATAGGGATCATAGGCTCCACTTTATAGATTTACCTGGTATATATGGATTATCAGCATCAACCCTTGAAGAGGTAATTGCAAGATCATATCTTGTAAGCGGCGAACCTGATGTTGTCCTAGTCCTTGTTGATAGTACAATACCTGAGAGAACAATGTATCTTGCTTTAGAAGTTTTAGAGCTCTTTCCAAAAACAATAATAGTACTAACGAAGTCTGATCTAGCTCATCCGCATGGAATACACATAAATCCACATGTTATAGAACGTAAACTAGGCGTACCAGTTGTTATGGTGTCAGCTGCTACGGGACAAGGTATCGATGAGCTCTTAGAAACAATTATACGGGTTAGTGAGGGCTTCATAGGGAGGAGAGTTCCTTTAAAAATAGATTATGGTGAACTTGAACCCTTCATTCGGAGTGTTGAAGAAGTAGTATCAAAAACTAGTCTTGTAAAAGATTTCCCAATTAGATGGACAGCTATAAGACTCCTTGAAGGAGATATTGATCTTGAATCTAGACTTAGAAAAAGAGGAGAAGAAGAAGCCCTTAGAAAAATTACTAGAATTCGTGAAGAAATCAGAAGCATGCTTAGACAAAGACCTGAAGAAGTTTTTGCTCAAAAGAGATTTAATTATCTCATGGATATAGTGAGGGAAAGCATTGCACGTATTGATAGAGCCAAAATGGGTGCCCATGAACGATTTGATAAGATCATTATGCATCCAATAATAGGTCCGATTATATCGTTTCTCATCCTATTGATATTGTTTACTATGGTGTTTACAATAAATACTGGGTTCCCATTTAATATTCTTCTCGACTCTATGGGTTTTAATGATGCAGCATCCATTGTTGAAGAGTATAGTCTTGCAGGTTTAATGGATAAAGCCATAAGCTTACTTGGAGAATATATAGCTCATGCTTTAAATGGCTCTCCTGAATGGCTTGTAAGCTTAATCGTCGACGGTATTATTGGTGGTGTTGGCGCAGTTCTTGTATTCTTGCCATTAATATTTCTCATAGCCCTTATGCTAGCAATGTTAGAGGATAGTGGCTTAGCACCCAGGATAGCTGTTAGCCTAAACTATTTATTAAATAAGATTGGTTTATCTGGGCATGCTGTATTTCCTATGACACTTAGTCTTGGATGCAATGTGCCAGCTATAATGGCTACTAGAGCTACACCTAATTATAGAGAAAGGATCAGGCTAATACTTACAATACCCTTTATACCATGCCAGGCTAGACTGATAGTTATATTGGCCTTTGCATCAGCATTAACTGGTATTGGTAGCGTTGCACTGGTATTGTTCAGCTATATTGGCGCATTTCTAGTTTTTGCAATCATTAGCAAGTTATTGATAACCTATGATAAGAGGAAAGGATTGTATGAAGAACCAGAGCTCTTATTAGAAATACCTCCTTTACATAAGCCATTGCCTAAAGTTATATGGTGGCTTACATGGGATTCTGTTAGACACTTCCTTAAGAAAGCAGGTACAATAATATTTCTTGTAACAGTAATTGCATGGGCTATGTTATATTATACTCCATCATTAGAACCAGCTCTTGAGCCGGAAGATGGTATAGGTGCAGGTATTGCAAAGGTATTTGCTCCTCTACTATATCCGCTTGGGTTAAATTACGATCAAGCTTGGATGATAGCTTATGCATTAATTATCGGATTTTTGGCTAAGGAAGCTGTTGTAGGTACATTAGCAATATTGGCTGGCACATCAAGTGCTAGTGAAGCTATAAGAGTTATAGGTTTAAATGATCCGCAAATAGCTGGTCTAACTATGTTTAGTGTACTTTATGTACCTTGTTTGGCAACATTAGCTGTGATCTACAGTGAATCGAGGAGCTTAAAATTAACACTTATAGCAATTATAATAATGCTTTCAGTTGCCTATCTAGTATCTCTGTTAACGTATTCAATTATTACTTTATTTTCATAACATATCATAATTATATAGATCTAGAAAAGGATTGAAATAACTTATATTTTCTTTATAACTATTGTTACTAGTAAATCATTTATATTCCATTGCTTAGCATAGCCTTCAAGTATCTTCTTCGCTGTAATAGCTAGTTTTTCAGCCCGAACTTCACTCATGATATAGTCCTTATGTCTCTCAACGAGTTTATGATACTCATTTGGTAGAATTATATTGACATTAATCTTTGCATCGAGTGGTAGATCGAGTTCTTTCCTCATAACTTGTATTCTCCTAATTAAATCCTTAGCTAGTCCAAGGCTTATTTCCTCCTCAGTAAGTCTCGTATCAATAGCTATACTACCCCATTTTCTCTCTTGAACCGCATAGCCAGCAGCATATATTGGTATTATTTTTACATGTCTCTTCTCAATAACGATCTCCGAATCATCCATCTTAAGTGAATGTTTACCCTTTGTTATGAGATCTTTGGCAACAAGATCCATGTTATTATTAATGTATTCAACGATTTTTCTCGTGAGTTTCTTAAATTCGGGTCCAAGAACACTATATACTGGTTCAACGCGGTAGTGAATAAGCTCACTGATCTCTTCAGGCATTCGTATCTCTATTTCTCGAGAATTAGTCAGCGATATTATGAGATCCCTATATTTATTAGCTACATCTAATATTCTCTTATCATCACTATATATAATGACTCTTCTTATAGGTTGTCTAAGCTTAATACTGGCTTTCATACGTGCTGCGGCAGAGGCCTCATAAATCTCTTTAATAACTTCCATGTCGTCCTCTATCTCCTTATCAATGAATTCATTATCGATTCTAGGCCATTCTAATAGGTGTATAGTTGGAGGCAGATCCCTTTCAGCAGATCTAATGAATTTTTGATATATAAGCTCTGTTACATGAGGTATGAATGGCGAGGCTAATAATAGCCACTTCTTTAGTACATAATATAGTGTAGCGTAGGCAGCCATTTTATCGGGTACATTTTCCTCAATCCATACTCTAGGCCTTATCAGCCTTATATACCAATGGCTGACATCTTCCACAATGAATTTCCTAAGTTTGCGTGCAGCTTCATGGACATAGTACTTATTTAGTGCCTCTGTAATATCTTTAGCAAGACTATTAACTCTAGATAATATCCATCTATCTTCATCGCGTAAATACTGGGTGTATTTACTAAGATCGTGTTTAACTGGATCGAATTTATCTAGGTTCATGTATGTTGATGCAAATACATAGACATTCCAGGCGATGCCAAGATCACGTTTAACTTCTTCAATATTCTTCCATGAAAATCTTAAATCCTCCCAAACAGTATTCTGGAGAAGCCATAGCCTAAGAGGATCGCGTCCAACGCGTGCAATAGCTTCATCAGTACCAACATAGTTTCCAAGACTTTTATGCATCTCCCTACCATGTTCATCAAGAGCAAATCCATGAACTAGTACAGCCTTGTAAGGAGCCGTGCCAAATCCTAGTACGCCTGCTCGTAAGAGGCTAAAGAACCATCCACGTATTTGATCATGTCCTTCAACAATAAAGTCTAGAACAGCTTCATTTTGGTCAAGCTTTTCTGGATGTGCACGAGCTGCATAAAACGATATACCACTGTCAAACCATACATCCATAACATCTGGAACACGTTTCATTGGCTTACCGCATATAGGGCATTTAAGAACAACTTGGTCGATCCATGGCTTATGGAGTTCCTTAGGCTTCTCGCCGCCGAGGTCTATGAGTTCTTTAACACTACCAATTACAACTCTATGGCCCTCAGAACATAACCATATAGGTAATGGCGTACCCCAGTATCTCTGTCTGCTAATTACCCAATCTTGTAGGTTATCAAGTATATGGTATAATCGATCGAGGGCCCATCTAGGTATCCAATTAACCTTGTCAGCCTCCTCCTTAAGCCTATCCTTAAGTCTTGTAACACGCAATATCCATTGGCGAGTAGCACGCAGGACTACTGGTGTCTTACAACGCCAGCATACTGGATATCTATGTCTTATAGAACCGCTATACAATAGGTATCCATGTCTCCTAAGATCTTCTATGA
>Ga0190313_1000812_pt1 | contig 17666 bp, 16 predicted proteins | sample 4870071011_MG_FD_169989 | JGI IMG/M metagenome (GOLD analysis project Ga0190313, IMG submission 169989) | Hydrothermal vent sediment bacterial communities from Southern Trench, Guaymas Basin, Mexico - 4870-07-10-11_MG | ecosystem: Environmental > Aquatic > Marine > Hydrothermal vents > Sediment ...
CCAATAGATATTATAATATAAGTAATGCTAATATTTAAGATTTCCTTTTGTTAAAAATTTGTTGAATTCTATTTTAGGAAGAAAGTGCGGAGAGCAGGATTCGAACCTGCGTAGGCACTAAGCCAACAGGTTACCCAGTTGCTCTTGAGCCTGTCCCGTTTGACCGCTCCGGCATCTCCGCACTATTTCTTATTAGTTATTTGATATTTTTTAAATATTTTGTAAGAAATTATTTTTTTTCCAATATTTTTTGCAATTCTTCTAATTCTTTTCTTAAACTGCTTATGTTTTTGATTGTTTTTTTTGGAGATTTTTTTTCTTCTAATTTTTTTAATTCTTTGCTCAAAGGTTTTTCTTTTTTTACTTTAATTCTTTCTTTTGGAGTTTTTGCTTCTTTATTAATTTTTTCAAATTTATGCCCGCTTTCAATTCTTTTCTTTGCTTCCTCCCATTCTTTGAATAACTCTTTCGTCTCTTTTTTTGAGATTTCTTGGATTTTTATTGTCTCTCTTTTTTCAGGAAGTTTTGGTAAAACACTTTCAAATTCTTTGATTATTTCTCTTGTTAATTTTGATTGGTTTAATATTTCCTCCTGGATTTCTTTTTTTCTTTTTCTTAATTCATCAATTTCTTCTAAAATATTTGAATACCTTTTTGTCAGGCTTTTTAATTCATCAATTTTTCTGTTTATTATGGGCATGCCAGGCACTTTTACATATTCATAATGAACAAACTTCTTTGGTTTTGTTGTTATCTTTTGTTTATTTTTTTTACTCCTACTTTTGCTTTTTTTCATTATTTCTTAAATAGAATAAGGAGATTAATATAAGTTTTGAAATTTATGGGCCGGGCCGGATTCGAACCGGCGATTCCTGCGACGTGAACGCAGTGTCATAACCACTAGACCACCAGCCCTCAATATTATCGGAATAATGGAAATTTTTTATCTTTTTCTATTTAAAAATGTGTATCTTATTTATTGTTGGGTGATATTAAATGGTTGGTTCATTTTTGAGTTATGAGGAAATAATGAACAGGATTGAAGCGAAAGAAGAAAAACACAGGTCAAATCTTGAATGGTTTAAAAACAGGATTCGCGCAAAAACAGGGGTTTTATAAATTCAAAAACTAAAAAAAGTTATATCTCTGCACTAGAAAATGTTTCATCTAAAAACAACAGCATGTTATTCATTCTTTCTACAATGCTTTCACTACTAATTATTTTTTCTTTTTCATCTCCTTCGATTTTCTTTAATTCTGTTATTTTATCTTCAAGTTCTTGCAAACTTTTTCTTAATTTTGTTATATTATCAACTACTTGCCTGTATTTTTCAAGTTTGACATAGACCTCTGGTTTTATTGGTTTTATTTCAGGTATTGGTTTTACAGGCATTTCAGGGGTTTCTGTTTCAATTGGTAATTTGAAATCTTTTTGTTCTTCTTTTACTTCTTCCGTTTTAGGCACTTCTATTTTAGGTATTTCAGGTGGTTTTGGAAGTGCTTCTTCTTTTATTGGTTTTGAGATATCAGGAAGTTTTACAGGTGCTTGTGGGATTTCATTTGTTTTTGGAGGTTCAGGCATTTCAGGTGGTTTTGGCATTTCAGGAGGTGGTGCTGTTTTAGGTATTTCAGGTGGTTTTGGCATTTCTGGTGGTTTAATAGAAGGTATTTGAGGAGGTTGGATTTCAGGCTTGATTGTTTTATCAGTTTCTTTGTTTTTTTTCTTTCCAAATAATGCCATTTTGATTCACAATATATTCTTCTTATTAAATTAGTATATTTTAATATATATTAACTTTTTTAATTTTTTTAGTTTTTAATTTAAATAAGAAATATTGATTTATAAACATTTTAATTTTTTAAATTCTTAATAATTAATTGTGATAACAACTCTTAAGAAAGCAATGTATTTTAACAAATTGAAAAATAATTTTGTTAAATGCAATTTATGCAGAAAACATTGCATTATAAAAGAAGGAGATTATGGGGATTGCAATGCAAGAAAAAATATTGGTGGCAATCTTTATTCAATGGTTTATGGAAGAATAGCGAGTTTGGGAATAGACCCTATTGAGAAAAAACCACTTTTTCATTTTTTTCCTGGAGAACAAACGCTTTCATATGCAACAAGCGGGTGTAATTTTCATTGTAAGTTTTGTCAGAATTGGGAGATTTCCCAACAAAAGCCAAAAAATGTTGTTTATGAAGAAATCTCTCCTGAAGGCATGGTAAATATTGCAAAAAATCATTCTCTTAACATTATCTCGCATACTTACACTGAACCCACTGTTTTTTATGAATACTCTTTTGAAGTTGCAGAAAAATCTAATTTATTAGGGATGAAAAATGTTTTTGTAACAAATGGGTATATAGAGTATGCTCCTTTGAAAAAAATAAGCAAATTTTTGGATGCTGCAAATATTGACTTAAAAGGTTTTAATGAAAAATTTTACAGAAACGTATGCGGTGCTGAATTAGATGAGGTTCTTAAATCAATAAAGCTTTATAAAAAATATAAAATTCATATTGAATTAACGAACTTGGTTATTCCTCAAAAAAATGATAATTTTGATGAAATAAAACAAATGTGCGAATGGATTATTAAAGAATTGGGAAAAAATGTTCCATTGCATTTTTCTGCATTTTTTCCTTCTTATAAAATGAGAAGCTCTGCTCCAACAAATCCAAAAACACTTTATAAAGCAAAAGAAATCGCTGTTGATTCTGGAATTCGCTATGTTTATGCAGGCAATATTGATGCTGAAGAAAATACTTATTGTTATAAGTGCAATCATTTGTTGATTAAAAGGAGAAATTTTAAGGTATTGTTAAACAATTTGGTGGGGGGAAGGTGTCCGAACTGCGGGGCAAAACAATATTTTGTTTTTTGATTTTTTCGTTTTTGAGTTGCACTTATGCTACTGAAACTATTGAATCAAGAGTGATTAATCATGAAGTTTTTTTAGGAGATTCAATACTTCTTGAATGGGTTGTTGAGGGCTTGAATGATTCAGATGTTTTAAGAATATATGAACTTCCATGCATAATAAATGATTCAGGAATAAAATGTCCTTATATTAAATCCAAGTATCGTGTTAAAGAACTAAATATAACTGAATTAACAGGCATAGAGAGTATTAAGCCAACGCATACTGGAATTGTTAGGGTTTGCGCTGATTTATTGCACGGAGGAAAGGACTGCGATAAAAATAATTATGCTCTTATTAAAGAAATCAAAACAGAAATCAAAACAGAAGTGATTACAGAAGTTAAAGAAATTGAAAAAATAATTGAAAAGACAAAATATGTTGTGCCTGAACCAAGCTTTTTGATTCAAATAATTAAGTGGCCTGAATTTGTAAGAGCTGGAGAAAACATAACCATGCTTATTAACATTACTAATCCATGTAATTTTTCACAAAAAGTAGAAGTTTATTCATACTTATTTAATTCTTCGCATTGTTATACAGGCGGGTGGACTAAAAACAAAAAACAAATACTTCTTGCGCCATTTACAAGTGCTTTTGTAAATTTAACAAATAACGTGAATAATTCTGCTAATGGCAGAGCAACATTGAGAATAAGAGCAAAAGTTAATGGCACAAATTATGATTCATCAAGAAATTATACAATTCTTAAGAGATTGTATTCAAATTTAAGCATAGTAGAAAAACATGATTTTACAAAGAAATTCACAAACCTTACAATTATTTTTAATAATACAGGCAACATTCCATCAAATATAACCGTGGCTTTTCTTTTTGAAAACAAAACACTTTTTTACAATTATTCTGTTAGTAATTACTTAATTAAAAATTATTTTTTTAATTCATCAGAGTTTGTGCTTAATGTTTTAGAAGAGGACAAGTTAATTTATTCAAAATTTATTGCTAAACCAAAGGTTTTATTAAAAAACAAAATAACAGGAGGATTTTTGATAATTAAGCAAAAAACGAGTTCTTTCTCAAATGTTTTAATTACTAAACAAAATGTTCTTTACGTATTTACTTCATTATTTTCTCTTGGTGGATTGTATTTTTTAACAAAGAAATATTAAATAATTTCAAATTATTGATTAAAGACAACCTTTTTAAATGAGAAAACTTTTGGCATCATTACAAATAATAATAGTGGTGGAGCATGTCAAAAATTTTGGTTAGAATAACAATTGAAATGATTGGACAGCCTGAAGTTGTTTTATTGCAAGCACTCAAGAATGTTAGCAAAGAAATAAGCGAAAAATATGAGACATCAGATATTGTTTTGTCAGATGCTGAAAAAATTGGAACAACTTTAATGTCTGCTTTTGTTGAAATGAAGGTTAGGGTGGAGAATTATGAAGAGCTTTCCAATCTCGTGATTGATTACATGCCATCCTTTGTTGAAGTGCTTGAACCTGATGAAATTAATGTAAAAATGGGAGAGCTTGAACAATCCATAAATAATTTTGTAGCCATGATTCAAAAATTAGACAAACAATTAAAATACATAGCAGCAAAAAACATTATTATGCAAAAAGAAATGCAAGAAAAAAAGAACACAAAGAAAAAAACGCGTAAATCCAAATAAAACAGTTTCTAATTTAAACATCACAAAATATTTAAATACTTAGGAAGGTTATCTATTTTTATGACCCCTCCTAGGAGATAGGGTGAACTAACATGGAATTAAATAAATTAAAAAATGGAATAAAAAAGATAGCAGCAGTCGCAGGAACTGGAATTTTTGCAATGGCAACAATTTCTGGTGCCTTAGCAGCAGCAGATCTTAGCAAGATTGCAACTGCAGGCGGGTCCTTTATTGATTCCAACGGGAACTTGAACGCTAACATTGTTCTTGGAACCGGTGGAGCAACAAATGTTGTTGGATTCGCACAAGATGTTGCAGGCGCAATCGAAGTAGGAGCTGCTCTTGCACAAAAAGCTACCTCAAGCACAGGTAATTCAGCTGTCTTGAGCACAACAGCTTGGGAAGGTGCTAACACAACAATAACAATAGGCGCAACAAGCGCAACACCTATGACACTTGATTGGCAAAACATAACTGCATTTGCTAAATATCAATGGGATGAAGACGGAACAACAAAGAACGCAACACAAGTGTTCGGATTTAGCAATACTATAAATTCCACAGGTCTTGAATTGACATTTCCAATCGGCAGCCTTAATTTGACATTGGATGTCGAAGGAGATGACATAAATGACACAGGAGATTTCCTTAAGATAGGAAACAATGTCTATAAAGTCCTTGATGTTTGGGATACAGGAAACACCGCAGATACTCCAACAAATGTGACTGTTGGTATTTCTGCTGAAGATGAAAAATTCAGTGTAGGAGACGAGAAAACGTACAGTGGAATAACTGTTAAACTTCTTGGAATTGACTCTTCGTCAGGAAATGCTCAATTAGAGTTTTCCGGAGACAGTTCTGAGGGAACAAAAACAGTTGTTAAGCAACAAGGACAAAGTTACACATACGGCAATATTGAAGTGTCTGTAGACACAACATGGGGAGGAACAAGCCCTTATGCAATATTGGATGTTGTGTATGACAAACAAGTTTTAAAGAGCGGACATGTGTTCTTCGGAGATGAAAACTACAATGTAACAACAGCTGACGGAGATACCGCAAGTAATTCAACAGAATACATTGCATTGACAAACAACAAAATCATTAAATTGACTGAAGGAGAATCTGTTGAAGGCCCTATGGGTTTATTTAACATAACCTTCATTAAAACAGAAAATGTTGCTTCAAGTGAAACAGGCAGTGAATACCAAAACATAACAGTTAGTGACGCGCCAGCAATAGTAAACACATTTGATTGTTCTCCAAGCGGAAACTACTTTAACGTGTCTACAGAAAACAACTTGATTATACCAGGACTTAAATATTATAAATATGATGTAAACACAGACACAATTCAAGACAAATTAGCTGAAACAAGCAATTCAACAGAGTATAACACAGCAGGAAATCAAGACATAATTGCTTACACAGGAGAAAACACAAGTGTTGGAACAAGAGAATTCCGTCTGCATTGCGACAGTGGAACTTTAACAGCATATTATGCAAGTGGAAGCAGTTGGACACAATTAAATTCTGGTGGAAATGCAACTACACCAGGAGGATTGTTCTTAAGAAATGATGGAGGAACTGTCAGTGTAAGAGCACCAGCAGTTAGGTTAACAATTAGCAACGGAGGACCATGGACTGGCGGAAACGCAACAATCTATGGAAGAAAAGGTTCTGACAAATTGGTCTTGAACACAACTGGTGCTGAAAAAGACGTTATTACCTTAGATGGTGAGTATGTGTATGCAGTATATCCAACATACACTAACCTTACATGGGATGGAGATGCTGCTTCCAATAAAGGTATTTTAACAATAACAGAAGCAAATGGAGACAGTAAAACCATAACAGTTGAATTTAATGACACAACGTTTTTCTCCAACATAACTGCATGGGATTACACCAACTTAGGAACAACAACCTTTGGAAGTAAAGCTTTCTGGACGAATTCAACTAGAGATGGAAAAGCAGCAAACATTACAGATGCAGAGAATGTTACAATAAGAATTCCACAAAAGAAACTTGTATACGGAACAGGAAGCTGGGGTTCAAATGATATAACTTTGAGCCAAGGAGAAACACATAACTTCACCAAAGCAACAGATGTTACATTATCAAGTGTTGCTGGCGGTGTAAATTATGTAACTCCAAACTTTGCTAAATTAGACACAGAAACCGGAGTCAAAGACTTGCCTGTAATCTTAATCGGAGGCCCAAGCGTTAATGCATTAGTTAAAGAATTAGCTGATGCAAACAAGACATGGGCGTCAAGCGATTATGCAGAAAACAGGGCAATTATTGACTTAATTGCTGATGCCTTTGCAACAGGCAAAAATGCATTAGTAATTGCTGGTTACGCAGGCAAGGACACAAGATTAGCAGCAAGAGTTGTTGCAAGCGAAATCTTGTACCCAGACACATTGTCTGTTGACTTCACAAACAAGACAAGAGTCATTTTGAACACTGGCGTAACAGAATACACAGATGTTACAGAAGTAACTGAATAAGTGCGACTGTAAAATTAGAAGGACTTATCCTTCTTTTTTTCTTTTTTATTTTTTTGACAAAAATTACTCAAAAACTATTTAAAATATTGCATTTTCTTAATTATGCATGAAAAAAATTACTTTAAAAGTAATGCTCTTGTTTTTAGGCATTATTCTTCTCATGTATGTTGCTGTTTATTGGAATGCTAAATTGAATGAGAAGCAAGAACTTAAAGAAAAACAAGTATTTTATGATTCTCAGTGCAAGTTATTAGGAAATGCTGTTATGAATTATACAGATGAAAAATGTTTTTTTAGTCTTGCATATATTGATGAAGAAGCAGGGTATTATGCATGCGATATTTTATGTGAAAAAAACACTTTAACATATAATTTAACAAACTCTTTGGAAAACCCTATTATAAAGTTAGAAGGTAATACTCCAAAAACGCCTGATGAATGCTTATCCTTTGCTTTAACAAATCCAAACAAAACTATTTTTACAATAAGGTATTTCGGAGAAGAACATACTTGTTTTCTTGATATTAATTTAAGCACGGAAAGTGTTTGCACTTCAATAAATGTTCCAAAACCATACGTGTATGTTTTTAAAAACAATACATGCTTTTTAAAGCAAACAATTGCCTTGCCAATCAATAATGAGTAACACAATTTTAATAAACTAAAACTACTCCTTAATATTTATGAAGTTTTTCACTAATAATTACGTAGAATTAGGCATAATTTCAGTAATTATCATATTTAGTTCTTTAACAGCAGGAAGTTCTCAACAACCAATAACTGGTTCAACCATTATTAAAAGTAGTTCTCAAGATGTTTTAAATTCTGTTAGGAGTGATTGTGAATCAAAAATAAGTGATTTAAATTCTCAATTAAATAAAACAAAAACTTTTTTGTTAGAATGCCAGGAGGGTTATAAAGAATTAGTTGTTAATTGCACTATTTCAAACAAGAAGAAGATTGATGAATTAAGCAAGAGACTTGATAATTGTTATTCAAATGTTAAATCCAAGGAATTTCAAATAAAAAATCTAACAAACAGAATAAATTCTTTTGATGAAGAAAAAGACGCGCTTAATAAAGAATATTTGGACCTTGCACATAATTTTGCAATAAAATATTGTTGCGTTCAAAGAGTTATAAATCCAAACGTGAAATATTATTTTATTGAAAACAATACAGTGTTTTGTTCAGAAACAAAAAACAGCACTGATTATTATGAATTTTACAAGAATTGTCCGTGAAATTGTTTTATTGTGGGGCACACATACAATAATATAAATACCAAGAATTTATTAGTAAAATAAATTAATCTGTAATGTTATTAAATAAATGCAATGATGAGTTTGATAGGAGTTATAAGTTTAATAATCTTCTTGGTTTTGATTATTCCTTATTGGAAGGAAAGACCTGAGTACATTAGTTTTCCTCTTTTGCTTTTAGGATTAAGTTTTTTTATTTATTTTTTGAATGATTTAGTTGGTTTCATGAATGCAAATAATTTAAGGATTTTTCACGCGTATTTTTGGGTTTTTATGTTCAGCATTTTTATGTTTTTGTACAAAAAGAAGTTCGAATATTTAGTGCCTTACGTATTCTTGATTTTCTTTCCTGTTCTCCTCTCGCATTTCTTTTTTATGGATTTATTGGTTTCAGTAGAAATTATTGCTTATTTAATTTCTTCTTTATTATTTTTTGGGTTTGCTTTCAATAAGCCAAAAGAAATGAAATACGCTTCTTTTATTGGGATTTCCGCATGTCTTCTTCTCATTTTTTCAAGCTTATCAAAAACAACTTATGCTTTTCCTTTAAGTTTGTTGGGTTTGGCTTTTTCTTTAATTGCAGTTAAAATTTAAGAAGAAATTCTTTTCTGTTCATCTATTATTTTTTCAATTTCATTTTTTGGCATTATTTTTTCAATTGTAATATTTTCATTGATAAAAACGCATGGGAATTTTGTTAAATTATATTCTGTTAATGCTGTTGTTACAGATGTTAGATTCAAATCAATTGCAATCGGAATTAACATTATTTCTTTACCATAATCCATTTTTATGCTGAAAAGAATTTCACTTATTTTGTCCTGTTCTATTCTTTTAACTGTTGTTGCATTATCCTTGTAAAAATAAACAACATTAACATAACCCGTATTATTGCATCTTTTTTTTATACTTATTGAGTTCAACCAAAATTGAAGTCTTAGAAGATTATGCTCTCTTTTTTGCGCATCTAAATTCGTGGCAAAATCATTTCTTTTTTCATATGTTGCTATTTTTTTTCCTTTTTCATAAATTTCGTCGCCGAACCTTATGTTATTTTTAACAAGGTTCTCGCATATTTCTTTATTTGTTATTTCCCTATCCTTTTCTATGATTTCTGATTGAAGTTTAATATCATTCCAAGAAATCTGCATTTCTTTGTAATCATTCACGATTTCATTTACCCTATTTTTTTGCATTTCAATGCCAAAAAAGATTCCTGCTGTGAATATAATTAATGTTAGAATTCCTGATGTTATGGCTGTTCTTACTGCATTTACCATTTCCAAACACCTTTATTAACTCTATAAATTCCTTGTATTAATACTATTGGGAATAACGAAAGATAAAAAGTTAGTGTTGCAAGAATGATTAAAACCCCTCCCTTATTTAAGTTGAAATACCTTTTGTTTTTAATTCCTAACAAAGATATTGTAGTGTAAACAATTGATGCTACGAGCAAGAGAATTCCAAAAAAAGTGAATGAATTGGGTATGGTCACGTATTCTATTACAGAAGGAGGTTTTGCAAATCTCGCCATTATTGAATAATAAATTCTTGGTATGCTTTCAGTTATAAATCTGTAAATCACTATTGAAAATCCTAAAAGTGAAATAATAAATGATAAACTAAAAAAAGGAAAAACAAATTTTCCGACAATCCCGTATTTTTTATGTTTGAATAATGATTCTTTGTATTTTAATGCTGTTTGATATCCTCCAGCATTCCATCTTACTCTTTGTCTCCACCATTCTTTTAATTTTTTTGGAGCATTCGTATACACAACAGCGTTTAAGCATATTCTTATTTTATATCCTTGTGAAAGCAATCTCCAACCAATCTCAATATCTTCAGTAATATTCTTTTCATCAAAACCTCCAACTTTTCTGAGAACGCTTGCTTTATAAACACTTAACGGACCGGGTGTTACATAAATTGCGTCAATGAATTGAAGTAATTTTCTTACCCAAAGAATAGTTGTATACTCAACATCCTGCATTTTTCTTAAAAAATTATCTTTTTGCTTTATTTGTATATTTGATGTTACTGCACTTGTATCCGGATGGTTTTCAAAAACCCCCATTATCATCTTTAATGCATTTTTATCAAGAAAAGAATCAGCATCAACAACGCCTATAAACTCTCCTTTTGCTATTTTTAATCCATTATTTAGTGCAACTGCCTTCCCCTGATTTTCTTGATTAATTATTTTAATTATTTTTGGGTATTTTTTCTGCCAAGATTTCAAAATATTAAGAGTATTATCTGTGGAGCCATCATTTATTGCAATTATTTCAATCTTATCTTTTGAATAATCTGAATTTAAAATTGATTTTATGCTTTCTTCAACATTTTTTCCTTCATTATAAGCAGGTATTAAAATGCTTATTAATTTCTCCTTTTTTGCAGGTTTATCATTATAATACAAGTCATATGTTTCAATATAGATTAAACTAAAAAAAATTGTAAAGTAAATAGTGCATATTATAAAAAAATAATACATTAAAGGCAGTAATCCCATTAATATCACATAAATTATTTTTCACTTAAATTTTTTGTTAATTCATTAATGATTGTTGTTGCATAAGCACCTTTATCAAGACAAAATTCAAGTATTAAATCTTTCCTTTTTATTTTGTATCTAAAATTTTTTATTTTAATTATTGTTTTTCTTTCCCCTCCTTTTAAACTCATTTCAGGCATTAATTTTGTTTTAAAATCAGATGGTTTAATTTTTTCTTCTTCAAGTACAAATCTCATTTTTTCAGGTATGTTCTCACTTTTGTACCCGATTAAGGGAAGATATTCTGGCACATCCTGCCAAGTATAATAACTTAAGCATTTATTAAATAAGTAAGATTGAACAGAATGAACAAACATTAATCTTAATTTTCTTGGAATTCTCTTCATTGCACCAAGATAATCTTCTTGTTTTCGGCAAAGATGTTTTAAAACATTTCTTTCTAAATTTAAGTATTTTGGAAATTCTTCTAATGCTCTTTCAAACCCTTTTCTCCCCCAATCCTTTTTCAGTTTTTTTCTTGCATTTGTAACCTCTTTTTGTTCATCTCCTGTTTGAGTTAAGAAAATTTTAATCGCTTTTTTATAATTATCAGTGATCATTGCTCTTCCTACAAGATAATTTGTTTTTCTTTGGATTCCAAAACGTTGAGGACCAAAATAGTTTGGCAGTCCTTTTTTTATTTCTTCTTTAAATTTCTTCATAACTTCTTTTTTAGCATTTGATTCTCTTAATCTGATTTTAAAACAATTTCCTTTCAAATCTCCAAGTTTCAATCGCTTTCTTGAAAAAGAAAAATTTTTCATAAGAATGTCTTTAATCTTTATTTTTTTTAAATCAGAGAGGTTTACTTTAAATGCGCTTATGCTTTGGCTTGTAATTGCAATTTTATCTTTTGTTCCAGCATAATCAAAACGCGTTTGACTTACATTTAATCTTTTACTTATTTCTTCTAACGCTCTTTGTGTTGTATAATTCTTTTTTATTAAAGTAAAATTAATGTATTTTTCTTTCTTGCTTTTCTGTTTTTTCGGAAAAAAATCTTTTATTTTTTCTATCAAAGTATAATTTATAGTTCTTTTTTTCCCATGATTATCAATTTCTTCAACAATAAAATCCTCAGGAAATCTCTTGAATTCACACTTTATTGGGGGTGTTGTAGTCCAATATTTGATGCCGTATTCTTCTATTATTTCTTTCATTAAGTTTTTAATAAAAGATTAAAAATTTAAAACCTTGCCAATTATATTTTTTTATGCTTTATATTTTAAGATTAAATCATAGAATAAAAAGAGATAAAAGAATAACAACGCATTGCGCTCTTACTGGAAGGGCTTTTGGAGCTGATGGAATGATTTTTACAGGAGAAAAAGATGATAATATTATTAAAAGCGTTGAAGATATTATTAAAAGATGGGGCGGAGAATTTAAAATTTCATATTCTTCAAGATGGCAGAATTTTTTAACTAAAATGAAGGAGCAAAATTATACAATAGTTCATTTAACAATGTATGGCATTCAATTGCTTGAAGAAATTCCAAAAATAAGAAGAAAAAAGAATTTAGTAGTGATTGTTGGAGGAGAAAAAGTACCGTCAGAGATTTATGAAAAAGCAGATTATAACATAAGCGTGGGTCTTCAACCGCACAGCGAAGTAGCAGCATTAGCTGTTTTTTTTCACGAGTATTTTAAAGGAAAAGAATTAACAAGAGAATTTGATGAAATAAAATTTAAAAAAGGACTTAAAATTGTGCCGCAAAAAAAAGGAAAAAAATTAATCAAAAAATAAAAAACAATAAGTTATTTTTAAAAATCTTTATCTTGTTAATTATGTTAGGGGGGATGAAATGAAAAAAAGCGTTATTGAAGAAATAAAAAACATACGCGATGAAATTAAAAAATTGAAGACAGAACTCATATGGGTGAACAGCAGGTTAAGAGGAATAAATTGGGATTTGGAAAGAAACCATTATTCTGAGTATAGTTTGAGAAGAAAGGAAGAATATGAAGCTCAAAAAGAAATGCTTGAAAGAAAAATTGATGAACTTATGCAGAAAATATTATAAGCTTTTCAGAATACTTATTCCATTTTTCTTATGTATTTCATAAACAACATCAGCAGCTTCTTTTAATTCAGGCACGTGCGTTACGATAATCATTTGTGGTATGCTTTGAATATTTCTTAAGGCTTCTGGAAGTGCTTTTACATCCTCTCTATCAAATCCTGTGGTTGGTTCGTCAAGAATTAAAACTTCTGGTTTGCTTATTCCTCCGATTTTTGCAGCAATATCTGATAATGCTAATCTATATGCGAGAGCAACGCTTGTTCTTTCCCCACCACTTAAATTCTCCACACTCACTTCTTCTCCTTCTCTTGTGAAACACACTGGTTCATAATCTTTTTTTATATCCACAGTGTATTCTTCTTCTTGTTTTCTAATTTCTTCAAATTTTTCTGAAAATTCTTGTTTAAAGTCAATTAAGAATCTTTTTCTTATTATTTCTCTTATGCTTCTTATATCTGTTCTAAGCTTGTTTAAAAGTTCAACAATTGCTTGAAGTTTTTCTGCTCTTTTTTTCTCTTCTAAAAGCTCTTTTAATTCTTCTTGGAGTTTTAAATACCTCTCCTTTGTTTCAACTTTTAATTTATTATTAAGCATTATGTTTTGTTCTAAAGAAGCACATTCATTCGTGAATTTCAATTCTTCTTTTTCAAGTTTTTCAATTTCTTCTTTTTTAGCATCAACTTTTTCACCTTTTTCTTTAAGTTCTTTTATTCTTTTTTCAATTTCTTCTTTTTTCATTGTTTGATTCTTAAAATCGTTTTTTTGAGAGTTTAAGATTTTGTTTAAAGAAATTAATTCTGCTTTATACTTATCTACTTTTTCTGCTAATTCAATTTTCGGCAAATAACTTTTATAACTTAAATTTAAATCACTGAGAATATTTTCATTATCAAATATTTTGTTTTCAATATTTGTTTTAATGTTTGTTATGTGCGCGGGTGATATGTCTTGACCGCAAAGAGGGCATGTTGCTTCTCCTTTTAGTTTTTTAATTTTTTCAAGTTCTTTTTCAAGTTTTTCAATCTCATTTTTCACGTTTTCAATTTTTCCTTCAATGCGTGCTCTTTGTATTTGCAATTCTTCAAGTTTTTCTCCTTTGCTTGATTCTTCGATTTTTTCTATTAACTCCTTCTTTTTTCTTTCATTCAATTCTATGCCTTTTTTTAGATTCTCAAGATTATTAAGTATGTTCTTGAAAATCCCTTTAAGATTATGGAGTTCATTACTCATTTGTATAGCAGCATCAAATTCTTGTTTTAATCTTTCTTTCTTACTTTTTATTTCTTTCAAAATATTTAGTTTTTCTTCAAATGCTTGCTTTTTTTCTAAAAGTTTTTTTTCAATTAATTCAATTTTTTTTCTTATATCCTCACTTTCTTTTCTTATTTTATCAATGTTTTCAATTCTTGTCATGCTCTCTATTCTTCTTTTTTCAAAAGAGTTTATAATATATTTTAAATTTTCAAAAGTGTTTTCATACTTGCTTAATTGTAGTATTCTATCTATGTGCTCTTCTCTTTCTCTTCTTGTTAATTCAATTAATTTTCTTATTTCATCTTGTTTAGTATAATTAGTTACTTCAAAAAGTTCAACAGGTTTTTTTAAATCTGAAGGGTATCCAAGTATTTCAAGGATTTTTTTGTCAATATCATTTGTTCTTGATAGGATAGGCACTTGTTTTCCGTCAATGAATAAAGCCAAGTTATCTACATCAACACCAATAGAATCCTTGTTTCTTTTTAAGCCTCTTACGATTTTTATTTTTCTTTTACCTTTTGTAAATTCTAAAATAACTCTTCCCTTGTTTTTTCTTCTTCTTAATAATGCATTATTATTTCTTATTGCCTTGCTTCCAAAAAGCGCGTAAGCAATACCCATGAAAATGCTTGATTTCCCGCTTCCAGTTCTTCCAGAAATCACTGTAATGCCTTTATTAAATTCAATTTTTGTATTCTCATGTGAACGTATGTTCTCTAAAGTTATTGAATTTATAATCATTTTACTCCCTCTTTAGATTTCATAAAATCATTTAATTCCTTGTTTAAAAAAAGCTTGTCAATCATTTTTATGCATTCTTCTTGATTTAATATTAATTCTTTTGGTGTTTGTTCTTTTCCTAACAAATTTATTAATTCTTGTGCAAGTTTAATTGTAACATCATCATATTTTTGTTTTTTCAAAAATTCGTATTCTATTTCCTTTATTGTTTTATTTTTTATTTCTTGATACTCTTCTCCTGCTTCATCAGAAAGTTCTGACAAGAATAATTTGCAATAAATAAAACCATTAATTTCGCTTTCTTTTAAAACCCTGTTAAAGTTTATTTGTGATTTTAATCCATTTATTCTTCCTTTCAGTTTGAGAATAAGTATTGAATCCCTACCATGTTTTGGGATTTCCTTAAATAATTTGTTTGTTGCTTCAATTGGTGTTAAATTATTAAGTTCTATTTCTTTAAACACTACTTCTCGAGCATTTAATTTTATCCATTTAAGTTTTAATTTTTTTGTTTTTTCTTCAGGCACTTCAACTAAAAACATTCCTTTTTCTTTACTCTTTAACATATCAAGAGAGTCTGTGTATTCAGTGCTTCCTGGATAAACAACTGGTTTTTTATTGTATTCAAAAATATTTTTTCTATGCCAATGCCCGCCAGCATAGTAATCGAATCCTTTTGGCAGACTGCTTAAAGGCAAGTCAGCGAAAGACCCTGCGTCTTCAACATCACTTATGATATGATGAAAAATAAATATTGAGAAAACATTATTTGGGATGTTTGGTTTAATCATTGAATATTTTTCTTTAACATTTCCTTTAAATCCGGGAACTCCAGCTATAAACGTGTTTTTAATACTTGCTCCATTAAGAAGAACCACATCTCCTTTTGGAACTAAATACCTTGGATTTGATAAATTAGTTAAAAGCCCTATTTTTTCAAGCAAACTTAAAGGAGTTTCATGTATGTAAACATCGTGACTGCCAGCAACTGTTAAAAAAGGAATGTTATTTTCTTTTAATTTTTTTAATTGTTCTATGACAAATATTAATTCTTTGAAACTTGGTCTTCCAGTATCAAATAAATCCCCACTATGAATTACAAAATCCACTTTTAAATCAATGCATATGTCTATTGCTTCTTCAAAAACTCTTAAAAAATCTTTATGTCTTTGGTCTAATTTGAAATTGCTTGCACCAATATGCGTGTCTCCCATATGTATGAACTTCATAAGAGAAAATAATAACACAAGGTTATAAAAATATTTATGAAAAAAAAGATACACGAAGATTAACCAAAACCAAATACATTTGTTTTTCTTTCTTTTCTTGCACTTTTTATTAAATCATTGAAATAATGAATTCTTACAGGCAATGGGAATTCTATGAAAGGACTTGTTATTAGTGCTTCTCCCTTATCTAACATTTGTATTTCTATTGATTCATCATTTATGTTTTGCGTGCTGCTATTAATTACTGCTTCCCTATCAGCAGGAGCAGGCAGTCCAAGAATCACTTTAGTATTCATTTGTGATAAAATCTCTTTTGGAAGCAAGGAGGGCATTTGCGTTATAGCACATAAACCTACTTTGAATTTTCTTCCTTCACGTGTTATTCTTTCAAAAATATTTGTTCCTTTTGCTAAAGCATCCACGCCTAATACTCTTGGCGCTTCTTCAAAAACTATTAATAACTCTGGAGTGTTCGCAAACTTTTCTGTATTTGCTTGTTTTTTCTTTCTATAATAATTGAAAATTCTTGTGGATATGCTGCTTGAAATTATTTTTTCTGCTTCATCACCAACTAAATTTGTATCAATAATTATTGTTTTTCCTTTCATTACTGCATTAATTATTTTCTCAAAAATGCTTGTTCCCTCTCTTTTTTTAAGAGAAAAAACAAGTCCTTCATCTCCATCAAGTTCAAGTGAATTAGCAAGTCTTCTTTTCAATGCTAAAATTGTGCCTGGAACTACTTTTTTTTCAAAGGAATCAATTAATTTTTGCACGTTTTCTTTAATAATTTTTGAAAGCCACTCTTCTTTGAAGATTTTATAACTTAATTGCAGTGCTTCTCTTTGAGCATCACTTAATTCAATAATTCCAAAGAAATCATTTGGTTCTATGTCTTGCGAATAAATTTTTAAAGGCTCGGATTCAGGGTGATCTGAAAATCTTGGTGTAAAAAACAATAAATTATTTCTTTCAGGAAAACTGCTTAAACCTACAATGCCTTTATTGCCATAATATTCTCCATGCGGGTCAATAATTATGCATGCCACTTCAGGTATTTCTAACAATCCTTTCACAAAAACTTTAGTAAAATTGCTTTTTCCTTTTCCTGTTGCAGCAACAACGAGCATGTGATGACTGACTAATTTTTCACTCGGAAGTTTTATTTCTACTTCCCTTAATTCCTTCCTTCCTAATCGCAAGTATCCTATGCTAACCCCTTTTTTATTTTCTAAAAAATCAAAATCATCTTTTACAACTTTTCTTGCTTTATCAAAATGTTCTGGCAAGTTTCTTGGAGGGTAGAAATCATTACTTCGTATCTTAAGTATTTTTGCACGACAAATTTTATAGAATCTTTCTTTTTCATCAAAAAAGAATAATTCCTCATTATGCTCTAAGTTAGTTCCTGCAATTTCTTCAAGAAATTGACTTCCTAATTGACTTGCGATTTCAATATCCACTACTTTCAAATAATACTTTGTTTCATTTTTTTCACAAATTAATATATC
>Ga0190313_1000814_pt1 | contig 17657 bp, 12 predicted proteins | sample 4870071011_MG_FD_169989 | JGI IMG/M metagenome (GOLD analysis project Ga0190313, IMG submission 169989) | Hydrothermal vent sediment bacterial communities from Southern Trench, Guaymas Basin, Mexico - 4870-07-10-11_MG | ecosystem: Environmental > Aquatic > Marine > Hydrothermal vents > Sediment ...
ATGACTATACCAGATGGTTAATGAGGTGTTGGTGTAGTAATTGAATATAGCATCGTAGATTATAGTAAATGATACTGTGCCATTTCCACTTAATGAGAGACTGTCCATATAGCTGTGAACATCACTTGTTAATTCAGTCGTGTCATAGAATACTGTACCAGAGACTGTTGTACTACCGATTCCATAGCTGTTAGTTGATATATCAACACTTATTGTCTCACTACGTGAAATTGATCCACCAATGTCAGAGTCCACAGTAATTGTTCCAGTACCTCTAAATGTTAGTGTATCATCTGGTAATCCACCAACTATATTGAATGTTATATCATCGCATCTTAGTCCCTCTGTATCATCACTACCAACATCAATATCTAGGTTCGTGTGCACCATGAATACATTGCTGCCATTAATGGCCTCTGGCACAAATGTATCTGTACCATTATCGATAACTATTGTGTAGAGACCATAGGCTATAAATGGTATCTTCTCGCCAACAAAGTTCTTAATGGCATAGCCGTGGTCTAGGTCTATTGTCATCCAGTCATAAGTGTATCCATGTGGATATGTATTGACAAATACTACTGTGAAATCTGATGACTCCATACCAATTACTTCTAGTATAAATGGCTCCTCCCAAGTATCCTCAACAAATGTGTCGTTTCCAGGCTCACCGGGGACCTCAACAAGGTCATAATATACATCGAAGGATCCTAGCCTTGTCTGCTTTACATATACTGTCTGTACAATTGCGTCATACACTAGGCCTGGGTTTACAAGGATCTTAAGTAGGTCTTCCCTATAATTAATATCTAATGGTGTACCTAGCGTGTAGGTATTGGTATCACTGTGAAGTGTACCAGTCACTGTCACCTTATTATTAGGTGCTGGCGGTATTACGTTCCCGGTTGATGTATCATTAATCTTTAGCACCAAAATTACCTGGCCAGGAGCAAGCCCGGGATCAACTTCAAACGTAAAGCTGTATGGAGGCATTGTATCGTTCTCACTATGTATTTCTAGAACCTTGACAAGCTTTATGGTATCGTTTAGGTATACATCTACACCGCCCTCAGTTATGAAGCCGTATCCCTTGACTAGTATATAGTCTCCAGGTGCTGTTGTGTAGTCTGTCTCACTGTAGTGTACAAACTGTCTATAGATTACGCCATCCATTAACACAATGTCCTCAGGTAGGTTCCTTAGTACGAATAGGTCAGCATATGGATATACTGTTAGTGTTAATGGGTCACACTCTGGTGTCTCACTTATCCTTATCTCGTAGCCAATGCTTCTATAGATGAATGTGATATAGGCTACTCTACCACCCCATTCGCCCTCAGGCAATGTTACGTTATAGACTAGAATACCGTCCTCGGGTGTTGATTCACTGGAGAGGTAGTCTGCATCAGATCCAGCCACATAAATGTCTGTATAGTCTGTATCGAATAGGATAGCGTATAGTAATGAAGTATCATTGTAGGGTACTGGTACGTTGTGTAGCTTGAACTTGACTACATCACCTGGATTTAGATCTGATGGGTCATAGGCAGCGTCAGGATAGGTTGTATCGATCTCTATTGATGCCCATACCTCAACGTATTCCTCGGTAACATTACCTTCAAATTCTGCGGTAAACATTATTGTGTCATTGTCAAGTACATTTGGACAGCTTGGTGTACCTATTTCCGTTAAGTTTAGCCCATATCCTACGTCGCTAGTCTTGTTTAGCTTCAAGTAGATGTGGAATCCATAGAATGCCTTAGGCTCAAATGAGGCATCCTCATGGACAGCTAGTGGTACAAACTCTTGTAATGTACCAGTTATTGTTATGACGGTATGTGATGCATCGAATGACACGCCCTCGGTACCAAGGTACTTACTTGAACTATCAACAACTGAGCCACCAATAATACTTAATATGATCTCTGAGTCGCTTGACTCATCAAGGTTGTACATGGTCACATTTATTACTTCAAAGTCATCAAACGTGAGCTCTGGCTCAGCACCAGTAATATTCAGTAGATACTTTATCTCATCAGGTAGGCTTATAGTTATCGTTACTGTTGTACCAACCTTAGCCTTGTCACGTGGATTTCCTCCATAGCTATATGATACTGTCACATAATCATTCCAGTCAATATCTGGTTTCTTAATGACAGCAAATCTGTTAACGCTTAAGGCACTATCAGGTGGTGATGGTGGGTTATAGTCTCTAATCCTTAGCCACAGAGGCTTTCTATATAGATTCATAACTACAATATCGCCGAAACTCCCACGATGTACGTTAGCGTATTCAAGGTCTATTGTAGACAAGTTAATGGCTAGTAAAACTGTATTGGGGTCGCTCTCACTCCTTATTATACTGTACCAGTTTCCAGTAGCAGGGTTCTGCACCCATCCATTAGTTGTCGAGTTTATGTCTACATACTTTAGGATCTCCATACCCCACCAGTTAGCATTTGGTGTGAACAACACGTCGACTAGGCCTACATCAACTCCCTGATCCTCTAGGGACTGTATATCGATTACTGCTAGTAGACAGCAATCACTTAGGTATAATGATATGTTCTTGCCGAGTAGTAGCGGATCAGTGACATTTAATGGTGATAGAACTTCTATATCTGCAGTAACGCTTGGTGCTTGTGAGGGCCCTATTGTTGGTGTTGCCATTATGATTGTTGTTAGGTTTAGGGTTAGTAGTAGTGCGAGTAGGATTGAGTATACAAGCCTATTCATATCATACACCCGTACATCACAATCTACATAGTTCGTCTCTAAACATGAGTATATGGGAAGGTATTTAAAGGTTCTCCCGAATTGTCTAAATAAACTAGAGGGATCCATAATAAGTTCTTAACTCATGAGTTAGTCAACTGTCTAACCCATAGGGTGTCCACTAGGATATAAGGGGTTAGGAGCATTAGAGTCTAAGGAGAGGTGGTAAAGGGTTTGTCGTGGCCTGTTAGAGCAACGATCTACTGGGATCCAGAGTACAATGTACCACTGATCAAGCCTCCCCCGGATCTAGAGGATCAAGTGTTCCGGCTAAAAATAACTGATCCGGGTGATGCTAGGCCGGGATTTAATCGGGATTATGAGAAACTTGTTGAGGCCATAGAGTACGAGTTTGGAGATACACATATATATGATAGGTTTATACGTGGAAAGTTTATCCTATTGAATAAGGTGCCCCACTGGGATCAGATGTGGGAGATCATTAGTTCAGGAAACGTTATTGGGCAACTCTACTACGACCCATTCCGTGACAAGTGGAGGTTCCGGCTCAGCTCTACAGGTGCTTTGATTGCTTATGAGGAGGGTCTTGTAGACCATATAGTCTATGAAGGTTTTGTTAAGGAGAAGAGAGTTATACGGGAGAACTATTCATCAAGTAGTAGACAGATCATTGTAGTTGACCGTAATGGTAGGGTTAAGGGTATTGCAGAGAATATTGATGGTAGAGTCTTTGTCACTAAGGTGTTTAAGTACATCCATAAGCTAAGGGAGACAAGTGGCCGTAGCAGTAATCTCGATGATGTATTGAAAAGGAATGAGTATGGTATCTATTATTTCGAGTCTCGTGCAAAGGCATTCATATACTCTATGGCTTCAAAGGTTGGTAAGGAGGTTGTTGTATCATATTCTGGTGGTAAGGATAGTCTCGTAGCACTCCATCTAACACTTGAGACACTTGGTGATGCAAAACTCCTCTTCAATGATACAGGGCTTGAGCTACCGGATACAAGGGATAATGTAGACTATGTAGCGGAAAAGTATGGTTTGGAGAAGGTAGTAGCTAGTGCTGGAGACTCATTCTGGAATGCAGTAGAGATCTTTGGTCCCCCGGGTAAGGACTATAGGTGGTGCTGTAAGATCGTTAAGCTAGTGCCTCTAGCACGTATCTCCCGGCACAGATGGCCAAGTGGAGCATTAAATATTGTTGGTCAGAGAGCCTATGAATCACTCGATCGTGCTAAGAGCCCACGTGTCTGGAGGAATAGGTGGATACCTCATCTCCTTAGTATAACCCCTATTCAGGAGTGGAGCCAACTACATATTTGGCTGTATATATTCAGGTATAAGCTACCATACAATAGACTATATGATCTTGGTTTTGAGAGGCTTGGATGCTACGTATGCCCATCAAGTACATTAGCCGAGTTTAAAGAGATAGAGAGAACCTATCCCGATCAGTGGAGTAGATGGACTACCGTACTTGAAAGATGGAGGGAAAGGCTTAGACAGCCCATGAAGTGGATAAGGTATGGCTTATGGCGTTGGCTTACACCAGCTACTGCTAAACAGAGGCTTGTCCATAGGATCCCTGGCTATAGTATTGATTGGATTAGTGAGTATAGGCTTCGTCTACTACATAGTAGGATTGGACTAGCCCCGGTTGAGCAGGGTGAAGCTGATGGCTGGAAGTATATAGTGTTCAATGGGGAGCTGGTACCCGGTACTGTCCAGTACCAGTTTATCTCTAATGTTGGGATGCTAAGGCATCTCAGTTTATCAAGGGATCCTGGAAGCCTTGAATGGGTAGTTAGGAGTAACCGTGCAGAGATCGTTGTTTCCGGTAAGGTGGTTAAATATAGGCTCTATGAGGATAAGGGGTTTGAGGATCTAGTTGATATACTGAAGATCATATATAGGATGCATGGTTGTGCAAGATGTGGTAGCTGCGTCATATGGTGTCCAACAGGCGTTATAAAGCTAACGATGTATGGTCCGACCCCTAAGGTGCCTTGTACTGGCTGTAGACTATGCTTGGAGGTCTGCCCATTAGCTGATGTACTTGTTGAAAAGATCCTTGTACCACTGATCACTGGTGATGCCCGGGCTTGGAAGAGGCCTACGAAGTATAGGAGGGAGGAGGTTATTGAGTCCTTTAGGGCCATGGGCCTTATACCCTAGTTCTTATCAAGATACTTCTTTATACGTATGAACTTCTTCTCAGCCTCATAGAGTAGTCTGTAGAGTTCTTCTTCAGTACCTCTAAACCTATTAATTATCCTTACAGCCTCTGTAAACCCTACACCACGTGAGGCAAGTATTAGTGCTGCTCTTGAGCCAAAATCCATTACCAGTAGGCCACGTCTCTGTAGATCCCTATAGATCTGTTTCTCATCATGTTTAAGCCTTTTCTTCTCAAGGACTTTCCTAACGATCCCCTTCTCCCTAGCACCATCACCCTTTACAGCCGCTACGTATCTAGAACCGCATTTAGGGCATTCAATATACTCTCTACCAACTATGTCCTTGACCTTGGAAGACCATGTATAACCACAGATCATGCATATCAATGTGATTTTCTTCCTCATTAAACGCTCTTTATAAACCTCTAGATCAACTACATGTACTGTTGTTGAAGCGGGTATCCTATTAACTGCCTCCCTAAACAACGGGTATGTCCTATCAAGATCCTCGATCACATGGACCTTTACAACCCCATTATATAGTCTATGAAGCATAGAGAACGTGTTCTCTAGATCATAGTCTCTCAGTATGGTCTCTCTATAGGCTTCAACACCAATAACTGTATCAGCTAATGCCTTGAGGATACTCTTAGTAAGCTTATCCCCCTTCCTAACATCTATTGCTCCAAACCGTTGTCCTACAAAGAATACTCTCCATAGAAACGTACTGCTCTCCCTAATGATCCTTGAGATATATTCTGTGAAAAACCTGTGATCCCTGCCGAGAAGCCTTAGACCATTAATTACTTCATAGGCATCCCTAGTACTTGGGCGGTAGTCTTCAAAGGACACTATTATATAGTATGGAGTAGCGTAAGCAGAGACTCTAGCATATACATGCCTCCTTATAAGTGCTAATATGATCTCCTTTAACGTATTGGCTACACGGGATCCATAGAATCCATAGAATACCATGTACTTATCCCTAGGGTTCACTTCAACGACAATATCTCTATCGCTAGGGAAGAGAACCCGGTTAGTCCTTAGGGTATTGAGCAACTCTCTAATGATCGATAGTGATTCACTAGATACATTCACACGGCTATACCCAAGTCTATGGAATGCATAGTCAATACCCCTCTCAATAGCCAGCCTTATAAAACCACCAATCTCACGTGCAACACTATACTCAACAGATATACTCTCCCCCTCCCACCTAGGCACTATGATCTCCTGGGTCTCCTCAATGGGTTCAACATAGAGCCTCCCCTCACCACGATCAAAGCCCACTACCCTCCATGAACCACCTCCAAGCACTAGTACAGAGTCCTCCTCAAGATTCAATACTATAAACTCCTCATTCAATACACCAATCCTCTTACCAGAACCCACGTCCACTACATCTATTGTCCGGGTATCAGGGATCATTGTTGTACGGTAGAAGTATGGCTTAGCCCTATAGCTTGGGTAGAGCCTGCCACCCCTTTCCTTAATAATCCTTGATAGTATGAGGTAGTCGATAACCCGTTTAAACTCATCCTCACCTAGTCCCCTAAATACACGTGATCCGTTGAATTCAAGGTATAGATCATCATATTTCATACCAGGTGTTATCAGTAACCTCAAAACAATCTGGTGAGCCAATACATCGAGAGGTCTATAGGGTATATCTTCATCCTCAAGATCCCCGGTTATAGCTCTCCTACTAATAGCTATTGACTCCAGTATATCATAGAAATTCCTTAAAGTGATCACCGAACCTCTTGACACACCCTCAATCCTATGGATGCTCCTACCGATCCTCTGGACAAGCCTTACAGCCTGTCTCGGGGACATGTACTGTACAACATACTCTACATGTCCTATGTCAATACCTAGCTCCAGACTTGATGTTGCAACTAATGCATTTATCTCTCTATCCCTAAAGAGCCTCTCAGCTCTTAGCCTATGTTGTCTCGATAAACTACCATGGTGTACCATCACCTTCTCTCTAAGACCTAATAGACTTGATAAACCCCAACCAATCCTTTCAGCAAGATCCCTTGTATTAGTGAATATGAGTATGTATCCATAGCGATTGATTAACTCCCTAAGCCTCTGGAGACGCCCGTAGAGACCAGGATCAACTTCTATGTCTTCGGGAGGCATTTTATCCCTGGGGGTCTCTACATGGATCTCCATATCCTTGCCTGTTTTAGCCTCAACTGTATCAGTATACGCTATGTTATCCATTAGCGATAGTGCATCATAGATTCTCTTTAGTGTAGCTGTTAAACCGATCTTTACAATTCTCCTCCCAATTATCCTCTCTAAGATATTTATTGCCGATAATAACTCGATCCCCCTCTTACTAGTGATCATTTCCCTATACTCATCAATAACTATGTATCTCACATTAGATAGGTACTTCCTGAAAATGGGATCGGCTAGTATGTACTGGAATGTCTCCGGTGTCGTTATTAGTAGGTGGGGTGGATTCTCCCTTATCCTCCTCCTAAGTGTCTGTGGTGTATCACCATGTCTTAGGGCTACCTCTAGGTTAAAGCATTCAGCGATCCTCTTAAGCCTATACTCCATGTCACGGTTTAGAGCACGTAGTGGTGTGACATAGACTGCTCCTATAGGGCTTATCCTCCTCCGGTATATGCTGTAGAGTACTGGGAATACTGCTGCCTCCGTCTTACCAATACCTGTTGGAGCAACTACTATGACTGAATAGTTCATCAGTACCTTCTGGAAAACCCGGTACTGTAGTCTAGAGATCCTTTTGTAGCCTAGTCTCTCTAGACACATAGCTATATGTTTCTCCCGAAATACCCTGTATATACTGATCGTTGGTTCTATATCCATGTCCCAATTATCCCCATACACACCTACATCTAGGAATAATGAATATAGCCCCTTTATATCTAGACATATTCTATAGAGGGGCTCTAATTGTGAAGGGTGTTGATGGGGTTTATAGGCTGGAGTACGTGGTTATTGTTGTTGCTTTGAATCTCCTGCTAGTCTATGCTATAAACATGCTTGCTATACAGTATCCAGTACCCCTCACAGAATTTAATGTTGAGGATATAGGTCATCACCTAATGGCTTTGATAGTTAATGTGGTGTTTATGTATGTTATACCGTTTATAATGGTCTTACTAGTAGCTGGTTCCACGGGATCATTTATTATAACGGGTTTATTCGTATTACTAGAGATCTATTCTTTCAACCAACTATATGCTGGGGGTTCTAGTGGCTATGGTGCCCCAATCCTCCTATCCCTCACCATAGTTCCTCCACTAATAGCTGGGTTTATGGTTTTCCTTGGATACTATTTCATAACTGGACGCGAATTCCGTGATCGTGAGCTACTGGGTTCCTTATTGAACTCTTTAAAAGAGTTGTGGAGAGGTGGTGGAGGTGGTGGTTATGTAGTCTCTGATACCCTGTCTAATCTAGCGTTGATGTTCTCTATTGCTGGTGTAGGTGTGTATGTAGCATGTGTTGTCGGGGTGTATAGGAGTCTCTACATGGTTGTCTATGGTGGTGGTAGTGCTGTAGAGCTCTACAATAGGGTTTTGACAGGTATACTTGTCTCTATGGTACTATCTCTACTCATAAGCATTGTCTCTAGAAATACATTTACGGTAGTGGTTGCAGGAGCTATGGCTACACTCCCATGGATATCCCTTCCAGCATACCCACTACTAGCTCTATCAACACCTATACAGAGCTATAGAGCTCTAGCTACTAGGGGTAGGGAGGTACTACTGGGTTTTGCAGAGGCAAAGCTAGTGTATGATCGTGTCTCCAACCCCTATACGGGATTTGATCAGGAGCCTCTACTAGAGAGTGTACGGAGGGGTAGGAAGACATGGTTTTGGAAACGAGTTGATGAGCCGCTAACAATTGATCTACTCGGGCTTAGGAATAGGCATATAGCAGTATTTGGTGCTAGTGGCACTGGTAAATCATCATTAGCTAAGAACCTGGCTGTACAGATCTACTGGAGGTATGGTATACCATTCCTAATAATAGATCATCATAACGAATACATTGATCTCCCGGAGATCCTTGGTGAAGAAGTTAATCTGCTAGAGGCTGATAAGGCATCCATAAACCCACTCGATCTCGAAGGGAGATCTCCTAGGGAGAGAGCCATAGAGTTAGCAGATCTTATACAGTCGATCTATGGGCTAGGCTATATACAGAGGAATGCACTTGAGGAGCTAATCCTTAGAACCTATGAAGAGCACGGTATATTTGATGACAATAGCTCTACATGGACACGTCCCGCACCCACATTCTATGATGTCTATAGGGTACTGGATAGTCTCCTCGAGAGCGAGATCAGTGATCAGTATAGGCTTACCCTTGAGAGGCTGAGGGCATACCTTAGAATGCTTCTATCAAACATATTTATGGAGACAAGGATTAGTCTACAGAAACTGTTTGAGGAACCAACTATCGTATTACTCGCAGATCTACCGAGTGATCATGCACGGGCACTCTACGTAGACACACTCTTGTACAAGATCATTAATGCAATGTATGGGCTGAGAAGGGGTAGGGGTTTAACAATAGTTGTTGATGAAGCACACCTACTGTTTAGGAGGAGCCGTAGCAAGGTGCTTGTCTCAAGACTATTGATGGAGAGCCGTAAATACGGGATTGGAATGATCATTATTAGCCAGCAACCACTGGATCTCAGTGAGTCAGTTGTACTCAACACAGCTATCAAGTACGTATTCAATATAGGTGAGTACCGGAACCTAGACTATATAGCTAAGAGTATAGCGGGCTACCTCCATAGCCAGAAGATCAATTCATTGAAGATAGCAATATCGAGTCTACCGAGACACCATGCTATAACGTGTATTGAGAACAATATTTATCTAGTGGATACCTCTAGGCTAAGACTAGTTGGTTTAAGAGGCATAAGCAATACTTAAATACGCCAGTGTAGGAGTAATAGATATAAGTTCTGGGACTCATGTTCTATCCAGTCTATAGTGTCAGGAGAGTATATGGTGATATGGGGGCTTGGCTGAAGAGTATGAGGAGGTAGAAGAGGAGGGGACTATAGAGGAGGATATTATACCTGAGGAATATATTGAGATTGAGAGGAAGGTTAAGGAGATCTCGATTATAGACTTTAACGAGTTCATTGTAAAGACTGAGCTATGGTATAGGTTTCTAGAGGGGGCATTACCAATTGATGAACTAGTAAAGATCATGGCTAGGAGGAGGGCTGCAAGGATAAGAATCGGGAAGAAGCTAGCTGAGGCAAAGAAGAAAAAGACGGGTAAGAAGACAGCTAGGAAGAAAACAGGTAAGAAGACTAAGAAGACGAGTAAGAAGGGTAGGACTAAGACAGGTAAGTCTAAGAAGAGCTCTAAGAAGGGTAGTAAGAAGGAATCTGTTAAAAGGTCAAAATAGCTTCTTTTCCACCTCCACATCTCCATACCCTATACACGATAGTATCTCCCTTAGAGTATCAAGTGGAACCCTACGGTCAACAACAAATAATACTCTCTTCCCACCATCCTCTCCAACATATAGTTTAACCTTATGGATAAACACCCTACCCAATACAGCCTCTCGGGACTGCTTAGGTGGTGCTAGGAAGTCCTTAAACTTCCTCCTCATATACCCATAGAACTCATCAAAGTTTCTGACGTAACGGCTTGTCTCAAGTAGATCAGTTGTTTCACCATATACCTCTATAGCCTTATCAATAAATTCTATAGCCTTATCGAGAGGTAGATCGATGTATCTGTACTTGCCTAGGTCAATTGTTATGGTTATGGAAGCCAAAGCACCTACGCCCTCCAGAGAACCACTATAGGTTAATATAATATGGAGGTACTGATATATATGGTGGTAGAGACGCTGGGTTTAGGTGGGGTATTGTGTTTAGAGCTGTATATCCATCAGCATCAAAGTTCAAGTATGTAGCACAGACACTAGCTAAGATAGTTGATGAGATACCATTCTATGCAGAACCAGATGCACTAGAGGTACGTGTCCTAAGCCCTGATAAGACTACTATGACTGTGCTAAAGGTTCCCTCAATAGCTTTTGAGGAGTACCTATGTGATGAGGAGACATTCTTCGTTGTTAGTTCTGATGAGTTTAACCGTATTGCCCGTAGAGGTACTAGGAATGATCTGGTGGTACTTGAGCTTGATAGTGAGGCTAAGACTCTCAGGTTCATGTTTAAGGATAAGAAGACCGGTATTGAACGTGTATTCCTACTGTCGTTAAAGGAGCGGGTGGGCGAGAAACTACCAGAGCCTTCTCTAGAACTTGGTGTTTCGGCCCGTATGCTTTCTGATGACTATAAGAACATTATCCGTGATCTTAAGGTTGTTGGTGAGGAGGCAGTATTTATGTATAGTGATGGGAAACTAGTCATAAAGACTAGTGCTCAACAGAAAGAGTATGAGGGAGTATTTGAGCAGGACAACCCATTGATCACCTTATCAGCTACAGTTGATAAAGCCATTGCAAGATACAGTATAGGGTTACTAGAGGCTACATTAAAAGCTGCAGCTGCATCTAAGAATGTAGAGATACAGTTTGATACGGATAAGCCTCTCCGGGTAGAGTTTGAACTACCAACTGGAGGCTCTATAATATACTGGATAGCCCCAAGATCAGCCTAGCCACCTCCCTCCTCAAGCCTACTCAGTAGATCAAGTATGATCTTTTCAGCCTCCCTCCTCCTAGGTCTAGCCTCAGCCTTAACACTAGGTCTTAGACCTGGGAACCAGACAGGCTTATGACAGACATTCCGGCGTGGACAACCTATGCAGCAGTAGGGGCAGACCATGAGATCATCGTCTAGAGTACATTGTTTCAGTACATGATAATCCCCACATACACTACATCTCTCCCAATAGATCGTCAATTCCAGCACCACCTTATACCTTAGATGTACTGGTTAGAATACTATATAGTGTAGACAATAAAATTAACGTGCCCAATGAACTACCGTTCCCCACCCTAGGTCATTGTAGGTCTCTGTAGGATGGTTCATCACGGTTTCTCCCGCCAGAGGCACGGTAGCCACCAGCGGGGTCACTAAGTACCAAATATTCTGGTAAAAATTATAAATATTTCGGGTATATATCCTAATTGGATGAGATAAATGGGGCCAGCTAAGTACGTTACTATAACTCTGGATTTCCATGTCGATGGTGATTATGCTAGGAGTATTCTATCAACTGCTTGGTTGTCTAAACTAGTTGCTCATAGAGTGTTTGGCTTAGTTAAGGAGAATGAATTACTAGCTGACCTCTCAAAATATAGATTCCTTAAGCTAATGAGGAGCAAATGCTACGATATACTACCTAACCGTAGATACGCTGATGGCATGCTAAAGCTTATTCATTCTACACTTAAATCAGCTAAGGCACTTAAAGTAAACATAAGAGATATAGAGTTGAAGCATTGGCTAATGTTTCAGAGTGATGGAGAAAGAGGATATGCTAAGGGAAACATGAACATAAGGTTCATAGATATACAACATGTAAGAGCCCTAGCACTAGGTTACGATAAGAAAACAAGGTATGTTGAGCTAAAAGTCTCCACCCCTAAAGGATGGAGAAAGCTTATTGAAATCCTAGTTAATAGGGCACTTAGTGGTCAAATAGGTTATCCAGCTAGAGTAATGGTCAAAGACTACGGTATTGGTAAACGTGGACTACATGTTCATGGCGAAGTACAGGTTATGGTTCCATATAACCTGTACCTAGAAGTTATGAAAAGATATAATAAGCCTAGGGGAGATAATATAGCTGGTATAGATGTTAACGTCGAGAGACTGGATGCCGTAGTAATAGACGAATATGGGAACCTACTATCGCACAGGACTTTCTGGTTAAAGAACGCCACATTCATGGGAGTCAGGAGAAAGAGGTCTTGGAGCCTCATAGGTGAACAAATTCATGCTTTATTGAAGTGGCTTTATAGTCAAGGTGTTTCGGTAATCGGGCTTGAAAATCCTGAAATTATTGGTTATCTTCGTTACTATTGGATAAGAAATGGTGAAAGGAGAGGGGCTAAGTGGAACTGGAAAGTTTCGATGTTCCGCAACTCAATAATAGAGAGGATAACTTGGAAAATACCACTATACTCAATGAAGGTAATCTATGTAGACCCTAGAAACACAAGTAAAGAAGGAGAAAAGGTAGGTAAAAAGCTAGGACTAGACAGACATCTTGGCTCAGCATACATCATAGCAAAGAGAACATCAAAAATCCTACAAAGACCTTAAAAGACCTACAATTCAGAAACAGCTTCCTTACCCTAAACCAAGTATACTAAAGAAAATAATGTGACGGTAAATGCATTGTCTCTATGGGCTGGAATCCATTGTCTCCCCACAGTACTCCCTAACTACCTCCTAAGCACTTTTATCCCCGTGAAGAGAAATGTTTCAATAGCCGTACCGATGAGATATGGTATCCGCGGCGGGGGATAGTCTGGGGTCTAGAGAACCCCCGATTGAGGGTAGCCCATATCGAGGGATGAAGGCTTCTACAATACATTTGCTCCCCTGCTAGCTAGGTACTCCTTAAACCTACGTCCATCATCATACATGTAGACGTTATTGAATAAGACATAGTTTATGCTATAGCCTATCTCTACTATCATCCTGTAGAGTTTCTCTAGATCCTCGTCTGTATACCTGTATTTATAGTTAGTCTCACCCTTACCGATACCATGTAGCCTAATATAGTGGATCCTATGGATGTGTACGGGTTTCCTCCTAAATAGATCGACTACGTGTGTCACATTATTCTCCATAAGTATATCCTTCAATGTATCTAGTGCATTTTCACTAGCCCATTGTCCACGGGGCTCCCATCCAACGACTATGTGGTCTGGAGTGATCGATATTATTTGTCTGAAGAACTCCCTAACCCACCTAATTGATTCATCATTGTAGGGCATAGAGCCGGGGGTTTGAAGCACTATTGCCCTAGCATTTAATGCCTCAGCGATCCCTATAGTCCTCTCCCACGCCCTCATGTTCTCACTTGATGGTTTAAGCCATCCATAATTCTCTAGTAGACCAGGAGGCTTCTCCTTCATCCTCCTCCATGTAGGGCTTCTGCTGGGATGCGTTATAACCTGCCATGCCTTCATAGTTATTACAAAGTTCTCTGGCACCTCCCTAGCTAGTTTCTCAGCCCACTCACGTCTTGGTAGATTGTAAAAGGTATTCTGTAACTCCACGATCGTGAATGTACCATAGTACTTACTCCTAGATACCGGGAATCCACAACAACCAATTCTAATAACTAGCCTATCATGTAAATCCATGTCTTACACCAGCTAACCAGTTATCCATAGCTACTTCTAACACCTGGTATAAACCATTGTCTATAGAGTATAGTATTCACTCTTCTCCTCCCTAAACAATTACTACTTTTTACTACTACATTGCCTTCTGAAAAGACCTTACCTTAACCATCCGGATAGGCTCTAGGCGATTAAGTAGTCTCTCAAGTTCTCTCTCACTAGTCACTGTAGACCTAGATATATCCACTACAACAAGACATTCAGCTGTTTCACCACGCTTAAGGGCTGTACAACGGGTTATAACCATGTCGACTCCCTGCCTAGCTAATTCACTAACTATCTCAGCTAATGCACCTGGTCTATCCTCCATCTCAAACTCGATCTCAAGCAACCTAGCCTCATCAGATATTGGTGATACTATAACCTCCTTCCTACTGGTATCGGCTATCAGTAGTACATTCATACCCTCCCTTATATCGAGGGCTTCACGTATGACAAGTGGTATTGTTATACGCCCCTTGCTATCTACTCTAACAATCTCCTTAATCTTCATGTGGTGAACACCTCATTTCCCCACTAGAATAGTATCTATGATCATAGATTAATAAAATAGTAGTATAAATAATTATATGCTCTCTAAAACACTGGTTTCTCAATATGGCTTAGATAGACAATTGTTCTACCAATACGTCTTTTCCACTCACTACCAATAGCTACAATAGCTATTACATCAGATACTGTTGCACGTGCACGTGCAACAATGTTTAGTAATGCCCTTAAAGTCCTACCAGTAATCACTAGATCAGTTATTACAGCTATATTATCCCTCCTACCAATCATATCCTTATCAACATATATAGTCTCAACATCCTTCATAGACCTCACGATAACCTCTTCATAGTAACTCACATTAGGATACTTCCTCCTCTTAGCAAGCACTATATCACTGCCAAGCTCCATAGATATGATCGTTGCTATAGGCAGTACCGTGGGACTACCAACAACTATCTTATCTATCCTCTTACCAGCAAGTTCTGCAAGCAATGTAAAAGCAATTATCTTAACCAGATATGGATCCTTGAGTAGCCTAGATAGATCGATAACTATGGACTGTTCCTTCTCAAGGAATCTCTTAATAATACTATCTATATCAATAGCTGATGCTAGTGATGCAAGGATATTTATAGACTGGGAGAAACTAGGTACTATAGAGCCCCTCACATAACGACATAGGACAGACTGTGAGATACCAGTGATCTCTGAAAGATACTTATAGGATACCCTCCTCTTAAGCAATCTGAGAAACTCTATTGCAAGTAGTCTAGCCCTTAGAGCCATGTACTTATCTGTAGAAAACCATGACTCGAGATTAGCCCTGATCCTCTTAACGGTTTGGATATGTGGCTTGGTCAGTGATGCAGGAAAATAATCATCTACATTCATCCCCGAGTGCCCTCATCACTCCATTCACATCTACATAAAAATTATCTACATAAGTTTTAAAGATTGTTATTAGATATTTTTACCTAGGGGATGAACGGGGTCTTAAAATCTGACTTTGTGGGTATGAGGAGAAACCCACGCGGCGACCCGCTTGCACTCGGGTGGTGCCTATACCCTTACTTGATGATGTCGTAGCTAATGCTGTTAATGTGTTTAAGGGCTTATGTAATGGTATTGATATGGTTGTTGATGCAGTATATAGTGCTCTCCATGATGCATGGTTTAATGGTTCAAACTATATAGAGATCTGTGTTGAGGGGGTTGAGGAGGGGTTTGAGTATCTATGTATAATATACCACATACTATTTTATAGGTATCCAGTAGATCTTGAGATTATGGATTATTATCCAGTACTGGTTATTCATAGGGATAAAGAACTTGATCTTGATATGGAGGTTATTTTTAGAAACTCTCTTGTAATCCAGAGTATTGGTGGGGTTATAAGATTCTATGTTGGGAAACACGTTTTAAAATACCTTAGGAAATATAGATGGGATTGCAGTAGAGTATCCTATAAGGTATATAGTGAGAATCCTATGGGAGAATTTGATGAATAGATCTCTAAGGATAGTTGTTAGGAAATGGCTTGATGAACAATTGTTTAGGGAGATTATGAAGGTAGCTGATTATCTAGGCTATTTTAGGGGTGAGGGATCGGTTTTTAAGATTAATGTTGATAAGGCAGTAGCTAATGGCTATACTTTAGAGGATATAGTTAATCTATTTAGGGAAGCTGGTGTAGAACTTACGGATGAACAACTCGAGAGTATTAGGGGGTGCTATAGGGATAGGACTCTTATCCGTATTAGATGGGATGACTCCCAGGGTCTAGTGGTAGCTCATATCCCATGGAGTATATATAGAGTTGTTAAGGAGGATATAAGGGGGTTTGGGGCTAGGTACTACGGTAAGGATGAACATGGGATCATGTATAGCATTAGACCTGATAAACTATATGGTTTCAGAAAATATGTTGAAGACCATGGTTATCCCCTAGAAGATACTGATGGTCTTACTATTGAGAAGAAACTACCCTTTAAACTAGAGTTTACCGGTAAACTAAGGGATTATCAGGAGGAGGCCTTGAAGAAGTGGCTGGGGCATAGCGGTAGGGGTATTATAGCGTTGCCAACAGGTTCTGGTAAGACTGTTATAGCTATAGCTGCTATAGCTATTATTGGCCGTAGAACACTTATTGTGACATATACTAAGGAACAGATGTTCCAGTGGAGAGAAATGATCTATAGGTTCACCGATATTGATAAGTCGTATGTAGGGCTTTTCTATGCAGAGATTAAGAGACTTGCACCTATAACCATAACCACTTACCAGTCAGCATTCCGTAACATAGGTATTCTAGGTAGATACTATGATTTCCTAGTTATTGATGAATGCCATCACCTACCAGCTGATAAGTTCAAGACTATAGCTATTCACTCACTAGCACCCTATAGGATGGGGCTTTCAGCCACTGTTGTTAGAGAGGATGGTAGGCATGTAGAGTTATTCCCACTAATGGGAGGCATAGTATACCATGTCTCTGCAGCAGAGCTATCTGCTAGAGGATACCTTGCAAGATACCGTGTCTACACTGTAAAGGTTAGGCTTACACCCGATGAAGTTAAGGAGTATCGTGAGCTGAGGAAAACCTTTAGGGAACTAGCTGGAGGACGTGGTTTTAAGGAGGTATTGGAGGCTGCTAGAAAGGGTGATCGAAAGGCTGCTGATGCATTAAGAATACATAGTAAGCTTAGACTCCTTGTTGCTAACTCTAAGAGCAAGATTAAGAAGGCAGTTGAGATCGCTAGGAAAGAGCTTAGGGCTGGAAACAAGATCATTATATTTACACAATATGTTGATCAGGCTAAGAGGATTAGTGAGGAGTTAAACGCTTACCTATTGACTGGTGAACTCGATTCACGGACTAGGAAGAGGATC
>Ga0190313_1000816_pt1 | contig 17617 bp, 20 predicted proteins | sample 4870071011_MG_FD_169989 | JGI IMG/M metagenome (GOLD analysis project Ga0190313, IMG submission 169989) | Hydrothermal vent sediment bacterial communities from Southern Trench, Guaymas Basin, Mexico - 4870-07-10-11_MG | ecosystem: Environmental > Aquatic > Marine > Hydrothermal vents > Sediment ...
TAATTCCAAATTAGAATTAAGTGACCTAAGAAAATGTAAAATGGGTAATTACTTGATAATTTATATTCTTAATCAAGAACTTGCACAAATAGAAATAGTTAGGATTATATATCAAAGAGAAGATTATTTGATAGAATTTTAATATAGGCTCCACCACCATTACCCACGTCGTAAGTAAGTAAATTTCGGGGAGTATATTCTCCGCCAGATCTACCCGTTTCCCGTGATTTTAGTAGTTTAGCTTACTATTGCGATAATCACGGGTTTTTGTTTGGAAATTAATATCAGTTTTTTGGTCTGGTTACTAGGAGATAATTCACTCTAGAAACATGTTGTTTCAGGGGTCTTTTTCGCAACTCGAAATCCAAATTTATCTAAAAAAATTAGTAATTTTGAGAAATCTGGATTATTAAATTTCGAACTACTTTTTAACAGCCATGATCTTGGGAATTTAGCAAAATACATATACACTATCTAGAATTTTGGTGTAGCAGGTGTAACAAATCAACACGAATGATATAATTGTTCATTTAGAATAATTAACAACGAGACGTACTATAAATGACCTAAAAGAATACGAAATATAATATATTTACCACCTCCTATAACTTTTTCTTGATTTTATCAAAACTAAAGAATATAATAATATATGAATATATGAGCATATAGAAATATAAGGAGGCAACTATGCAACTACAACTATTCCTAAAAATGCTTGCGGATGAAAATAGATTAAGGATTATTAATATAATCAAAGATAATGCTTTATGCGTAGGTGAAATACAAACTATACTTGGTACTCAACAATCTAACACATCAAAACATCTAGACAAACTAAAATCAAATCGGATAATAAATTACTATAAAGAGGCTCAAAGAGTATTCTACTTTCTAAATAAAGACTTGGTAAAAAATTATAAGTTTTTTGAAGATTTAATATATACTGATCTTTCAAAATCACATTACTCCAATTTTGATTTAGATAGATTAATAAGATATAAGAACAGTAAAATCGATTGTGATTATCTAAAAGAAGTTAACTTTGATTTTGAGCAGTTAAAAATATAGGAGAAGAGATATGAAGGAAATAGATAATGTTATTAGAAAAATGAATTTGGATTTTTTTGGAACTGGATCACATCGAATTGTGTTTGATCAGTTAATGGATTTGATAAAGAAGGATGACGTATTTTTATTAGACGTTAGAACAAAAGAAGAATTGCAATATGTTGTTATACCATTTGCAAATAACATTCCTCTACATGAAATTCCTGATAATTTGGATAGATTACCTAAAAACAAACTAATTGCTGTGTATTGCACTTCTTGTATAAGGGCTGCTATTACGTATAGCTATTTATTATCTCGCGGGTATAATGTTAAAGTTATATTGTCGCATTTAGATGAATTCGTCGCTAACTTCAAACCAGGCTATGTTAGAAAGAATTTGTTAAAGTAATCATGAATATTTATCTAATAGTTGCTTTAGTATTTGTAATAGCAATCACAATGGCTATGGTTGGAAAAGGTGGAGGGAATTTCTATGTACTCGCTTTGGTACTGTCAGGAATTACAATGCATCAAGCTGCGTCTACATCACAATCCATGATGTTTGGGACAAGTATTGCGGCCATGCTAATATTTCATAAAAATAAGATAGTAGACTGGAAATTAGCATTTGTGGTAGCTTCTCCAGTATTTATTATGGCTTTTTTTGGAGGCTACTTTGCAGGAAGTGTAGATGGAACAACTTTAAAAATTGTGTTTGCAGTTCTACTAATCCTTGTCTCTCTTTTTATGTTTTTAAAAACAAAGGAGAAACATGTTAAGGAAATTCAAAAGTTTGGATATTGGAATAGAACATTTAATGGTAATACATACTCTGTTAATTTGTGGCTAACTATTCCAATGACAGCGATAATAGGTTTATTTGCAGGAGCAACAGGTATTAGTGGAGGAGCTTTTTTAATTCCATTAATGGTAATGTTATGTGGTATTCCTATGAAAATTGCTATTGGAACATCTAGTGCAATGGTTACAACAACGGCATTAATGGGTTTGTTGGGATATACTTTAAACGGAAATTTTGATTTTGGTTTTGCTTTACCTTTAATTGGGGTTGCAATTATAGGTGGTATCTTAGGTGGAAAACTTGCATTAAAAAGTAAGCCTAAAAATCTAAAAAAGATATTTGCATTTACAAATTTATTTGCCGGAGTATTAATGTTAATTAATATATTACTTTAAAATTATATATATAAATTGATTACTAATGATCTCGAAACGTAATTAAAATTCATAAAATATGAAAGATGAATTAATGCGGATAGAATTTGGATAGGCATTCCCTTGGTAGATCCTCTCCTCCACCATATATAGACGTTACCCGAGAATTTAGTAGTTTCTTTAACGGTTCAATGTAATTAAGTTAAGAAAAAGATCCCATCACAATTATGTGAGAAGATCAGTCTTCTTTTTCTTAACTTAATTACATTGAGGGGGTTTGTATTTCTTAAGTTTATTAAGAATAGTTAAACACTAAACTATTTTTAGTTGATTCAATAAATTCTTTTACACCATTATCAATCAAATAATAGAATGTAACTCCATTTACTTTTTTTTCTGCTACAATTTTTTCTTTTTTTAGAACACTGATATTTTTTTTTATTTTTGAAGAGGATGCTTTAATCTTGTTATATATTTCATCAATTGAATATTCCTTGTTTGATAGTAAATCTAAAATACTATAGATTGTGACATTTGAGCATAGTTTGAAGATATGTGATGCATGACTATTCCGAGAATTAGATTTATTATTGAATTCTTTTGAGTAGATTATGCGAAGACTATTCATTACTGCAATTAATGAGACACCAACATCGGCTAATATTGCAGCTAACATCGAACTTAGTCCAAATGCTGCCAATGATACAACTAATAATTTTAGACCAATTGTTAATCCAATATTTTGGTAAACTATTCTTTTTGTTTTTATAGAAATTTTCCTTGCTAATGATAGTTTTGTTAGATCATTATTCATAATTATTACATCTGCAACATCAATTGCTATTTCACTACCTTGGCCCATAGCAACACCAATATCTGCATTTTTGAGTAATGGAGCATCATTTATGCCGTCACCAACAAACATTTTATACTGATTACTTTGAATGTTATTGTATTCTGTGATTTTTTGCTCGGGTAGTAATCCGCTAATGAAGTTAATTCCTAACTCATCCGCAATTTTACTTGCAATTACTTCATTATCACCTGTTAGCATTGTGACATCTATACCCTTTAGGCTTTCAATTGCTTGTTTTGCTGATTCACGAATTTCATCTTCAATTATAACTTGTCCAATAAAGTTATTATCAATAGCTACTAGAACAGATGTAGTTTCTTCATTCAAGGCAGTAAATTCTATATTACTATCTTTCAACAATTGAGCATTACCTACTAAAACTACTTTTCCATCAATTGTTCCTGTCAAACCTTTTCCACTTATTTCTTTAACATCTCTAACTTTAAATGTAGACCCATTGTAATAATCAACAATTGAATTTGCAATAGGATGATTACTAAAAGATTCAATTGAGGCAGCAAGTTTTAGGGTTTCCTCATTTGAATAACTAGAAACTATAAAATTACCTTTAGTTAGTGTACCAGTTTTATCAATTGCTATATTGTCAACATTTGCCAGCATATCTAAATATGTACTACCTTTGAATAGAATACCATTTCTTGCAGAAGCACCAATTCCAGAAAAATATGTTAATGGAATACTTAATACTAATGCACATGGACAGCTAATTACTAAAAAGATTGCTGCTCTATATAAGTATACGTCCATATTAGAAGGATTTAATAAGGTAGGGATAGCGAACATCAGCAATGCTAAGACCGCTACAGTTGGGGTGTAAATTTTTGCAAATTTAGTAATGAAGTTCTCAGGATTTGCTTTATTGTTTGTAGAGTTTTCAATCAAATCAATAATTTTTGCAACTGTTGAATCTTTGTAAATTCTAGTTGCTTTAACTTTAATAACTGGGCCAACATTAATATTACCACTTAGTATCTCGTCACCTTTATTAACAAAAGTTAATTTCGATTCACCAGTTAAAGCAGAAGTGTTAATTGATGTATTTCCATCAACCACTACTCCATCTACTGGTATTTTTTCTCCGTTTTTAACAAGCAAAATATCATCAATATTGATTTCTTCTGGAATTCTTATGACTGTTTCACCGTTTACTATAACGTTTGCATATTCAATTTTCAGATTAACAAGCCCCTTTATTTCACTACGGCTTTTTTTGACTGCCCTATTTTGTAGAAATTCACCAAATGTATAAAATAATACTACTAGTACAGCTTCGTTAAATTCACCAAGTAACATTGCAACAACTGTTGCAACGACCATTAGAGTATTTTCATTAAAATAATCTTTCCTTAAAACACCTTTAATTGTTTTAATTAAAATGTTTTTACCTATTAAAACATATCCAATCCATCTTAAGGTTAATGTGATATTTATGTTCACTTTATTTTCAAGCAAGAAAGCGATAGAAGTTATAATCATTCCAATTAAAAATGTATTTAAGAATGAATGCTTCTTGATCTTTTTTGGCTGAATATTTGGCAAGTGTGTATCTACACCTGTTTCAATAGAATCAACAATTTTTTTAATTTCTTTTATGGCGACAGATTCAACATACTCGACCGTCACATCCAATAACATAGTTTGGGTATTAAAATTAAATGACGCATTATTTACATACAATAGACTTTTTAACTCAATTTCAATTTTACTTATACAACTTGTGCACATTAGATTTTCCATTACAATTTTTTTAATCATAAACATATACCTCTCTTTTATTTCATGATATAATTCAATATGAGTATTCGCTCATATATGAGTATTATATCTCTCAAATGTGTGGGAATTGTGTTAGAAGGTTAATTTGGAGGAATTATTATGAAAATTATGATCTTAGAAGATAACGTTGAAATCAACAGAATACTTACAGAGTTGTTTCAAGAAGAAGGATATGAAGTCACTTCTTTTTATAATGCATTTGATGCTCTTAAAGCTTTTAAGGACATAAAATTCAGTTGTGTATTGACAGATTTGATGCTCCCTATTATGAATGGTGAAGAGTTTATTAAAAAGATTAGGACAGATTACTATGGATTAATTATTGCAATTACTGCAAAAGCAAATGAAGCCGATAAACTATATGTACTTGAGCTTGGAGCAGATGATTACATAACCAAACCATTTAATAAAAAGGAAGTATTACTAAAGGTGAATAATTATTTTAAGAAAATTAATAAAAGCAATCATAAAATCTCATTAAATCAAGGTGAATTTGTGTACGATTACAATGACAACAAATTATCTATTAATAAAAAATATATTACTTTAACTCGTATTGAATATTTAATGTTGGGTGTCTTATTGAAATCAATTAACAAGATTATTACAAGAGAATTCATTTTGCAAACTATATATTACGATGATGTTAATGTTTTTGATCGGGTTATTGATGGACATATTAAGAATTTAAGGAAAAAAATTAAAGGATTTACAGATACAGAATATATAAAAACAGTATATGGTATGGGTTATAAATTAGTAGGTGAAGCTGATGAGTAGTCTATACAAACTTTCAAGAAAAAGAATATTAGCATTACTTTCTCTATTTTTGTTTTTAATGTTGTTTGGAATTTCTTTTGCTACATACTTGGTTAATCAATATTATAGAGAGCAGCTTATTGAAATTGAAAACGAACGATTTATTGAATTCTTTGAACACGATTATCAATTTTCTGGGGAAGATAGTGCTATTGATTTTGCAACACATTATGCTCATGTAAATAACCTTGAACTTTTTATAACTGACGATGACGAGAATATTATTTATGAATCTGAAAACCCAGTTAAAGAGTATTCAACATATGAACTAGAAATTAATAATAGAATATTTAATGTAAAAATAGATTATTCTAATAGTAATGTTATACTTATTCGAGATAAGGAAATCTTGATTATGTATTATATTATTGTTCCTATGTACTTTATTACAATTCTCTGTATTGTTATATCTAGAAGAGTAAAAAACAAAAAAATATTAACAGATTTATGTCAAATTGAGTATCTCATCTCAAATCGAAAAACTAGCGATAAATTATTTAACTATTCTGAATTAAATGATTTATATAATACTTTTTATGAATATTCGACGAAGGTAGATTTACTTCAAGAGAAAAGAAAAGATGGGTTTAATGCATTAGCCCATGATTTGAAGACCCCAATTACAATATTGTTGAGCCATCTTGAAGGATTAACAAACCCCGAGGATATTATCAAAAATAAAGATGCTATTATAAAATCACTTGAGAATCTCAGTTCAACTGCAAGTGATTTAGTAAGTGAAAACTTTCAAGGTAACAATTCAAGATTTAATATTTCGAAAGCCTTAGGCAAAGAATTAGGAAAATATATTTCATCATTTAGTTCAAGAGAAATGACTATAAACAGCTATATCCTTGATGGTTTGTATGTCAAATGGAATAGAACCGATTTTTCAAGAGTTTTGGGAAATCTTCTAACAAATGCATTTTATTACTCTGATTCAGGTTCAGAAGTGACTGTCCAGTTAATTAATGGTATTACAACTTACAGTTTAGTTGTAATTAATCATGGAGAAATCATTGATATGAATGACTTAGAACGAATATTTGATAAGAATGTACGACTATCTGATAGTGCTATTAATAAAGGAAATGGTATTGGCTTATACATTACAAGATTATTGGTTCAGGAAGCTGGAGGAACAATTAAAGCTTCTAGTTCTGATTCCTCAAATCGGTTTACAATTAAATTACCTAAATGGATTGAAAAAACTTAGTTACTGTATAAAAAGTCCTTTGGAACAGAGAGATTAAAGAGGTACTAAATTATAAACGATATAATAGTATTAGGAGTGATTTTTTGTACAAAATTGGAGAATTAACTAAAATCGTTAATGTAAGCATTGATACAATAAGATATTATGAGAAAATCGGACTTATATTTCAGCCAAAAAGATTAAATAAATATAGATCATATGATAGGGTCATATATTCAGCAAATTGGGTTCATTAAGAAGAGTAAGGAGTTAGGATTCTCTCTTGAAGAAGTCAACAAACTTATTTCGGTATCTAAACTACCGGTTTCTGAATGTGATACAATTTATAATTTTATGATTAATAAAGTTAAAGAAATTGAATTAAGAATTAATGAATTAAGAATTTTAAAGGATGCTGTTATTGAGATATCAAGATGGGAATAGAAGTTGATTCAAGAGTTCTAAAAATGGATAAGGTACCTAAAGCTTTAGTTATATACAAATTAAAGGGATTAAAAAAAATGGTTGTAGAAAAATCTACTAATAAGATATTAGGTGTTCAAATTATTGGACATTTAACAGCTGAGATAATTCAAGAGGCTGTATTGGCAATTAAATTTGGTCTAAAAGTTGAAGATATTTTAGATACTATTCATGTTTACCCAACTATGGTAGAGGCGATAAAATTAGTTGCTGTATCTTTTGTTAAGGATATTAGTAAATTAAGTTGTTGTGCAGAGTAGATTTATATAATAATGAGGTCGATTCCATATGAATTAAACCTCTTTTAATTTGATTTCGCTATAAAAAACTCTGAAGTATATTATTGCTATTAATATAATTTCGCAATTTTCTTGCACATTATTCTAATCAGGTGTAGAATATAGACATATTTGAATATAGATAGATTTAAATATAGACAGATTTGAATATAAGGAGATGATGAACAATGTTTGAAAAATACGCACGATTATTTAAAGTATTAGCAGATGTAAATAGGTTGAAGATTATTGAGTTACTTATAAAGGGTGAAACATGTGGTTGTACCCTTATAGACAACTTACAAATTTCCCAACCTACACTTTCATATCATTTGAAGATGATTAGTGAAGCGGGGTTAGCTGATTCGAAAAGAGAGGGAAACTGGATTAAGTATTATATCAATAAGGATAAACTTACAGAAATCAAATTATTCATTGAGAAAATAAGAGACACAGAGGCAGAACAATGCAGTTTATAAGAGATTTTTTTATACAAATAAACTCTATATTCTTAAAAATGACATGGCTTGAAAATATTATAAATAAATTTCTAGAAAACGTAATTAGAATAAATGTAGATAGTCTGTTATTCAAAGGAGTGTCATTTTTCTTCTTCGATGTTATTAAGATTTTTATATTATTATCAGTTTTAATATATATATCTTCATATATTCAATCGTATTTTTCACCCGAGAGAACTAGGAAGATTTTGGGAAATATTAAAGGAGTACCTGCAAATATTATTGGAGCACTTCTAGGAACTGTTACACCATTTTGCTCTTGTTCATCAATACCGATATTTATTGGATTTACAAAAGCTGGACTACCAATCGGTGTTACATTCTCATTTCTAATTTCTTCACCACTCGTGGATCTTGCATCAACGATACTATTAGCCAGTATATTTGGTTGGCCAGTCGCCTTAGCCTATGTAGTTGTTGGGTTAGTAATTGCTGTAATTGGGGGGACATTAATTAGTGTATTCAAAATGGAAAAACATGTTGAAGAATTTGTTCTAAATAGTAGAACACAAAATGCAGACTTTGAGGAACAAGATGAATATATAATGACAAAAAAAGAACGTCATACATATTCAGTTGAACAAGTAAAAGAAATAATAACCAAAGTATGGATGTATATTTTAATAGGTGTTGGTATTGGAGCTGTTATACATGGGTTCATACCACAATCATTCATTGAAACTGTTTTAGGTGATAACAACCCATTCTCAGTAATTATAGCGACAGTTGTTGGAGTGCCAATGTATGCAGATATATTTGGAACATTACCAATCGCAGAAGCTTTAGTGTTGAAAGGTGTTGGAATTGGAACTGTGTTAGCATTTATGATGGCTGTTACAGCTCTTAGTTTGCCTTCAATAATTTTATTGAAGAAAGTCGTAAAACCTAAATTGCTATTTACATTTGTTGGTATTGTAACAATTGGTATTGTTATTACAGGATATTTATTTAATATCTTTGGATATATATTTATTTAGAAAAATAAAGAATGTGATTATCTTGGATCTTATATAGATTTTAGGCTGCTGTAATATTTGTTATTTCGATAACTATGGCGTCAGTTAGTAAAGGTGAAGGGAACTTTTATGTTCTTGCTATGGTAACTAGTGGAATATCAATTTTTTCAGCAGCAACAACCTCTTAATTAATTATGTTTGGAACAGCTTTGACGGTAACGTTAGTATTTAGTAATAATAAGAAGGTTGATTGGAAATTAACATTTATTATTGGTCCAACAACATTTTTAATGGCATTTGTAGGGGGATTAATAGGAAGTAAGTTTTTGGTAAAAAGCAAGCCTAAAAATTTAAAACTTATTTTTGCAGCAACTAATTTATTAGCAGCTGTATTAATGATATATAATATTATTTATTCATAAAAATTGAAAAGAGGAGAAATGTATGAACAAAGAACAAATATTAGAGCAAATTAGAAAACAAAATGGTAGTATCCCAAAACCTTTAGCTAATTTAGCAGAGTTAGATTTGCGTATTTTAGGTGACTTCTTAGCAAACAAAAAAAATGTATATTCTGGAACAGAACTTGATATGAAAGTGAAGGCACTAATAGCACTTGGGGTTGGAATAGCACTTGATTCTCAAGGTTGTATTATGAATAATATACAGGTAGCTAAAAAGAATGGAGCTACATCTGAAGAAATAATGGAAGCATATTCTGTAGCAATGTTTTCTAAAAGTTCATCAGCAATTTCTGGATTTGTAAATGCAACAGACTGGCTAATACAAAATAAGGAGATATAACAATAACAATTGAATAATAAATGTAGAATTAATTATGTCACATTGTAAGCCGAAACAAAAACTTGCAAAGACACTTCAGCATTTAAACCATAAAAAAGGAGAAATAAAAATGGAAATAAAATTATTGGGATCAGGTTGTCCAAATTGTCGTAGACTAGAGAAAAATCTTTTAGTTGCATTGGAGCAACTAAATATTGAAACAAAAATAATCAAAGTTACTGAATATGCTGAAATAGTATCATTTGGAGTAATGAGTACCCCTGCACTTGTATTAGATGGAAAAGTACTATTTGCTGGTAAAGTTCCAAGTGTGGAAAAATTAAAAAAATATTTTGTATAGTAAAGAGGAAAAAAAATGAATAATAAAATTACTTTAATTATAAGACACTTTTCACCAGCGTGGTTTGCTGCATCTATGGGAACTGGTGGAGTTGCAAATCTTTTATATCAGTTAGGAAAAAACAATGCGGCTTTAAGAACTTTAGGACAAACATTTTTTTTGATAAATGTTGTGATTTTTGTAGTGCTTTTGATTCCTTGGATTTTAAGATGGTTTATGCATACAAAGCATATTATGAAAGATATTAAACATCCTATTATGTCTAATTTTTTTGTAACTATGCCAGTTTCAGGTATTATATTAGGAACAAATTTAATGCTAATGGGAAATGCGTTTTTACCTACTAACGTAATTATTAATTTATCGTTAATTTTATGGATATTTGGAACATTATCCTCTTTAATATTAGGGGTATACGTTATGTTTAATATTTTTAGAATGGATGAGGTTCATCCAGATACTATTAATTTTTCATGGTTTATAACACCAGTTGCTAGTGTTGTTGTACCGCTTTTAGGAAATGGGTTAGTTAAATATTACTTTGATGTTAATCTTGAATTAGCTAATTTTATTAATATCATTAATTTAAGTTTTTATGGAATTGGAATGTTTTTATTTATAATTCTGTTTGGGGTTGTTTTAAACCGGTTTATCTATCATAAAATGCCTCATGCAATGATGTTGCCTACATTTTGGATTATGTTAGGTCCAATAGGTGTAGGGACTATTGCGTTAGCAGGACTTGCTGATATTAATGTTATGCTGGGATTTTTGGAATCAGCTAGCAGTATAAAACTTTTAAGTATAATCCTTTGGGGATTCGGACTATGGACGTTTGGCTTTAGTATTTTTATAACTGTTTTATATTTGAGGAAAGGTAAAATACCATTTACTTTATCATGGTGGGCTTTTATTTTCCCAATTGTATCATATGCTTCTGGAACATTAGTAATTTATTCAATTACAGATTCTAGTTTCATTTTAGAGTATACATTTTTTCTAACAGCAATTGTTGTGATTATTTGGCTTGTAACTTTTGTTAAAACACTTGTTGGAATTATTAACTTAAAATTATTATTACCAAATATCTAGGTTTGGTAATAATAATTTTTAAAAGAAGTGAGATAATATAGGAAAAATAACAACATTTTTTTATATTCATATCAGCTGTAGAAGCATCATGGCTGAAGGCTTTATGAAAGCATTAGGTCCAGATGCTTTTATTGTATATTCTGTAGGAACTGAAGAATGTGATTCTCAAAAATCAATGAAATTAGAAGTTATTGTAAATGTCAATTAAGAAATGTAGAAAATTAGTGATTAAAAATGTAGGTTTTTGTTATTGCTGTTTTTATTGTTGGTCTTGAAAGATTTCTTTTCCTTTAATACGATAGGATTTACCTGTTATTTTGATGATGTTTTGATAGAAGAATTAGAAGCCTTTGGAGGAGTGCTAATTACTGTACCTAAATGGTGTGGTAAAACAACTTCAGATAGTCAATTAGCAATTAGCTCATTATTTATGCATGATGAAGATAGTAGAGAAAGTAATATTATATGGCAAAACCAAAACTATCTATCTTATTAAGAGGAGATGGTCCTAGATTAATAGATGAGTGGTAAATAACTCTTGAGCTATGGGATACTATTAGATTTGACATTGATAATAGAAGTACAGGGTGGTAATCATATTAACTGGCTCAACTATTGTAGACGAAGGTAAAATAACGCATATTGGAGCAGGCAGAATATCAAGCCTTTTGCAACTGATATAATTGAATTTTTCAAACATTATGACATTAATTTGAGGAGGGGTATAATTTTTGCAACTTAGATATTATTTTTTGTAACATACGGAGAAAACTATAAAAATATATATCATTTTAGTATAATGGATATAGTATAGGGAGTGAGATTATGAAAAGGAAGATATTACTAATTTTAATGTTATTATTCGTTTTAACATTGTCTTCGTGTCAAAAAGAGGAAATAGCTCCTGTGATAATGAGAGAAGGTCGACAGGTAGCTGAAGCATCTAATGAAAACTTTAGGATTATACTTTACTCTGAAAAGGATATTTATAGTGAAACAGAAGAAATAGACATATGGGCCACAATAGAGTATATCGGGTCTGAAGACACTATTGATATATATTCAGGGGAGCCTTATGCTGGTTTCGATGTTGAAAGTGAAGGTGTTCAATTCATTACTAATTTAGTTTTACAACTTCTTAAAACAACAACGCTAGAAAAGGGTGTAGTAAATGTATTTCCTCTAAGAAAAGTAGGCGGATTTAGTGAGGATGATGAAGATGCAGATTTTTGGAGAGACTTCTATAGCGAGGAAAGAATGCTATTTCCAATAGGTGAATACCAATTAGTATTTTCTACAGGTTTCTATACAGATACTGATTCTGATATTCAGTTAAATGTACAATGTCAGTTCGAGGTGATCGAAAGTTATGTTCTTGAACCACTTTTAACAGTGCAAAGCCCAATTGAAGGTGATTTAGAAGATGAAAATGTACTTGGTGTAATGACAGAATCAGTAAGCGTTAGTGCCATTGAATGGCAAAAAATATATGAAACAAATGAGTATTCTATTTTAGCTAGAGATGTACCTGATAATATGATTTTTAACATGATTGGATATATAATTGAATATGGAAATTCTACATGTACTATTGGAGCAAGGACTAGATATCAGTATATAATTTACTCAAATGAAGAATACTACGATATTTTTGAATATCATCAAAAGTATAATAATTTAAATCGTGACTTATTAAATCAAATTGGAATAGAATATTCTACTTGTTCAGAAGACAATGATTAAAATACAATAAACAAAAATGTAGTAAAAAACATTCTAAGGAGCAAGCGAGGTTTCGAATTCTTCATGGAATGCTGTTTTAAAGAATAATACCAAGCCATTTATAGGCTTGGTATTATTTTAAAAATTATGTTGAGATGAACTATAAGTAATTACAACTAATGATATGCAGGTCTTATCAAAGTCGTTGTGTCATTTTTTTTTATTTGTATTTGAACGATATTTTCTATCGTGTGCATCTGAAGGAGTATTTTAGTAAATTTGACACTAAGACAAGCTCTTCAGTTTAGTAGAATTGAAGTCAATTTCTTTTTAAGCTTTTATTTTATTCCTATGATTTTTCCTTTTGATAAGGATATTTTAGGTGTCTTATTTAAGTATCTTACGTATAATTTTCTCTTTTGATTCAGTATAAGGAGCATACCTAATTTTTATATCTAGTTTTGTTGATTTATGTATTATACTTCTATAATGTGTAAATGTATCAAAACTAGCTTTACCATGATAAGATCCTATACCACTTTCTCCTACCCCGCCAAAAGGTAAATAATTAGATGCTACATGTACTATTGTATCATTTATACACCCACCACCAAAATTGCATTCATTTAAGATTCTTTTAACAACATCATTATTTTCTGTAAAGAGATATAAAGAAAGTGGTGTTGGATTACTATTTATATATGTTATTACTTCATTTAGCTCATTATAAGTGATTAAGGGCAGTATTGGACCAAATATTTCTTCTTGCATGACTTTACTATTATGTGTAACATCATCAAGAATAGTAGGTGATATTTTTTGCAGCTTATCATTTTTATTTCCACCATAAATAATAGTCTCACCATCTAGGAGATTGATTAATCTATTATAATGTTTTTCATTGATTATTTTTCCGTAGTCTTTCGAATCAATTGGGTTATCACCAAAGAATTCTTCAATTGATTCTTTAAGATATCCAATAAACTCTTTTTTAACTGATTCATGAATATAAACATGATTAGGTGCAATACATGTTTGTCCAGAATTTAATAATTTACCAAACACAATTCTTTTAGCAGCAACCTTGATATTTGCACATTCACTAACAATAACTGGACTTTTGCCACCTAGTTCTAAACTAATAGGTGTTAAATGTTTGCTAGCTTTTTCCATAACAATCTTACCGACATTAGAACTACCTGTAAAAAAGATATAGTCTAATTTTTGATTAAGTAATTCTTGTGTTTCTTTCACTGCTCCATTTATAACTTTGATATAGTTATCTTCAAAAGTTGAAGATATCATTTTTTCAAGTACCTTTGATGTGTTTACACTAAATTCACTCGGTTTTATAATAACAGTATTACCCGCCGCTATCGCTCCTATTAAAGGACCCAAAGATAACATCACTGGGTAATTCCAAGGACTTATTATTAGAGTAACACCATATGGATATGGTGAAATGAAACTTTTAGAAGGGAAATCAATTATTGATGATTTCACCTTTTTGTTTTTCATTAGTCTTTTTAATCGTTTTTGGATATATGTTAATTCTTTTAAGACTTGTCCTGTTTCGGCAAAAAAACTTTCAGCTTGATTCTTACCTAAATCATTATATAAGGCGTCTGTAAGCTCTCCCTCATATTTAAGAATTGCTTTTTTTAATTTAGATAAAGCATTGTTTCTAAAGTCATAACTTATTGTATGCTGATTTTTAAAGTATTCTCTTTGGTTTTGTACTATTTCTTTTGATAACATTTTTTAATCACTCCTTTATTACCATCTATTATGTACTACTTCTGCAGATCCAAGCAAATCTTTCACTACTAACTTTGTTCCATCATCTAATACAACATATCCCTTGAATTTCCCAAAGACTTGATGTTGTTTACTTACAAGTAAGATTAATGATATATTATCAAATCTGTCTAAAATTGGTGTAAATGTTAAATTACATCGATCATCATTAGATACAATTTTCCATTCTTTTAGAAAGTCATATTTTTTACCAGTCTTGGGTATTTCAAATTCAACTTGATCAAATTTATGTGATTTACCATCATAAAAGATCATATTTTCTGTTGCATTATTTAAATCACCAAATCCATACCCGATATTAATTCCAAACTGTTTATTATTTATTTTTCCTGAAGCTGTTCCCCAAAACCAAACATTGTCGTAAGTCCATACACCTCTGCCCCAGTCTAAAACAGCATATGCATCACTAAAACCAATTGATTCTTCTCCTAAATAAACAGTACCATCAGCTCTCATACAATTAATCTTTTGATTATAATAAAAAGCTTTCTTATTTTTGGGAAAAGGAGTTGCGATAACCATTGATTCTTCTGGTTCATTCGTCAGTTCTATATTACACCTTAAAGATTTACCATCTTTAAAATTTGCAATATCACATGATATAACTCTTTTAGCTCTGTCTTTTATAAATTTTAACTCAATTTTTTTATCTTTGAATACAACATCACCTTCAAGTGATGACTCTGGCATATTAAACTTTCCTAAAGGGAAAAGTTTAATATTACTGAACATTTCATAACTTTTATTTTTAAAATCCAGTAATGCTACACTCACAAATCCTAAGTAGCCATTGTCGGCGATTGTAAAGGCAATCCCAAAATCATCATTATTAATTAAATAATAATCCCATTCTTTGATTCTAAACTTACTTGCTTTAATGTCTTTTCTTTTATACTTCCAGTACATCTTTTTAGCAAATCCAGGATTTGCTAAATGTCCTTTTTTATTTAAAAGGGGTTGTATCTTTTTTATTTCGTTTTGCATCTTAACCCTTATATAATTAATTTGTATTAAATTAACTATACTTTCCTTTCTTTAAGATTTTTATATAATTAAATATAATCCTTTTACTTACTATGCCTAACATTAAAGTGTTGAGTTACAAAATGAAGTGGAATAAAAGCTAAAGCAGTAATAATAGCTCCCACTAAAAATAATGTTCCTGTTGGCACTTGGCCAATTACTAGACCAGTACCATAATCATGTGAATATAACATTTCTGATTGATTAATAATTAAATTTGCAATAAAAGGTCCTATAATCATAGGAAATAAAACAAAGAACGTAATTCGAACTCCTTCAAACTGTCCTCTAGATTCATCAGGATAAAGTGTTTTAGCCCAAACCATTGTTACTTGCATTGTTGTAATATACCCAGTTCCGACTAGAAATAATCCAAGAAACAATGGTATATTAGCAGTACTCAATATATTTACACCATCTGAGCTCTTTCCTAAAACCCAAAGCAATAACAATCCTAAAATATTAATCAAGAATGTAACAAAAAGAATAGCAGGAGATTTGTTCTTTTTAATAAAGTACCCAGTTGGAATTGTCATTAAAGCTCCTAAAAGTAAAGCCGCTCCTTCTATATAACCAAATTCCGCCTCACTAAAACCATAATTATAAATAAAGATATTTCCTAAGTGTACAAAATACACATGAAATCCAATAAAGAAAGTAGTTATAAGTAAATTAAGCCAAACTAACTCACGCATTAAAATAAACTTTTTAAAGTTAAAAGGTATTGCGAATTGATGCCAAAAGCTTCCGTTTTTATACGGTTTTAATTTAGCAACATCCTTTACTTTGAAAAATGAAATAATCCCAATAATCATTACAAGTATACCCATAATCAGGAAGAACCAAAAATATCCTAAAGTAACTATAATAATTCCTCCTAATACTGTTCCAACAATTGTACCTAGTACAGGTTGAACTGCCAAGGCAGTTCCAATCTGAGCTTGATTGTCTTTATCAAGACTATCACTCAACCAACCATTAAACCCAGCATCGTTTCCCATTGATCCAAAAAAGCTCATAATTGCATCTGCCATTACAATTAAAATTGCAGCTACCATGCCATAATTAACAAGAGAATGTGGAATGAAAATAGTTGCTCCATAAACGATAGTAAAGATTCCCCATAGAATATAACCAATAGCTATAAATGGTTTACGCGTTCCTAACCTATCACTCATAGTTCCAAACAAGAATGTTGCAAATGTTGTACTAATAGCACTTACTCCAACCATTACATTAACAATAGTTGAATTTGGCGCAATATTTGCGTAAATAAAAGTATTAAACCATTGGTTTTCTATATTCCAACAAATTTGTCCTGCCATACCTAAAACCCAAATCAACATTATTTTTCGACTTGAAAGACCTTTTTTAATCCTTTCCATAGTTATAAACTCCTTTTTTATTTAGTTATACTTAAATTAAATATAATCATTTACTACAAATTTAGTAATATATATATAATAATATTATCTAATAATTTCTGTGAGTTTACAATACTTATATAATATTCAATAGTACCAAATATGCTATACTCCGTATTTTTAGGTCGTTTATGATGGGTCTCCAGAATGTATTCCCTTAAAGAGTACTCAATGTCAAAAACACTGTAAAAAATGAAGTATAATTAATTAAGGTGAATAGTCTTACTTAGTTCGTTCACTTTCTTGCATAGATACATCTTTGT
>Ga0190313_1000817_pt1 | contig 17614 bp, 18 predicted proteins | sample 4870071011_MG_FD_169989 | JGI IMG/M metagenome (GOLD analysis project Ga0190313, IMG submission 169989) | Hydrothermal vent sediment bacterial communities from Southern Trench, Guaymas Basin, Mexico - 4870-07-10-11_MG | ecosystem: Environmental > Aquatic > Marine > Hydrothermal vents > Sediment ...
TATCCATTACTCCACTATACTGCTCGACAGTCTCCCTAATCTTATCAAAAATCTCAGTAACTCTCTGGGAAACCAATAACAACACCTAGCTTACAAGATGTTTCTAAAAGATCAGTCATGCTGAATGTCAAATAAGTTTTTTCATTCTTAAACACTCCACAATAACTGTCTGATACGCACTAAAGTTTTCCCCTCACCCAATCTTTCAATTTAATCAGCGTCATTCTCCTAAAAAATTAAAAATATTGTACATAACAATTATTGTTAGAGACAATAATTTTTAAGATAAATAAAGGGTTATTCCTTATGAAATTTGTGGATAGAGATGAAGAATTAGAACTGCTGAACAGATATTACAGACTATCAGAGAGAAAGCTAATAGTTCTTGGGATATATGGTTTACGAAGAGTTGGTAAAACGAGGCTCGTAAGAGAGTTTGTTAAAAACAAGAAATACGTGTACTTTTTTATAAATCCGGACAAATCTCCTAAAAGTTTACTCAAGGAATTCGAGCGCGAGATAAAGGTTCGAGGAGTCCCAGATTATGTTAAGTTGACGGATTGGCGCGATTTCATACGGGTCATTTTTGATTTCTTCAGGGGATACGTAGTGATATTTGATGAATTTCAGTACTTCTCAAAAGTGGCGCCAGAAGTTTTTGGATACTTCCAAAAAGAAATTGACTCGAATGAGGAAAAACCAATCATGTTAATATTTATAGGTTCCTTAATCGGTATGATGAAGGATCTTTTTACCAATCGAAATAGGCCCCTGTACGGGAGAGTATCAAATCTAATTCATCTAAAACCTTTTAGTTTTATTAACTCCGTACTATTAGCTAATGAAGCTGGTATTAGGGATCTAAGGAAAATTATTGAATTATACACGATCTTTGGAGGATTTCCAAGATATTGGGAGGCCATAAAGGAGCTCGAATTACCTAGGGAGAGCACCATTAAAATAATCGAGAGATTATTCGTGTCAAAGTACGCACCATTTATCCGAGAAGGCTTCTACCTCATTGGAGAAGAAAGAAAAACTTACCTATCAATCTTAGAAGCAATAGCCATTGGATTAAGAAAGTTATCAGAAATAGCATCGTATCTTGGCATCCCAGAAACACAATTATCAGGACCAATTTCAGAATTAGTCGAAAAATTCGAAGTAGTGATAAGAGAAAGACCCGTTTTCGCCTCTAAAAGAAGCAAAATATCCATGTACAGGATAGGAATCCCAGCCCTAAAATTCTGGTTCCGTTTCCTTTACAGGAATTGGTCTTTACTCGAACTAGGAGAATATGACGTAATCATGTCCAAGATTGAGAAAGAACTTAACGAAGTAATAGCAGAAGGCTTCGAAGATATTGCGAGAGAGATAATAATACATTACTTAAGAAACAAGGGAGAAAAAATACATAGCATCGGAAGGTGGTGGAGAAAAGGAATAGAAATAGATATAATAGCATCCTGCGACAAGAATAATTACGCCTTTGAAGTCAAATGGTCCAACTTAACAGGAAAGAAGGCAATAAATATACTATACTCCTTAAAAGAGAAGACAAAACATGTAGGAAGAGAAATAAAACACATAGGAATATTGGCTAGAAAAATCGAGAAAAAAGCCGAGATAAGAGAACTAGGATTCATTGCAATAGATCTTGAGGATATAAAGACAATTGTTGAGAGAAAAACGGGAATACGCATAGATCTCTAAAAAATTATAAGTTAAGCCAAGGATCTTAGAAAGAAAAAAGCATTTATATGTTTCCATATATTTTCTTAATTGAGTGCGTTTTTATGGGTTGATTTTTATGAAATGGAAAATAGAGTTCTCGCCATCTTACTCCCTACTGAAGGTAAAACTAGCTTCTGGAGAAAAAATTGTGGCTGAAAGCGGTGCTATGGTAGCGAGTAAGGGCGATATCAAAGTAAAGACGGGCGTATACGGTGGGATAGTTTCTGGGATTTTAAGAAAGATGCTTGGCGGGGAAAGTTTCTTTATGAATGAATATACAGGGGGCTTAAAAGGCGGAGAAATATGGTTAGCTCCATCCTTACCTGGTGATATAGCATACATAGAGCTAAAAAATGCGGAAATTCACGTACAAGATATGGCCTATCTGGCTCATCATGGAGATATTGATATAGATATAAAATTCCGAGGATTTAAAGGATTACTCGCTGAGGGCGAAATTGTATGGCTAAAACTTAAAGGAACTGGTGGTGTGTGGGTTTCAGCGTATGGCGGAGTAGACGTAATAAAGCTTGAGCCAGGGGAGGAAGTTACCGTAGATAACTTCCACGCAGTCGCCATTGATGGTAGCGTTAAGTGGAATATCGGAAAATTCGGTGGATGGAAAACCTTTCTCTTTGGTGGAGAAGGGCTAGTAATAAAAGCTAAAGGACCTGGAAGAATTTTCGTACAGACAAGGGTGCTCTCTCAATTTGTTAGAGTATTAACCAAATTCTTGCCAAAGAAATAGCTTCTATTAACCCTGTTCATAAGCGCGCTTTCCCATCAATTTTTATTTTTGTATTCTCTTTATAAGACTAATCAGTAAGGAAGAGTAAGGTGTTTCTTATGAAAATTGCTGTCATTGGAGCTGGACCAGCTGGACTGAGCACAGCATATAATGCTAGTAAGGACGGATTTGATGTTGTGTTATATGAGGCTGATTTGATCGAGAAAGTGCCTTCTAAACCGTGTGGTGAGGCTATTCCCAAAGGAGCATTGTATTATACGCCCTTCAAGGGGGATGAAGATTTTATCCTGAACAGAATTAAGCAGGTTAGGTTCTACTGGGAAGGAGAGTTCATAAGAGAAATAAAGAATTTTCCTTTAGCCGAGGGATTCATAATTGATAAGAAAAAGTTTCTAAGATCCCTAATAGAACTGGCGGAGAGCGAGGGCGCGAAAATAATCTTCGGGAAAAGGATAACTATTAGGGACTTACCTAACTTAGAAAAGTTTGATATGGTTATTGATGCTTCAGGTATTGGGGTAATAGCTCAACACTTTCTAGATTATAAAAACTATAGGAGAATACCGGTTCTCCAAGCGTATGCTAAGGGATCTGATATTCCAGAAGACACAATAGTCTTCTGGGGGCTCACTAGAGGCTATGCATGGGTCTTTCCTAGGGGGGATCTCTATAATATTGGGGTTGGAGGCGTGAATTATTCCCCTCAAGAATTAAGAAAGATATTGGAGGAACTAATTAGTCATTTTAATTTTAAACTAGTAACCAATATTAGAGGGTCATCAGTCAGTGTTGGAGGACCGATAAAAAGACTCATAACAAATAGAATCAGAGTAGTAGGGGAAGCTGCTGGTATGGTGATGCCGCTCACGGGGGAGGGGATACGATATGCCCTAATTGGCGGTCAAATAGTCTATAAAGACGATTATGAGGAAATATTTAATAAGACTATTAGGAAAAAACTTGAACGCGGAGCCTTCTTACTAAAGATAGTTCTAAAAATCCCTAATAAGGGAAGACTAGCTCGGAAAGCTAGTGATGAGCTACTATATAGATTCTTTGAGGGCGATTTAAGATTAACTGATGTGTTAAAAGTACTCGCAAAATATATAAGCATTAAATAGGAGATACGTTTCGGAATAATTGAGATTAGAAGTATAAGGATGTGAGGCTAATAATGGAGAAATAAAATGACGACAGACAATCTAGACATTCAAGAACTTATCACATTGTTAGATTCTATTAGAACAATAGTTAATGAAAGTATAAATACATTAATTGCGAGAGTTCCTTATATTGGAGAATTAGCCAATAGAGCTCTTATTGGAGGCAAGAGAGTTAGGGGGATACTAGTTATTCTCTTCTCAAGAGCTCTTAAGGGTGACGAGACGCTAGCAAAGCAATTCTCAGCGATAATCGAATTTATTCACGCAGCAACTTTACTGCATGACGATCTTATTGATGATCATGAAATCCGAAGAGGACTACCGGCTTTTTGGAAGGAATATGGGGCTAAATTAGCTATTTTGGCTGGAGATTTCCTATTCACAGCAGCTGGGCAATTCCTGAAATACATTTCTAACGAAGCACTAAGGCTTATAACAACTACAATTTACAAAGTGACATTAGGTGTTATTCTAGAGGCGCAACCCGAATACTTTACTAAGGATATCTCAAAGGTATATATCCTAATGAACCGCTTAAAAACAGGGGAGCTATTTGGAACCGCGGCTTGCTTAGGTGTTCTTGCATCATCAAGAAGAGAGTATCTAAGAAACGCTTATAAGTACGGAATATTGACAGGGGAAGCCTATCAAATTGCTGATGATATATTTGATCTGAGGCTTTTGAGGGAGAGTGTTAAAGGCATTGATCAGAAACCTTTAAAGTTGGCTCTTCTATATTTTAGTGAGGGAGATTTCTCACCAGAAGAGATTCTTAATATAAGAGATCCTGAGAAGTTAGTGAAAATTGCTGATGATATAGGGCTAGAGGAGAAAATGCTTAAACTAATTAATGAGCGAATTAATGCTGGAATAAAAGCAATCAAACCCTTACCAAAGAGTTATGAGAAGCGTATTCTGGAAAAAGCGCCTAAGGCAATGATAGAAATAATGTTAAGGAAGGGATAATTTATTCAGGTATAGCTCTAATAAGTGTTGCCAATAATGCTACGCCACCAATAACAAGAGCTATAATCTCACTCATCATTAACAGTATTACGGCCGTTAGGTAGGGGGTACCCATAGAGAGGTCCGGGGGCGCTAAGAATACTAACTCATAACCAATCAATAAGCCTATTACTAGAGAACCTATTAAAGCACCAATAATCGCGATGATGATCCTAATTCTGAAATCTGCATTAATTCTCCTTGAGAGTATTCCTAAGTAATAAATTATGGAGCAAACTACAAAGTTCGTTACTGGCCCAAATATTAGATCCCATGGCTGTATTGGGGAAAGCAAATTAGCTAAGAATCCTCCAAGTGTTAACCCAATCAAAGCGCTCTTACCATACCTCTTATGGAAAGGAATTATCAACATAGCATCACTTATCCTAATCTGATTTATCAAGTAGGCGATGGGAGCGATTGCATATGTCAGAGCTGTATAAGCAGCTGCTAAAACTGCTACCTTAACCCACGAGACTCTCTCTTCCACAATAATCCCCCTCGAATACGTATTTATACGTAATTATACGTATAAAAGTATAAAAATTTATCATTGATGAGCAGAATTTCTGGTGAATGATACTAATCATAAGGAGAGATCATGATGATGGTTACAGGCGCTGACTTATGATGAGCAACTCCCCGGCTGAGGGATTGTCTCCTAATCATAATATAATTAGATGTTTTAACTTCAGATTAGGCTTGATTAAAGATTTCCATAAGAGTCTTTCTCATATAAAACGCTACCTTTGCTCCCTCCTCTCCCAAGCTACAACCACATGCTCCACATTTTGGGCAGATATACCAACCACATTTAGGACACATTTCAGCTTCTTTTATTCTGAATTTAAAACCACACAAGAAGCAGTAAACTTCAGGATCTGCAAAGAATCTTAATGCGTTTTCCACTATTCTTGATAAGGATAAACCCATCTCTGATGCTTTTCTCTTGGATTTCTCTATTACTTCCTCACTTATCGCCAAAGTAAGCTTCTTTTTCATTTAGTCTCCCTCCTTAAGTAAATTATTAATACTATTCCAAGATAAAATGATTACGTCTTAATACGTATGAATACGACTAGGGGTAACAGGATTGCTGATTGAGGTAAGAAGATTAAGGGTTGTTCTTGGAGACAAGATAATTCTTAGAGACATCAATCTTAGATTCGAGGGGCCTGGATTATACTTTATCCTCGGGCCGAATGGAAGTGGAAAATCTACATTATTGAGGGCTATTGCTCAATTAATAGAGTATGAGGGTCTTGTGTTAATAGAGGGTAGAGATGCTAGGGAGTTCGATAGGATAGAGCTTGTTCGAAAACTAGGGTACGTGTGGCAGAATCCATTCTATGGCTTCTTTGAAGCCACTGTAGAGAGGGAAATAGCATTCATTCTAAAAAACATTGGAGAGCCAGTTGAAAAAATGTGGGAGTTAGTCGGTTTCTTTAGCGCAGAGGATCTGCTTGATAGATCACCATTTACTCTGAGTGGAGGAGAGGCAAAAAGGGTATGCTTACTTAGTGTTCTTGTTGCTGATCAGCCAATGCTTCTTCTTGATGAACCAGAGACAGAGCTAGATCTTGATGGTCTTAATAAGCTAATTCACTACCTGAAAAAGAGCTTCTCCTCCAAACTAATCATTGTTGCTACTCCTAATACCTTGCTGGCCTATAAACTAAGAAGGCACATCAAAAAGATCTTCTTGATTAGTGAAGGAAGAATAGTGGCTTCTGGTGGATCGGAACTGCTTGAAAATCAGGAGCTTCTCAGGAATGTAGGAATTATTCCCGTGGGGTGGTGGTATGAACCTTCTTAAATTTATAGAACTCCAAAACATGGACACTTTTCTCCACAAGCTACCCATACCAATAAAGATAGTGCCCTTTATCATCGCTATCCTGATTCCAAAGATATTGTGGAGTAGAGAGTTAATTCTCTATTCCCAGTTAGCGATAATTATCATATGTGCCATCTTAATAGGTTATTGTCTCGAATCCCCTGAGTACGTGGTTGATATATTAACAGCTTTCGTGTTTCTCTGGATATTCTTAGCCCTACTATACTCGCCAGTGATTAACCCAATATTATTCCTCATTAGATATTATAACCAGTTGATCTATCTAATCTCCATATCAATGACCTTTATCCTTTTCTTATCAACAACGAGTGTCTCTCAGTTGGAAAGATTTCTGAATACTATTGGACTATCCTACAAGTATTCAAGAGTTCTCATAGTTACATATAACCTAATCCCAGCTCTATATCAGGAGGTTAAGATGATTACTATAACTCAACGAGCTCGAGGACTGAAGTTTAGTCGGAATCCTATCAAGAGAGCTGTTCAAATGGTATCTATTCTTATGCCTTTATTATTTGTCTCTATCCTGAGAGCTGAAATGCTTGAGCAAAGTATAAAGAGCCGGGGAGGATAACCTTAAGTATTTCATAACTAAATATTTAACATCCTTCTGCCCAACAAGAACATCAGCGAAGGCCTTAATTAAATCTCCTCTAATCTTATTCTTACCAAACTTCGAACCATGCATTAGCAAGAAATCAACAAGTATTTTCTCGAGTCTTAATCTTCTACCATACATACTGTTCCAAACCTTCTCGTACTTTATCAATATGTTCTCACGGGGTTTCTCATTGGAAAAATAGTCAGCGAGAACTTTTCCGACCAGTGCTCCTGCTTTTATAGCTAGGTGTATTCCTGCACCTGATAGGGGAGATACCTGATGTGCTGCATCTCCAACAAGTAGTATTCTACCATGTACTATTGGTTTTAAACCGCCAGACAAAGGTACAAGAAAAGAGTCCTCTCTAATAATCTTAATCTCATTAAATTTCCTTCTTTTCAGTTTCAGCAATTTCTTAAGGTATATCCTTAGTGAGCTAGTATTTACTCTATCCGCTAATGCCCCAATACCTATTCTTAAATGATCCACATGAGGAAAAACCCACGCGTATCCCGCGGGGCTATACTCTCTCCCATAGTAAAACTCATTAATAGGCTCCAATGAGTTGCTATTCTTAACCCATACCTGATATGCTAAGCCAAAGTCCCGAAGCTTAATGCCTTTCCCAAATATTATTCTCCTAGTAATGGATGCCGCACCATCAGCTCCTACAATTACTTTGGCTCTTATTCTTCTCTTTCCTAAGATACTTACGTGATCCTTTTCAGCAGAGACACTTCTGACAAGAAATCCTAGCTCTAGATCAATACCTAATTTATCGAGATGCTTAAAAAAGAACTTAAGGAGAGTTTTTCTTCCAATATTTTTCCCAATGGGTTCTGAATACCAAATCACATTATCAATGTTGCGATAAACAATCCTAATGCCCGATATCTCCACTCCAGGTAAAGTACTGATGCTAGGAAAAATTCTAAAAGCGTTTCTTAAAATCATCCCTCCACAAGGCTTTTCCCAAGGGCTTAAGTTCTTATCAACAATTAGGATCTCTGGAGAAACTCCGTTTTTCTTAGCATGTAGCATTAATGACAATGCTGTCGCGAGTCCTGCTGGCCCAGCCCCTATTATTATGATGTCTTTCATGACTTGTTCTCCTCAATACTCAAACTTTAGCATTTTTTCTTAAGTGCTCTTAAAAGTAATTTCCTAACTCCGGTAATGCTTCTTAATTTTAATACTTCTGGATGATTAGATACTGCTACAGTATTTATCCAGTGAATGCCTATTCGTAACTTTGACTTATTCAGTATTATTGGCTTGCTGAGCACTATTTTGGTTAATGCTATAGATTTTCCTGGTATTATAACAAGGGAGTTATTTATTTTCTCTAGAGTAATCAGGTCATGTAGTTTTTTCCTAAGGAACTCTGCAATATCTTCTCTATAAGGGGCGATCGTTAGTATGCTTTCTTCAGAACCAACAAGTTTGGTATCTTGAAATCTGAAAAACTCTATCAAGTAGGATCCGATATTTAAGAAGCTTAGAAAACCCTGAGAACGTAATAAACCTAATTTAATTATAAGATCAGCGCTCATTTTCTTGGCAATATAGTGCGTTAGTTTCTGGAGACTATTTGACCATTTGATTAAGCCATGATCTATTAAGAATTTTGGAATTGATATGATGTATTTTTTCTCTGCAAAACCATGATCACCGAGAACTATCCATAACTCTGGGTTAAGTTCTTCTATGAGCTCCTTAATTAATTTATCCAAGTACTCATAGTACTTCACTAGCAAGTCGTTTCTGCGTTTATAAAGGCTGTGAGAAAGAATATCTGAGTATCTGAGCCAAAAGAAGGAGAAATCAGTTCGGTACTTCTGCACAAGGAATTTAAATATATCAACATCCATTCGAGCTCTTTTCTTATAAATTTCATAATACTGCTCATCATCCCGAAAATATTCGATTTCTTCAGCATTATAATTGATATCCCTGAGAACGCTATTAATATAAGGATTACTTGTTAGTATAGGAGCCTCAAGACCCCAAACAGTGAAGCCTTTGTATTTTTTAGGATAAATCATGGGGACTTTCCATAGACCGATTCTATATCCCCAGAGCTTTAATATATCAGTAAAATATATGTGATGAACGTTTCTAGCTGTAACAACGTGGAAATTCACATCGTAAAAATCAATTATGCCGTGTTCTTTAGGACTTAACCCAGTTAAGAGAGATACGGCGCATGCTGGTGTAACAACGGGCTTGACGCTTAATATAGGTCTATAATAGAATGACTTGAGAAACTTCATTGAGGCTAGATAAAACAATTCTTTATCAAAACCATCAACGACAATTACTAGACCCTTTATCTTCACTAAGCAGACCTCCAAGAGCAAAGGAGTGGATTCTCTAGAAGAGGCTATGAGATGGCTCCAAGCATATAATACGAATTAGAGAATAAAAATCTAAACCGTTACCTAGGGGGAATAATATTTCTCAGATGAAGTCTTTGCTAATTCTTATGATGCAGCTTTAGAGATAAAATCCATGGTTGTCTGTTCTAAGAAATTTTGCTCATTTAAATTCTGAGTGGGATATGATAATAGGGGTTGGAAATGGAGGTGCAATCATGAATAATGGCTCAATAAATTCAATACCTTTTTTGATAAAGTTCAGAAAAAATGACGAAGATTTTCTAGCAGTATTCCTTAATCATAGTGAGCTATTCAGCAGTTACTTGGACCTACTTAAGCATCTTAAAGAGAAATATAGAGTAAAAGGTGTTATTATCTTAAATTATGCACCCACAATAGTAAAGTACGAAGTATTAAAAAGCGGTAGTTTCATCGCTATAAATGATCCTAAAAGGCTAAGTTCATTCATATCCAGAGTTTTCTCAGTAATGAATAAAAGCTCACTCAAATCCTAAGACACCAACTGCTCTCCGATAGGTTGCATATATTGCGGCGGCTGATTTCTTTATTTTCTCCCTCTCCTCTTCAGAGAGAAAGCCCCATATATCCGGCCCCAAACTTCTGCTAATTCTCGCTGGTATTGTTACATATACGGGTTCTGGGATGTTATCAAATTTGGTTAATCGAGAATAACTAAGCACCCTACCAGTATTAAGGAGTATTCCCTTAATAATTTCTAAGAATGATCCTGCTGGACCCCATCTAGTTCCTCCAACCGCCTTAATTATCTCGACACTAATCCCCTTTACGTATCTCTCAATTTTCTCCTTATTGATACTCTTACTGGATTCCTCTAGATATTCGTCCAGTGTCTTTCCAAAAATCCGTACAGTACTCCATAACAATACCGCCGCCTCACCGTGTTCGCCGCCGACATACGCCTCAACAGCACTTAACGGCACTTTCAACTCCCTAGCTAAGATTACTCTAAATCTAGAAGTTTCAAGATTGGTTCCAGTGCCTATAACTCTCCTCTCCCCCCTTAACACCCTATGGACAAGTGTGGTCATAGCATCCACGGGGTTAGTAATAACGAAGTACCAGGCATTCGGATTATTATCAATGGTTGCTTCAGCTATCTCTTTCATGATCTCAGCATTCTTATCAGCGAGATCTCTTCTACTCATTCCGGGTTTTCTTGGATATCCTGCAGAGATTATAATTAAGTCGGCATTCTCAACATACTTGCTATGCTCATAAGCATTTATCCTAATATCAATGCCGTGAGAGGATATACCATGATAAATGTCCTCAGCAACCATTTTGGCTAGATTCGGGATAATGTCTACGAGTGATAATTCCTCTATATAGGGTTCGAAGGCAAGAGTATATGCGAGTGAAGAGCCTACCCGACCAGTGCCTATAATTGCTACATGGTACATTTGAGAGGCCTCAGTTCAGAATCTTGACACATTGAGTCTTAAATATTTTAAAAGTTATAACATCTATACTCTGTTTAAGTCCTTTTATTCGCTATTGAAGAATAAATAATAGTTTTAGGCCATTTATGGTGAGAAATGTGGGGATAAAAGGTTCTCTTGCATGGCATTTGATGGTTGAGAAAGTGAATCTTGTTCTGCTCAAATCTCTTCTGCACTCCCTTGTAGGATATATAATTGAAAAGGATGGTATAGATAAAACCTACGATGTCCTTAAAGAGTTAGGAAAGAGAGCGGGCAAATGGATTATAATGCACTATTTCGAAAAAACAAAACCAGTGGCGGATACGGTTAAGGATTACTGGAAAGCAGCAAATTTAGGCATAAAAATATTTAGTGGTCAAGAATTGGATGAGATATTCTATGAGGTGCTTGATGGTGGAAAGAGAGTTCTTCTTAGGCTTCGTTCTCGGAAAAATCCTATATGCAAGGGCATAATTTCACCAGATCCTAGGATAAAATTCTCTGCATTTATAGCGGGTATATTTGAGTGGGTACAGCTGGAGTTGAAGAAGGATATATATGGGTTTAAAGAAGTCAGAGTTGATGAAACGAAATGCTTAACAACAGGGGATGATTTCTGTGAAATAACTATTGAGTGGATATTTGATGAGGAGAGGGCTAAGGATATTCTGAAATTATTTAAGACTGAAGGAATTCATAGGGTCAAGTAGATATACTAATCGCCTCTCACAAGAAGTATTCTTGGTATCTTTGGGCTTCTATCCTCTAGGACAGCCTGCTCGATAGCTAATGCGAGTTTACTAGTTAATTCTGGATCGTGTATTATCTCTAACTTGATTATCTCTCTCTCAATCATCTTAGCCAATGCGTGTTGTAGAGGATCCTTGCTTAACTCTTTAAATAATTCTTCTTTCTCAAATGGCGTGCTCGTGTAGATTAGCATCTTAGCATAGCTTCTATAATCGTGTACAAGTATGAAGTAATCCTTAGTAAGATTGCTTAATGCTTCCTCCCAAGCAAATGTGTTAAAATCTATGCTAGCTATTCTCAAGATACCCCCAACCAATCCCTCCACTTCTCCAAATTCTGGTAGCTTAACTCGAACCCTCTTTGCCTTTCTCCCAAGTACCCTTATGATAGGTATTCCCTTAGAATTCTTACCCACTACCTCGATTAAATCCCCTAATGCATAATTTGGCACCACCATATCCTTTAATAGGGTTATAATGGTTTCCCCAATTGTTCCTATTTTTGCGTCGAATATATTAACTAGTTCGTTTTCCTGAGTAAGTATCATAAGACCTACGAAATCTGGATAATATAGAAGCTCGTAATACTTTCCTTGGTAAAGAGATCCTGCTATTAATCCTCCCTCTGCACATCCATAACCGTTGAAAATCTTTATTTCCTTACCCCATTTCTCCGCAATCTCCTTTAGACTATTTATCACGGAAGGAGTTAATGATTCCCCAGTTGTAACTAGATTTGCTACATCGCTTAAGATATCATGTTTCGAAACAATTTTTTCAAAAACATACCATATAAAACCCAATAATCCTGTGACAGCATCGTATGGGGCATGATTAACGATTTCTCCCTCTTGTTCATGAAGCCTTAATAATGATGCCAAGAATCGTTTTTTAGCGAACATCTCCGTTGTTATTAGAAATATTTTTGAGGTAGCGAATTCCTCGCTCGTATAGATTGCTAATGCATTTTTCGTTGAGTAACCTATACCCATATCAAATAAGTAACGGCCAGCAGCTCTAAGCATCTTTAGCGCGTCTCCTCTGCTGAATCTAATAATCTTTCTTTTTACAGTACCACTGCTTTTCCACTCCATAAATGCTGGATAATCCGGAGGAGATGAGGGATATTCTCTAATAACCTTGTAATTAATTAGATCATCGTATTTCATGTGTTCAAGCTCGGGGAAAAACCTCTTGGTCCACTTTGTTCTTTTTAGTTTGTCAAACTCTTCGTTTAAGTAATTTATCCATTCGTCCTTTCCCCAATCTCTAGTCTTCTCAACCCACCTATTAACAATACGTCTTACAAAGAAACGTGTAATCATGAGAGCTCTCTCCTTAAGTACGAGATCAGCCTTATTCAAAAATACGATAATTGAGCCTCAAAAAATCAAATACGAATTAAATATGGATGTTTTACTTTTTCTTAAAAGCGATGTTTCCTTAAAAAATTTGTCTCAAGTATTAATCGGAGAATACTACGGATTTTTAAATAAGAGTGATAGTAGTCTAATTAATTGAAGGTGAGCATATTTGTACTAAAAATGATGGGGCTTTTTTAGGTAATGTTAATGGAAATTGCTAAGACAGGTACATTACTCCTAGTCATGCGCGAGGATGGGACACTGATATATAGTTTCCCTAGGAGAGAAGAAGACGAAAGAAGGAGAGGATTGCTATCAGCTCTTATCTCCTCGATAATCGCTCTGAACAGGGAAGCGCTAGGTAAAGTAGGGGACAGAATATCCATTAAAACGAATTATGGATCCTTTTACTTTCTAAGAGGAAGTAAAGCTTTTTATGCATTAATGACTAAGGAGCAGATGAATGAAGAAAAGATCTTTAGTGTCTTGGATCATTTAGCTAAAGGTGTTGATAGTCTTCTGCCAGAAGGAGAGATAATAATCATAGATGATAATCTTATAAAATCTATTGAAGAAATCATAAGAGAGATTTTTTCCCCGACTGAACTTAAAGACGAGGAAATTAAGAAACTCCTCCAAAGTTTATTCAGAGACATAATAGAGAAGACGGGAAAAGTCCCGGAGAGGCTAAAAGCATTCGTTAAAGAAGCTCTTTTTCCAGTATTAGTAGATAGAGCAATAATAATAAAAGAAAAGAATCCAATGAAGAGACTTATATTATCTCAATGCACAGGGAGTAAGGATGTTGAAGAAATATCTGAAATGATGGGAATCCCATTAGAAAGACTTATGGCAGAACTTGCGTCGTATGTTCGAAAAGGAAAAATAATATATAGGGTAGGTTACAAACTAGCGTATAAGTAAGAATCTCATACAAAATAGCTTCTTTATCCCTAAAAATATATGATCCAATTTATACTCCGCTAATGCTTTTCGGTTATTTTAACCGAAATAAGTGATGGGATTCTGGATATTAAAGCTTCTGAGTTCTAGTGATGATATTAGTTGGTAAGGTTTATAAATAGCTTTAGGATAGTGGATTCGGGGAGGATTTCGGGAGCTTTCAAAGCTTTCGGATTTTTCCACGAGATGTTATTCGGTGAGGATGAAAAAACTTGGCGGAAAAAACATCTCGGATCCCCGGCTTTTATAAACTTCCGCTTGAGGAGAGAATTAGAATAGTGAAGGAGTTTGCGAATCTTACTAATGAGGAAGTAGAGTTACTAAAGAGGGTTGGGGCTCTTGATCTTAGGACAGCGGATATAATGATAGAGAACGTGGTAGGCACTTTCCCATTACCATTAGGGATAGCTGTGAACTTCTTGATTAATGGTAAGGATTATCTAGTTCCAATGGCTATCGAGGAATCATCCGTTGTGGCTGCTGCAAGTCACGCTGCAAAATTATGTAGAGCGGGAGGAGGTATAAGATCCGTCGCCACGGAATCAATAATGATTGGTCAGATACAATTGACGAGAGTAGCGGATCCCTATGGAGCTAAGATGAGGATCTTAGAGCATAAAGATGAGATTCTGAGAATCGCGAATGAACAAGATCCAATATTAGTGAAGCTTGGTGGTGGAGCTAAGGATCTGGAAGTTAGGGTAATTCATTCTCGGTATGGCCCAATGGTTATAACGCATCTTCTTGTTGATGTTAAGGATGCTATGGGGGCTAATGCGGTAAACACTATGGCTGAGGCAGTTGCGCCCTATATAGAGGAGATAACCGGTGGAAAAGTGTATCTAAGGATAATTTCAAACCTAGCTGATAAGAGATTGGTCAGAGCTCATTGTGTAGTACCAAAGGATGCGCTAGGGGGCGAGGAGGTAGTCGATGGCATTGTTTTAGCATGGGCGTTCGCTGATGCTGATCCCTACAGAGCAGCTACTCATAATAAGGGAATAATGAATGGCGTTGATGCTGTAGTTATAGCAACTGGTAATGATTGGAGAGCTGTAGAAGCTGGTGCTCACTCCTATGCTGCAAGATGGGGCGTCTATAAACCCCTAAGTGTTTGGGAGAAGAATGAGAATGGTGATCTAGTGGGTACCTTAGAAATGCCTATTCAAGTGGGTATTGTTGGTGGAGCTACAAAGGTTCATCCTCTAGCAAGAGTATGCTTAAAGATTCTAGGTGTAAAAACCGCAAAAGAGCTAGCTGAGGTGATAGGAGCTGTTGGATTAGCACAGAATCTCGCTGCTCTTAGAGCCCTTGCTACGGAGGGTATCCAGAAGGGCCATATGAAACTTCATGCTAGAAACCTAGCTGTCATGGCGGGGGCTACTGGTAACTTGATAGACAAGGTAGCTGAGATAATGATTAAGAAAGGGAAAATAACCTTCCACTTCGCTCAGGAAATTCTGGAGAAATTAAAGAGAGGAGAGCCTATCGAGGAATGAATAATCCTCCTCATTCTTCACTTTTTATTGTTTCTGGGATTTTAAGAGAGATTATCGTTAAGATAGCACATATGATGGCGGCTAATGAGAATGGTGATCTAGGGCCTAAGGTATCGTAAAGTATACCGCTAAGGATTTCTCCAGTAGCTAGAGTTATGGAGTCCATAAGCATTATGATAGCATAACCTCTTCCTCGGTATTCTGATGGCAAAAGATCCGCTTGGATAGCGGGTAGAGCTGAGAAGAAAAACGAGAAGGAGATTGAGGCTATTCCCGAAGATATTAAGATATATAGATTTGCTATTGGCCCAACTGGAGCACCCACAATTAGAATGATACTCATTAATGCCGTTAAAGAGCCGATTATTAGGGGAGGTTTTCGACCGATTTTATCAACCATGAAACTACAGGGATAGACAAGAAGTAGGTTAAGAACATATGTTATGGTTTGTATAAATGCCCAATATCCCTCGCTAATTCCTAAATAATTTAGGGCGAAGAGTTGTACTAAGTATATTAAACCATTTGCCAGCGAGAAGAAAATGGATATCACTACGACAATCCTCATTTTCTTAATAATATATCCTAGCACAATCCTATAATCTTGTACAAAACTAGAGAAAACATCTCTCGATAATCTCTGGCCGGACGATATCGTTTCCTTAAGTGAGAGAACTCTAATGGTAGCTGCGATTAAACCAGATATAAAGGCTAGGAGGAAAAGTCGTCTGGTACCTTCAACAATTCCATGTTTACTAATGAATAAGTAGGCGAGGTAGGGAGATGCTATAGTGACGATACTTGGAATTGTGAAAAGAAGAGCGAATCCTCTTCCTCTTGTCCTCTTAGGGAAACTATCTGCTATAAGAGCATCCAGCGCTGGCTGATAAAAGAGGGCTATATTCATTACTATACTGATAAGGAATATTTCTTGCCACGATTTTGCGAAGAACATGAGAAGATAGCTAATCGCTATTACATAGGTCATCGTAACAATTAATGTTCTCCGACCAATCTTATCTGCTAGATATCCACCGGGGATTCTTGCTAATGAGAGGGCTAGCTCGGAAACTGCAGCTATGAGAGTTATTACCGCTGGCATTGCTCCAAGAGCATATAGAAAGACCTGCCAATAAGTATACATGGCGTTTTGGAAAGGATTCCAAATGATCCAGCTCGCCAATAATCCCAGAACATTACTCCATATAACATTGGTTCTTAAGTTATCGGGTTTATCTTCTTCCATAGAGCATCAACGATCTCTTCAAAATAAATCTAATAATTTCTTGAATTCTAAATACATCACCACAGCTATAACGACAAAATTTCTCACTCAGGAATTCTTTAAAAGCATGATATCAATACAGGAATTAAAGAGAACCATTAATAAATAACATTATGAGGGGAAGGTAAAAGAGCGATCTCATCCTTTAGACTTCGAATTAGCCAATTAATTAAGCTAGGACGGAATCCTAAGGGGATATGCATTATACATTTTCCTCTAATCTCAGTCCATATTTTTCTAATCGTTTAAAATTTTCTTTATCTAAAGTTAGGAGAGGGAGATTATTAATAATGCAAGCCGCTCCAATAATGATGTCCGGTTCTGGTATCAATTCCCCCTCCTTAGCTAATTTACCCCATATTTCGCATGCCTTTAGGATTATCTTGTTATCAAGATGGATAATATTGAATATTTTCTCTAAGTATTTCTTCGCTTTATTGATATCTCGCCCAATATAGTATTCTCCCCTCAAATACTCGTAGAGTGATATATCAACAAGATACGGTATGTACTCCCTAACTAAGGCATCAATTCTCTGCTGCTTTAATAACCATATTAAGTAAGAGGTATCGACAATAACTTCTTTCTTCATGGATATCTAAACCTCCATTCCTGTCTGGTCTTTCGTAGTAAGTCAAGCATTTTTTTAGCATCCTCATCACGCAATTTAAATTCCTCTTGGAACTTCCTTGCTTCTTCTACAAGTTTTTGGGTCTCTAATTTTTCTATAATTTCTTCAAAGAATTCGTCCCAACTCTTATCCCCCTTTAGTTTTGCTAACCGATTTTTAATCTTAACAGAGAT
>Ga0190313_1000818_pt1 | contig 17611 bp, 12 predicted proteins | sample 4870071011_MG_FD_169989 | JGI IMG/M metagenome (GOLD analysis project Ga0190313, IMG submission 169989) | Hydrothermal vent sediment bacterial communities from Southern Trench, Guaymas Basin, Mexico - 4870-07-10-11_MG | ecosystem: Environmental > Aquatic > Marine > Hydrothermal vents > Sediment ...
GTAAATATGCATAATCTTCACCAGCGTGTGGCTGTCTGTGATTTTAACGATAATCTTTCAAGACTGGCTTATGGCGCTTCGGATTTTATCCTGATGCCCTCTTTATTTGAACCATGCGGTCTTCCCCAGATGATTGCCCCGATTTACGGGACGCTTCCGGTTGCACATGATACAGGAGGAATTCATGATACGATTGTCCATATTGATGTGCGCCGGAATAAGGGGAACGGTTTTCTTTTTGAAACATTCGATTCAGGCGGTCTTATGTGGGCAATTACACAGGCAATGGATTTTTACAACCTGCCCAAGCAGATAAAAAATAAAATAATAAAAGAAATAATGATAAATTCAGCAACCGATTTTAATTATGACAACACTGCCCGCCAGTATATAGATCTTTACGAAAAGATGCTGGCCAGACCTTTAATTACATAATAAAATAAATCGTAACCGTTCACTATTACCATAAATCTTATGCATAACAAAAAAACTGATAATTTAAACAGCTTTCCTGATAACGATCCATATCTTAAACCCTTTGAAAAAATAATAAAAAAACGACTGGCTCATTTCCATGATACGGAAAGAATGCTTACAAAAGGAGAGATGAGCCTAACTGATTTTGCGGCAGGTCATGAATACTTTGGTCTTCATTTTTTCGGCGACCACTGGGTTTTTCGTGAATGGGCCCCCAACGCCACGGCAATTTATATTATTGGTGAAATGACGCAATGGAAGGAAGAGGAAAGATTTGCTCTAAAAAAAACAGGAACACATGGAGAATGGGAGATACGCCTTCCCTGGAAAACATTAAAGCACGGTTCTATTTACAGGCTCAGAATACACTGGGACGGCTGCGGTGAGGAAGGCTGGGGAGACAGAATACCTGCCTATGCAAGGCGTGTTGTTCAGGACCCTGAAACAAAGATATTTAATGCACAGGTATGGATGCCCGATTCCCCTTATAAATGGAAATTTTCTGATTCTTTACCTGCACCGAACCCTCTCTATATCTATGAAGCCCATGTCGGGATGGCTCAGGAGGAGGAAAAAATCGGTTCTTACAGGGAATTTGCCAGACTTGTTATTCCCAGGATTGTTTCAGCAGGATATAATACCCTTCAATTAATGGCCATCCCCGAGCACCCTTATTACGGCTCATTCGGCTATCAGGTCTCCAGCTTTTTTGCAGCATCCTCCCGTTTCGGAACACCCGATGATTTAAAGGAGCTGATAGACACGGCACACAAAGCAGGCCTTTTTGTGATAATGGATCTTGTGCACTCCCATGCGGTTTCCAATGAAGTTGAGGGTCTCAGCCGTTTTGACGGAACTCTTTATCAATATTTTCATGAAGATCACCGCGGTCTTCATGAAGCATGGAGTTCCAGGTGTTTTGACTATAAAAAATATCAGGTTCTTCACTTTCTCCTTTCCAACTGCCGTTTCTGGATTGATGAGTACCATATTGACGGTTTCCGTTTTGACGGAGTTACAAGCATGCTCTACCTGCATCACGGCATTGGCACGGCTTTTACTTCTTATGACAACTATTTTGATGACTCGGTTGACGAGGACGCCATTACATATCTCGCGCTGGCAAACAGTTTAATCCACAGTGTAAAACCGGAGGCAATTACAATAGCTGAAGATATAAGCGGTATGCCTGGGCTCTGCGTGCCCCTTGAAAATGGAGGGACAGGTTTTGACTACAGATTTGCCATGGGCATCTCAGATTTCTGGATAAAACTTACAAAAGATATAATTGATGAAGAGTGGCCGATGGGGTATTTGTGGCATGAGTTAAACAACAGAAGGGACGATGAAAAAACCATAAGTTATTCAGAGTCCCATGATCAGGCCCTTGTGGGGGACAAAACCCTGATGTTCAGGCTCATAGGAGAAGAAATGTACGACCATATGAGTATCGACGATGATAACATCATTGTTGACAGGGGGATTGCTCTGCATAAAATGATCAGATTTATTACTCTTTCTACTTCAGGAAATGGCTATCTTAACTTTATGGGGAATGAATTCGGGCATCCTGAATGGATAGATTTTCCAAGGGAAGGTAATATGTGGTCATGCAGATACGCAAGGCGCCAGTGGCATCTTGTTGATGACAAGAATTTAAAATATCATTTTTTATCCGAATTTGACCATGACATGATAGCGTTTATAGATTCATGGCAGGTACTGAAGTCACAGTGGCCCCAGCTTTTATATTTAAACGAAAATGATAAGGTTGTCGCATTTAAAAGACAGGAGCTTGTCTTTGTTTTTAATTTTCATCCAGTATCTTCATACGTCGATTATCGCTTTGAAATTATGCCTGGTGAATATATAATGGTTTTTAACAGTGATGAAAAAAAGTATGGAGGGTACGGCAGGCTATCAGATGGACAGAAACACCCTTCTATCCCATATATAAATTCAGGTCTTAAAAAACACCAGATAAGCCTCTATCTTCCCACACGCACGGCTTTGGTTTTTGCGCCTGCTTATTTAAAATCTGCCAAACTACTTGCAATTCCAGATCGTAATGAATTTCGATAAATATAACAGGACAACTGCATAAGAGATCCATCCTTTTGAATCAGGGTGCTTTTATAGCACCCATGAGACACATGACCTTTTTCCCAGTTTTGTCAGAACGCAATCAATGATCATAAAAACGCCATTTTATATTAGTAATAAGGCGGGCACCTTTGCGGTTGCTGACATATGATGTGACCCATTTAATAAAAACAAGAAGCCTGTTATTAAATCCTATAATAAACAAAATATGAATAAATAGCCATGCTATCCATGCGGCAAATCCTTCAAGCTTAAATTTTCCTGTATCAGCTATAGCCCTGTTTTTACCTATTGTAGCAAGTTGCCCCTTATCCTGGTATTGAAATTTGAGTCTTGATTCTCCATTGATTTCCCTAAGAATATTTTTTGCAATAAATTTACCCTGCTGAATAGCGACAGGGGCAAGACCGGGAAGAGGTTTTCCGGTTTGATCTAAAAAGCAGGCCTGATCTCCTCCAATAAAAACTTCACGATATTCTTTAATGCTCAGGTCAGGTTCGACTATCATCCTGCCTTGTTTGTCCAGTTCGGTTCCGAGTTTTCTGTTCAGATCAATGCCCTGAACACCTGCAGCCCAGAGAACTGTTGCTGCCTGTATCTTTTCAATTCCCATATCTACTCCATTTTCATCTACATTTGATACAGTGCTTGAAGCCCAGACCTGAACTCCAAGGGCTTCCAGATCCCTTACAGCTCTGGCAGCCTGTTTTTCAGAAAACGAGGGTAAAATTCTGGGTCCTGCTTCAATTAATATAACCCGTGTTAATGCAGGATTTATATTTTTGAAATCTTTTACAAGGGTATAACGGCTCATTTCACCAATAGCTCCTGCAAGCTCAACTCCTGTTGGACCTCCGCCCACAACAACAAATGTAAGTAATTTTTTTTGTTCATGTGGATCAAGTATCCTCTCTGCTTTTTCAAAGGCCGTAAGGATGCGGCGCCGGATTTCTGTTGCCTGCTCCAGGGTTTTAAGGCCTGGTGCGAATTTTTCCCATTCGTTATGGCCAAAATAGGTGTGCCTTGCACCACATGCAAGGATAAGGTAATCGTATTCAAGCTTTCCAAAGTTTGTTGATGCGACCCTTAAGCTTAAATCCACAGAGTTAACATTCCCTTGAAATACACGAATGTTACTGTAACCCGCAAGAATGCTTCGGATAGGTATGGCAATATCTGAAGAGCTCAACCCGGCAGTAGCGACCTGGTATAAAAGTGGCTGAAAAAGATGATGGTTATTTTTGTCAACTAGTACAACATCAATGTTCCCGACATTCCCAAGGATTTTAGCGGCATTCAAGCCCGAAAAACCTCCGCCCACAATCAGAATTTTTTTAAGACTCTCATTTTTAGCATTTGCTTTTTGTGTCATTGGCAGTAATCCTGTTTATCCAGATGTAATTCATAATTTGGTGGGTTAATTTGCTGTTAAACATTGCCCACAAAAAACTTTCTGAAACTTTTTTCATCCCTTTTCAGCGCATAATCAATCTTGTCAAGAAATCTTGTTTTCTCTTCAGGAAGTTTGCCTTCAAGGTTTATATAATTTGTATAATGGTCGCTTGTTAAACAGGATATGGCATTAATATTTTTTATCAGGAGCCTGGTCTCCTTTAATACTTCATGGGGACCGAGCACCTTGAAACTGCCGTTTATCACATCAGTTAAAAGGGGTGTGTTTATTTTTGGAACAAAAGTTCTCAGCCTGATAAAATCAGGGGAAATATCGTTTAGTACTCTTGCGGTTTCAATTGCATGGGATATGGTGCGCTCTTTACCCCCTATCCCCAGGATTACATAAAGGCTCAGTTCAATCCCTGCCTCCATTACCCATTTTCCTGCCTCAACCTGCTGTGAGCTGTTTGTTCCTTTTTTTATAAGTTTCAAAATTTCATCATCGCCTGATTCAAGGCCCACATGAATTCTTGACAGACCTGCTTCAGCCAGGCGCTTAAGCTCTTCAATGCCTTTTTGATGAATGTATTGTGATGAGCCGTAGACTGTAATCCGTTCAAGCCCGGAAAAAGTCTTCTTCGCGAAACTGCATATTTCGCAAAGATCGTCTGTCTTCATGGCTATTGTATTTCCGGCAGGAAAAAAAATTTTACTAACATTTTTGCCGTAAATATCACGTGCTTCAAGAATATCCTCTTTAATTTCCGATACTTGTCTGATTTTAAACCTGATGCCGTCTTTATATACCATGCAAAACGTACATTTATTGTGGGGACAACCCACAGTGGCCTGGATTAAAACAGAGTCGGCTTCACTCGGTGGACGATAAATCGGACCTTCATATATCATTATAAATTTCTTTTCAGCTTAGGGTTCGCTCAAAAATAAATTAGCAATGTAAAGTCATTTGATACACCAAGTTTTACTTCAATACAATAAAATCCAAATATTTTTAAAAAAATTATGCAGTTATAACGAAAAACCTCAAATTTTTCTTGATAAGGAGGGCTTTAAAAAAGTTGTTATTTCCCAAACAAAAAGATAAGAGATAAAATTATGAGCTGTATACAGAAAACGCAACTTGACGGCATATACAATCGGTACAACAGGCGCAGCTTTGTTCATCCGGATCCTCTTGAGTTTCTTTATTCCTATAAAGATATCAGGGATCGGGAGATCGCAGGGCTTATAGCATCTGCCCTTGCATATGGAAGAGTAGCTCAAATTTTAAAAAGTGTTTCTTTTGTGCTTGATACAATGGATGAATCACCTTATCTTTTTTTACAAAATTTTGATAAAAATTTTTTTTTATCAAAATTTAAACAGTTCAAACACAGGTTTGCTGACGGCAAAAACCTTGCAGCGCTTCTTTCCGGTGCAAAAAAAGTTATTGAGCGATTTGGTTCTCTAAATCAATGTTTTATTTCAGGACTCTCACCTGACCATGAAAATACCTTTTTTGCCATGACTTTTTTTGTGAATGAACTTACTTCATCCGGCAACAATCCTGGTCATCTTATCGCCAGCCCCAAAAAAGGGAGTGCCTGCAAACGTATGAACCTTTTTTTAAGATGGATGGTACGAAAAGACAGGGTTGACCCCGGCGGATGGAAAGGAATTGACAAAGCAAAACTGATTGTCCCCATAGATACACACATGCTTAAAATCGGGTCAATGTTTGGCTTTACTTCACGAAAACAGGCAGGCATTAAAACTGCCTTTGAAATAACAGAAGGGTTTAAAACCTTTTCCCCGAAAGATCCTGTAAAATATGATTTCGCACTCACAAGATTCGGGATCAGAGATGATATGAATATAAAAAATTTATTCTCATTATCCTGTTAAAACTCCATAGATTTTATTTAAAAAGACTTTGCTTTGACAAACCAGCTCAATTATTATATTCATACCTGCCATGAGCAGAGCATCATTGAAAAAAATTTCCTGCAGCCGTAATAATCTAAAGATGGTTCTTGATAATCTTCGGGACGGAGTACTTGCACATGATTTAAACAGGCGCATATTCTATTTTAATAAAAAAGCTGAAGAGATAACTGGATTCAGCAGAAAGGATGTTGTGGGCAGGGACTGCCACGAGGCATTTGGAGGTCCTTTTTGCGGGGAACAGTGCTCTTTTTGCGGAAACGCTCTCCGACCATCAAAAACTTCGGACTATTCAGTTAATATAACTACTAAAAAAGGTGAAAATCGAAAAATTGAAATGTCTGTAGTTATGATGAAAGACGAAGAGAGAAAAAATTTTGGGGTTCTCGCTACATTTAGAGATATTACTGAACTTATAAATTTAAAAATTATGGCTGGAAAACTTTCTGAATTCTCCAGCATTATCGGTCAGACGCCTGTGATGATTGATATTTTTCAGCAGATCAGAGAGTTGGCTGCCTACGATGTCACTGTGCATATTCATGGAGAAACCGGAACCGGAAAGGAGCTTGTTGCCAGGGCGATTCATAATGAAAGCAATCGCAAAGGGGGACCCTTTGTACCAATAAATTGTGGGGCACTTCCTGAAGGACTCGTTGAAAGTGAACTTTTCGGACATGTAAAAGGAGCCTTTACAGGGGCAACCCGTGACAAAAAAGGACGGTTTGAGCTCGCCCACGGTGGAACAATTTTTTTGGATGAAGTTGCGGAACTGCCCAAACCCGCACAGGTAAAACTTTTACGGTTTTTACAGGAGGGTGTTGTTGAAAAAGTGGGAAGCGAAAAGCTGATAACCGTGGATACAAGAATTATCAGCGCCACAAACAAGATACTTAAAGAGGAAATTCAAAAAGGTAATTTCCGCGAAGATCTGTATTACAGGCTCAATGTTATTCCTCTTCATATCCCCCGTCTTGCGAAAAGAAAAAATGACATACCCCTTCTTGCAGAGCATTTTTTAAAACAGATTGCTGAAAAAAACGATGAAAAACAGAAAAAAATTTCTGATGAAACAATTTCAATTATGATGGACTACTCATGGCCCGGCAATGTCAGGGAACTTGAAAATATCATACAGTTTGCGAATATTAAATGTAAAAGGGGGGTTATAACTCCTGATAATCTTCCCAGAGAGCTTACGGAAAACAGCTTTGAAAAAAAACCGGATCGCAGACGTTCAAAAAAGCTTGATCAGGAATCTGTTAAAGACGCCCTTGTCCGAACCGACGGGAATAAGACAAAAGCCGCACAAACACTTGGTGTGGGAAGAGCCACACTTTATCGTTTTATCGATGACCACCCCGATGTCGTACCAAACAAGACATAGGGTCAAAGATTTTTTCAGATTGATCCGGAACCTGTCCAGGCACGCATCCAGTTATTTTTTAAAATAATGCAGGCGAGGCCTGTTATGAGAAGTATAAAAACAAGTCCCATGTGAATTAAGTCCATTACCATAATAAATGTCGGAGAATAATGATATCCGGCAAAATTTCTTATTACAAGAATTATACCTGAGACTATAAGACCTGCAAGGATTGAAACACGAATATAACCTGAGGCAGTGATCTTAAATTTTTTCCGTGATAAAAGAAAAAAATTTGTAATTATGTATGCAGTGAGTGCCAGGAGTATGACAGCGAACAGATAATGAAGATAATGTGTTGTATAGAATTGGGCAAGCCAGCCCAGACCAGGTATGTCTGCTATATAATAACGCTTGAATATGGGCATCTGGGCAAAGCCTGAAAGTGTGAGCATTAATATAGTAATCCGGTAGATATATTTCATATTGAAGTATCCTCTTTGTCTTGTTTTACCATGCTGTAAAATTTCCCAACAGCAGCGACTGCCCCTGCAACAGGGGCGATCAGCATTGCAGTTCCAAGACTGTTTGCGCTGGCCATTACATTATTAACCGGCTTGAGATGCGGCTTCCCCTTGCCTTTTTCAATTGCACTGTTGAGCTCTTTAAAAGGAACAGGGGAAACGTAAATTGTGTTTGTTCCGCCATTTTCCTTTTCTCCATAGATATAACCGTTCATTTCTTTTGCAAGCTTATGCGCCTGGTTTATTATTTCGTCCCTTACACCGATGGTTTGTACGTCCTCAGGGCAGGCTTCAATACACGCCGGCACCTTGCCATGGGCAATGCGGTCATAGCAGCGGTCACATTTATACATGACTCCGTTCCCTGCAAGGGAAGGAAGAATATCAAGGTACAGTCCGACACCTGTTTGCCTTTCAGGTATTTTCCAGGGGCATACAGCCTTGCACTTGGAACCGCCAAGACAGATGTCTGAATCGATCCTTGAAATACCGTTTTGAAGCTGTCGTGCTGCGCCCCACGGGCAGAGTTTTACGCACGGAGGATTTGTGCAGTGCATGCAGCGTCTTGGGATGGAAAGTTCTATCTCTTCTCCGTTTTTTTCTACTGTAGCAAACTGAATAAAAAGCCAGTTATAAGGCGTAAGTCTGTCTGTAATATCCTGTTTATCCGACCAGTCCATTACCGGAACCCTTTTGGGATACATTTGGGGAAAGGGCTTTTGGGGTTTGGGATATTTTTCTGAATTTACTTCGCGACAGGCTTCAACACATGCCTCGCATCCTATGCATTTACTGATATCAATCAATGTCGCAAGCTGCTGTTGTGCATCAACTTTTGAAGCTGCTGCCGGCACACTTGAAGCAGCGAGAGTACAGGCTGCGGCTGCTCCGGTTTTTAAAAATAACCTTCGGGATATCATTTTATCCATTATGAATCCTCTTTTTATTCAAATATAAATAACCGTTCACGGTTATCTTTCCATTGCATAAATTATGAACACATTTTACATGCCAGGCAGGGTAATTACATTGACTTAGATCAAAAAAAGAGATTTTTTAATAAAAATACAAATTGCATAAATCCCCCTTTCTGTCAAGGGGGATTTGTAGAATTTCTTATGGACAGGTTGGTAGGGAAGAGTAAAGATCTAAACCTTAAATTTGACCACCATCTTTTTAAGCTGCTCTGCCAGTTCACTCAGATTTTCTGCGCTAATATTAACCTGTGAGCTGCTGTTTGACATTTCACTCGAAGCCTGATTCACATCGGCAATATCCCTTGCGATTTCATCTGAAACAGTGGAACTCTGTGCCACGTTCTCCGTTATTTCAGCAATCCCCTGGGAAGCCTGGAGAACGTTGTTGGAAATCTCTTTGGTAGTCACAGACTGCTCTTCCACTGCTGTGGCAATTATAGCAACAATCTCATTGACATCATTGATAACCCTTGTAATCTGCTCAATCTGGGCTACTGTCCCATCTGTGGAACTTTGGATACCCTCAATCTTGCTTCTTATTTCTCCTGTTGCATCTGCTGTTTGTTTGGCAAGCTCCTTTATTTCATTTGCCACCACTGCAAAGCCCTTACCTGCTTCACCTGCACGGGCAGCTTCAATTGTAGCGTTCAAAGCAAGGAGATTGGTCTGCTCTGAAATTTCCGTTATGGTTTCAGTGACTTCTCCTATCTCATTAGCTGCGCGACCAAGCTCATCGACTTTTTCAGAAGCACTCTTTGCTTCAGCTACTGCTTCACCTGTTATATCCCTTGCTTTTTCCGTATTTCTGGCAATTTCATCGATCACGGAAGTCATCTCCCCAGAGGATGTAGCCACCATGCTGACATTGGTTGATGCCTCTTCCACAGCTGCAGCCACAGAGTTCATATTGGAACTCATCTCTTCTGCTGCAACCGCAACAGTATTTGCCATGCCTGCAACATCTTTTGCCCCTGTTGAAACCTGACCGGAAATACCAAAAAGTTTCGTTGATGACTCATTCAAATTTTCTGCATTACCGGTTATGCCTATAATCATCTCCTTTAAATTTTTCGTCATTTCATCCAGAACTTTACCGATAACACCCAGCTCATCTTTGCTTTCTATGCCGGATTTTACAGTAAAATCGCCTGTACCCAACTGGGTAGTAAAATCTTTTACTCTATCCATTCTCTTTGTAATGGAAAATATAGTTATAATTGCAAATATCATAAAACAGATTCCTGCAAGTATTCCAACAAACTGGGCGCTTAAAAGAGTACTGACCTTTCCTTCCGACTGCTTTTGCATCATACTAACCGCAGCATTCATTGTTTTGAGAAGCAAAAGATTGTTTTTTGCAATCCATGCCAGGTCTTTTTCAGAGGTTCCCTCATTTTCTATAACCCCCTCAATATGGTCTGAAAATTCCTTCCATATTTTGTTAACCTTTTCAAGCTGGGAATAAGCCGGTTCCTTAGCCTTGGGGCATTTTCTATATGCCGTATTTTTAAGATCCAGGGATAGTGGGGCATCCCCGGAATCCTTCAGCGCTGAAAGTGTTTTATCAAATACCTCCATGGTATTTCGGACTCCTTTAGCCAATTTTGCGTTAGCTTGTCCTGTCCTTGCTTTTTCCATTTGAAAGAGCAGTATTTCCTTAGTCATTTTTTGTGATAGCATTCTCTGTCTGCCCGCAAGATTTATGACCAGCCCGTCGTCCTTTTGTTTGTCCGTCACCCACCAGGTAACAAGAAACATGGCGATAATAATTACAGACATCCCTATCGTTGTCAGTTCCAATTTGTGCTTAATCTTCATGCCCATTCCTCCATTTTATTTGTCGTCGCGTATTTTTTCTCATTTTAATTGCAACATATATGCCGCAATCACAGCAAAATTAACAAAAAGAAAAAATACTGGTATTTTAAATAGATACATGCAAGAAAAATTATTTTGAGACTCTATCCGATTTTATGAAATGTATTATAACTCGGGAGGAAAGGAAATATCGCTAACGTTTTGACACTATAATTTTGAGCCGATTCCAAATTGAAATCGGCTCTTTTAATTATTTTTTATAATGGACCGGTACTCATAACAGTACTTAAATCCTCAATTTTACCATTAGTAATTCGGAATTTATAGATATCTTCCATGTCTTTATAGACCTGAAAGATCTGAAAGAAACCATGCCAGTGGGCATAATCAGGTGCGTTCATTGCAGCTCCCTGACGTGCGCGGCGGCCTGTATGATGCCACAGGTAGTACATGAGTTCCTGAAAACCGTCTCTCCAGGCATCTTTTTTGAGAAGGCCTTTGTCTGCAAGTTCCTTTTTCATTTTAACAGCGCCATCCCAATACTTGTTATATAGTTCTACAGCATTATCCAGAGTCGCTTTTTGTGTTTGAATATGTGTGCTGCCGTGGCAGTTTATACAAACTTTTCTCATGAGTTTATCGCCTTTAACGCCGTCACCCCGGACACCGCTTCTGATGACGGATTTTTTATGTACAAGGTCCCATTTCAGCCGCTCATTGACATTATGGGTTGTTTTTAATTCTCCTATTCCGCTCATATGACATGTTGCACATGTCGGAGCTGTGTAGTCTCCAGGCTCCCAGGTCTCAGGAGCACTGTCATAATTCCAGTCTTCACCATGGCTGAGATATTGCTGACCATGCTTGCTTTCAAAGTAGATTTCAATATTCGGATGATCAGGGCCAAGGTGACATGCACCGCAGGCTTCCGGTTTTCTGGCATCGGCAATGGAAAATGTATGCCTTGTGTGGCATACTGTACATGTTCCAATGGAACCGTCAGGATAAACAGTGCCAACTCCACCTGGCCATGTTTCATTAATCGGTTTGTTGTCCGGTCCCATTTCCACTATGGTTCCATGGCACATCTGACAGCCTGACGCACGAGGAGCCCTGTTACTTGGAGAATCTATTTCATTGCCCATGAAACCTGCGCCCTCGTGTTCCTTTTGAAGTGCGACCAGCTTGCCATCGGCTTTACTTTTATCCCAAACAGCCCTGCTTGCCAGGTCTGCATGCCCGCTTTTGCTGAATTCTTCAACTTCCTGGGGATGACATCTTGAGCATGTTTTTGATGAGACCATGGGAGAGATATAAGTCTTTGTTCCTTTTAGTCCTTCACACTGACTGGCCATGGGAGATTTTTTATCAACAGCATGACAGTCGTAGCATGATATTCCTGCGTGGGCCATACTGCTGATTTTCCAGGCTTCAACAGTGCCGGGCATTTTTTTTGCGTGGCACTCAATACATGCAGCAGCTTCTTTTGATGCCCCCCTTTGGATTACCAACTCTTTCCTGCCGGCAAGATTAGGGTACTTTGTTTCCGCGAAGGCAGCAGAGACAAACCCTGGCAGCATGATGATACAGACTAAAAAAATACTGCATGTTGATTGTTTCATAATTCCCTCCCTTGTACAGGTTTAATAATTCTACAATTTGTTAAAATATTCATTTGCTTTTTCAATCATATTTTTATGCCCCACATGGGGATGGCATTCCGTACATCTTTTTTTTGTTTCTCCCAACAGGTAAGCCCTGTGAGCTATAAGCCCACCGGATTTCATCCCATGGGGGGTCAAAATATTGTGACAGTGCATGCAGGCATTATCATATGTAAATCTCAACCTGTTTTTTTCAGCCGCCGCCGCCCAGTCATATTCTTTGGGGTTTATTATCATATTATGTATTATGTCACTTGTTCCTGTTTTTGCTTTGGCAGTCAGGTACTCGATAAAACTGCCATGGGGCAAATGGCAGTCAACGCACTGGGCAGTAAAACCCTGAGGGTTTTTGCCGCCATGTACCGATTCTTTCCATGCATCTCTAAATGGTGTCATGATATGGCAGGAAACGCAGAATGTATCGGTATTTGTTGTCTCAATCATGAAGCCGGATGCAAGTACGGTAATGATTGCAAGGAGAATACCCATACATACACCGGTAAATAATACTTTCCTTCCCCCGTTTTTTTTAAAAAATACACCAAAAGATGCCATTATTAAGTACCTCCGTGGAAGTGTATCATCTTATTTTAAAAATTATTAATAAACAAAACAGTCTGTTTGATGGACTACTTGTGGAAATTATTTCGTCCTTGTTTCTTATGTTGTTTGGGGTTAATTTCTTTCAGAGGTTTTTAAAAAAGTTCCCGAATAGTATATACATCTACAAAGCGTACCCCTTATTTGCTTTTTTTGTAATAAGCAACATGTTTTTTTACCTTGACATAAGTCAAAATTTTAAAAAGAATTATTTTCTTTTAAAATATTCAAAACTTGATTTATGTCAAAGCCATCGCAAAACATATAAGATATATTATATATTGTGTCAGGTCGTTAAAGGAGATAAAAAAAAATCAATGGTAAAAAAAATATTACAATATATCTTTTTGATTCAGTTCATAACCATTTTTTTGATAGGGGAAACCAGCGCTTTTACCATAGAAAAAGCTGTGAGTCTTGCCTTGACCAATAATCTGAATTTGCAAAAGCAGCAAATGAACCAGAAGCTTACTGAAAATGATCTTAAGGAAAAAAAGTCGCAAAATTTTGGCAAGATAGATCTTATATCTTCTTATGGCCATTATAACCGTCCACGTACTTTGATTCCGATGACTCCGTCATTAATCAGTGGTGGTACGTCAGGCGTACCCACAACAAAGGATCTTTTTATAACAGGCATTATGTACGAGCTGCCTGTTTTTACAGGTTTTGCCCAAAAACGCTCAATAGAAATTTTGGCATTGCAAAAAGAGATTACAAAGGCAGTAACGAGATTAACCCGTGAAAAACTGATTTATAATGTAAAAACAGCCTATGTAAATATTCTTGCACTGCAAGCCCAAAAAGAAGCTCAACAATCATACATCAAGGCATTACAAGGGTTTTATAATGTCATTGCACAGGAAGTTATTCTTGGAAAAAGAGCAAGGGTTGAACAACTAAAGGCGGCAGCAGAAGTTGAAAACGCAAAAGCACAGGCAAGCCGGATTAATGGCAATATTAAAATTATTAAGGCAACTCTTGCCGCTTTATTAAATATTGACAAGGTTCCGATTCTTGAAAAAATAGCTATAACTATAACACATCATGAAAAAAACGATTATTCCAGAAAAGTAGAAAATCTTGAACAATACCATGTGAAAAAGTTAGATGTTGAAAAAAACGAAAAACTTGTTCAAAAAGCAAAGGCTGCTTTATTCCCACAAATTGCGTTTAACACATTTTATGGTCAAAACTTTGGCCCCAATGATTCCTCCAACCCCAACAGTGGCGACTGGGAAAATCAGGAGGTGTGGCAGACAAGTGTTAATGTAAAATGGAATATTTTTGATTTTGGCAGTAAAAAATCAAAAATTCAAAAGGCCCAAATTTGTAAACAACAAAGCCTGCTTGAAAAACGTAATATAAAACTTGAAATAAAAAAATATATAATCAAAGCCAATGCCGAGATTGAAACAGCCATAAGCAGATACCATTCAGCTAAAGCTGAGCTTATAATGACCCGTGAGATGGAAATTATTGAACAGATCAGATTTGACAAGGGCGCAATAAGCATAAACGATCTGCTCTATGCCAGAGCCCGCAACCAACAAGCTTTAAGTCGATTTATTGATGCAGGATATACATATCAAAACGCTCAGTTTTACCTTGATTATTTGCTTGAGAATGGAGAAAACAGATGAAAAAAATTATTATACTTTTGCTGATCATTCTACTCGTTGCCGGTGCAGCCATACTTCTTAAAAAACGAAAAGAAAGTATAAAAAATGCCCCTGTTCCGGAGCCGGTGACCTGTACAGTTAAAATCGTTTCTCCAAAAAAACGGTATATTAAGCAAACCCGCTCATTTCTATCGCAGCTTGTTGCAACGGATATTGCCAAACTTTCTTCGAAACTTAGTGGCCGGATAAAAAAAATCCCGTTTGCAGAAAATCAACCGGTAAAAAAAGGAGATATACTGGTTCTCATTGATGATCGTGAAATTCTCTCAAATATTAAAGCCTTAGACAGCACCCAAAAAGCCCGAAAAAAGGAATTGGAATATAGCCAAAGCCTTTACGCACGCGACAAAGTTCTTTTTGATGCAGGCGGACTTGCAAGGGAAAAATTAGACGCTTCAAAAGTACAATATCTTAATAAAAAGGCAGCTCTTGAAACAACCATACAAAAAATTATTGCCGCAAAAGCACAGCTTTCTTATCTAACCCTTACAGCGCCCTTTGACGGAATAATCGGTACTATCTATTTACAGGCAGGTTCTCTGTCCACCCCGGGGCAGCCACTAATTTCCGTTAATTCTTCTGCCCAAAAAGTTATTTTCAGCTTTGTTCCCAAAGGCAGTGATATCATCCCAGGCAAAGATGTTATTTTTAAAGACAGAATAATCGGCAGGATATCAAGATTATACAGTGATGCCCGAAATGGCCTGTCCGTGGCAGAAGTTTCCCTGAAAGAACCTCTTAATAAACCCAATAACAGTTATCTCACCATTAATGTAGTGACTTTTGAAGATTCCGGCTGCACTGTTCCTGTTAATGCCCTGGTGCATAATAAAAATAGCATACAAATTATGGTATATGAAAATAATTATTTCAAACCGCTTAATGTGACCATCACTGCCCAGGATAAGAGATACGCCATGATTGATCCCTGCTCGGCTTTCCCTGTGGCAGTTGGATCCGAGGCGAAACTTAGTCAACTGCCGGTTTATGGTAAAATACGGGTTTGGCCCAAGGATAAACAGGGGGAACAACATGAATAGCAACTGGATTGAAGCCCTGTTAAAACGTCCTTATTTTATTTATTCTTTTCTGGCTCTTTTTGTATTCATCGGTATTGCAGGATATAAAAAAATAGACAGGAAACTCTTTCCCGACTCCAATTATCCTGAAATTGCCGTGGTGATTGTACAACCCGGAAGCTCGGCAAAAACCATGGCAGCAAACGTTGCCGTCCCTGTGGAAGAAGAATTATACACCCTTGATTTGATCCGGAGGGTTTATTCAACGCTGATAGATGAAGTTGCTGTTATCAAAGCTGAATTTGAATATAGCAAGAATCTCGACATGGCGGCAAGTGATGTTACAAACGCTATAAACAAAATCCGTTCATCCCTGCCCCAAGGCATCAGAGAGCCACAGATTCATGAAATATCAACGGCTACAGCTCCTGTGCTGGTGATCGGTATCAGTTCCGATACCATACCTTTGACGGAAATTCGACAACTCGCGGAAAATGATTTAAAGCATGAACTTATCAAAACTCCCGGTGTTGCAAATGTTGATATCTTTGGCGGCTATAAAAAAGAGGTACAGATAATTATTGATAAGGCAAAGCTTGACCAATACGGTCTTGGTATCGACCTGGTACTCGCTGTGTTAAAAAATAATAACAAAGATTACGCCATAGGCTTTATAATTAGTGAAACAAGCCGTTATCTTCTAAAATCTTCTGAAAGAAAAGAATCCATTGATGCCCTGGGCAATCTTAGCCTGACCCCAAATGTGACTCTAAGTGATGTAAGCGACATTTATTTTGGTCATTATAAAAACAGAGCCTCATATTTTGGCAATGGAAAAAAATCTATTGCTCTGTCAATCCAGCGGGAAATTGATGCCGATGTAATCAAAACAATTTTGCTTGTTGAAAATAAACTTAAAGGTATCAAATCCGAATATCCGAATCTTCATTTTGAAATTACAGATACACAAAAGGCTATCATTGTTCAGAGTACGGAAAATATGTTTGAAGCTCTGCGGGACGCCATTATTATGTCTACATTCGTAGTTTTTTTCTTTCTCGCAAGTTTCAGACAGGTATTGGTGGTGCTGATTACTATTCCGCTGGTCTATGCATCCACAATTGCTCTGATGTGGATTGTGGGAATTGAAATTAACGTTGTGACCCTTACAGCAATTATTCTTGCCCTTGGTCTGCTTTTAGACGATGCAGTAGTAGTTATGGAAAATATTCAACGTCACTATCAACAGAGACAGCATTCTATCCATGAGGCAGTAATTTCCGGTACCAGAGAAATCATGTTTGCTGATTTTTCAGGTACAATTACAACGATGATTGCCCTTGCTCCCATCCTCTTTGTTGGAGGTTATCCGCAAACCGTATTTCGTCCACTGGTTGGGACACTGCTTCTATCCTTAACCGCTTCTTTTATTATTTCCATAACAGCGGTGCCGCTTCTTTCTTTAAAAATACTGACCATTGAGCAGCCTTTTATTCAACGTATGGAAATTTTTTTTCAAAAAATAACAGGTTATATAAATGATCAGCTACAATCTTTTTTTTCTACTGCCGTTTCCCTGGCCATCAAGGATAAAAGGATAAATTTTGCCTATTTTGTCATTCTTGCCATACTGTTTGCAGTCAGCATACGGGTTGTAATGCCTACGGTTGGAAAGGAGCTCATGCCGCCGATGGACACAGGAGGAATCAAAATCAATATCGTAACAGACCCGAATCTGCCTGTTGAAAAAAGCGAATTTATTGTCAAAAGGGTTGATAAAATTCTTGCAGAAAACGGCAATCTGCTTCGCCTTTCTTCGGCAATCGGCAGTGAGCCTGGTGTACTTAGTATCGGAAGTGGCAGCGGGACTGATCATATTTTAATCAATGCTACTTATATTAATAGGTATGAGCGGAAAAAGTCTATCTGGGAGATTGAACGAAGTTTGCGCCCCCTGATCCTGCAAATTGATAATATCAAGAGCCTTGATTTAGTCGATTATGGCGCCACGGGTTTGTCCAGTATACGCGCCAATATAGACG
>Ga0190313_1000819_pt1 | contig 17605 bp, 15 predicted proteins | sample 4870071011_MG_FD_169989 | JGI IMG/M metagenome (GOLD analysis project Ga0190313, IMG submission 169989) | Hydrothermal vent sediment bacterial communities from Southern Trench, Guaymas Basin, Mexico - 4870-07-10-11_MG | ecosystem: Environmental > Aquatic > Marine > Hydrothermal vents > Sediment ...
CCATCGGCATCTCCCTCCATTCGATCCAAGATGAGAGAGGAACCATGTGCTTTAGATCTCCGAGGAATATTATCCTCCTAGCCTCGGCTCTCTCCACGATCTTAATCAACTGATCTCTAAGCTTCCGAGCTTGGCTCGGAACCCGGATCCCCTTCTCCGCTAACTCCGCCTCGAACCCGAAATGGATATCTGCGATTATTAGCGTTTTAACGGGTTTTTCGACGAGGATTGCGGGCAGCTCGTGAAGAAGCCTCAAGCCCCGCCTCACAGGAGGTTATAGAGGCCTTGAAAAATTTCAGCCTAGAGGGGGAGGATAATACGCGTTCTTTAACGGCATATCTTCTCCTGAATCCTCCAGAGGTCGTAGAGGAAGGTTTCAGGAATCTCGACATCGTCTATTCGAATAACTTCGCCGGCACGCTTGGATCTACGCATTATACAGTTTTTGGCGAGGCCTATCGGCAGGAGCCCCTCCTGCTTAGATACTCTTCTCCTTTCAATCAAGCCATAAACCGTAAACCCTCCAACCCCATCCAGCTTATCTCCGGGGCTGAGATCCCGCTTCGCCACCGCTACGGTCTCCGAATAATAGCCCTTAGGCTTTATCACGGGCTCCTTATACTTGATCGAATAGATTGCGGAGAGGATGGTCTCCGATCCGGGTAGATGATATGGTCTATAGAAGAGGAAGCTGGGGCCATTTCCAAGCTTAAGATACTCGAGGTTACTTGTTATAATCTCGTCATCTGATCTCGCTATTGCGAAGACGCCGGGAGCTATCCCTATCACGTAATCAACTACATTGTAGGCGTTCAGGATGCCGCCCTCGGATCTTAGCCTGAAGATATTGACTAAATCGCTTAGCCCGGCGCTGGGGCCGTGCATGCCGCGCACATCGGGTAGGAGCCCGGTAGCATTTGATAGAATCGTCATCTCGACCATGGTCTTCGTCCCATCTACGAAAGAGGTTAGGATTCTTGGGTTTAGCCCCTTCCTACTGCTTTCCTCCACCAAATCTCTTGGAGTGGCTCGGGGATTCAGCGGATTATTCTTCCCCTTCCCCGCAACGAGAACCTCCAACCCTATTTCGGTTAGGGGCTTATAGAGGTAATGCATTATCGTGCCGGGCTCGTCTCCTATATCCCCTGTATATATTGCGCCGGCCGAGTCGGCAAGCCTCGAGAGGATGGGGCCTACCGTGGCATCTGCTTCAGCATTCAGCATCACCATATTTATCCGCTTTGATAAGGCGTTCCACGCCATCCAAGCTCCGAACTCGATGTTGCCGGTAGCGTCTATTATCACGTCAACATATTCGGCTTGGAGAGCAAGAGAGGCGTCTTCGACTAGAGCTATTGCGTCTCGCTCGATAGCGCGAGCAACTTCTTCGTCGGATTTAGCGACGGCATATCTAAGGTTGGATTCACGTAATATTGCTTCTCCTCTCGCCAGATCTACCTCGGCTGCTAGAACGAGTCTTAGATACTTATTTTTCTGGAGATGATGCAGTATGGTTTTACCCATCTTTCCTAGGCCTATTAGCGCTACCCTAGCCTGCTGGGTCATTATGCCAATCTCTTTCCCGATTTATCGAAGAGTACAATATGTTCCTCTGGTATGCTTACCCAAACCCTTGAAGCTCCTGCAAGCTCTTCGGGGGCTCTAGCTTTGAGGAGGACGTTCCCATGACGGAGGTGGAGTATCGTCAGCCTTCTCCCGAGATCCTCGGTATAAACTACCTCGAATGGGATATAGCCTTCTACTCGATCCAGTCGAACTCGGATGTGCTCCGGTCTTACTCCGACCTTAACCTCCTCCCCGATATTGAGGGGTAGTTCCTTCTTCCGCAGGGTTATCTTGAATGGACCTAGATCTATCCCGCCTTCTACAACCTTTCCAGAGACTATGTTCATACCCGGGAATCCTACGAAGAATCCTACGAATTCGTGGGCCGGCGAGTGATATATCTCTTCAAAGCTCCCGAACTGGAGTAGCCTGCCATTAGGCGACATTATGGCGACCTTCTCCCCAAAGGTGAGAGCCTCGGTTTGGTCGTGGGTTACGAATATCATAGTTCTCTTAGTTGTTCTACTTATCTCCATGAGAAGCCTCTTGAGCTCATATCTCCTATCGGGCTCGATCGAGCTCATAGGCTCGTCTAGTAGGATTATATCCACGTCTCTAACTAGTGCGCGTCCTATAGACACCCTCTGCTTATCCGCTGGCCCCAGCCTATGAGCGGGCTGATCTAGGATATGGGTTATCCCCAGCATCTCAGCTACCTCGCGGGCACGCCTAAGCTTCTCCTCTTTCGAGAGGGGGACGTTCATTAGGGGGAATAGCAGGTTTTCTAGAACGCTCATCCTATATACTACTGGGAACTGGAAGACTATCGCCACGTTCCGCTTCTCGGGAGGATACTCGGTAACATCAACGTCATTAAAGTAGACTCTTCCACGCGTCGGGAAGAGCGCTCCGCAGATTATCTTCAATATCGTTGTTTTTCCGCATCCTGAGGGCCCTAGCAAGGCGTACCGCTTACCGGATTCGAAGGTGAGGTTTATATCGGTAACCGCCCAAGTTTTCCCGCCGTCATATGAGTGGCTTATATTGTCTAGGGTGACCTTCGTCATCTAACGACCCCCCAAATTACAAACTCTAACTTCATCACTCTCTCTGAATACGAATATGCTCTCCAAGGGTATATATATTTCTTGAAGCCTCTCGATCTCGCGAATTCTCTCAACCTCGGTACTAAGCATTCGTATCACCTTATCTCCGATCCTAAGATTTACTATGAGCTCTGAGCCGGTATTTTCGAGGAATTCGACATTCACGGGTACTCTCAACGGATTAGCTATGCCGGCGGCGCTTGCGAATATGTCGTGCGGATATATTCCCAATAGGTATTTTTCTCCCTCAACTAGCTGGTCATTGCCGCTGACATCTATTGATAGACGCTCATTGACCTTTAAGAGCTTGCGCGCGCCATCCCTCACGCATTTAGCTTGGAGCACGTTTACGCCATACGGGGAATAGCATTTGGCGGCTTCTAGGTCTTTGGGGTTTCTAAAGCAGTCTTTTACCGGGCCTATCTGGATCACCTTACCGTTCCTAATGTGTATTAGTGTTCGGCCGAGGGCTGCCGCTTCCTCCGGGTTCGGCGTCGAATATATTACGGTCATCTTAAGCTCTTTGAGAATTCTCTTCAGCTCTATTCTGAGTACCTCTCTAACCTTATAGTCTAGGTTTGTTAGAGGTTCATCGAATAGACATACCTTAGGATCCTTGACCAGCGCTCTAGCGATAACTACCCTCTGGGCTTCTCCACCGCTACACTCTTGGGGCCTCTTATCTAGGGTGTGAGCTATTCCCAGAAGCTCGGCGATTTCGCGCACGCGCCTTCTTATCTCGCTTTCGGGAACCTTCTTAGCCCTCAGAGGGGACGCGATATTATCGTAGACTTTCATATGCGGGTAGAGTGCGAAAGTTTGGAACACCATTCCGACGTCGCGCTCTTTCGGAGGCTTATCCGTTACGTCCTCGTCGTCGAAGTATATCCTGCCGGAGTCGGGGCTTTCGGTTCCCGCTATTATCCTAAGTAGCGTCGTCTTCCCAGCTCCGGATGGCCCTAGTAGAATTGCGACTTCCCCGGATCTAACTTGGAAGGTAACGTTATCGAGGACGTTAACCCCCCGAAAGCTTTTACTGATGTTCTCAAGCTTAATCTCGGTCACGGGCGCTCACCCCTTTAACACGACTATCACTACTATCGGTATGCCTATTATCAAGGAGAGATATGAAGGTAACTCGGCTGCGCATATCGCTAGGATCACTATTATCCATAGCACTATTCCGATGAATATTCTATCTCCGCGAGTCGTTGGGAAGGGGAGGAAGCCTTTCCTCGGCCTCGACCTCATCTTAAGATCAGCTATTGCGAGACCACCTAGGAAGAAGACGAAGAAGAAGACGAGGAAGAGGAAGACCTCGGCCTTCCACGCCATCCACGGAGTCCATGCATTTAGGTATCCTTCCAATCCCGATAATATGGATGTCGCATTAACCATTCTCACAGCCTCCCGAAGGTGAAACCTTTAACTATGTACCTTCTCACCCAGTAGAGAAGTGCGATACCCGGTATTAGCGTAACGAAGCCTGCGGCGGCCGCCGGCCCGTACTCAACACCCCATCCTACTTTTCCGAGCGCTGTTAGAAGCTGCGCTGGCAGGGTCTTAGCGACGACGGAGGTTAGCACGCTGGCGAAGAACATATCCGTCCAAGCGAATAGCCACGCGAAGAACATCGCAACGCCTATTGCTGGCTTAATCAACGGTAGGATGAATTTGAAGAAGAGCCCGGAGAAGCCGTATCCGTCAATTAATGCGGCTTCGTCGATCTCCCTTGGGATCGAGGCTATGAAGCTGGCCAAGATCCAAATTGTTATCGGTATTTCGAAGACCATGTAGGCTAGGATCAGACCCTGATAGGTATCCCAGATACCCATTCCCTTCCATATCATCAAGTAAGGTATTGAGAAGACTACCGGAGGCGCCATACGGTTTGTCAGGAACCAGAAGAAGAGGTGTTTGTCGGCCATGAACCTAAACCTCACAAAGGCATAGGCCGCCGTAATGCTAAGAGCCAATGCTATAACCATGCAAGCTAGCGAGACCACAACAGAATTGATTATTCCGCTCTTCCAGTACCCTTTAGTTATCTCGAGCCAATGCCCTGGGTAGAAGTCGGGCACTATCGCACCTTCATTTATCCTCGCCTTCGAGGAGATAGATACGGAGAGCGTGAAGTATATCGGCAGTATGAAGACTATGCAGACTAGGAGTAGGAATATTATCTTCAGAGCCTGTAGGAGGACTTTTCTATTAGTCTTGGCCATTACTCGATCAACCCCCTACCACCGGTAAGTACCATTAACATAAGCCATGAAAGCAATATTACGATGAATAGGAAGACTAGCGACATAGCAGAAGCATAGCCTATGACCCATTGCTCCAAGCCGACAGTTCTGATATACTGCGTGATGAATTCGGTTGAAAGACCCGGTCCTCCTCCAGTAAGAATATAGACTTCGTCGAAGATCTTCAAGGCGTCTATCAGCCTCAATAGCGATATGAAGGTTAATGGGAAGACAAGCTGCGGGAATTCAGCATACTTGAAGATTTGCCATCTGGTAGCTCCCTCAGTTCTAGCTGAGATGATATAGCTCTCATCCATTCCCGATATAGCAGCTAGGGAGACGAGGAAGGTTAGCCCCGTCCAATGCCAGACATCCATAAGAATTATCGTTCCCCAAGCATGGGTGGCGTTTTTGAATGGGTCGAAACTTCCTCCAAGGATGAAGTTCATCATCATTCCTAAAGGCCCATTTCTCCTCGCCATCAAAAGCCACATCATCCCTATGGTTACGGGTGGGAAGAGAGTCGGCAAAGCTATTAAAGCTGTGATCACCGAGTTTATTATCCCAGGTTTGCGGAGCAGGTATGCCAATCCTAATCCGAGCGGGATCTCTATGGCTAAGGCTATCGCGGCGAAAATAACGCTTCGGAGGACGGCGTCAGTAAACCTATAGTCGTGGAATAGGTGTCGGAAGTGGTTGAGGCCTACAAAGGAGGTTTGGATTTCAAAGGGCGTCTGTACAGCATAGTTAAGCAATGCAAACATCGGGGTAAGACCTACGAACGCGGTTACGAGTGTTGCGGGTAGTAGCAGACCCAACAACAATTTCCTAGACGCCACAGCAATTCCCCCGCCGGCTATTTTACTTACATTCTGATGACATATACTATATTTAAACCTTAATTCGGGCTCTCATTAATCTCACGATATTATCCTATCCTCCAGATCGTGCGTAAGGACGTAGCTTTGTGATAGGATTTTATCCTTCGAAATCTCGACTATCTCCGCAGCAACTTCCTCGATCTCCCTAGGGGTTTTCGCGTTCTCCACGTCTTGTAGCGCCGCCCTCTCGAAGCTTACTAGGAATAGTTCTAGATCCTTTTCCTCCCTTCCCATCATTCCAAGCTCCCATTTTATCTTTACAAGACTCTCCCACATGTCTAGGATTATTCTAGCAAGCTCGGGTCTCGTGAAGTTCATAGTCTCGTAGCTTATCCAGAAACTCCAATGAGGTATATTCATAGCATTATAATGGTCTTTGAATCTTTTAAAGCGAAGCTTATACCCGTATTTATCTGGGTTATCAAAAGCCATTGATCCTGGATCTAGGAGGAGCATGGGGCCGAAATCCACCGAGATTTTCCCTCGAGAACTCGGTGGATTTAAGAGGAGTAGCTTTTTCCAGAGCGAGGACATCTCCTTTAAGCTTTCCTTCGTCTCCATGCCCAAGGTTAGCATGAAGAAGACCGCTATGGGGATTTGGAGCTCGCTTGCATGGCGTATCGTTCTTAAGAGCTCCGCATTGGTATAATGCCTCCCATGCCGATTCCTAACGTAGTCGGATGCGGATTCGGGCGATATCGAGAGGCCTATGTTCTCGGCTATCCTCGACCTCTTCAGTTTCTCTAGATAGCTCATTGAGGCAGGATAGAATAGCTCTATCCCGACGTTTCTGATATTGCTCCATCTAGCGTTTTTGAAGACTCTGAGGAAACGATTTACGTATTCTTCGCCGCATATCCTCGGATCCTGAAAGAGGAATATTGATCTTATTCCCATTTCGTCTAAGATTGCGAAGTCTTCGTAGAGCTTTTCCGGGCTTCTTGGAGCGATCTTCCGCCTATTCATAATCTTTGAATAGGCGTATTTTGACCCGCCGCATGTAGCGCAATTCATCGTGCAGCCTCTGCAGAAGGGGAGATTCCATAATAGGGCTCCGGTCGTAGGTGATGTGAGCGTCCTTGTATGCGGCTCAACTAAATCGAGCCTCGTGAAATTTAGCGAATCTAGGTTGCTTACCACTCTGCAGCTTAGGGTTGAGGATACTCCTCCGTCCGCGGTTTTAAAGGTTAGATTGCTCGTTCTCTTAAAGGCCTCAAACTTCTCATATTTGTCTAGATTTACGAGAAGCCTGTGTAGTGGTTGCTCGCCCTCGCCTCTTACGACGCAGTCTACGAAAGAGAATTCCCTAACTATCTCCTCGGCGAAGCACGTCGCCGTAAGCCCTCCTAGCACCACTATCGAATCCGGGTGAAGGCTTTTACAGAGCCTTGCAACCTCTATAGCCCCCTGAGCATGGACTACCCAGTGAAGCCCTATTCCATAGACTTTCGACTTAACCCCTTTAAGGAATGATTTTAGGTCGAAGGTTTTCTCGACGAGGAGCTTCTCGGCGAGATTGATCACTTTAACCCTTATCCCCCTTTCCTCGAGATAGGATGCTATGCTAACCATCCCTACTGGAAACATTATGAAGAGGGGCGTATAGATAGGCACGGTCCTATGAAGCGGCCCCGGCAGGAAAGGTCTACTCCTAAAATAGGTTACACTAGGCGGATGTATTAATACGAGATCGTAGTATTCCAAAGCTTCAGCACCATCCCCAATCCTTCCAAAAAGAAATCAGCATAAGGAGAATTGTAACAGCCACTTCTATTAGGGGAGATTGGAAAAACAAAAAGTATGTATGTGGTATTTCGAATCTTGAGATGTCTTTCTAGAGCGGCCCTACCTTCTTGCCTATCCAGCCCTTTTCCTTGAGGTAGTCATCTATGGCCTCAGCTACGTATTTAGCGATCTCAGCTCCTGGCTTTCCGGCTCCTAGAGCCTCCATTCCCTTATCTCTCGCTAAGGGCAGGATCTCCGGATAGATGACGCCTATCGCGTTATCCGTTCCGAAGAAGTTCTTCTGGGATAACTCTACGACGGTTATCATCTTACCCCAAGCATCGTCCATCGCCTTGAATCTCGGATCCTGCATCGTTGACCACCTTACCGGTAGACCTACCTCTAGGTTCTTCTTTAGCTCAACTGCTTTGGAGACCATGAAGGACGCGAAGAGGAAGGCTGCCTCCTGCTTCGCAGAGTACGCCGAGATTATCCATCCGGAGGGGTCTATGTATCCTCTAGGCTTCCTCGGATGATAATACGGAGCATAGACCGGGTATGGCGCGAACTCGAACTTACCCCTGACATTTGAGTCTTCCGCGGCTAGCGAGGTAGCCCAGTGGAAGTAATATGGCCACATGGTGGCGTAATTAGCATCGTACTTGAATGCGTCATGCGCCTCGACGACGCCTATCTCATATGCCTTCTTGGGCACGAACTTTAGAGAGTCTTCGAGCCACCACTTGTACATGGCCTGGCCTCCCTCGCTATCGAGCCTTCCACCATTCTTGGTCGAGGCACCTCCCACAACCCAGTCTTTGACGTTTATCGCCCATGGGGTGGATACGCCATCAATATGCGTTATGTCTAGCGGCATCTTGCCTTCTGGGGCTGGATCCGCTAGCTGGAAGCAGTCGTCTAGACCGTCTGCGATGTACCAGCCTAGCCAGTCACCCGGCTTTACGCCCGTGATATATCCATAGATGCCCTTGTCCGGGTCCGTGAAGAACTCGGCTACGTCCTTAGCCTTATCCGTGGTCCAGTCGTCCTCCACGTTACCCGTCTTCCGGGCCTCCATGTAGTACTCTAGCGGCGTCTTAAGCTCGTAGCCATACCTCTTCTTGAACTCCTCCTTGTTCTTTGGATCTTCGAACCAGTCTTTTCTATACACTGTTCCTGCGAAGGCGTTGTAGGCGTGTAGCGCATAGAGGTTGCCCTTGCTATCGCTGTAGCTCGCCCTTAGGAAGAAGTCCTCTACGTCGAAGTGGGGCGGCATTAGCTCAGGCTTCCTCTTTAGCAGATCCGTGATATTGACCGCGCTCTTATTGTAGATGTAGAACCCGTTCATGTCTTGGTCGGTTCCGAGCAAGTCGTATATTCCAGCCTTAAGCTTAGCGTCTTCGATGCTCTTTAGAATTGTCTCCCAGTTGGACATTGACTCCCAAGTAAGCTTAATGCCCGTTATCCGCTCGAACCAAGGACCTAGGTTCTTCTCCTCCCATACCGCTCCGGGAACGGCTTCGTACATTATGTGCAGGGTCTGCCCTCTAAATGGCTTAGAAGCTCTTACATAGTGTATTATCTCTTCCTCAAGCTCCTTCGGCGAGAGAACCGTCACGTCGCCGATCCAGTCTATTAGCTCGTATGCAGCCTTAAGATAATCCTCGTCCTCGGGCCCTAAGCCGGGCGGATAGGCGGCCGTCGTTGGAGGAGTCACAGTTACGGTGGCTGGAGAGGTCGTGACAACCGTGGTCGCAGGAGCTGTTGGCGAAGCCGTGACGGTCTCAGTCACGGTCTTAGTCGTGGTGCTAACCACAGTCGTAGTGCTAACCACTTTCTCAGGGGCTTTCGCGAAATATCCGATGAGACCGCCAACGATGAGGCCCGCAACGGTCCCGCTGATAACCTTTAAGGCAGTTCTTCTGTCTACTTTTTCTTCACTCGCACTCATGGCATAAATTACGATTCTTGGATCATATATAAATTTTGGGTGGATCTTTTAAGGTCGGTAAGCCTCGATTTTTAACGATTTTGAAGCGTATTTGCTATAGGAGGTTTGAATGCGTAAGGATTCTCTTGGCCATTTCGGTATCGGGCTTAACTTTATGGAGAATCGTATAGCGTTCTGGCCGTGTTTTCCATGACTCCGTAATGGCTTCTATCATAACGTTTGTGGGTATGCTCAATTCTTCGAGCTTTGTTGGGATGTTCCATGATGAGAGGTATCTTCTAATGGCCTCGACTTGATATTCTTCCTCTTTCCACCAGTTCGGATTTTTCAGCTGGTGGAGTGCGGCCATCGCCACCGTCCCTATAGCGACGGCTATTCCATGAGGGATCTTTCTCTTGAAGTATATCTCTAGATGCCGGGCGACCATATGCTCGCTTCCTCCCCCCGGCCTCGTTGATCCGACTATACCCATCGCCGTGCTTGAGAGGATGAGGGCTTTGCAGAGGGCTTTGACATTCTCGGGCGAATCGAAGGGCGGCGAATCCACGGTCTTTAATATCTCGCTTACCGACATCAGCAATAGCTTTTCCGAATTCCTGCAGTATCGCTCTCCTATTTCATCTCTGGCTAGCTGCCAATCCTTACTAGAGACCAGCTTTGATATTATGTCGCCATAGCCTGAGGAGATCAGCTTCTTGGGCGCTGAGGAAAGTATCGTGAGATCGAAGATTACGAGATCGGGGGGCTTCGCCTCCGCGGTTCCGGTATAAACCAGCTCCCCGCTTGGTGACCTATGATAGAGAGCCGCTCTTGGAGATGCTATTCCATCATTAGAGGGGGCCGTCGGTATGGCCACGAAGTTAAATCCGCCTTCATATGCGATATATCGCGTGACGTCTATTACAGCCCCGCCTCCAACCGCAACTACGGTATTCGGCTTTAGCTTTCGAGCTTTCTCCAGCTTCGACCTAGCATCAGAATAGGTTGGAGATTCCACGGTAAGGCCGTGGCCGCCTATGAGTTCTAGAACTCTCTTCCCCGCCACCTTGTAGGTTATTTCATCGTAGAAGACCGCGTATGGTGGATCGATTCCATATTCTTCAAGCTTTCCAAGGCATTTCTCTAGTTCGCCGAATAGGACTGCTTTCAAAGTATATTCATGCTTGAAGCCGCAACCGCATTTCTCCGCAGGCTCGATAAATTTTGAGGGAATGAACTCCTCTATCACCCCTCTCACGAGCTAATCTTCCTCATGATTGGAATATAAAAATTGTAGAAAAGTTTTGGCGGAGATTGTTTAGCCTTTAACTATCTTCATGGCCTCTTCGACATCTTTTCCTTCATGTATTATGCTTATCATGGCTTTGACGATTCTATCAGGTCTTTCGTTTTGCCATATATTCCTACCTATGGTTCCTCCTGTGGCGCCGGCGTCAACCGCATTCTTAACCATTTTAAGAGCATCCTCAATAGTATCCATCTTCGGCCCGCCCATAACCGTGATTGGGACGAAGCTCGTCTCAACCACCTCTTTATAAGCCTGAACGGGGCCTACGTAAGGCGTTTTAACGACATCGCCCCCCAGCTCTCCTCCTATCCTAACTGCCTGCTTGACCTTCTCCACATCGTAGATTATCTTGCCGTTTTCATCGCAGGGAACTATCTCAGCGATATACGGCATCCCCCATTCATCGCATGCTCGAGCGACCGCCCAAACCTTCTCCATGGCATCCCAGTCGAGGGGAACCTTACCGAAGTATGTCGTCTTTACGGCGTCTGCTCCAAGCTTAACGGCTAGCTCTACGTAGCTTGGATCATAGGGTATGGAGAAAACGAAGGGAACCTTCCTCTTAAGTCTATCCATCAAGTATCTTGCAGCACTCGGAGTGATTAGCAGAGCATCCGCCCCGCCCTCGACAACCTTTTCTGCGATATCTCCCAAGGGTTTCAGCTGGACGTTCCCGATCATGCCGTGATCCATCGCGACTATTAGCGCTCTACAATCTTCGCCGAAGATATTTCTCAATCTACACTTCTTCCCTAAAGATGGCTTACTCGCTCGGAAAAGCTCGTCGATGGATGGCATAAATAATATGGTGGGATGGTCGTATTTTTGCGTTTCTAGTTAATGGTTATAGCTTATGCATTAATTCCATGAGCCTTGGATAGAGTTCCTTATATACCTCGTATAGCTTTTCGTATTTCCTCGAGTTCTCCTCATTCGGCTTCGTCTCTTCTGCTATCCTTACATGCCTCCTTATTTGAGTCATATCCTCGAATACGCCAGACGCGACTCCGGCTAGGAATGCGTCTCCGTAGGGTGCGCCGGGGGCTTCAGCGATGTACTGTTGAGATAAGCCGGTTATATCTGATATTATTTGTCTCCATAATCTGCTCCTAGCTCCACCGTTAACAGCTATAACTCTCTTTACGGGTATTCCGAGCTCTTTAATTATTTCTATGTGTTGTTTGAGAGCGTATCCAGCGGACTCGAGCACAGCTCTATAGACGTGGGCCTTTGTATGATAGAGGGTTAAGCCGAAGATTACTCCACGAGCCTTCGGATCCCAGATGGGCGTCCTCTCGCCCATGAAGTATGGGAGGATTATAACCCCCTCGCTTCCGGGCGGTATTTTCTCAGCCTCTCTATCTAGGATGGAGTAGGCGCTGATGCCTGCGGCCTTTTCAACATCGAGTTCTACGGTTCCAAATTCGTCTCTGAACCACCTCACTAGAGCGCCGGTTGTGACCATTCCGGCAAGCGATATGTACTTGTCATCGCCTAGGTAGAAACTATTGATTAGGCGTGGATCTATTACGGGCTTCGACGTTATGATCCCCCAGCACCCCGTGGTCCCGTACATGAATACAGAGTCCCCCTCATCTAATGCGCCGACACTATAGTAGGACATCATCGCATCAGGACCGCATGAGATTACGGGAATTCCCTCGACCAAGCCTAATTCCTTTGCCGCTTCCGCCGTGACCTCGCCGATTACCTCGCCGATCTTGAATATTTCCGGAAGCTTCTCTAAGTCGAATCCCAGCTCAGAGCATATCTCCTTGTTCCAAGATCTCTTAGAGTAGTCGAAGAATGGCGCCGCCAATACAGCATTCGATATATCTATCGAAGGAACGTCTGTAAGCTTTAAGACGACGTATTTACAGGCGTTGAGGAATTTCCAAGTCTTCTTGTATGTTTCAGGCTCATTTCTCATGAGCCATAGCATCTTATAGCCCGAGAAGTACGGGTCAATAGCATTTCCGGTAATTCTCACAATCTTATCCTCTCCAAATTTCTTCTTAACGAGCTCGCATTCCTCTACAGCACGGCGATCCATGTAGATTATCGTTGGCCGTAGCGGACGCTTATCCTCATCTACGGGGCAGGCGTCGGGAGAGAGGCTACTAACACCTATTCCAGCTACTCTCTCAGGAGAGACGCCGGACTCCTTTAAGAGCCTAGCCACTATCGTCTTAAACTCTCTCCAATATATCCGCTCCGGATCCTGCTCAACCCACCCCGGTCTCGGAATATCAATGGTATGCTCCATGAAAAAGGAGCTAAGGAGCTTTCCCTCGGAATCTATTATTACCCCCTTAGATCCAAGAGTTCCTATATCAACACCTATTAGAAACTCTTTTTCAGGCAAAGTTTTCACCTCTTAAATCCTCACCTATTTTTGTAAATCACGGATGTATTATGACTTTTAAACCTTTCCTATTGGTGACTATCTCAAAAGCCTCCTTCAGCTCATCGAGCGTTAGCTCATGCGTAATTAGCTCTCTTAACCTTAGCTTCTTATCCGCGATTAGTTTCACGGCGGTTCTGAAGTCATCTCGAGTATGATCCGCGGATCCGGTAATCGTTATCTCGCCATAGTGGATTAGGTTCGGGTTTATTTGCACGTCTCTCGGCGGTAGAGTCCCCCCAAACAGAATTACTGTTCCTTTCTTGCGGACTAGAGGTAGGGATTGCTCGATGGCCTCTTTATTCCCTATACTTACTATGACTTTATCCGCGCCTATGCCATCCGTCAGGCTTTTTACGACCTCCGCGAGATCTTCTTTCAAGCTATTAACAACAACGTCTGCTCCGAGGCTTTTGGCTTTACTCAACCTCTCATCGAGTAGGTCTGAGATTATCACCGTGGCGCCGGAGAGTTTGGCTAGCTCCATGTGAAGTAGCCCCATCGGCCCAGAGCCGATTATAACCACTATATCGCCTGGCGCTATGCCGGCAATTCTATGAGCATGTATTACGCATGAAAGTGGCTCGGCGAAGCATGCTTCCTCGAAGGTTACGTCATCCGGTATTTTGTAGACGTTTGGGGCGTATGCTAGCGCATATTCGGCGTATCCTCTTAAGTAATGACGTTTATTGATGCATAGGTTTGTAAATCCCATACCACAGTATCTGCATCGATTGCACGGGACTAGATGGTCTTGCAGAACTCTTTCCCCTTCCTCTATACCGCTTACGCCAGGCCCTATCTCTACGATTTCTCCGCTCCATTCATGGCCTAGTAGCCCGTAGCTTTCCTCTCCGTAGGGTACGAGGCCCGGTCTCTCGCCTTTATAATGTCTTACATCGCTTGGACATATTCCGATAGCCCGAACCCTTACGAGAACCTCATTCTCCCTCGGCTTCGGAACCTTAACCGATTGGCTTATTTCCAGTTTTAAGGGTTCTGGCAAGATAGCAGCTTTCATAACATCCTTCATTACGTCCGATCAATAGATGTTCGTTCTTTATGAGTATTTCAATGGCTAACGTACTCCAGTAAAGCTTATTAACCCGCATTATAACTCTGAAAATCGGAAAGTTATGGAAGATTCCAATGATGCCTCGACCCGCCTAAGCGATACCTTTAAGGATTTACAATGGAGCTTTGAAGGCTACTATAAGACGAAGGCTTACCTGATCCAAGTGGAGCCGGAGAGGAGGGAGGTGATCGTATTCATACCCGATAGACAGCTGATGCTCATAGCCGATGTAGCTCCCTATCTGAACATGAAGAAGCTGGTGGTTGGGAGATCTTATGAGATGGAATTTATAGTGTATTCCGCTAAGGTTGGTAGGAGGTTAAAAGAGAATTTGATGAGAATGGTGGAGAAGCCTTACCTGAAGGATAGTAGCAGATATCGGAAGGCTTATAATATCCGCAAGCTCAAGCCCCTAGAGAAGTTCTTCTTACAAGCACCGAAGCTATATAGATTTGAATTGATAAAGGTTATCGACGTATTCTATTCGAGGCTCATTAAGCAAAAGTTCGAATACAGCGTATTGAGATCGTTTAAGGGCCCGGCTAAGTTTAGGTGGAGGCATTTGCTAGGATTCTGATTTAGTCAAGTGTTATTATCGTCTTAAGCGTTTTCGCGGATCTTATCATCTCGAAGGATTTCCTGATCTCATCTGCGGATAGCCTTATGCGGCGGGTTATGAGCTTCTTGACGGGAGCGGCTCCGGATCGTATCATCTCGAGGGCCACCCTGTATAGTCTCGTATTTGGTGTATCAACGCCCACCCACTCGCTACCTATCATCAGCGCTTCATTGTAGTGTAGCGCGTTGGTATCTATGCTCACCCTAACCCCTTTTTCAACCCCTGCGAATAATACTATCCTAGATTTCTTCCCGATACAGGATAAGGCTTGATCTATCGTCGACTGATTGATTACTGTAAGGATTGCGGCGTCCACGCCCCTCTTATTGGTCACCTGATCTACGACTTTCTTCAAGTCTTCATTTTGGGGGTTTAGGGTTATGTCCGCTCCCAGTTCCTTCGCGATTTTTAGCCTCTCGTCAAGTATATCGGTGGCTATCACTTTTGCACCTATATGTTTCGCCACCATTACGTGTTGTAGGCCCATTTGCCCAGCTCCGACTATTAGAACCCAGTCGCCTAGCTTGACTCTACCCTGATCAATTAGTGAGTGGATGCTATCTGCTAGCGGTTCTGTGAATGTTGCTTCCTCGTAGGAGACGCCTTCCGGTATCTCGGTTAGAGACCACCATCGCCGGGTGTTCAGCTTCGACATAAGCAGGTATTCGGCATATCCGCCGAACTCCGTTCCAACGACGCGCATACCGGGTTTGAACTCAGTTATATTTTCTCCCACTTCCACTACATCTCCTGCCCATTCATGCCCTGGGTTGAAGGGTAGTGTTGGGAGTATCCCCGATAGCGTGTAATATTTTCGAGCATCGGTAGGACATATACCGCAGGCCCTGATCTTTATCAAGACATCATTAGGGCCGACCTTCGGAACGTCAACCTCGACTTCTCGTAGGTCCTCCCTTCCATAAAGCAGAATTGCCTTCATTTTCACGTGGAATCACCATTCCAAAACCACCCCTTAATATAACTTTACCTTTTCACTTAGGCATTCCTCACGTCGTCATCGCTATCTCTTCTGTAGCTCGGCAAGCCTCTCAGGTAGGAACTCCTCAACTATAAATTCTAAGCCGTATCTGCTAAAGGCTTCGAGCTCAGCCTTCCGCTTAACCCTCCAGAACTCTTTGATCTCCCTCTTCCAAGGATCTTTCTGATACCTTGGATCCGCCTCAAGCTCCTGTATGCGCTTAACGTCGCGATCCGATAGCTTCATCGAGGGAAGCTTATATCTCCTTATATCGCTAGGCCAGACCCCCGCCCAGACGGCGTCGGGGACGTTAATCTCCTTTATATGGGCGCTGAGAGCCGATCCGTGGATTAGGACGCTCGCTATGTGAACCCCCCATGGATCGGCGTCGGTGAAGACGTAGACTGGTAGGTTTAGCTCGTCGTGTAGTCTCCTGATTATCTTCCTGCAGTTTCTTGGAGATTGGCCTGCTGTATGTATTAGGATGGCCTTGTATTTTTTGTCCGCTCCCTCCTCGACGAATCTCGAGAATACGGCGCCCTTCTCTATCACGAAGACCTGCTCCGCCCCGCATCTCACGAACTCCGCGGTTGTTAGGGCCGGCCCTATCGCGAATCCGTCCGGATGGGCTGAGAGGTCTATCCGCTTTCCCCGGAATCCGGGAACCGTATACTCTATTACTAGGTCTCCGTAGATCGAGGCTCTTTCCTCCGGGAATATGTGGAAGTCCTCCCTAGGGAAGTCTAGGATTGATTCTAGCTGCATTATCATTTCATCGCTTTCGGACTGATCCTCGAAGTCTATTCCCTCGCCTATCGCGACGTAGTAGGTGTCCCTGAGGGTTGATGTCTTTCCCCTTTGGATTAGCTGTTTGGCGAATGTCGCTATCCAGAGTAGCTGGGCGAAGGGCCTGAGGTGCCGAATATTTTTCGCGGTTCGTTCAACCCGCTTATCTCCGAGAACGTATTGTCTGAGATCCTCGTCGTAAACTATGTTGGAGGTGGTTCTCGCCGGGATCTCTATTTTCGGAAATCTTCCGCGCTCTAGATCCGAGACTATCCGCTCCCCTAGCTTCCTAAGCGAGGTGAGAACCTGCTGCTTTATCTGGTCGGCTTTGTAAACTTGCTGGGACATCCTCCATCCAAGTTCGAGATCCTCGACCTAATATCTATTGCCGGGATCGGTTTATTTGATCCTCAGACAAGGCTGAACTCATCATGGGCTCAGCGGAGGCTCCTCTTCATCGGACGGAGTATAGTTCGTGGATCTCATTAAAAGAGTTTATCTAGGTGATTATACAGCTCGTCCACCCGCAGTCCAAGCACTTAACGCATCCCTCTTGATAGTAGAGGTTCGGGCTTCCGCATTCCGGACACTTCTCATAGCTCTTCATCGGGGGCTTCGGAGCCGGCTCGCGCTCCGCCCTAGACTCTATTGAGCTCGACTCCTCTCCAGCGTAGATCAGTTGAAGCATCCTCTTCTTTCTCCCGACGTCGTTCACCTCCCCAGCCTCCGGCTTCGGGGGCTCTATTCCGAGGCTTCTCATGAGCTCGAGAGTCTTGTTCGGCGTTAGCGCGATGTATCTCGACGATCTTTGGGATGGCGTGACGAGAACCTGAGCAGCCTTAGAGGTGTCCCTATAGATAGTCAAGCCCTTCAATCCAAGCTTATACGCGAAGAGGTATGCCTTAAGAACGTCGTCTACCGAGACCCAAGCCGGCATATTTATCGTCTTGCTCACCGAGGCGTCTATCCATTTCTGGAA
>Ga0190313_1000820_pt1 | contig 17588 bp, 15 predicted proteins | sample 4870071011_MG_FD_169989 | JGI IMG/M metagenome (GOLD analysis project Ga0190313, IMG submission 169989) | Hydrothermal vent sediment bacterial communities from Southern Trench, Guaymas Basin, Mexico - 4870-07-10-11_MG | ecosystem: Environmental > Aquatic > Marine > Hydrothermal vents > Sediment ...
ATGAATGCTTTCACTCCTCGGAGTGCTTTCCGCGCTCTCGAAAGGACTCTTGAACCTCTGGCCAAAAATTCAGCTACCCTTGATGTCTTCAGTACTCTTGCAGAAGCTGAAAGCCATTTTCCCAGCCTGGATGCTTTTATAAACCTTCCTGCAGATGCAAGGCCCCTTCCAATAAAACCAAGACCCTTGGCAGCCGCCCCCACCACTTTTGCGATGGCTCCTGCAGCCATTGCCAGATCCAGAAGGAGGTCATAAACTTTTATAGTTGTCTTGCCAGTTTTCTGATCCCTGTTAACCCCAAGAATCCAGTAGCCAGCTCCATCTATAATATAATCAGTTGCATTGTTAATGTTGAACTGTTTAGAGTAGGCGATGTACTGATTGTACTGTTCTTTGGTTATCCTACCCTGCTTAAAACTGTTCTCCATGAACTTACGCTGCAAGGCTGTTGAAATGGCGCTCGCCTGAGTAAATGGCAATCCGTACTTTAGAACAAGTCTGGCTGCGTTCCATAATCCTGTTATGTCCACGTCGGTGTTCAGAAAATTCCACACCGGCGTGATGATATGCGTGTTGATCCAGCCGGATACCATAGAACCTGTTTTCTTTATCGTGACAGCCCCGCGTATAGTGGCGTTCACTTCCCTTTTTCTCATCGCCAGGTAATATGCTGCAACTGCGCCTGCTGTTGCTGCAAGAGAAGCAAGAGTGCCTGTTGTGCTCTGGTTTCTAGCATGCGGAGTAGTGTAATCTTGGTGCGATGAAGGATAAAATATTCTGCTCTCGTTAACCGCATAGAATGCTGGTAAAAAGAGCGTTAGGACCATTGTGGCCAGAATAAGCTTGGTGATGTGTTTATTATTCATACTTCTTCACCTACAGATGTTATTGTTCAAAATGAAATAAATCCCCTTCTGAAAGAGTATGTTCCAGAATTGAGATTTTTAGGAAAATAACGTAAAAGAACAGGTGGGACGTTCTATTTTTTCCAATATTTCACTACTGACTCTGCCCAGTTGGGGTACGTTTGGTCGAATAGTGTGTAAAAGTCTAGGACCCGTATGTCTTTTTTGGGAAGTCTTTTGATGAGTTTCTGCAGTTCTATCATACTTCCTATTCTGAATTCTATCAGGTAGGCGTACTTGCCGTACGTGTGGTACATGCACAGATTGAACGCGTTGGATTCCATGAACGCGTTCAGGAAGTTATGCATTCCTTTTTCTTTTCCTGTAAGGCCTATAAGACCAATTACCGGGACCTGTTCCGCGGGATACTTGTCCCACACCCTTACTACAATATACCCTTTGATCACGCCTTTGCTGTGCATCTTTTTTATCCTGTTCCTGACCGTGTGCTCGCTGACGCCCACTTTTTTTCCTATCTCTTTGTATGTCTTCAGCGCATCTTCTTTTATCTCGCTTAAGATCTTCCAGTCGAGCAGGCTTATTTTTTCGTGGGGGGGTTCAGAGGCCTCAGGGTAATGGATGAGCAGATCGTATACAGGGAATGCCGGGTAAACTGCTTCCACTTTAAGCAGGTCCTTGTATTCTGCTATCGCAGGATAGATTACATTATGCACGTGGCTGTACTCGTTTGTCCTGAAGTGGACCATGAAATCCGCTTTTGATCCTGATATTGTTGCCACCCTGGACGCGAATGGCAGTCTGCAGAGCTTTTCGTGCATGTCAAATTTTTGGTCCTTGTCCTTAACCAGAAAGAACATCAGAAAGTTATGCACCCTGAGTTTCATGAAATCAATAGCGGTGATGACACGTATTGCCCCGGTGCTTTCCGACACCTTTTTTAGGTGGGTGCGAGTTATTTTTTCTCCTGCCACTTTTGAGATAGAGCTGGTTGAAAGGTCTGGAAGCAGTTTTTCTCCTATGAGGTCAAACAGCCTGTTAGCCTCGTTTATTCCTTTCATCCCACAATCCCTCCATCCAGTTGTTTTGAATGATGTCTTTTATTTTGAATACTACTGCCCGGTCAGATCCTTTGAGCCCTTTTTTTAGCACTGCCGAACTTTTCGCGAACACTACCCCTCCTATGTTGTATCCTGCATGGAAGTAGTGCATTGATACGTTAATTACCTCTGGATCAAAGTTTATTGGGTCCCACCTCCTTGCCAAGTACAAGTAGGTTCTGAGGCCTGCTTGTTCTATTACACTTGGCTCTGGGAACACAGGGTATCCAAGGATTATGTTTTTTGATCCCATCTTGTTGATTCTGTAGCTGACCGTTTGCACTGGAATGCGTATTTCTGACGCGATCTCGTTAATGGGCCTCAGGGGATTTTCGTTCAGTGCAGAGAGCACTTTCCAGTCCTTCTCGTCCAAGTGTTCTCTTTTCACGTCAAAGTATCTGCTATCCTGGGGAAGCAGAGTATCATACAGGTAATCGTACGCGATGTTCGTGACAAAATAGTCTGCTGCAACCAGTTCTCTTAATTTTTTTAGGGCAGGGAATATCATGTTGTACTTGAGCACTTTCATTTTGATGAAGTACTCGTTCTTGAAGGAATCGGTAACGTATACTTCTTCCACGAAGGGTATGCCCTTGAAGTCTTCTTCGTCTAATTGAATGCTGCTCTCGCAGTACACTAGCAGCGTAAACACCCTTAGAAGAGGGTAGTTAAGGCTTACTCTAAATTTTGGCAGGCGGTTATTTTTTATCATCCTGCTTATAGTCTTGTCAGAGACTCCTGCATGCTCTGCAATGGCCTTAACTGACAAGGCTTCAGTGACAGGATTTTTCAGAAGCGAAAGCACCACGTCCCCTTCTCTTATTTTTGACATAGTATCATCCCGTAAACGTGTATTCTTCTCCCAACAGTGTTGAATATGTTTTTCCGGTGTAGTTGAACAACAGCCCTTCTTCTTTCACAAGATAGTCCTGCGGGACTATAGTCACCTTCACGTTTCCTGAAACGTTCTCCAGTAGCACGCTGGTGGTAATGTGATCATGTTCTTGTATTCTTTGTTCTATGAGCGCTTGCATTCCTAACCTGCCCGGCTGGCGCTCGTTTTTTATTGTCTCGTATGCTCTTGCGGAACAGGAGATCATTTTTTTCCAGTACTCGTTTCTTGCGCCTGCTGAAAGAAGGTTGGCTGAAACCTGTTTGTCGTTCTCTGCGCTCAGCTGCAGGTGGTTGAAGATTAGTGCTGCAGCTGTCAAAAAGAGCGCTATGAATATTATCGGGGTCACCATGTATCCTTTCACTTTCTTCCCTTCTTTCTGAGTACGTTCACTTCTTCTTCAAGCTGTTCAACTCTTCTTTGCAGGTCCTTAACCTGTTTTTCAAGCTTTTCTATCTTCTCAAGTCCAAACATCTGGATCACCTTCAGCAGGTTTCAGGCAGTTCCATCCACGAGGGCCAGCTTCCGTAGAGTACTGTTATTTTTTCTCCGGAGTTTGTTTCGTACTCCATTCTTGCGACCGGGATTTGTTCCATACACACGGTCGGTTGTTTGTCGTACGCCCAGAGCCTGCCTGGAGAGTAAAGGATGTAGTTTCTTTCGCCTTTGTTCAGCTGGTACAGTGTTTGGTTCATCTGCTGGGAGAGGTCAGCAAGACTGTCTCCTGTGACAAGAAAGTCAATGCCTCTCCCGGTCCGGGAGTTTAGTGTGTAGTTTGCCTGAAGCACTGAAATAAGGGTTTTCTGGTTTACTGAATAGTCGTGTCTGTAAGCAAGCTGGTCTGTGTCAAAAGAGCTTGTGCCGAACACTGCGATGAGTATTACTGAAAAGGAGAGCACCATCATGAGCACGTCAATCATGAGCTGACCTTTCATGCTCTGACCTCCATCCTTCCCATCTTTCCATTCACCCTCACTGGTAGTACTTCAACTGCTCCTGAACTGCAGTCTGAGCCTGACTGGAACACTATCTGTCCTGAGCTGTTTTTGAGGGTTATGCAGTATCCTTGTAACTCAATGACTTGATCGTGGTAATCTCCACCTATTTTTTCCCACGCGTGGTCTGCTGCGTTGTACAAAGCAGTCCTCTGCTGTATGTCATTCCATGCTACTGCTTGTCCCACCATAGCCTGCATTACTGCTAGGAATGTTGCGGTGATAATTACTGCTGCCGGAATCAATGCAGGAATGTCTTCGTCAATCAATTTTTACCACTCCTGCTGATTTTTTGACTGTTATCAGCTGGCTGATTTTGTTGGACTGTCGGCATGACTGTTCAAACAGGGTTGTGTTAAGCCCGTCTATCTGGAGCGTACACGAGGATCCTGAAAGGGAAATGTTCCTTTTTCTGCTTAGCGTGAGGTTCTGGACCCCGTTTTCTGGAAGCATTACTGCTGTGCTTTTGATCAGGTTCATGTCGCTGATGACCAGTGCCTTGTCATGGTAGTCTTTTGCAACAAGGTACAGTTCTGTCATCGCACTGAACAGCGCCACACCGAACAGGAGTACTGCCAGTTTTGATGACATCCATGAAATGAATCCTTTCAATGCACTTCACCCTGGGACGAATGCTATCATGTTCTGGTCTCCTGCTTTTTCTTGACCTGGATCACCGTAGTATAACTGTACTTGGCGCGTGCTCGTGTTGTAGTACCTTGACCACAGTAGCCTTCCTGTTATGTTGTATTCTGTTTTTTCATTATGGTACACTGCTGTTATCTTGTTCGTCTGGTTATCCAGGATTATGCTGGAGTTTGCCGGAATGTTCAGTGTCACCATCATGAAACTGCCTGGATCACTTGTCTTGGCCAGTGAGATCATCCCGTTAACGAGAACGGTCACGCTCTGGACAAAGTGTCTCCTGTCGTTGAACTCGTTGAAGGCGTTTATTTCGTAGAACGCCAGCACTAGGACTACTGCCATTAGGAAGATGGACAGCATTAGCCTGACAGGCGTTCCCTCTATTCCCCGCCTCATGATATATTCAGGCTCTTGTTGAGTTGTTCTCCTAGGGTCTGGTTGATCTGGTTTACTCCTGACTGCACTCCTCCAGACATTGTTGTAGCCACGTACACTGCCATTCCTATTGCTATTGCTGCTACTAGCAGTATTATGGCGTACTTTAGTGGGAGTCCCTCAACTCCTCTTTTGGCTCTTGCCATGGTTTTTATTGCCAAGATCAAATCTCTCATTTTTTCATCCTCCTATTACCATTTTTGAGACCATTCTGGTCAGCATGAAAACAACAGCCACTACTGGCATGTATCTTGCCAGGTTGTACGCGAAAGCTGTTTTATCCTCTCCTTGTTCTATCAGGGTAACGTACCTGATGAGTACTACGCTGAGCAAAAGGATGTATATTCCTATTATTGCCTGCATTGCTTGTACTGACACCATTTTTTCACCTATTCCGGACAGGCCTGAAAAAAGGTTGTACTGTGTGTTGACGGACGTCATCGCGTGCTTTGCTGAAATAATCGCGCTCTGAACTATTTCGTGCAGTGTCACCACTATTCCCGCCACGACTGGTCCGAAAAATGCTACTGTTGCCTTGAGCATGCTTATGTTCTTTTGTATCATTTCTTTCATGGTTTTTTCAGCGTCACGCAGGTCTTCAAGTTGTCTTGCGAAGGTCATGAGCGCGTCTGCAGCTTCTCTTGTTCCCTTTTTGCTTCCTGAAAGCGCTAGCCTGAACAGAGTGCGCAGGGTGCTTGACTTTGTTTTGTTCAGGACTCCTGTCCGCGGGTCTGTGAAAGCCTGTTCTATGGAGATTGCTCTTCTTCTAATATTGTTCCAGACTGTTTTGAACAGTTCCGCGGTTTTTGTTCCGGGCATTGAGGTTGCCACGAAACCTACTGATTCTTCTAGTGGTTTTCCGTCAGAGAGTCTTGCGCTCAGGTGGTATGCTGCATCAAGTGCTTGTTCTTCGAGCTCGTTAATTTCTTTTGACTCTTTTATTCTGGGCTTGTACCACGCCCAAGCAGTGATGCTTATGCTGGCTGCGGCTCCTGCTACTGCAAACATGGTTCCAAACTCATCGAATAACGGGAGGCCTGTTTTGAACACGATCAGGCCTGCTTCTGAAAGCAGGTAGAAAATTCCGATGCCGCTGGTAAGCAGGAATAGTGCAGCAAATAATAGTATTATGTTTACTTTTTTGCCGTGCACTATTGTCTTCCAAGCAGGCAGCTCGCTTTCTGGCGTGCGGACCGTGAAAGAAGGTGGTCTGCTCGACAGGATTTTTTGCGAGTATGCGCCTATGACTACAAGCGTGGCCGAGAGGATTATTATGATTTCCCTAGGAGATCCCATGCTCATCCCGAAGAAGGACGTAACCGGAAGCAGGGAGATAAAGATTAGAGGCAGGATGCTGCCCAGGCTGAATAGTATGAGCGTTGGCAGAAAGAGGCTGCCGACATACGATCTTACTCTGTTCTTGGCCCCTGAAAGCAGGACTTCTAGAGAATGATCCAATGAAGAATTGCGTTTTTGCCTGTCTTTTTCTGACACTGCTGAATTAACAAGAGTAACTGCCCTCTCGAACTCGGGCATGAAATTTTTGCTTTTTTCTCCGAGACTGATGAGCCCGTGCTTGGCATTGCGTGTTTTCCCTGTCCACACTTTCCAGTATATTCTGCGGAAGGAGTCTGCAAGCCAGCCTTCTCCGTTTTCGGCAGCGAATCTTATTCCTTGCTCAAGGTTTGGAGACTGCTTCAGGCTTATGACAAGGTGGTTGAATGTCCGGGGTATTGTGCTCAATGCTTCTGCAGCTTTTTGGCCTGCAGCGTACTTGGGATGTTCTGTGATAACGTGAAGCAAGGCAAAAGGTATTATCAGCACTAGTGGTGCGAAGATTATGTTAAAGACAGCGGCTGGAATAAGCGCGATTGCAGAGACTAAAGCAGCAAGCCTTGAGAATGCTATCACCTGCTGGGGCGTGATGTCCCATTCCAAAAACTCCAAGGCTATCCTGAACTCGGCGCTTACTTCTGGTTCTGTTCTGCAGAACAGAGGGCTGCCGAATTTCTTGCAGGCTTGAACATAGTTCAAACTTGTTCACCCATCCAGTTTATCACTTTTCTGACCGCCTTTTGGTAGTCCGGTTTTTTACCCACGGTCACTTCTGCGTAGTACTTTTGGTTTATGAGCGCGGTCATCTCCAACCCGAGCAGTTTCTGTTTTCCTGTTTTCCTGGCAAGGTCAACCTGGGCTTTCTTAACCTTTGCCCTGGCTTCAACTGCTTTCATGGCCTGCTGGACTGTAATGCCTTTTGACCACGCTATCTTCTTGAACAGCTGGCTGTTGGCAAGTTGTTTTTTCCTGAAAGCGTCTTTTTTAGGATCGTAAGAGAGGAGGTCGTTGAATCCCTTTTCGCGCAGGGGGTCTGTTTTCCAGTCTTTTTTGACTTCTGTTATGCTTACAAGTCTTCTTCTTCTCGAGAGTGCTTCTGATTCTCTGAAAGCAGCAAGGCTTACTACTACGTCTGTTGCCTTGAAGCTGGTGCTCGGCACGCCGAGATCGTTCACTATCCTGTCCCACGTGTCGTACGCTGACGATCCGTGTATTGTTCCCATTACCGCGTTTCCTGCTGCACCCACCCTCATTGCTTCAAAAAGGGCTTTTGCTTCTGCGCCTCTAACTTCTCCTATGACCAGTACTGATTCTCCAAGTCTGAGTGCTGTTCTCAGTGATTCTTCTGGCATGAGCTCGTAGGATTCTCTTGAGATTGCAGGAGCTACTCTAAGGTGCTGCACTTTTCTTCCAAGGACGGTAAGCTGGTTCACTGGAAGTTCTGGAGTGTCTTCTATTGCTATTACCCTGTAGCTTGTGGGAAGCTCTGCGAGCAGTGCTGAAAGGAAGCTTGTTTTTCCGCTTCCCCTGGGCCCAGTAACGAGTATGGATTTCTGAGCATCAACAAGGAACGAAAGCAGGCCTGCTGTATAACTGTCTATCATTCCAACGTTTATGAACTCTGGAAGGGTCCATGGGCTTGTTTTATGCCTTCTGAACGCGAAGCCAGTTCCCTGAAATGTTGCAGGTTCTCTTACTCCGCAGACCCTAACCCCAAGGTCTGTTAGTTCAGTGTCTATGACTGGGCTTGATTCATCGAAAGGTCTGCCTGAAACAGCCCTGAACCTTGCCGAAAGTTTTTCCAGATCAAGATTCGTGTGCACGATGTTTGTCACGCATTCCTCATGGTCCTCGTGGTACAGGTATATTCTGTTACCTCCTGGAGAGTCAAGGTACACGTCCTGCACTTTTTCGTCTGACAGAAGGGTTTCCAGCAGGCCGTACCCTGCTGAGTGCACCGCGATTATGTCCGCGAGCTTCTTGTGCTCTTCTCCTAGGGATTGTTCTGCAAGCTCCTTGAATCTTTCTCTGAGCCCGTGCACTGGAATGTCTTCTTCTTTTCCTGCAAGTTCTTCCAGTGTTTTCCAGACTGTTTTCACCTCGTCTGCGTGCAGGCCGAGCTCCTTTGGCTTGAGCTCGTAGTAGTTTTCCTGCATTCCCTGCACTGCGTAAACGTTGACCTTGGACCCTTTTACAGAATAAGAGGAAAGCAAAGTTTTCTTCCCGTTGACGGGGATTATGTGTGATGAAACAAATGACGGAACCATCACTGGAACCATTTTCCCGGGGTTTGCAACCCCAACGTCCCTGAGCCTGTTCTCAAGTTTTTTGAGCGCAGCAAGCGCGATAGCGGTCTCCTGCCCGTGGCGCGCAGCGTTTTTCACGGGCAGGCCTTCCTTGAGCAGTTTTCTCGTTTCCTCCAGTGCTTTTTCTGGGTTGGAGTTAAGCAGGAGCTGCAGGTTTTCCTGGACCCTCTTGAGTTCAGGCAGTTTCTTTAGCACTTTTTTCCCGAAATCAAAGGAGATTCTTGCCCGGGCGTAGATCTTAAGCCAGTTTGTGTCGCGCTCTCCGTACTCTGCGCGGTAGTCTTTTATCAGCACTATCCTGTCAGGGTTCTCCACGCGCAGGGTCTGGCAAACCGTTTGGAAACACTTCGGATCATTCAAGCTTGCTGAGATATTAGTGCCTGTAAAGTCCACGTTCAGGACTTTTTTTCCAAGAATTCTTTCGGTATAGTATTCTGTCACCTAAACCCCCTTATTAGTTTGGAAATTTTTATAATAAAAAACTATCCCTAACTAACCTGGAAAATTGCCGTATTTTGGGAAAATTAACTCTTTATTCAAGACTTTTATTCTGTTTTTTCCAAATAACCTACTTATATCCTCTTCTTAGGCAGTTTGTACAGTTTTCTTTTGTCTTGCTCGGTTATTTTGGAGTTTAGTGGGTTTGGGTCGAGTATTATTACTCCTCCGTCTTGGAGTTTTTTGATTTGGAATGCTGCCGGTATTTTTGAGAGGTCGTATTGTTCGGCGAGCTCAGGGCCAAGGATCCAGAACCACTCGAAGTAATGGGGGAGGTTTTTCCCTTGCTTAACTTCGGTCTCTTCTATAAACTCCGGATTATATGCAAAACCAACAGACGGGCTGAATACATCATAAATATTCTTAACATGATTCAAAAACCTTGGTAAGTTGTTATTCGGACTGTATTCAAGAAGGATCATGAACTTATCTTCCTTTCTGCTCAAACCGAACGTGTACCCATCAGTTCCTTCACTGTCAAACCATACGCCGAAAAAACCCCCTTTCCCGTTTAGAACCAAATCAGCAAACCTTTCTGTCGAGTAGTTGTAATCAGAGATTCCGTACCCAAAAATCTTGTTAGAATGATAGCGTACATTAGACATGAACTCTCTAACAGATCCTGTTGTTACATCCTCGGAGTACATCCTCACTTCAAAATCACTCATTTATCGTAACCCCCGTACCCTCATTTATCTCCAGCCTCACGCCATAGTTATCCGCCATCTGGTATAGTTCTACCTTCATATCAGAAGGTATCTCGTTTACTGACCTAATTTCTACTATCTTACCTGTCTTTTTTGCTTGAAGAAGATATTTTTTAATCTGTATAATAAATGATTCCTTGTATTTATAAAATGAGTCAGTCGTCCACCGTTTTATCTCTATATATCTTTCAGGCGTTTCTATATCCAGTCTGGTCCATTTTGCAGTAGTAGATACCTTCACTTCAACTTTAATATTTTCTGGACCCCATCCTCTTGCTTCCTCGACTATGCGTGCCAGTTGTTCTTCTATACCAAGTTAATACTTTGTTTCATAAGAAGAGAGTACTAACTGATTCACGAACTGATCAATTCCTTTCACTTCTGAGACCTCTGCCAGTTTCGCCATAACCTCTTCAGGATTCCTGAACCGAGAGATCGCGCTGGAAAGTTTTGACGGATCCACCTTTGACTTGGACGCTTCCAAGACCTTTGCTACTTTATCACCGTACCTGGCAAGAAGCCCTTCTGCTGATTCTACCGCCTTGTCATCATACCTTGACCTGATGTTATCCGTTATTCGTCACATCAGCTCAAGAAATCCTAGGCAGATTATGCTGTTTTTTTCCATTTTGCTGACAAGCTTTCTAGAAGGCCTTTTATTTGCTCGGGGGGTTCTTCAGGGGTCATGAGTAGTATTTCGTATTCTTTGTTTCCGTATTCTTTTTTGAAAGCGTTTGAATCAAGGTACTCCTTGTAAGATGCTAGTTTGGCCAATACCTTGTTGTATGCGTTAGATATTTCTGACCATTTCCTATGATCTACTGCAACAAAGGCTATCTTGCCTTCAGGGGATTTTGCCACCAAGTCTACTTTGTTAATTTCGTCCAGAGACATTTAATTCACTCCTCACACAGAACCATATAATCATTTTTCGTTTATATTGTTTCAAGGTCTACCCTCACCCCATTCTTTGCGCCAAGTTGCTTAACGTATTCTTCCAGTTTCTCATAGATTTTAGGATGCTTTGCTTTTTCTTCCGCGCTGAGTAGTATCTTAACACGCGCGGGCCCTGTTTCTGAAGTGTCTTTGGCTGCTGCTTTTATCGTGTCTTCGAATTGCGGTAGCCATGATTTCCACTTGGACAGGTCAGCATTCTTCACCTGAACGTGAACCGCTTCTCCTGACGGGGCTCTTGCTACAACATCAAGGTCCCTAGACCCAAGAGGCCTGTCAAACTCCAGAATCTGGTAGCCTTCACTTTCAAGCTTGGCCGCAGCTTTCAGCTCTCCTTCCACTCCCTTAATGTTGTTTTTGTATCCTTTCACTGAATCCCATGCTTTCTTAGCATAGTCCCCTGTTTCATCAACCTGCGATGCGATGCGCTTTATTTCTTTGTCTATTCCTTTCACGTTTTTGAATCGTTCAAGGAGCTCAATTGTTTCCTGTGATACATGTCCTTTATTAAATGCTTTCAGAACCCTTGCCGCGTCGTCCCCGTATTTAGCAAGTAGGTTCTCAGCTGTTCTGGCCATGTCGTCCCCGTATCTTGCCGCGATATCATCAAGCAGGCCTGCGTACTTTACTCTTATGAAATCGTCCGCTGTCTTAGCCAGATCATCCCCTGTCTTGAAAAGATCGTCTGCTGTCTTTGCCACATCATCTCCTGTTCTCGCCAGGTCATCAGTTAACTTGACAGTTCCTTTTACAAGATCGTCACCGCTTTGCCCAACAGCCTTCAGGGATCCTCCTGCTGCCCCTCCTGAAGGCAGGGTTCTCGCAATCCCTATTCCTGCTATTTCTGCAACAAGCGCGAACCCGTCCCATGCGCTTGACTCGTTCCATGCTGCTTCGTTTGACGGCTGGGTCGCAAAGTCGTAGCTTCTTTTCGCGAAATAGGCTGCTCCTGCCACGGCCATTGTCTTGACTCCTACGCCAAGAAGCGCAGCACCAAAGGGAGCTCCTACTCCTGTAAGCACTAGCGCGCCTCCAACCACTGTCATCACAAGGCCTGCGATTGCTGTTCCTGCTATTATCTCGTCCGCGTGAGAATAAATGAATCCTGCAATGCCTTTCTCTTGTATTTCTTTTATTCCTCCCTGCACCCAGTTGACTGTTCCGTTCACGAAGTCTCCTACTCCTTTAGCAATTGATTGTGCTGTTTCCACAGGATGTGTTACCGCGTTCCAACCTCCTTGGACAATTCCACCTAGGAATCCTCCGACTGCGCTGGCCGCGTCGGTAAGGGTGTTCCACGCAGAGCCTGCTGCATTTTCAACATCCTGCCACGCGCCTGCGGGATCAGTGGCTGCTTTCATCATCCACTTCCTTTTGGCTTCTTCAAAGTTCATGAGCGCGCCGGCTGCCTTGGACCCGAGGTCCCATAGTGCTCCTCCAAACTTGTACACTCCTCCTAACCAGCCCGCTCCAACATGAATTGCTGCATTGTCTGGTAACGCATCCCACGGCCAGTTGCCCTGATTTTCTGGAAGTCCGGTCATTTCTGCGCTCTCGAGCTGGCTGAACAGGGTTTTTATGTTCTTGTACTGTTCTTCTGTGACGTTCTTTCCTGAAGCAAGGAAGCTGTATGCCTGCGCAGCTGCTTCTGCTTTTTGAAGTGTTTCTGTGTCATAGTGTTCTTTGTTGTTAAAGATCATGTTCAGTACTGCTTTCATGTGTGAGAGTTCTGATGCTGTTGGGCGCGCGAGCGGTTCTCCTGGAATGACAATAGTGTTAAGGGGCACGGTTGTTCTCGTGTGGTTCTTGACGTATTCTTCTGAGGTGATGAGGTTGCCGTTCTCGTCCCTGTAGAATTGCAGCAGTTTGCTGTTGTCTGGTTCAAGCGGGATTACTTCTGCTGGCTTGCTGCGGTTCATTATTATCTTGGGCTTCCACTTGAAGTGGGGATAGTGTATTACTGGGGGATGGGTAGAGTTCTCGTAAAGCAGGTTCCTTTCTTCCACTGGAGTGAGTGGTGTTGCTGGGAACGTTTTCTTCTTCCTTCTTCTCGCGAGGTATGCTGCGTATGCTGCTGCGCCTGCTCCTGCTGGCAGCAGCGGGTTTATTCCTCCTGATCCGTTTCTGCCTGTGTGAGATCCTGTGCTTCCTGTTTCTGGCTGGAATGGGCTTACTCCAGCTGGAATGTAGTATTCTGGGTTTACTGAAATGCTGACGGTTATTGGGGTGCTGTCCCTTCCGTCAAATGCGGTGAAGCCCAGGTCATAGTCCCCATCTTCTTCAGGAGTCCAGTAGAGGGTGTAGTAGAACGTGTCTCCTGACCGCACGTAGTCTATGCTGTCAAACGCTATTCCTGCAGGTTCTTTCAGGATTACCTGGTCTCCTTCAGGATCCCTTATGACCAGGTCTATTCTGATCTGGTCTCCGGCCACCATGCTTCCTGTTACGTTCTTGCTTACCAGCACAGGAGGCTTGTTCGCAAGCACCTTGATCTTGAAGTAGTACTTGTTTGATTTTGTTCTCGAGGAAACCTTCACGTACGTGTTGTATTCTCCGGTATGGGGCGCTGTGAATCTTCCTTCACTGTCAAGAGGCGCTCCAAAGGAGTATGATATCTGGTCTCCTTCAGGATCGTATGGGTTGTATGCGTTTGCATCGAACTGGAACGTGTCTCCTACTCTCATGCTGAATTCTGAAGGCACTCCTGTGAGCGTGGGCGGGTTATCGTACAGCACGTTTATCTTGAAGTTCTTGCTAACCGTGCAGATCCCGTCAGACGCTGTCACATAGGAGTGTATTTCTCCAGAGTACCCGCTCGTGTAGAAGCACCCGTTCTTGTTAAGTGGGTATCCGTAGGATATTGTGACCGTATCTCCGTCAGGATCGTTCGTGCTTATGTCGCCCTTAGACAGGCAGTACATCTCTCCTTCTCTTACTGTTTTTTCAGGAATGTCTCCGATGGTCGGGCACAGGTTCTTGTTGCTTACTACAACTTTCACGGTCTTTGTTGTGGTGAAGTAGTCATCACTTGCATGAATGTCAAAGTACATTGTTTCTGAATCGCCATTATGAACTACTACCCCTGTGCTTGGTGTCCAGCAACCGTTATTGAATGTTGCAGGCAAGACAGCTTGCACTTTGTCACCGTCAGGATCTCTGGCTGTCGGGTAAAGGCATAGTGTCTGAGTTTCTTTAATGTAGTACGGGCCAGACACTCCTTCTATCACTGGCGGGTTGTCTACCTTGAACAGGTTATATACTCTTCTAGGAGTTGCTTGCTGGCCTGAGCACCCTCCACTATTATAGCAAGCGCCTGTTGTTCCAACACTGTGGCAGTAGTCCCAAGAAACTGATATAAACCCGTACGAACCTTTTTTCAGCCCGCTTGGAACGGTCCAGGACAGGACAACGCTTCCTGTGCCTCCTGTTTCAGTATACGCTGTTTGCTTGAACTCTGTGTTGCACTCATAAGAGTCTGGTTCAATTACTGTTCCCCCTATGTAAGCCCTGCCAGGACCTCCGTTGTTCCGGTATGAAACTTTTACTTTTACTGTATCACCAGGCTTGAACACGTTTTGGTTTGTGGCAAGGTTAATGCCTGTAACAATAAATGCAGGAGGATTTTCCTTCACTGTAAAGTAAGAGCTGTATGCCTTGTCCTGAAGGCCTGAACAGCTTGAACCACAGTAGTCCCATGTTCTTGTAACCAGCCTGTAGCTCCCTGGACTCTGTGAACTTGGAACATCCCAACGGAAGTAAAAGTTAAGTTCCCTTCCTGCAGAAAGGTATGCTGACTGAGCAGGTAAATCCTCAACAACGTATCCCTTGCTGTTCAGCACTGACGCACCAACGTACTTTGTTCCACTGCCACCCGTGTTCTTCACGTGCACTGTAAAGTACTCTGTGTCCCCTACTGTAACAGTACTCTTATCCTTGGATACTGAGGTTATGTCAAAGTAAGCAGGGGGTGGAGAGACCTTGAACAAACTGCTTTTGCTTGCAGTGTCAACTAGTGTATCGTAGTAGTATCCTTTGTAGAGTTTTACCTCAACAGAGTAGTACCCGTCCCTTGCAGTATAAGGAACATACCAGTTCGCAGTAGCGGAACGCGTGGAAAAAGCATAAACTTTCACAGAAGGTGCAGTTATCGTGTATTTTTTACCGTACCTGTCAGTAATTGTAAAAACAGGATACGCGTAGTAAGAGTACCCTCCTTTGTTCTCAATGCTCGTGTACAAGCTTATTGTTTTTCCTCTTTGTACACTGTTCTGGCCTGCCCATATGTTATAAACACTTAGGGGGCTTGAAACGAAGATAGTTCTTGATTCATAGTCCTGTTGTGATCCATCATAATACACTCTTGCATAAACCTTGTAGCCCCCTTGCTGGTAGTATCCAGGAGTCCAGTCAAAAGTAAAATCACGGTAACTTCCTTTACTCACATACATGGATTTTGATTGTGTAGTAACTCCACTCAGTTTTACAGTGGCAGTGCCACTACTTCCACTGTTGTAGACCCTAACAGTAATTCTTGAGGTTTTGCCTGGGAACGCGGTTGTTTGGTCTATTGAACTTATTCTGAAGCTGGGCGGCTGTGTCTTTTTCTTCACGTAGAAGTAACAGTAGTCATCATCCCATCTTGTTGAATAGTAACCGGGGTAACCGCTCCAGCTTGCTCCAACAAACTTGTACCAACCAGTAGGATAGTTGGATGGAACGGTCCAATAGAAGGATTTTGAGCCAGATCCCCAGTACCACGCCAAAGAAACTGGCTTTGGAGAAAGATCCTTCCACCCATAAGGAGTTCTGACGCTCGCGCCTATGTACCCACTTGCAGTAGAATAGTCCCACCCGCTTGCCTGTCTGTAGTAGTTTACCGTGAACTTTGCGGTTTCTCCTTGGTAAACAGTGTTAGGACAAGACACGCTGCTTATCATTATTTTGGCAGATAGGCCTGTGGATAAAAGCAGAATTCCTGCCAGAAGGATAAAGGAGATCTTATGAAGATTCATGCAGGCTCACCTGCATTATTTACTCTCCCCCATCCAACTTAACTATTCCCATGGGAATACCTCAAAAACCTTGGAATAATAGTAAGAAAGAGAGAGGATTGCTCTTTTAAGTTCCGAATAATCCAATATTCTCCTGAAAAATCTCAACTGGCATCCTTTTTCTGGATACATTTCGGTCTGAAACACGGAATCCTGCAAAACCCACACCCTTACCGTTATTTTAACGCTTTAACTGCAAATATGGTCCTTTTAACCGGACATCCGTCATCTTACTCCTACCGGTTCATAGAATTCTTTCACTTTCTCAGGAAGTTTTTTATACAACTCTCTTGACAGTATTTTTCATGGACATCCTGTACCAGATAATAATGCTGCTTGCACTAATAGCAGGAGTCATCGTAGGAGAAGGAATTGCTACAAGAGTGTTCGGACAGCCTAAAAAATCATGGCTTTGGATCATTGAAATACTAATTTTTGTAGTAGTGCTTGTTGTAGTAAGTAACGAGATTTACGTGTATGACCTGAACATTGGACTGATGAGCGTTATCAACGGGATTGTTGGAATGCTGACCGCGCTGGTGAGCAGAACAGCGTCAACAGCCCTTGGAAAGGCAGGAGTTCTTCCAGAAGCAGTGTTACACGGAATGAACAGGGAAGAAAGACTAGCATTGAACGTGGCAAGAGAACTAGGCAAAAGAAGGTTCGGGGAAAAAAGAATCCGAGAAGTGCTGGAGAAAAGCGGTTTCAACAAAAAAGAAATCGAGCTTGCCCTTGAAGCAAAGTAAACCTTTTCCGGGTTTATTCCGGTTGCAAAAAGGGTTTAAATAATAAAAGCGCCTAATAATACATGCACACCCACCAAAAAAACCTTCTCCTAACACTCACCCTACTACTAACACTACTCCTAAACACCGGACTCGCACAAGAACCCTGGTGGAACACACAATACCAATGCAGAGCACAAATAGAAAACGTACAACCAGGAGACAACCACATCACACCATTCACAGACCTAGACTACCTCGCCCAACTCTGCAACATCACACAAATACAATCCTGGACAATCATACAAAACCAAAAACAACTCCCAACATACACCTACGGACCAAACCACGAAAAAACAATAATATTCCAAACACCACAAAACCAGAATAAACTAGGGACACAATGGACAATAACCTATCAAAAAAGTTCCACCGGGGAATTATCCCCCGCAGCATCCCCACTAACCCCAAAGCAAGAAAACGGCACAATAATACTAAAAACATGGGGAGCATCACAACAAATTTCAAGAGGTCATGAAAGCGTAAAATACACAATAACCCAAAACACCTACCTCCCACATCCTGAAAAAATAAAAAACCTCACACTAAACATCAAACACGAAAACCTAGCCGGTCGCAACGTAAAAACAGAAATAATCGTAAACCAAAAATTAGTCTACTCCCACCATTTCGAACACTCCATGCTAGCACCAACCCAAATACAACTAAAACCAACAATATCCTCAAAATACTTCAATAAAGGAAAAAACCAGATACAAATAATAATAACACACACCAACAAATGCAACTGCTATTCCACATCAATACAAACAACCAACATATCCAACATAACACTAAACACAAAAGACAACCAAACAAACACAGCCACAATTGACACAACAGCCTGGCTATACTACACCAACAAAACACTACCAAAAGGACCAGAATACCAACCACAAACAATCAAAAGCCAAACATACACACTACCCCTATCAGGAATATACTACGCAGACAACCCCTACACATACCCCCCAACCCCCTCAACAACCAGAACAGCCAGCATACCCGCAACACACACAGAA
>Ga0190313_1000821_pt1 | contig 17576 bp, 20 predicted proteins | sample 4870071011_MG_FD_169989 | JGI IMG/M metagenome (GOLD analysis project Ga0190313, IMG submission 169989) | Hydrothermal vent sediment bacterial communities from Southern Trench, Guaymas Basin, Mexico - 4870-07-10-11_MG | ecosystem: Environmental > Aquatic > Marine > Hydrothermal vents > Sediment ...
GAGATATAATTTCCTCACGTAATAATATTTATTTAGTAATTCCTAGTAATGAGAATTGAGGCTGTTTTAGATAGTTCTGTACTGCGTTGATCAGGGGTATTATAGGTCTAAGAATGTAGGACGACTGAATGTATTCAGAGATTTTGTGTCTGAGACTATGGCATATATGATGATTCTGGATCGTTTAAATGGTTATCGTAATATCGTATGGCAACCATATTTGCGTAAAGAATGACTAAGATTTATGAGAAGCACCGCTATCACTTATGACAAAGATGAATTAGCTCTTTCGTTAGATGGATACTAACTCGTGGAATTAATGCGTAGAGTAGCAGCACCAGTATTTACGACTGGATAAGCAATTAATCACTCAAAATTCCCCAATATTATCTGTATACGCACCAAGATAGTTTCTATTTCCGCATTTTTTGAAGTTTCTCGCCAATTCTTTGGACTCTTAAGGAGAAATAATTTTAGTGACACTTACTATAGGAATAAAAATGTTCTCATTTTTTATAGTTAAAAAATTTCTTTGACTCCTTTCCTAGTTTTGTGGTTTGCCTCTCCATATTAAAGTCTTTCGGCTGCGTTAAGAGGCTATGCCAAGATGAGGCAGAAACATGAAAACAACACGTAGAAAAACCCGATAAATTTTGATAAGCCATTAAAAAGCCTCATAATTCCTATAAGCTTAAATAGAGAGTCGCATCAAGACCTGAAAGTTACATGTCATGCTATAATACTCATTAGCAACAATGTAGCTATGATAGGATACCCTACTCCGTAGCTAGATCCCACGCTTGGTCCTTAGGAAAGAATGCAGAAAACTATGGCTATATTTTACAATACTTCAAATCATCCTTCGATGTCGCATAGATAGGAGTCATTATGGTACTTATATAGATTATTGATGATGTATAATTGTGATGGGTAATATCTACTGTCCGTTGAACTCAGAGAGATTATTAAGCGTGAGCAAGTACCTTACCCCGATAAAGAGAAGCTTTTCACAGTCCTAGTCCTCCTACTTAGTGGTAGAATCTCCATGGGGAAGGTTGCTGAGTTACTAGACTTGAGAATCGATGATCTCTGGCTTCTTCTACAAAAACTCGGAATAAGGTATAGTATCCTCAATGAAGAAGTCGAGGAGGAACTAGATGCATACAGAAGGATCTTTGAGAAACGTGCTAATACGAGGGCAAATTCTAGTAGTCTTTCATTCAAAACTTAATGTGCTCCATTCAATGAGTTAGAATTCCTTATTTTGGAGAGAAAACTTGTTACTATGCAGTTTAAGCATTCGCCTCCTCTATCCTGTACTAGTATTTCTATTCTTCCTAATTGCGTCATCATTCGTGAGAATTGGAGTGCCAATTTTACATCTTCTGAATATAGTCGTTTATTACATTCCTTTTTGCCCTTCTTTTTCCAGAGTTTATCAGACAACGTCTTCACTTCCTTACCTCTTACATCTACTCCTCATTAAGAAAAGAGCAAATATCTTCTTTTTAATGAATCTTCTAAAAATCTTAGTGTCTTCGTGTGTAGTTTCGTTAATTACCGATCTTTTATCCTTAAATTTACAATAAGCTTCTCATAATGAATCTTAGTTAAACATTTAATGAAAAAAATCTTCAATGAGGACATTAACCTATTTTCCTCAGAAAGAAGTGTGAAATTATGTTTTAAATCAACAACCGTATTTTTCCATCTGATTAAATCATGTGAATATGGAGCAATGAGTATAAGAGGTAGTTCTCTTTCACTTGACCCAGTGGGTGAAGAAAGGTCATCTACTCTAAAAGTGTGTATGCATTTTTTATGATTACATGTTTTTTCAAATAATGTGCTTGCCTCAGGGAATGACGGCTCAAACTCAACACCTCTTGTAACAATGAAAAACTCAACTCTTGTCTTTTCAAGAGTACTTCTGAAGATTTTGTATAATGGATGTTTCTCATTAACATATTGCGTTATTATTAACCACATTTGCGCACTATTTTTTCCTTTTTCTAATTCAATCTCTATGTCTAACACTTTCTTAATCCTGCCTATTGAAAAACATATATTAAGTTCCACGATTGGTTCAAGTAATGTAATAATAATAAGATCTGCTAGTATATATGCAATGAAGTAAGCTATTTTTAATAAGATATCGGAGGGTAGGATCCCTCTGAGCGGACTTGTTAAACAAGATACTATGAAAAAGAAAAAAATATAAATAACAATATCTCTGAGTAATCGAATAAATTTCTCTTTATTAGTACTCAATTTGCTATCCCTTATTAGCAAAGAGTTTCTCTCAAAATTTGAATTAAGTCTTCAAATATGACCTCTGAAAAAGGAAGCACTCTAATCCAAAATGTTATACTGATGTCCACAGATACGCCATTTTTGTAGAAATGGATTATAGATGGTAAAATCTTTGCATTATGGATAAAATTTAAGAAATCTTCAACTCTTCCAGTTTTTATTAGGTAATCATTTGTGATTTGTTCATACTCTATTTCTGCTTGAGGATCTCCAATTATCTGAAACATGACCGACATAAGCTGCCATTTTCTTTTACTTAAATTTATAACCAATTTTGAGAAAGTCTCGATGTTCATACTGAGAATGTTAAGATTTAAATTCTCGCTCTTATGGAGTTTATCGATGATTTTACTAATATCTCGATATGTTTTATTTGTTATATCTAAAATAACGTAGTGTATCCTGTTTTTAAAACATAAGAAGTGTATGTTAATTTTATAATTTGAAGAGATTGTCTCCAGCTTTTTTTTAATTTCTTCCTTATTACATTCGCTAATTATTATTTTAAATACTTGAAATTCTTTCGAGCTTATTTTTAGATCTTTAGATTTTATCATCCCCTGAGAAGGATATGTAAGCATTTTTATCCCCCTTACAGGATAAAATTCTTCGTTTGTTTGTATATAAGTATATCATACTCCAAGTCTTCTTCTTAATTCCTCCATCATATTTTTAGTAAATTCTTTTTTCTCTCTATCCCATTGTGGTTTTTCTCTAATATAAGCATCCATTAATGTTGGTAAAATATACGTTACAGCATCACTTATCGAGAAAATTCTCTTAATGAGAGGAGGTTCTTCTTTGAATTCATCTCTTGCGAACATGTTAACATAAAATACTCCATCAGTTTGCAGTTTTATTTTAATGTCTTCCCCTCGCAGTTCTACTAGTATTTCTATACTTGTTACTTCTTTCCCTTCAGCGAGGGAGGATATAACTTCTAATGACTCTGATATAACTCCACGAGATCTATGAATTTCCGATCTTGTGAGTGGTTGAATGCGTTCTAAGAAATTGCAGTCCTTAAGGATTAAATCCTTTATTTTTGATCCTTTTCTAGCAAATAGCCAGAAAAGAAAATCTGACGAAAATGTTATTAAATTAATATGCAATCCTTCTCTTTGAAGAGCTCCCCGTATATCATCTAAAATCTCTTCATCTATTCTCTTGCCTGAGAATATAACGAAACCATTATGTTTTAGTGCGTGACTACTCTCGATTTTCAGTAGGAAAAGAACATCCATATATTTATGGTCATAAAATAAGGGAGCATAAGTTTGGGGATTTTCTTTTATTAGTTTTAAGATTTTTTCTCTTGCAACTGTTGGTAATTTACTAAAAAACTCTTTTTCGATATCTTCTATAAATCTAAAAAGAGCAAATCTATATGTATGAGAGAAAGTAGCTAATGATAGTTCGTATTTCCCTACAAGAGGCATTTCGTTTATATCATCCTCTTCATTAACACCATACCAACCTTTAGTTGGTCTTCCTTCTTTCAGTCTTCTTGGATTATACTTTTTTACAAATAAATGTTTAGTGATCTTCATTAATATATCGTCTACAGCCTTTTTTCCTACTTCTTCTCTAGAAAATATTGAAAATGCATAAAAATTGCGAGTTGTACGTAATTTTGGCATTCGGACTCCTCCCGAATACCTATTTAACCCTTTAACTTTATCCTAACTATATGCAATTTATATACATTTCAATTATGTCTTTTAAATTTCAGTACCTATAGTCTAGCCTTTAAATTAAATTTATAGTTAACTAAACTTTGCTTCTCAAATTTATCTCTTTTTAGCTTTATTCTTAGCTGTTAATGTCTTTCTTTCTATTGCATCATAATGTGTCATGATAGGATACCTTTACGGGTATTAAGGCTTAATCGCGAGTTTAAAGCTTAAGCATTAGAAAGATAAGGCAAGGTTTGAAAGCCCATACACGTTACTATAGTATGCTGGCTTCTTATAAAAGCAAAGTATAAAGCTTCAGAGTTTAAGAAAATTTTAAAACATCGAGTACGACAGAGGCGTCAAGGGTTCTCTGAGCTCTCTGTTAAACCTCAAGATGTGGGAGCTTTAGGGGAAATCGCTATATTAGAAGCTTTAGGAGAACCTTTAGACGAATCAATGCAAATCAAAAAGAAGGAGACTATTTCTAGAACTCCTGAAAGCGTGATTGCTGAGACATTTAGTACGTTCGAATTGATTAAGAAACATATAAAAGAGATAGTTGGAGAAATAGATGTAATTGCTAGACCTAGAGTTAAATCCTCTATAGCACAAAATTTTGAAGCTAAACCAGATTTTTCTCATTATGTCTGATAAAATATACTTTATTGGGGTAAAGCTTCCATTTAAGTAGAAAAGATATGCCATGGAGAACTGGATTTGAAACCATTGATGATAGAGAAACCTGTTCCTACAATTTTAATCGATCCAAGAACTGGATTATTTTTCTAGTGAGGTTGCAGGTAATGCATTATAATACCTATAAGGGTATTCTATCGCAACATTATGAGAAAAGACGCAAAGGGTCAAGAAATGAGCTAAGAAGATAGAAAGGAAACGAAATAAAGCTAAAATTGTGTAGAAAGCAACTTATCTAAACCAGTAGTTTAACGGAAAGTCTTTGCATGGTTTACCGAATAGGGTTACGAATTTTCCTTCTAACATCTCCACTACGCGATCTCCGAGATTACTTACTTTTTCAAAAACCATTTTTTGTTTAATTAAAAAGTCGATCCATTTGAGTTCAGAAGGTACTTCTTTCTTATTTTTTAACTTTTGATAGTTATCGGCAAACTTTCTTCTTATAAAGGAGACTAGGTAATATTTATTTTGTCTTGTTCTTATCGGGATATGAATAGGTAACCTATTATCAGCTAGAAACATAATACGTGTTTTCTCTGCGATTTCTTCCATTTTTAAAAGGTATGCCGTTGTAGGATCTATCTCCCCACATAGAATTTTATTTATTAATTCTTTATCCGCATAAGTGTCCTCAACATGCTTCAATAATTTGTTTTTCCCTTTATGTTTTCTCCATTTAGATATCATATGTGGTATCTCATTGAGATGAACTAACATGAAAATATCTCCGGGTATTTGTAAGATACTCTGGAGTGAAGGGAATTTAAATTGAAATGGACTCGACGGATCTGCAAACACGAATGCGTTAATCCATATATTTCTTGCTTTATTACGTTCAGTCAGTTTTTTGACTATCTCTTTCGCTAAAATGTTTGCATCTAACTTACAAATAATAATTTCCCTTCTTCCAATATTAGTAAATGATCGATTAAGAACTTGATCACATGCTTTTTCATTAGGGCATATTCTGATGCTATACGCATCATCTAGTCCTAGCAAATTTAGAGACTTCTTAACTATAAGTTTAAGGGATTCTATAGCTGAAGGATCTTTATCATTTAATATGATCTTATCAAACAATAGAAACTTCTGGGACATATACATTCTCTGTTGTGCTAATAGTGGGAAGATAGCTGATCCAGGCAACATTACTCTCTTATTCTTAATATTCACTTCAGTTAAGCCACCTCCGCTGAAAAGATCTATATAGTATACTTCTGCGCCTTCATACTTCTTGCTCCACTTCATCTTTAGATGTCTCATGTATTCTCTGTATATTCTAATGTACGCCCAGATGAAGTATAACTTGAATATTGTTCCTGGATGCTTTGTGATAAATGGTTTTATAATTTTTCTCTCGTTATTACTTAAAATGTCTAGTAAAATTTTCCCATAATCTATCAATTTAGCTCTTTGATTATTTATTACTATAGGCGTTTGATGAACTATCCTATAGAAATAGCATAAGGGATCCTCAATATCATCTATGAAGTTCTGATACCAGGCTTCCCTTATGGTTTTTTCAAAGACATAAAAGCCCTGACTTTTAAGTTCCCGAATAAGTTCTTCTGTTTTTTCAAGAGGCGGTTCTGGGAGTTTAGAATTATAGTTGTCATAACCTACATAGATTATCTTTGGATTTATTTCTTTTATCCACTGAATAAAATTATCTGTGAAATCAAGAATAGGCTCTATCGCTATGAACTTTTTCTCCCATTTAATGCTTCTCATAACTTTGTATCTCTCACTAGGAAGAGGAGCTGCCGATATTTTATATTTTATATATAGCTCGTCCCTATCCGTCTCAATAGTAGCTCCTAGCCAAGCATTTTTTGGAAATTCGAACTCTAAGTATCTCTTGGGATTTTTTGTCAAAAACAAGAACTCAGTTCTGGGGAATTTACTAATATGGTCAATTATTTTTTCAATCCATTTTCTGGGAACCCAATCGCCGAATAGATCTCCCATATCAACAACGAAAACAAACTCACCAGGTTTAAATTTCTTATTAAACTCAGTTTCATGAAAAGCATGTTTGAATCCTCCCTTGTATTTAGGGTTTGAATTTCTAAGTCTCTGTGCAAGCTTCCTGGCCCAGCAGTAAATACAGTTATGGTAACATCCAGTAATAGGATTCCATGTCCTTGTTACAATATTAAACATACGAGTTTTCTTTTTTGGGATTTTATTATTTGCAAATTGATCTAAGGGTAGTTGCATTGGTTACACCAATACTAGATAAAATGGGAGTAATTAAACGTCAAAGGTTTAATTCTAGCATTGTAAAACACCCTTGCTTATTCGCATCCTAACGCTATTCTAGTTATATAAATAAAAATTAGTAAAGTCGAGATAAAAATTCGTTAGACCATGTAATATTAAATAAAATGTGTACATTTTGGGCAATTTTTATTTTTGTGTACTTCTGAGATACGCTGAGAGAATTATTAAGATAGAAAACATTATTAACATTATTACCGCCTATCTCTCAGCTTTAGTAGCTAATATTTCATAACCAGTAGCTGTAAATACGAATGATGTTGTAATTAGTATCAATGATGGGAATACCAATGCTGCGAGAGTATTTGATACTTCTATTTTTAATTCTCGCACTGTAAGAATCGCCTAATATGATAAGATAAATCATCGTATTTACTGTATTGAAATGAAGAAATTTAAAACTTATCTTTTTGTAAGGAATGTATATAGGGAGATTACTAAAAGTAAAATTAAAAACAGAGAGCGCACTAATTTCTTTCTAACGTTTCCCGGTTCGTTGCGTTTTTGAAAAATGCGGTTAGTAGAGATCTTAACCGAGTCTAAAAGTTGAAAGCTAGAAAGTAGTATATATCTAATAACGGGTTCCTATGTCAGTACAAGAAACTCATTGACGTCTTTACATGTAAAATAAGTGAAGCATATAGAATCCGTTTGAAACACGATCCCTCAAGTTAAGGAATGTGTTTTTCGGGTGCATTGTTTTGGATTTTCATGCTATCGTGAATATGTTGAGGAGGCGTTCTCGTGAAATTTTTGTGTTGCTTAGGGATTCTGGGTCTGAGAGGGAGGTTTTGGATGTTCTTTCTTCTTTCTTGCCTTGTAAAAGGGATGTGAGGTATTGTTCTTATCCGGGCTTGATTGTGGATCTTCTTTGTGGTGATTTGGGTATTGAGGTGGAGTTTAATAAGCAGCCGCATATAGGTCTTGATCAAGCAATAGCATATAGAGTTTTTCTTGGACTTAGGCCCATTCTTTTGCATGTTGTTGAGTATTGTACGCCTGAATTTAAGGAGGCTTTTAAGAAATTATTAAAATCATTGAAGTGTTTAGATATAAAAGGGATCATAATTGATGTTGGAAGTGGTGAAATCGTTGTCCTCGAGTGAGCCAATATTTATCTCTTTTATATCCGCTTCGGGGGGTGTTGGGAAGACAAAGCTTGCTCTGATACTTGCTTATTATCTTCAAAAGGAGAAGCATAAGAAGGTCTTGTTTATAGATCTTGACCCTACTGGTGGTGCATCTTTTAGTGTTTTTGATGATGAGGAGTTAGAGGCTCATCTGAGAAATAATGTCTCTTTTTCTGCTATGATAAAACATTCAAACGAGGGTAGAAATATTGATTTTGACGATTACAAAATTAGTGCTAAACTCAGCGATATTTATGTGGATTTTGTAATACCTGGTGACGACTTAGTTGATATAATTGAGAGGTTCTGGAAAGGGGGTTCTGCGGGACCTACTTTCGCCGAGAAGCTAAGAGAGATTATTCCGTTAAATAGATATGACTATGTAATTGTTGATACTGCACCTTTTTTCGATCCAAGGTATACTACTCTTAGTGTTTACTTATCCGATTATCAGATAATCCCTGTCACTCCCAGTGTAGTCGATATGCGAAGAAATATTATGATGCTTAAAAAGATAAGAAACGATGTAAAGATGGCGATAAGATTCAAAGGAATAAGCTCTGACTTGGAAAACTTCATGAGGGAGAGGTATATAGTGATACTGAACAAGATTCCGGTTAGAAGTAATCAAGCTGAGCACTTATTCTACAAGCACTACATCTTCTCAGAGAAACTCCCACCGAATATAGGAGCGCTTACTAAGCGAAGAATAGAGAAATTAGTAGAGTATATGAATAAATTGAGTACTTCCACAAAAATCCTACGAGCAGGGATAAAACTAATTGATAGGACAATCGGCAGGTTTCCGAAAGAAGCTAGTGGAAGGGATGCTGTGGAGTCAACAATGGATTATCTAATCAAAATATACGAAATCATAAAGAGAAAATGACCCGATATAAGAAGAATTTTTGCAGAACCAGTTCTAAACATCATAGAAAATGTTTGTGTAAAAGCAGAACGAATCACATTTTAATCATCTTCTGGGAATGTTTTTCTTGACTTTTAGCCATACAATATTAGAGATCCTAAGTTTTTGACACTGCTTTTCGTTATTAAAGATTCATCTTATTTATAGATATATATCTCGATTTCTATCCCAGTATCTGAGAGATAACGCTCTATCAGGTTTTTTACTTTTTTCCATTCGAGTCCTCCTAAGCCGCAGCCGATTTGTGGCATTGCTATTTTCTTAATTTTTCGTCCTAGTTTTTGGGATAACAGATCTATATTTTTTCTAAGCCATTCTAGTCCCGCTTTAATTATTCTGTAATCGCTTGGTAAGTCCCAATAAATTTTTGTGGGAAAATTCAATATGATTCGCTTTTTACCATTTGCCTCACTAATCCAGATGTGCGGCCTCCAATCATAGATTTCAAGAATTTATCATGCTATCTAAATCAGCAAAACCTGTGGGATTTTTTCTATGCGGATGACCATATATGAGTAGATATTCACTCCCCTCCTTATGAGTCCACTCTATTATTTCCTGTAAACTCTTAAAGAGCAAGATGCAGAAGTTTTTACACCGCCGAGCTACCGTATAGAGAAATTTTGGAATTACGAAATTATTCATTCTATCTCTTGCAACAAATAGATAGAGCCTTACAAAATTTCTAAGGTCGATTTCTCTTATTTTATAAGTAACAACAATTAAATCGGTTTGTTTAGTAATCTTATATATGGTTAATGCGATGCTTGGGTTTTTCTCTTCTAATTCCCCCAAATCTTGAAAAATAACTCCCTCTTGTTTCAGCGTATTCTTCGAAGCTAGAAGACCCCGATATAATATGTTTTCAAGATTAGCAAGAGTAGTTATGTGGTAAGGTGATAGCTTGTATAGATTAATCATAATCAATCACAAGATGCAATTGTTAGCCGTAACATTCTTATGAGCTGTTTGTGAAATCTTAAAAAATACGAATTTAGATTTACGTGATGCCTTTAATATCATATGGTTAACTAATAAAAAATTGAAGGATTTCCCCGATACTGGTTATACGATATATAAGTATTTTCAAGAAAGTCGGCTAGATGGGCGTACTTTTTGAAGATTATGGCCAAAGATTCGTGAAGTTGATCAAGGGAGCGGGATAAGGTGTTTAAAAGGTCTTGTAATATCTTGATAGCTAGCACATGGCAATAAAACACTGGATAAAAATACCAATTAGAAGTTCTTCGCGTAAAACGGTTATAGTGCTATAACCTTCTTGAAGTCTCTTTTGGTTAGTTCTCTCATTTCTCCTTATAGGTATGTGCCTCATTTTTTCTTGTGCTTTATGAAGTCTAGTTTCTCTATGATTTCTTTCGCGTTTTTGCTAACATGTTTTCCATAGGGTCTTATTCCTATTCTCCATGAGTATGTCTTGTCTGGCCAGATCCTTGTTTTATCTTGATAATACGCGTTGGTAGTGACGATGAGTGATCCAGTGAAGATCTTTTTCTCCTTTATGTAAAAGACTACTAGATCGCCTAGTTTCATTTCTTATATTTTTCTCTTCGCGTGTTCCACTCCCCATAGTTCTTCTCGTATACAAATTTCATAGTTTTTTCTGTTGTTATGAGTAACCATTATTTCCGACCTCTAACTCTTGTGATCTCCTCTCCGTAATCTACTGAATTCTCGGTTTTGCACGTTCCTATTTTGAACTATACCATTCAAGAAACTCGGAAGTCACTTCTCTTGCTAATTCATGGTGCAAGAGGCCTTCTAGATAATTATGAATTTCGAATGAAAATATTTGCAAGTGATTTTGTCTAGATAAGCTCTGATAAGATAATTCTATTTTCGGTTTTATAAGTAACTTCATGAGTAAGAATAGTCTATTTATTGCTTTTCCTTTCTATAGTAAGTATGCTCCGCGTAGATTGGGTAGTACCTTTTTTGTTTCATATTATTCCTAAACTTATTAAATAGCTTCCGGACAAATACTCTAGCACTCGGTCCATCCTTTAGTATTTCGTTTAGTATTTCGTTTATTTCGTCACACACTATACCGAAATCCTCTCTCAAACCTTTCGCATTTCGTAGATCCCCTGGTAATTCGATTTGCTCTACGTATTTTTCTTCGAATTCCTCGTATTCCATAACAAAGAACTGCCATAGTTTCTCAATAAATTCTGGATTTGGATTTTCTCCATTTAATTTATGTAGTGAAATCTTCAGTTCACATGGTCTTTTCTTTAATTCGCTTAATCTATTAGCTATAGTCTTTCTCCAATGATTGTAACACACGTAATCTTTAACAGCTGACCACACCCTCTTCGGCTTTAGATCACAATCGCATCCCCACTCGTAACAAAATCGAACTGATAATAATTCTATAAACAGTGAGCCTCTGAGAATCTCGAGGAATAAATCCTCTATTAGCTTCTTATAGTTGTTAATAAGTTTCTTTGTCACATTATCTATTTTTTCTTTCTCATTATCTGTACTCCTAATCAAATCTTTGTACTCCTCTGATATAGGCTTATATACTGTCAGAGGCCACTTATACGTTAATGTATAAAGTCCATGAACAAGGATACGGATCCAATTATTCTCAAAGAACTTGTCGACGTCTTTTATTTTACATTTTATCAATGAATACTTTCCTGCAAAATTCTCAAGTCTTCTAAGACTTTCCTGTAAATACCAGATCATATAGCAGAAAATACTTCTATCAAATTTTTCAAGCACAATCAAAGTTGAGATGATTTTATCTAACAGGTAATGTGGTTTAGAGCAGAGAAAACGATGCCAGATCTTCTTTTCTTCAACTAGTTTTAGGAGCTTTTTTATTCCCTCTTCTAATCCATAATTAAGGTAAGTTTCTACAACATTAAGCATATGATAGAACATACCACCTTTTTCCCACAATTTTGCCTTCTTCACATCGATTTGAAAGTCGAGAATATATGTTAACCAATGAGCTAACAATTGCTTTTCCGCTGCCTTACCCGAATATATTTTTCCTGACTTCATAAACTCGCATATCATTTTACATCTGTAAGTTTCCCATATTCTCTCTATGTCTTTTTTATCAAGTCTTCCTAAACATTCCTTTAGGAGGTCACCTCGAATCCTCTTTTCTTCAACGCTCATTTTAAACACCAAAATACCATTCCATAGAATTACATTATTTCAATTCTTATCACTTTTTTGGTTCATTTAAGGCCAGAATAAGCTCCGCATTAACCATCTTTTGGGGAATTCCTGCTTCCTACTCTGCGCGGTAAGATCATCTTTTTCGTCTTTGTTGCAAGATTTTTCTCATTGCTTCATCAATTAACTTTTGCGTGATATATAAACTCGTTGAAGGAACATTATTAATTAACTCTAGTGCTCTCTCTATGCTGATCAAACCCGATTTTTTAAATAACTCAATTAATCCTAGTGTTCCAAAAACTTTGATTCCCAGCTTTTTAGCTATTTTTCTAGCACGTTTATCATCTGTAACAAATATAATATCGCGTTTTCTATTTCTTCTCATCCATAAGATTAATTTTAACGCTCCCTGCTCTCCTGGATCTAAACCCTCTAAAAATATTTGAAAACGGCTCTCTTCTTCAGGGATATCCTCAAGCTTGAATTCGAACTTGCGTAACTCAGAAGGCATATTTTTAATCAATTCGTTGAGTACAGAGTCTGGGATGATAATTCTAATCCTTTGAGCCAGTGCTATTAAAAGATCTAGAATACTTAGCTCTGAGAGAACTATTAGTGGTGATGTGTTAAAGATAAGTACTAGATCCGAGGGAGGATGCTTTATCAATATCCTCTACCTCAGCAATGTAAGGCTTTATTCCTTTTTTCTTCAAAAATTTGATGAACTCTTGCAGTGACATTCCTGCTATTTTAGCGGCTAAACTTATAGATACTAAGTTCTTTCTGACTAGACTAATTGCTATAGGTATTCTTCTCTGGAGCAACTTATTAATAATATCCGACTTCTCTTTGTATCCATGAACAATGTAAGTATAAAGCAACAGCTCATCTTCGCTCATATTATATATAAACCTACCGAGCTCACTAAGCAGCTCTCTTTCTTTATCACTACATTGTAAGAAGCGATTTTCAGCTTTTTTTAATCCTTTCTGAGACAACTTAAGTTCTCCGCTAGGATCTTTTTTAATCGAATTTTCGCTTATTAAAATGTCTATACTATCTTTCACGCTAGGACTATATGGTCCAAGTCGATACGGCTGGAATTCTATATCTATATTCTTAAGATATTTTTGAGCTAAAAAAAGGAATTTCTGGATATATATTTCGCTTGGATATGACTTTTTAGGCGATGAGTATAAAGCAATAAGTATCCAGTCCTCGATAGATAATTGTTCCTTAAGTTTCTCTAAAACTGGTTTTAGTTTACCAATTTCTATTTTCTTTTTTGCCATGTTAATCATCCCCTATAACATTACCTTTTCAATTCGGGAATTTATGATTCCTAATCTACTACTGTCTCACCATCACTTAAGAGAGCAGAGAGTATTTGTTGTCGGAAAGCTTTTAAATTTAAATAATAAGTGTAGTCCTCAGATCCGTACACAATTATTTTAGGATTTCTGTAGTGTACATACTAACAAAGTTATTAAGTCTCCTTATTATTATCTTGTCTTCTTTAATAGCATTTTTAGAGAGTAAGTATTCCTTAGGATCTATCTCATTAGCTCGTATTATTGATGACAAATTTCTTAGCTCTGTAGCTAATCTTTCAGCATTATACGCTTTTAACATAGTTTCGGATTCTCTCTCATTCTTAGCTGAGATTATTTTATCAATTTTTACTTTAAATACCTTCTCTATTTCTTCATAAACCTCCTGATCTTTCAGGTAATTTCTTATTAAAATATATGCGTATTGACTCAAATCCAGAACTTTTTTCTCAACCATACCCTTCCGCTTCAGAATGTCAGCTACATCACGGGATATAACTGGCCTTCTGTGATTGGGTCCTATGATGTCTAATCCTCCGAAGACCGAAGCGATGTCTCGTGCTGGCAATTTTTCGTATTTTTGGGCAAACTTACTATATTTTACATTTATTCCATATAGTAAGATGTTCTGATTCAGTTGATCTTCGATTATTTTAACTAGTCTTAAAACCATATTGTGGAATGAGTGCTTAGAAATCGGATTTGATCCATTATAGTCAACGCATACTATGTCGAATAGAAAATTATCGTATTCATTATAGTATGTTGAGAATAGCTGAAATATATCCAGTCTAAGATCTCTGGAGACTTCAGGAATCGCTAATAGGGTCTTCTTACCTAAATCAGCAACATTTTTATAAAAAGCGCTTAGTAACTCGTATATTCCTTCCTCGTTCACCCTATAAAAAATTGGAGAACTGACGATAATGTCACCATCAAATAAGCTTAATAAATCTGCCAGTAAAGTACCTAGAAATTCCGCTTTCTTTTTAGGTATTTCAGAAAATTCGATGCTTGGTACTATTATTTTCAAGCCTTTCTCGTTTGAAAAAAAATTTATTCTCCTCTGTATGAATTTTTCATAATATCTTTCCAATGTTCTTGATGAGGATAATTCCATAAGTCTATCTACTTTAAAAGCTAGGTATATCTCGAATACTTTTCTTAGATCCCTGTAAGGAATACCAATTTCATCTGATTTGCTAGGTTGAATGGAACGTATCGGTGTCCAGAATTCAAACCCAGTACCCTTAACTTTAAAAGCTCTTAAGAGTATATCCTTTACCATTCCCTTAAGCTCTATTTTCAACCTTAACACTCTTAAAATTTTTACCTAATAGATACTAAACATAATAAGCAGAAAAATATCTGATAAGAATTTATTCATTAAGTGATGTATAATTTATTCCATAAAGGTTTAAGGAGTGCATCTACTTAACAAAATTATATGCACATCTAAAATTTCTGGATTATATTTCAGTAGAACTAGTAAGATGGTCGAAATTAGAAAGGCTTCTCTCTTTGCTGATTTTAGAAAAAATTTATAGAGCTTTATGTGAATTTATGATGAGAGTAGCAAGTAATCTAGATTTGCTTAATGAACCAGATTCTTGGAAATCCATGAGTAAAGAACTATTTGTAGCAGAATCAGTCGGTAGTCTATTAACTATTTTTCTAGAAATTGTTTTTAAGTAGTAGATGGAGAAACTAATTTTGCAATTTTTCTCAGATTTTCTCTATTTCTCTGCCTTTACGGCATTTTTGGCGTACTCTACTAATTTGCGTATGCTTGCTAGTCTTAATTTTATGGATTCGGTATCTAATTTTGCTTCATGGAAACCCCAGACATGTAAATAATTTGCATCATCCCACCAACTGATTAGTTCCTTTTTATTAGTTATTCTAACGATGTGCTTTAATGCTTTTTCTAGATCTGTTACGGTCCATCTACCACGTGCTTCCACGTTTGAGAGGACGTCCTTAGCATATTTTGTTGCTAATGCTTTTATTGCTTCTTCCGCAGCTTTATATAATTTCTCAGAGGCTTGTATAGGTTCTTCCTCTATTAAATTTTCTCCCTCGTTAAGGAATTTATCGGCGAGGGATAAATGGAGATCCGCTAGAATATCTGGATCATTAGTTAATCGGCGGAGGTATTCTATGAGGGCCTCTTCAATGCCTATTCCATATGATGAAAAAATAGATATGATTTTCTTGGGTATCCTTAATGTTGCAACATCCTTCTTTTCACTCAACCCAGCCACCTACTAATCAAATTAGCACGAGTTAAAAATAAAAAATCTTCATCCATTCTTAATGCTGGCTCAAATAGTCATTCATAAGAACCCACTATCCTATAACTCCACAGATTTTTCTCTTTGCAGGTGTTCCTCCTCATCATATAGATTAATTTTTGTAAATAACTTCATATTTCCTGACTCTCTCTGAAGGGCCTGCATCAACGTTCTTTAATTCTTCGATAATGTCAGCTTCTTGCCATCTAATAACCTCAGTAAGCTCTTATAACTATAAGCTTGCCAAGTCGACATATCTTCATTGAGGACAACTTTTTTCTGACGTAGTCGCGAGTAATACAGCTATAATACCTGTAAAGGCGCCCCCATCACAAAGTCATAGGGAGAACATTAATTGGTGAGAACTGGGCTGGGAAAAGAAAAGAATCTGGAGCGAGGCCCTATAGATTATCTGATTTAATTACCTCTTTGGGTTCTTTACGTGGTATTTCTAAATTATCAAAATCTTTGTCAAAGGAGATTATTGCTTTGGCGTTTATTGATAATGCGACCGCGTACTGTATTGCGTCATCCATGTCTAACCCTTTTTCCTCTGCTATTTTTGTGGCTTTTATTTCCTCTGCTATTGATGTGGTATAGATATATAATCCCTTGTAAGCCGTTAGGCTTTGAAGGAAGTTTCTGAGCTCCTTAAGCTTCTTAAATCTGCTAAGCAGGACTATTATAGAGTGAATCGTAAAATCCGTGACTACTCCTTTTACTTTTCCTTTCCTGAGCATTTGAAGAAGAATCTTGCACTCTTCTTCTCTCTCCTGAGAGAGCATCACCTCCAAGAAGATATTAGTATCAATCAGATACATTCTCTAGCACCTTTGAAGCCCAGAGATCCTTAATCTTATGCTGAAGCTTCACGGAATCTATTTTAATGTCGGATAATATTCCCTCAATGGCCTCCACTGGGTCCCCCTCAAAACCAATATCTTCACTCTCGACAGAAGCTATCCACTTGAGTATAGCCTCCTCAATCGCCTTTGTAAGAGCTCCTTTACCATACCCGAACCTCTTCATGGCAAGCTCTCTAAACCTTCTTTCAATTTTCTCGTCGATCCTCGCTCTAATCATAACACACACCATTAGAGAAATATAGCAATACGGCAATATAAACATTTGTTCATATGGTATCTCTAATTATTGGGACGTAAAAAATAATCGACTAGATAGAATATTAGTAAAAAGAAGTTTTCTTTCTCCTCTTTAGAGATTTGGATGCGATTGATTAGATTGAAAAAGAGAAAGCTAAATGGATAATATAAACAAATTCTTTGCAATTTCTTTTAAATAAGTCTGGCTGTCCAATCTCTTTCCATCAATAAATGCAAAAATATTACCATGATCTGTGATTCTATACATGACCTCATTGTGATTGATAGAGAACTTAATTTCGGCGATTCCAGAGTAACCATACACTAAAGACTCCAAACCGCTGTGAAGTTGTGCGATCAACTGTACGCGAGAACTATCTAAAAAAGGGGCATGATAGGCATTAAATGGTATAGGAAACAATGAGAGAGCTTCAAGAAATGCGCTTTTGCCTGAGTTATTTCTCCCTATTAGAACATTGAACTTTCCAAGAGTAATAGATTCTCTCATCTCACGAATACCGCGGAACTCTTTAATATAAACACTATTAATTAGCATTACTCACAAGCCCTCATCAAATACTCTGGATAATGAAAAGAGAAGACTCTAATTTAAAAATAGCTCATACATTATAGTTGCCAAAAACGGATGATCCTAGAAGTTAAATA
>Ga0190313_1000822_pt1 | contig 17573 bp, 14 predicted proteins | sample 4870071011_MG_FD_169989 | JGI IMG/M metagenome (GOLD analysis project Ga0190313, IMG submission 169989) | Hydrothermal vent sediment bacterial communities from Southern Trench, Guaymas Basin, Mexico - 4870-07-10-11_MG | ecosystem: Environmental > Aquatic > Marine > Hydrothermal vents > Sediment ...
TCAAAATATTCTTGCCCGCATGGACATGGAGTCTGTGTATGTTGAAGATGTATCATATCTGGATGAGAACCTTACAAAACATTTTTCTGATTTGGTTTTAAGCCTGAATTTGAAAGACAGCTATTCAAAAATAAAAGTTTACTGCTGATCACGATATCTAATCTGATTCACATGCAGGTCGACAAAAATTCCAGAATAATCACAGGTGACTTAGGAACGGGGACGAAATAAGTTCGCAATTTTAAGTGTTGAGGCGCCTGCCTGGCAAGGCGCGAAAGTGTAGTAATATCAAGATATTGCTACGCTTTTGTAACGCAGTCAGGCAGGATGGATCGACGCTTAAAATACCAAGTTATTTCGTCCTCGTTCCTTATAGCTGATCGTTACGCTCGTGATTCCGGTTGGCGGGAAAAATTGATAGCTGATTATAATAACTTAACTAAAGTCGCTACAATAGCGACCTGGGCTACAAGCATGCCGGCTACCCATTTGATGATTTTTGCAGTAACATCAGCTTCCAATACAGCAAGCCATTCGTCAAGGTATTGCCTGGTGACAAGTCGTTCGTCAACCAATTCGGCAATGATTTTAGTTTGTTCGGCGGCCTGCTCTTCGGTAAAACCAACAGCTTTTAATCTTTTTACATTTTCAAACGTATCAAAAGTAAGGGATGCCATGGTTCACCTCCTATTATCAAACTACAGCCTTAAAGCATTTCAGTCAATTTTTTTATTGGCATCAAAACATATGGGTGAGGCTCCTTTGGAACCACACAAGTCTATTCATCATAAGAGATTAAAAATCAGATAGTTAAGTAGAGAAAACGTTCATATAAAAAGAAAGGATCATAATGAAATTCCCTTATGGATTGTGCGATTTTAACAAAATTATAACCAAAGGTTATTTTTATTGCGATCGGACAAATTTTATTACCTTGTTAGAAGATACCGGAGATTTCCTTCTTTTTTTGCGTCCCCGCAGATTCGGAAAAAGCCTTCTTCTTTCCATGCTTGAAAACTATTACGATTTGGCTCGAAAGGATCGGTTTCAGGATCTCTTTGGACATCTTCTCATCGGCAAAAACCCCACCCCATCGCACAATCAGTACTTTATTCTTAAATGGGATTTTTCCTGTGTTGATCCTTCAGGAAGCGCTAAAGATATTAAACGTGCATTTCATGACCATATAAATTCCTGCATTAAAGCATTTACCTCTGACTATGAAGAGTATTTATCACGTGAGATTGAAGTGGATCCAGAAAATGCTGTCAATTCTATCAAATCCCTTTTAACCGTAACCCGCAAATCCGGCCACCCTGTTTATCTGTTGATAGATGAATATGACAACTTTGCAAATGAAGTCATGATGGGGATACGAAAGAAAAAAGAAGATATTTACGAAGCCCTTGTTTATGAAGAAGGACCGCTAAAAACCCTGTTCAAGGCGGTGAAAGCCTCAACTGATGGTTCCGGTTTTGATAAAAGTTTCATTACAGGTGTCTCCCCCGTGGTGATGAGTGATATTACAAGCGGCTATAATATTGCCGAAAATATATATTTAAATCCTGTTTTTAACGATCTATGCGGATTTCATGAAAACGAAATAAAAAAAGCCCTGCACGCAATATCAGCAGAATGCGGATTAAAAGAAAAAGATATTGCCCAGGCCCTTGATATAATGCGTGTTTATTACAACGGGTATAAATTCGCGCCGGATGCAAAAGAATCTATCTATAATCCCACTTTGGCAATCTATTTTATTAAAGCATTTGCCGGAACCTGCAAATATCCTAGAAAAATGCTCGATTCCAATCTTGCGGCAGATGAGGCAAAGCTTCAGTATATATCCAAAATACCTAAAGGCGGGCAGCTTCTGCTTGACCTGATGAAAAAAAATAATTCTCTGATAATATCTGATTTAAGTGACCGGTTTGGAATTTGGCAGATGCTGACGGATAAAAGTAAAGATTTTATTTTTGCAACATCTTTTCTCTATTATTTCGGAGTCCTGACAATCGCCGGTGAAACAGATGAAGGAAAGCTGATATTGAATGTCCCAAACCTGGTAACCCACGGTCTTTATGTGGAACGGATTCAGCAGATGCTCCTGCCTGAACCGGCTGACAGAGATGACGGGGTTCTGGCTGCTGAACAGCTTTATACCAAAGGAAATATGCAGCCTTTATGCGAGTTTGTGGAACAGAGGTTCTTTAAGGTATTTCACAATCGTGATTATAGATGGGCCAACGAACTCACCGTTAAAACAGCTTTTTTAACACTCCTTTATAATGATATACTCTATATTATTGATTCTGAAAAAGATGCCGGGGGCGGTTATGCCGATTTAACCATGATCATCCGCCCCGATATGAGGCGGTTTAAAATTCTTGATGTTCTGATAGAGTTTAAATATGCAGGTCTTAAAGAAGCCGGTTTAACAGGAACAGGGGCAAAAGAATTAACCTTTGCTGAACTTTGTGCTGTTCCCGCAATGCAGGCCGGAATGAAAGAGGCTAAAAAGCAAATCAGGCAATATGGCGACGCGCTGGAGAAAAAATATAAAGATATTCGCCTTAAACGATACGCTGTGGTTTCCCTTGGCTTTGAAAGATTGTGGTGGGAAGAAGTGTAACAAGATACGTTCCCAGACAGAGCATGGGAACAATGAAGAAATTACCATTTCAACCATGATCGTATTAGAATTTTTTCTAAAATCCCTCGCCGACTCCTAAAATATACACCATTTTTTACCGTCTCAGATATTCTCAATTAAAACCCCTTAAAAAAATAAATTTACAGAACCGCTTATATAGGTTCCCAACGTCGTTGCTCCAGCCTTCTTTTGTGACGTAATAAGTAAGAGAGATCAACCTCTGACCTCTCTTGCCCATTATCCATCTTCAAAATCTTCAGGAGAATCAATTGAAAGTATTTATCAACACCGATCTATTATCAAACCTGGCAAGCCATTATCTAACGCCTTTAAAAAATGATGATTTTTTTAAAAAAATCATAAACAACACAAAATTCAGTTTATGGGTTTCCGCATCCTCTGTACAGGCAGTTTTAAATGATCTTTTAAAACATCCGGAAATCCCAGAGGGCAATGCGGTTTACAACTTTATCAAAAAACATTTTTCCATCATTCCTCTTAGAAGATCGATTTTTGAAAATGCTTTGCAGCAAAAAGGAATGGACCTTGAAACAAGAATAAATATTGCTTCGGCAATCTCTTTTAAGATTGATTACATACTGACCAATAATAAAAGTATCTTTGCAGATGTTGATATTCCGGTTCTTACACCAGAGGAACTGCTTGAAAATGATTCCCCATGGAAAATAAAAGAAGTCCCCTTTCTCGACCTGAAGGCCCACCAGCATCTCGTATATAACGAAATCGATGACAGGCTCTATGATATTATCACTAACACAGGTTTTGTGCTGGGTAAGCATGTGGATGAATTTGAAAAAAGGTTTGCAGCACTCCAGGAAGCAAAATATGCTTTGGGAGTTTCAAGTGGAACAGATGCCCTGCATGTGGCTCTAATGGCTTTGGGCATCGGGGCTGGCGACAGAGTAGTTGTGCCGGTTAATACTTTTATTGCGACTGCAGAGGCGGTCTCTCTTACTGGAGCGACGCCGGTATTTGTCGACTGCGACAGGTATAATAATATTGATATCAAGCAACTGGAAATGCTTTTTACCGATGCGGTGAATAATAATATTAAATTTCCAGCAGCCGTGATTCCTGTCCATTTATACGGTCAGCCTGCTAATATGAAGCGCCTCATGGAACTGTCTGAAAAATTTGGATTTTACCTGGTTGAAGATTGCTGCCAGGCGCATCTTGCATCATTAAACAACAAAAAAGTCGGCAATTTTGGAGCTTTCGGGGCTTTCAGCTTTTATCCCGGGAAAAATCTGGGGGCATACGGCGAGGCTGGGGCAATTGTCACCAATGACGAGAATCTGTATAAAAAGGCCAAAATGCTGCGGCAGCACGGAGAACTGACAAGGTACAACCATGAAGTAATCGGTCACAATTACAGAATGGCGGCAATCCAGGGGGCTGTGCTGGCTGCCAAGCTTGATCACCTGGCTCAATGGACTCAAAAAAGAAAAAAAAATGCGCGGCTCTACAATGACTTCCTGGCTGATCTCAAGGGGGTTAAAACACCGGTCGAGTTTGAGCCGGGATCATCTGTTTATCATCTTTATGTGATTGAAACCGACAACCGGGACAGGCTGCAAAAACACCTCCAGGAAAACAATATCGCCACAGGGCTCCACTATCCTGTTCCACTGCACCTCCAGAAAGCATACGCAAGCTTAAACTACTCACAAGGGGACTTTCCCTGCGCTGAGGAAAAATCGAAAAAAATCCTCTCTCTCCCCATGTATCCGGAGCTTGACGAAAACCAGATAGAATTTGTTTGTAATAAAATCAGACAATGCCTGTAGCCGTGAAGAGCTTTAGCTTAAATTTGGGAATTAGAAGTTGGGGAGGCACCTCAATATCATAAAACCGGGTTTGTAGTTTCAACATAAACAGGAAACAGACTGCCATGAAAAAAGATATCAACGTTATTGCCCCTGATGTAAAACTTGGAAAGGATGTTAAAATCTATAATTTTGTGAATCTTTACGGATGTGAGATCGGAGACGAAACCAAAATCGGAGCCTTTGTGGAGATTCAAAAAAATGTAATCATAGGCAAGCGGTGCAAAATCCAGAGCCACACCTTTATCTGCGCGGGAGTAAAAATTGAGGATGAGGTTATGGTCGCCCACGGCGTTATGTTCATAAATGACAAAGATCCAGGTGCGGTGAACCCTGACGGATCAATAAAAACCGAACAGGACTGGGTCTGCACCCCAACCCTGATAAAAAAAGGAGCTTCCATCGGAAGCAATGCCACCATTATGTGCGGCATAATCATCGGAGAGGGAGCTCTCATCGGAGCAGGCGCTGTGGTAACCAGAGATGTTCCTTCCGGAGCCATAGTAACAGGAAGTCCTGCAAGAATATTAAGGAGAAAATAGAATGCTTAAGGTTGGAGTGATAGGATGCGGATACTGGGGTCCTAATCTGATTAGAAATTTTATTCAGTTAAACGGAAGTGATGTGGTTCGGGTGGCAGACCTTGATCAGGACAGATTAAAGCATATGCAGAACTTATACGCGGGAATTCAGACCACCACAGATTACAAAGAGATCATTTTAGATCCTGAAATCGACATAGTCGCCGTGGCCACACCTGTAAAAACCCATTTTACTTTCGGCAAAGAGGCTCTGATGGCCAAAAAACATGTTTTTATTGAAAAACCGATTGCAGCCTCGGTCAGCCAGGTTGAAGAACTTATCGATCTGGCTCAAAAAAACAAACGTAAACTAATGGTTGGCCATACCTTTGAGTATACGGCAGCAGTGAGAAAGATGAAAGAAATCATAGATTCCGGCGATCTGGGAGAGATCTACTATATCAGTTCCCAGAGGCTGAATCTTGGGCTTTTCCAGCAGGATATAAACGTATTATGGGATCTTGCTCCCCATGATATTTCGATTATACTTTATCTTCTGGGGTGTGAACCGGAATCTGTCAGTGCCATTGGTTCATCACATATTAATCCTGCCATCGAGGATGTGGCGATTTTGACCATGAGGTTTCCAAATAATCTCATCGCTTTTATTCAAACCAGTTGGCTGGATCCGGATAAAATCAGAAAAATGACAATTGTGGGGAGTAAAAAAATGATGGTTTACGATGATGTTCAGCCCACGGAAAAAATCAAAATTTATGACAAGGGGGTTGAACTTCCGCAGCATTACGACACATTTGCCGAGTTTCATTATTCTTATAAATATGGTGATATCATTATACCTAAAATAGAAGGGGGGGAACCGATCCGGACGGAGCTGAAACATTTTATAGATTGCATTAACAATGATAAAGTCCCCGTAAGTGACGGTGCCAGCGGCCTGAGGGTCATAAAAATACTGGAAGCGGCCCAGAACTCCATTGAAAAAAACCATAAAAACGTGCTGGTGTAAGGAGAAATCAATCAATGTATAATCAGCAGGTTAATATAATCGCAAAGACTCTTATGCTGTTCGACGCCTCAATTATTGTTGGCTCGGGCTATACTGCTTATTATTTCAGTCTTGTTTACAGGCATGCAAACCTGCTTGTCATGTCTTCCTATCAGGTTCTCGGTTCCATTTTATGTATCCTGTTTATTAACAATTATTTAATGGACAGATTCGGCCTGTATGCAGAAAAACGATTTGCCTCCTACTGGGCGCTGATACAACCGATTATAATAGTGGTGGCTTGTGAATTTATAGGATTTTTTGCCGGGTTTTTTTTCATTGACATGGAACTTGAGAGCAAATTTTTTGCGTTTTTATTTTTTACCATGATATTTACCGGAATGCTCCTGATCAGGATCTTTTTATATGTTTATATAAATAAACGTTCACACAAAAAATTATACAGCTATAATATTTTAATTGCCGGATCCAGCGAACGTATAAAAGGCGTCGCCAGCGCTTTAAGGCGGCAAATTAGCTGGGGGCATACTATAGCAGGATATATTTGTACAGATAACGGGAAATTGAAATCTGATAATTCAGGCTTACCCCTCCTTGGCCGGGGGGATGACTTTAAGCAGATCCTTTTTGAGTACCATATTGATGAAGTTATCTTTGCCTTTCCCGGGGATCCTTCCATGGATATTAAACAATATTTAAATAAATGCGACCTGATCGGCGTTGCATATAAAATAGTGCCTGCTTTTTTCGATCCAGAAAGACCCAATGCCCTGGCAGTGGAAATGCTCCAGAATATACCTGTACTTTCTTCAAATAAAAATGCATTTAACGTGTCCGGCCTGCTCTATAAAAGGATACTCGACATTGCAACGGGTCTGACAGGTACTATTCTTTTCCTGATCATATATCCTTTTGCTGCTCTGGCCATAAAGTTAGATTCCCCGGGCCCGGTACTCTTTAAACAGTGCCGCATAGGAATGCACGGCCGCAAATTTTATATACGTAAGTTCAGGACCATGGTAGCCGATGCTGAATCACAAAAGGCAGGTCTCCTGGTAAATGCCAAAACCGCCTGGCCCGAATTAAAAACAGGGAGTGACCCTCGTATTACCAAAATCGGCGCTTTTCTGCGCAAAACTTCCCTTGATGAATTTCCCCAGTTCATAAATGTACTAAAAGGAGATATGAGCCTCATCGGCACCCGTCCCCCAACCCCATCGGAGGTGGAGGTTTATGAAGACTGGCATCGGAAGAGAATATCGATTAAACCTGGCTTAACCGGCCTGTGGCAGGTCTCCGGCCGCAAAAATGTTACGGATTTTGCCAAAGTTGTACAACTGGACATTGCTTACATAGATGGCTGGAAATTCTGGAGGGATATATCAATTCTCTGGAAAACCGCCTTGATTGTTTTTTCCGGTAAAGGAGCAAAATGATAAATAAGAACAGACTCGGGTATATAGCTTTATTAATTCCTGCATTTATGATGTTAATCTGTGCTTTTTCTCTTCAGTATTTTCAGGTAATCGGTAACCTTTTAAATAAATGGAACACAGAGGACTTCTCATATTGTTATGTTGTGCCGTTCATCGTAATATATCTTATTTATACCAAATGGCCCCAGTTAAAAACCACCGCAACCGCCTCTTCTGCCTCGGGTTTCCTTGTTTTAATCCTTTCCGGTTTTACGTTTTTAGCCGGCAGACTGGGTTCGGTGGAAACTTTTGTTTTTGCCTCCATCTGGTTTGCCGTCATCGGCCTGTTCTTATTGACAGCAGGAAATAAAATAGCCAGAGAACTTGCGTTTCCCTTATTTCTCCTGATATTCATAGTTCCCCTCCCCCCCTTTTTAAACAACCTCTTCACATTTAAATTAAAGCTTTATTCAAGCAAACTGGCCGTGGAAATGATGCGAAAAGCAGGGCTTTCCGTTTTCCTGGAAGGAAACGTAATCGACCTTTGGGTTACCAAGCTGCAAGTAGTGGATGCCTGCAGCGGCTTGAGATATGTTTACCCTCTGCTGCTCATGGCTTTTGTTTTTGCGTATCTTTTTCATAAAAAATGGTGGGAACGCATTATTATTATATTGGCGGCAATTCCCATCTCGGTTTTCTCCAATGCCCTTAGAATCGCTATTATGGGATATCTTACCCTTAAAGTATCTCCCACAGTGGCAGAAAGCTTTTTCCACGGTTTTTCAGGATGGCTCATTTTTATGATTTCATTCGGATTTCTCGCGATTTTGAGTAAAATTATAAAAGTTATTAATAAAAAAATTATTAATAAAAAAATCGACCCAAAATTTATTCATAAAAAAACAAAAACAGATAAAAAGAATGCAAGGCCGATTAAAATAAAAAAAATAAAAATATCATATCTGCTGGGAGCAGCCTGCATCTTCATCTGTTTCTGGGGATTAAATTCATATATTGGCACGGCCATGATAACACCTGAAAGAAAAACCTTTGACAATTTCCCCACCGCTTTTGGGGACTGGCAGGGTGAAAAAATATACCTGGAGGATAATATTTTAAAATCACTCTGGTCCGATGATTATGTGCAGATATCTTTTTATAATAAAAAAACAGGGGACAATATTTACCTCCTGATCCCCTATTATAAATACCAGGCCACCCGACACACGGTTCATTCGCCGGTTTCATGCCTGGTGGGCGGAGGTTATGCCCCCTTATCCCGTAAAATTATCACCAAAAAATTTCCCGCACCATTTGGAACAGTCAAAATACGGCAAATGTACCTTGCCAAAAATAACCGGAAACTCCTCGTAAATTACTGGTTTCAGCAAAGGGGGAGGATAATCGTCAGTGAATATGCCCACAAAATATACCTGTTCCTTGATTCAATCACAAAAAGACGCACCGACGGAGCCCTGGTTCGAATCGAAATGCCCTTAAAAGACCCTGATATTGAAAAAGGACAGGCAACAATAGATGCTTTCACCAAAGATCTAATGCAAATTTTAACCGAATACGTCCCAAATTAAAAATATCCCAGGGCACCCCGTGACTGCTCTTTATTCCCATTAATTATCCCCTGGTATGCGGCCCCACTCCGAAGCGGGGGAAGAAAATCCAAAAAGGTGATCCCATGACTTTAAAATTATTTCAGACAGGCATTATTATTATTTTAATGAGTCTTATTACAGGATGCGGCGGAATTGATGAACAAAAAGCAAAGTTTTATGAAAAGGGCCTGGCACTTTTTGAAGAAGGAGAGTTAGGCAGAGCCACCATTGAGTTTAAAAATGCCACCCAGATAGACCCCAAATTTGCAAAAGCATACTACATGCTGGGTAAAATAGCGCTAAAAGAAAAAAATTACCGCAGGGCTTACAGCCTCATGAACAAAGCCTTGGAGCTTGATCCCGAAGATACGGATATCCAGCTCACCTCGGCTGAAGGGCTGCTAATGCGTCAAAAAACCGAGGATGCCGAGGAAATGATCAATAAAGTTCTTAAAAAAGAACCCGGCAATGAAAAAGCTATTCTCATGAACAGCATAATCCTGATGAAGACAGATAGAAACGCCAAAGGGACTAAACTCCTGATGGATATCATCGCAAAAGGAGAAAAAAAGAATGAAGCCACCCTTATTCTGTCAGGATTTCTGAAAAAAGAGGAAAAATATTCTGAAGCCGAGACTCTTATCAAGGCAGCCCTGGAAAATAATGAAAAGAACCTGGCGCTGCTGAGGGGGCTCATAAACCTCTATTCGGCCGCACAGGAAAATGACAAGGCCGAAGCGGTCTATAAACAAATTATTAATTTTTATCCAGAAGAGAAAAGCAATTCCCTCAGGCTGGTCGGGTTTTACAGAAAAACAGACCAGCCCGCCAAAGGAGAAGCGGTATTAACCAAACTGATCCGGGACGAGCCAGACTCCGCCCAATACCGCGGGTTCCTGGCAAAATATTATGAAGAGCAAAAAAAAACAGACCAGGCCATTAAAATATTGAAAACCGCCTGCCAGGACCTGCCGGAAGAACTTAGCCTGCAACTCTATTTGGGAGAAATTTATCAAAAAAAGGAACAAACCGGCCAGGCGCTGGAAATCTATCAGGAGATAATTAAAAACCATCCCCTCAAGCCGGAAGCAACATCCGCCGGAAACAGGATTGCCGGAATATATTATGCCGAAAAAAAGAGCGGTCTGGCCATGGCGCAGTTAAAAAAAATTCTAAAAAATAACCCAAAAAATTTTGCAGCCCATTCCCTGAAAGGACGTATTCATCTGGACAAAGAGGAAGGGCTCGACGCAGTCAACGAACTTCGCTTTATAATCCAGGAAAAACCGGATGAAGCCATATGGTACGTTTATCTTGCCCGTGCTCATATTTTTAATAAGGAAAACCACCTGGCCATGGAAAGTTTGAAACAGGCACTGAAAGTCAAACCGGATGACCTGGCCGCCCTTGACCTGATTACGAAAATCTATATTAAAGATAAAGCCTATGATGAAGGGATCATCATTCTGAAGGAAATAATCGAAAAAGCCCCCGAATATCTGCCTGCCTTAAGCAAATTGTCTGATTTCTACATGCTCACAGGTGACCTTGAAAAGGCTGGAACAATTTTAGCCGACCTTAAACAAAAAAAACCGGAAGTAGTCGAAGCGTACATAAAAACAAGCCTCTTATATACCAAACAAAAAAAATATAAAAAAGCAAAGGCCGAACTTGATCAGGCCATCGAAACCCTGAAAGCCTCGATTCGCAAACAACCGGAAAACCTTGGCATGAAACTCTATCTGGGTGAAATCTATCAACAAAACAGAGAAACCGCCCCGGCCATGGAAATCTATCAGGAAATAGTCAAAGGCCACCCCCTAAAACCGGAAGCAATAACAGCCGAAAACAGGATTGCCAGGATATATTATGCTGAAAAAAAACTGGAACAGGCTCTGGAGCAGTTAAATAAAATTCTGGGGAAAAACCCTGAAAATTTTGCGGCACATTCCTTGAAAGGACTCATCCACCTGGATAAAAAAGAAGGACCCGACGCAATCAGCGAATTTAATTTTGTTACCCTGAAGAGACCGGATGAAGCCGCAGGTTACGTTTATCAGGCCCGTGCTCATTTTTTAAATAATGAAAAAACCCCTGTGGAAAATCTGAAACAGGCCTTGAAAAATCTGAAACAGGCTCTGGAAATCAACCCTGAAAACCTGGCTGCCCTTGACCTGATTTCTAAAATTTATATAAAAGAGAAAACCTATGATGAAGCTATCATGATCCTGAAAAAGATCACCGCCAAAGCACCGGACCATCTGCCTGCCCTGAGTAAGCTGGGTGATTTTTATATGCTAAAGGAAGACTTCCCAAATGCCAAAATAATTTTAGATAAGCTCAAACAAAAAAAACCGGACATAGCAGATGCATACATAAAAACAAGCCTGCTCTATACCAAACAGAAAGATTATCCCAAAGCCGAAGCCGAACTCGATCAGGCCATTGAACTGCAGCCTGATAATCCTGAAATTCTGAAATATGCGGTTAAATTACAGGCAGCTCTTAACAAACCGGACATAGCTTTGGAAAAATGTTTAAACCATTTAAAAAAATACCCCGAAACAGAGCCGGAAACCCGCCTGCTGCTAAGCGGCATTTACAGCGGCTTAAAACAGTATGATAAAGCCAGAGAAGAACTGAAAAAAATTATCAAGGTAAAACCTGACTCCCCAATCCCCTATATAGCCATGGGAGACCTCTCTTACAAAGAAGGGCGTATAACCCAGGGGATCAAAGAGTATAAAGGGGCTTTGAAAAAAAAACCTGACGCTGTAAAACTGAAAATGATTATAGCCGGCATGTACAGAAAGAAGAATGATTTTAACAACGCCCTTAAATGGTATGAAAAAGCATATCAGGAACATCCTAAATTCGTGCCGGCTGTAAACGGGCTGGCCTATTTCTATGCTGAAAAATTCCCAACGCCTGAAAATCTCGACAAGGCTGTAAAAGCACTGATCAATATTCCTGAAAAGTTGCTCACTGCCCAGATTCTGGATACCTTAGGCTGGATATATTATAAAAAAAAAGATTACCAAAAGGCACAAAGCACTCTTACGCAGGCTCTATCAAAATCGGAAAGGTCAATAATCGAGTTTCATCTCGCCTTGGCCTGTTTAAAACTCAACAATAAAGAAAGGGCCAAAGAGCTGCTGACCAAAGCCCTGGCGGAAGAAGGAAAAGGTCTGCCTGAAGATGAAAAAAAATCTGCTCAGGCATATCTGCAATCAGCATTTTGAAACAACTGAATAAGGGATTTCCCTAAGAACAAACTACTGTCATGTCAATTGTGTAATGTCGTAAAGATGGCTGTCATTCCCGCGAAAGCGGGAACCCAGAAGTATCGAAGCAGCCAAAAACATTGGATTCCCGCTTTCGCGGGAATGACATGACACTACCCATACAGGGGATCAAAATCATCTTATTTTTAATGTGCACCGAGTTCTTTTTCTATACGTTCTGCCAAAAAAATTTTTAAAAGAGACTGATATGGAACATCTCTTTTATTCGCCAAAAGTTTAAGCTCTTCTATCATTGATTCAGGAAGACGAAGGGATATTTTTTTTACAGAAGGTTTGAGATTTGAGAATGTTATTCTTTCTGCCTGATTCCAATTAATGAATTCAGTTGAATCATGAGTAGCCCAAAATTCTCTTTCTTCATCTTCGTTTTTAAATTTAGGTAGTTGTTTGCTCATCACTGTACACCCTCCTTTCTTTGCGACTCATATCTCTTGCCGAAATTACACGAATAAAATTATTTCTTACTGTCACCGCAATAAAGAGAAATCTTTTCAAATCTGTTTGGCCAAGTGCATAAAACCTTTTCTCTGTCTTTGAATGTATTATGTCGTCTTGAATAAGCAAGGGATGGTTGAAAAAAACTTGTTCACACTCTAATGGGCTGACTTTGTGTTTAAGCCAGTTTTTGTCAGTATTCCCCTCATCCCAATCAAAGCCAGAACATTGGTACAATATTTTTCTGTATACCTTATCCATATGACATATATATACTCATGCAACACATCTTGTCAAGTTTTGATGAGAGACTTGAGGGCACAACCGTGACAAACAGATTTTCAAAACTTAGCCTGTGATCAAATTTACAGTAACTTAGGAACGGGGACGAAATAAGTTGAGCAGAAATAGCGCAGGATTTTGGCCCATATACAAGGCGCATTAAAGGTTGCATACTATACATTCGGCCTTTGATGCAACGAAGTAGATGGGCCGAAAGACAAGCTATTTCGTTCAACTTATAAAATTTTCGTTTCTTATAATCTGACGTACGTCCCCTATTTCCGTCCATCCCTATTTCCCCCTTATTTGTCACCAAAGTTTTTTATAAATTTTCAAAAACGTGCAAAATTATTTTTTTAAATCGTTTTTATTGACAATTGAGCTTTCAATTGTATAAATTTTGGTGCCATGACAGATAATAAAAAAAATAAAAAAAATTTTGAACACATAGGTAACATTCTTAACAGGTTTCTGTCATCCTACAAAAATGAATTTTACGACGACCTGCAAAATCTTAACATAAGCTGGAAAACCATTGTCGGAGATATGACCGCAAAGAATTCCAAACCTGTTGCTTTTAAGGGAAAAACACTTTTAGTACATGTTACAGGATCAAGCTGGATACACAATCTTCAATTCATGAAAAAAAATATTATCGACAAAATAAACAGCTCCATAAAAAAGGAACTGATTGATGATATTAAATTTACAATAGGACCGATCCTGTGACGCAATTTACCACCGATACCTTTTTCAACGGCACCATCAAGGTAAGGCAATCTAAAAACGGATATCGTTTTTCCATAGATGCAGTTTTGCTGGCAGGTTACGCCTTTCCACGGCCCGGGGACAGGGTTCTTGATATGGGAACCGGATGCGGTATTATTCCGTTGATACTGGCGTACCAAAATCCCCAAATACAGATATTTGGAATAGAAGTACAAAAAGAAATGGCGGATATCGCTTTGCAAAATATACAGGATAACTGTATGGAGAGCAAAATAACAATCCTGCACCATAATATAATGGATCTAAAGCATAAAACTATTGCAGGCCCGGTGGATCTGGTTGTATCGAATCCCCCTTACAGAAAAAACAAATCAGGACGAATATGTGCAAACAGCCAGCGGGCCATAGCAAGGCATGAAATAACCGCAACCCTCGACGATTTTCTTGAAGCAGCAAGCCGCATTTTAAATATTTCAGGACGATTCATTACTATCTATCCAGCTGAACGTATGGTCGACATGCTGACACAGATGAGAAAATTTAACCTGGAGCCAAAGTATTTAAGGACCATCCATTCAAAAAGGGATACAGGGGCAAAACTTATCCTGGTTGAAGGTATGAAAAAAGGCCGTCCCGGAATAAAAATAAAAGAGCCGATAATTATCTACAACAAAAATGGTGAATATACTGAAGAATTAAAAAAAATCTACGGGATGATCTAAAACATCTTTTTTTCAGCAGCAGCTTTTTCCCCGGCAATACGGCCAAAAGCCAGGCATTCACCTATATTTCCACCACCTTGATAAAGCAACCCAAATAAAGAGCCGAGTTCACCCGCACTGTAAAGACGGGGAATCAAAGAACCATCAGGATAAAGCACCTGGGCATTGAAGTTTCTCCTTGGCCCACCCTGAGTATTCAAAAGGGACGGCCAGAGCATAATTGAATAATAGGGGCCATTACAAAGAGGCTCCATTGTTTCCCGGGGCCGATTATAATCATGGTCATTTCCTGATTCACAATATTGATTGTATCTCTTTACAGTATTTTCAAGCATTTGCCGCCCCACACCTATTTCATCGGCAAGATCGCCAATGGTTTCCCCTGAAACAATCCAGCCATTATCAATCTCTTTTTTATTATCCTTTGACCATTGATATCGTCCCCTGTTAAATCCAACTGCTGAAATGGCTATGGGTCCTGCCTTACGAAGGGTTTCATCGAATATCATACAACACGGAATGCGGGGAAATTCCAGGCTCTGTGTATCGAATAGATCAACAAGATAATTATAGGCATGAACATCAGTCACCTCCGAAGCAAAACGTTTACCTGACTTGTCTGTATAAATATACTGCATGGATAATGGCTTTATCAAAAATGCTGCCTCATATTCGGCTGTTTTAAATCCAAGAGGCGTAGAAACGTTTGATACATGCCAGATATCTGCACCTGCACGCTGGGCCATAGCCAAACCATCTCCGGTGTTCCCTGGCGACCCAAGGGAATAATAGGGATACCCTTTGAGATAATTTTTTTTCATCCAGTCATTATATTCAAACCCGCCACATGCCAGAATTACAGCCCTGGAAGCTTTTACGGATATTTTTCCTCCGTTTATATTTACAACCGCACCCTTTACAGCCCCGTCTTCATCGGTAATCAGACTTTTGGCCGGTGCATTATTTAAAACTGTAATCCTCCGTTTTTCAACTTCAGTACGGATAAAGCCCCAAAAAGAATTTTCCTGGGTGCTGTTTTTACCTGTTACCATCCGTTTTTCCACGGAATCGGCCCCTGGAAGTTCAGGAAATGCTGCACCCCCGTAAGCATGGGTTGAATGTCCAAAATCTTCAACCCATTTTTGGTTATTTAAGCACCCCCTTGCATAGGCATAAATCATTTCCGGCTCAAGAGTGGAAAAGACCCTGTTACAAAGGCTTTCAAGATAAAGAAGGCCCCTGTCAAAATCTTTTAGGCACAAAAACCCCCCTAAAGAAAGATTGGTGTTCCCTCCCCCATGATCCATTTTTTCAATAATCACAACCGAAGCCCCTGCATCGTGTGCAGTTATTGCCGCAACAGCTCCAGCCCCTCCAAAGCCAATAACCAAAACTTCAGTATCAATATTTTTTTCCATGGTACCCCCTGGAATTTTAAAATAGTGTATAAATTTTCCGGCGTACGCAACTATTCAGGTGCGCTGATTTAAGAGAGGCAACAGGTATGATCTGATTAAAATTTTAAAATTATTTGAACGTATTAGAGAGCGTTAAAAAAGAACCCATCAGAGTTGAACCTATTTGCATCATTTGCTGATGTATCATTATAAAAACTTATATATGCAACAGGTTCTTTCTTTACGACCTCTTATGCGTGAGTTTTTCAAAATTTTAATCAGATTATACCTGCTGCTATACATATCAGCTGAATAGTTAGCGGCGTACAAGATCACTACTTGTTGAAAATTTGATTCAGATGAGTCAATATAGAAGGTATTATGAAATTTATAGCAGATCTCCATATACATTCCAAGTTTTCCATGGCAACAGCTAAAAATCTGGATTTTGAAAATCTTTATATTGCTGCTCAGTTAAAGGGTATAACCGTTGTAGCCACAGGTGATGCTACGCATCCAGGGTGGATCTCCGAAATTAAGGAGAAACTGCTCCCTGCAGAAAAAGGGCTTTTTAAGTTAAAAAAAGATATATCTGCAGAATGCGATAAAAAAGTTCCCCTTTCGTGCAGGAGAGATGTCCGTTTTATCCTTGCTTCCGAAATAAGCAGTATATACAAAAAAGGGGCCAAAACCCGCAAGATCCATAACCTTGTCTTTTTGCCCGATCTTTTAACAGCAGAAAGTTTTAACAGCCGACTTGATAAAATAGGAAATATTAAATCAGACGGCAGACCCATACTCGGACTTGATGCACGTAATCTCCTGGAGATTCTCCTTGAATCCTCTGATCAGGCATTTTTAATACCTGCCCATATCTGGACACCCTGGTTTTCCATGTTTGGTTCAAAATCCGGCTTTGATTCCATTGAAGAATGTTTTGGTGATCTGGCACCCCATATATTTGCCGCTGAAACCGGTCTTTCGTCAGATCCCCCCATGAACAGACGGGTGAGCAACCTGGACAATTTAACGCTGGTTTCCAATTCAGATGCCCATTCCCCCATGAAACTAGGGAGAGAGGCTAATCTCTTTGACACAGATTTAAGTTACCCCGCCATAAAATCGGCCTTAAAAACCGGTGATCCCCATAAATTTCTGGGTACTTATGAATTTTTCCCTGAAGAGGGAAAATACCATATGGACGGGCACAGGAAATGCGAAGTCAGATTTTCTCCAAAAGAGACCCTGGCAGCCGGAGGGATATGTCCTGTCTGCGGAAAGCCCCTGACCATAGGGGTAATGCACAGGGTTGAAGAACTTGCCGATCAGGATACAGGCAACCCGGCCACCAGGTCTCATCCCTTTTACAGCCTGGTTCCCCTTGGAAATATTTTGTCGGAGATATTGCAGGTGGGGCCTAACACAAAAAAAGTGGGGGGATTTTATCAAAAAGCTTTAAATACCCTTGGAAATGAATTTTCAATTCTTTACGATCTAAGCATTGGTGATATAAAAAAAGCAAATATTCCTTTGCTGGATGAAGCAATCAAAAGAATACGTAATAACGAGATTACTCTAATTCCCGGTTTTGACGGCGAATACGGCAAGGTCAAAATATTCGATGAGC
>Ga0190313_1000824_pt1 | contig 17536 bp, 14 predicted proteins | sample 4870071011_MG_FD_169989 | JGI IMG/M metagenome (GOLD analysis project Ga0190313, IMG submission 169989) | Hydrothermal vent sediment bacterial communities from Southern Trench, Guaymas Basin, Mexico - 4870-07-10-11_MG | ecosystem: Environmental > Aquatic > Marine > Hydrothermal vents > Sediment ...
TGAGCGTTCCAAACTACGATAATGGAGACAAAACCCCATTTGAACCTTATTGCGCCTACGCAATAGAACCTTTTCTTACGGATGGCGTTGGCTATGTTGTGGAGGAAGGGAACAGCAACATTTACCTTCTCAAATCCACAGAACCAAAAGAACTGTACAGGGAATTTTTAACTCTACCTTTCGCCCAGAGATGGGTGGTGGATAAGTTCGGGGATGATTTAATATTGAAAAACAGGAATATACACAACTACGGAATACTTAAAGAGAAGGGGAAGGGTATAGTTGTTCAGAGGGAGCATACCGTGGTGATTCTTGATGACTACATTGAAATTACCACAAGATGATTTCATACTCCAGGGAAAGATTTATTGGCGGGGCGAAATCCACGAAGGATTTGTATATATATCAAAAGGAAAAATCATGGATTTTATGGAAGAACATCACGGCGCGGATATACACGGCATCCTTTTACCAAAATTTTTCAACGCACATATACACATTCTTGATTCATCCTCCGCCATAGAACCACCGAGGGATCTGCTCTCCGCCGTGGGCCCAAACGGATTTAAGTGGAAAATACTGAAAAATATTGATTGGTTCTTCTACCGCAAAACTCTGGAATTTATGAAAAAAACAGGAACGGGGTATTATGTGGAATTCCATGAATCTCAATATGCTGATAGAGCCAAACAAATTTCCTCGGAAATAGGACTGCATGGAATAATACTTGGCAGAGTGAAGATTTTTCCTGATGGTGTGGGGTGGAGTACATCGCTGGGAGAACCGCCGAAAAAAGAAGGAATATTGGGTCTACATCACAGCGAAGGATACCACGAGGATATAGAAATTGCATTATCTTATAAGCCGCACCACCTGGTTCATATGAACCATGCCACGAAGGAAGATTTGAAGATATGTATTGAGGAAAATATTCCTATAGTGGTTACGCCCCGCTCATACCTTTACTTTTCCCTCCCGATAAAAATAAAGGAATTCGTGGATATGGATGCAATTCTTATGCTGGGAACGGATAACGGTATGGTCTCTTCCCCCGATATGCGAGTGGAAGCGGAAATATTCTGGAAATTGAGTGGTATGAAGGTGGAAAAAACTCTCAATTACCTTTACAAACCCTATGAGATTTTCTTGGGGAAAAATGTGCTGGATAAAGGAAGCGAGGATTGGATAATATTTGAGGAAAAAAACATTTACAGGTTAGTGAGGGACTGGAGTTTTTATAAACCGCTGGGGGTAAACGTATGAAGTTCATTGCGGACAATATGCTGGGAAAACTCGCAAAATATTTGAGATTCTTGGGATACGATACCCTTTACTTTTCAGAGGATAGGGGAGATGAGTTCATAATGGAAATGGCGGAAAAGGAGGGAAGGATAATTCTCACTAGGGACAGGGAACTTCACAATATAGCTATAAAAAGAGGGCTAAGGAGTATTTTGATTGAGGAAACGGATTTTAAAAAACAACTAAAATTTTTAAAAGAGAAATTGAATCTCTCTTCAGAAAATATGCTATCTCTATGCTCAATCTGCAATTATCCTCTGAGAGAAATTCCAAAAGAATACGCTGTAGGCAAAGTACCTGAAAGAGTTTTGGAATACGCTGACGAATTCTATATCTGCGATAAGTGCGGCAGAATATACTGGTACGGCTCGCACACGGAGAAAATAGAGAAAACTCTCATGGAGTTGATTGGAGATGAGAATAGTTGAGGAGAAGGATGAATGCAAGGTAATTGTGCCGGAAGATATGGATGATATCGTTTCTTTATCATTGCTTATCAAAGAGGGGGATTTGGTGGAAGGAATATGTTTCAGAAGACAGGAGAGGAAAGGCGACGAAATAAGAAAGAAAAAGTCCGAAAGAATTCCTATGAGGGTTAAGGTTAAGGTTGAGAAAGTGGAAGTTCAGGAGTATTCCGAGAGATTGAGAATTCACGGGATTATTGTTGAGGGACCTGAAAATGTAATAAATACCTACCAGACGCTGAATTTTCAGTGTGGGGATGAAATCAAGATTTGCAAGGATTGGGAAGAGGAGGATCTGGAATATTTGAGAGAAATAATTGAGGAATCTTCCCTTCCTAGTTGCATTGCGGTGGGTATAGAGCACGGAAGTGCTGAGATTATTTCCATAAAAAGGAATTCGTTTGAGAGAATATTTTCAAAGGAATGGAGCGGAGGAAAGGATTTTGGCGCGGAAAATATGAGAGAAATTTTCGGCGGAGTTTTATCCAAACTAGAGGAAGTTGCAAAGGATAAATACATAATTGTTTATGGGCCGGGATTCATAAAAGAAGATTTTGTTAAATTTCTTAAAGAAAAAAATTCGGATATTAAGGTGGAGGTAATAAACACCAATCACGGAGGAATAAGGGGGATATACGAACTGCTCAAAGGAAAAATTTCTCCGATTTTGAAGAAATATCGTATTGCAAAGGAAATAAATTTAGTTGAGAGATTAATGGAGGAGATTGGAAAGGATGGTCTATACGCCTATGGAATTGATGAAATAAGAAAATATGCGGAAAGCGGTGGAATAGAATGCCTTCTCGTTCTGGAAAGCAAATTTCACGAGGAAGAAGTAAGAAAGATTATGAAAATGGTCAAGGAATCACGAGGAAAAATTCATGTGATATCCGCGGGACACGAAGGAGGAAAAATTCTGAAATCCTTGGGAGGAATTGCGGCGATAACGAGGTTCAAAATATAAGATAAATAATTCACTTTCTCCTTTTTTCGTGTACGATAACCGCCGCAATAAATGGAATCACTGCAATAAAGATCTCTCCAGTCTTTATCTCAATTACGGTGGTATTGTAATCCTTGGGGGTGGGAGTTGCATAATCGGCGAAATCCGCGGTACAGTTATCCGTATCGTTTCCGTCGGGATTTCGGCCAATTGAATGCCCCTCCGCCACATCAGGCGCAGCAGTTTGGTTATAGGGTTCGTAGTTCAAATCTCCGCAGTTTCCATACCACACCGCATCAATTTCCGTGCCAGAGGAATTAAAGAGATGAACATCATCTCCATCGTTTGCGAGCGTCATGCCCGTGGAAACCACAACCATATCGGGAACGGAGGAAGTAGTGTTCACTAATTCAAAATCGGGGTATTTGCCGTATTTTGCATAGAACGCGGTGCCATTATATGCAACGACTATGAAAGAATTATTCTGTATGACTGTGCCATTAGGGAATCTATAAGAGCCCTCCGCTCCGGGCGATGTGTAGTTGGGGTCATCCGACAGATACCATCCGGATATATTTACCGGATTTGAAGTCGGATTGTATATTTCAATCCACTCTTCATCTGGTTCCGTACCGTTGGAATCGTAGAATACCTCATTTATAACCACATGGTCTGCTATCCCTCTAATGTTTTCAGATTTTGCGGGAGTTATGCTCAGAATTAGAAGTAGTACAGCGCAAAGTAAAAGGGCAGCTGCAATAACGCCATTTCCGCTGTACCCCTTATTTTTTCGGTGAGAGTATTCCCTGAGCATATCCACCCGCATAACGACATCTTTTATAAATTTTTTTCTTGTGCAATGCTTTGTCGCATAATTAGAGGATAACGAAAAACAACGAAAACATGAAAAATAGAGAAGAAAGAGTGCAACGAGAAGTTGATAAAAGAGGAGAGAATTGATAGACATTAATTTTTTAAATGAGTTGAAGGATGTTGATGTATAATTGCTGATTCTAGAAAAAAGGCTGTTATTGAACAAAGAGATCCGTCGTGGAGCAAAAATTCTGGATATTCAAAAAGATGGCTCGTTGAATCTGTCTTCTCCTCCTTGAAAAGAACTTTCGGCGAAACTCTTTCTTCTCGTAAATTTAATTATGCTGTTAGAGAACTTACTATCATCATCTCCTTTTTTAATCTATTTCATTCTCTTTAACCCCCTAATCCTTCTCCATACCTTCTCCCATCTCCTTAACATCTCTTTTCACACCCAATTTATGCGACAAAGTATCTATCGGTGTAAAATTTTTATATGATGTTTCTCATGCGTACATCGCCTGAAATGAAGGTGGTGATGTGATGAAGGGTGGAAGAAAAACTATACTCGTTGTAGGGATTATAGCGATCTTTATAGCTGCAAATTTTTTGGCATTGACCTCCAACATGGAAATACCGAACAAAGAAGCCAGCAGACATGGGTTTGTTAGGGTTAAGGACGGAAAGCTTTACTACTTATCAAACAACAGAGCTGAAATAGTTCCTGGTACTGAGAATGACATAGTGGCTGGAGTAAAATACTTTACTCAGGGAAATGTCACATATGTGCTATATCAGGATTACAGTATAAGGTGTGGAAATCTGAAGTATATGACCTATAATGGTAAATGGAGCTTGCCCCTTGTGGTGGGAAGAGATTACGGAGACTTTACAAGGTTTAATGGGGTTACCTATATTATATCCTCAGATATGACCAAGGTTTACCTTACGGTGATTGGAGATAGCCAAAGTACGGTAACTCTATCCGACAATAGAGCTGTTGCAACCGCAATTGGAGTTGTAGATGGCATGGTTTATGGCTTCTGGGCAGATGTAAGAGGAAGAGTGTATCAAGTATCCGCTGAGAATCCGACTGATAGCAGGATTATCTATAATTCCGATGGCTCCATATATAGATTGTCCATAAACTCTGGGAAACTCAGCATAATAGAGAGGGTGAATGGGTATGAAATTCAAAAGGATTTTATCTATTCCCAAGGTTCTTGGGTTCAGGACTCTAAGCATACTCTCAGGTCTCCTACCAAAACTATGGAAACTAGGACTATTGATGATGAATTTCACCAGAGGCAAAACCAGACTGGAAGGTGGGTCATGATAGTGTATCTCAACGGAGACAATAACTTGGGTGATAACTCCGCACTGGGTGGAGAGTACGATGTTGGAGACCTGAATGAAATGGAAAGCGAGTACAATGATAGCAATGTTGGTCTCTTCGATATAGTTGTCCTCTGGGACCATAAAGGTAGTGATGATCCAAATACTCATGTTCTCTGGATAAGGCACGACACCAATGGAGCGGAAACCACGGATTCCACGGATACTGTTGCATCTCCCAAGCTTGACTCATATTATCCTCTTCTTGCCAACGATGCCGATCACGAATTGTATTTGAGTAATTACAGTGTATTTGTAGATTTCGTTGAATGGGTTGTTGAGAATTTCCCAGCAGAGCATTACTTCGTTGATATGTGGGACCATGGTGGAGGGTATGATGGAGTAATGTGGGACGATGATGCAGGAGGAGACTCTTGGCCACACGATCACATAACACTTAGAGATATGCATGATGCCACTCTAAAGCTTTACAACGATCTGTATTTCAAATTGAACAGAACATTGGACATTATAGGTTATGATACCTGCCTTACGGATCATGGTGGTATACAATATCACAACAAGATAATGTTTGATTATGTTGGTGCATCTGAGCATACTGAGGGAGGATATGGTTGGTCCTACGATACAGTTTTAGATGAGATGGTTACAACACAGGGACAAATAACCGCTGATAAGCAGGCTTATAATCTTGCCTATCATGCTAATGATGATGGTGGAATAGTAACCTATGCAGTTGTAAACACTACTCTTTGGGATTACAAATGGATGCCTGCATACAATGCTTTAGCACAAGCGATGAAGCACAAAGCTGGCACCGAGAATACAGGAATAAAAGATGCCTTCAGCAACTCCGCTGACGCCGATAGTAGATACTGGACGACTGCCCACGATTACTGGGATATGATAAATAACCATATAATCGGTGATGGGGAGATATCAGATCCGACCATTCTCTACTGGGCACACAGATGTGTTGAAAACATGACTAGGAATTCAGATGCATATAGCCCCGGAAAGATGATCCCATACTCCTACGATTCTGACACCAACAATGTTAAACTTATGATGGCCGAGAGCACGGATAAGAACGAGATTAATGATCATGTTGGTGAAGCCTGGATTTTCAAGGAGAATCAGTGGGATGAAATGATTAATCAGGTTGATGCCGGCACCGACGTGAACAATGATCCTCCCACAGTAACTCTGGACAGTCCAGCGGACCAGGCAAAGATATCTAAAACCGTTGGAGTTGTAAGGATAAGCGGAACCGCATCAGACTCCGATGGCTCCGTGCAAGTGGTTCAGGTGAAGATTGACCGTGGGTACTGGCAGAATGCCACTGGCACGGATAACTGGTATTATGATTGGGACATCTCCAATATGCCCTGTGGCTGGCATCATATAATGGTGCGCTCTTACGATGGCACGGATTTCTCCTGGGAGTGGAAGGCAATCGATGTGGAGATTGTTGAATCTGCCCCCGATTTGACAATTACAAATATATCCACATCTACAAGTAGTGTGAATGAGGGAGATTCAGTTACCATATATGCAACTGTTAAGAATGTGGGTACCGAGAATGCCACGGGTGTGTATGTGGGTTTCTACTACGACTCCATTTCATCTGATACGCATATTGGGAATGTTAGTGTTGGAAATCTAAGCGTTGGAGAGAGCAAAGATATTAGCATAACATGGGATACGACCAACCACGCAGGAACCCACGATATTATTGCCTTTGCAGATCCTGATAACAATATACCCGAACTGAAGGAAAATAACAACACAGCGACGACATCCGTAACTGTGAACGGTTACGGGGTATCATTAAGTGTAGATTCTTCCAGCAAGAGTGTGCAGCCAGGGGATACCGCAACATACACAATAACTGTGACTAATACGGGCACTATGCAGGACACATTTGATTTGAGCACCTCTTCCGTTTCAAATGGATGGAGCGCAACATTATCTACGACTCAGGTAACTTTGGATGCAGGTGCCAGTACAACGGTGACACTTAATGTCACTTCCCCAAGCACAGCGAGTCAGGGAGACTCTCAGAATGTGACAGTAACTGCTGTGAGTGAAGGAGATTCTACCAAGAGTGATAGCGTTACAACAACGACAACAGTAGCTATATTTTCAGTCACATCCATTACAATATACAATCATCTTGATGCGGTTATAAACTTCACAACATCAGATAGTGTAAAGACTTACATTGTATACGGCATAGGGCCGAATCATATGAATATGCAGACACCAGAAGAAAGCAGTGCAGGAACGAATCATGAGATAGCCATACAGAACCTCACACCAGGAATAAAATATTTCTTTAAGATACATATGAGTAATGGGACTACAGAGGCATGGAGCGATGTGTACAATTTCACCCTAAGTGGATTCAACGATTTGGAATATGGTGATAATCCTCAAACACTTTACAACTGGGACATGGTGGCTTGGGACACATCCACTAATGATCCGGTTGCATCCATATGGCAGTGGGGTGAACCAACGGCAGGACCATCAGGTGCGTATTCTGGAAGAGATGTCCTCGCCACTAATTTAAGTGGTGACTATGGGGTTGACAATCATGCTGATGCTCTTTTAACACCGTGGATAGATCTTACCAATGCCACATGGGCAACATTATCCTTCTACGCATGGTACGATCTGGAAGATGGATACGATGGTGTTTTAATAGCATACCAGAACGAATCTTCTGACAGATGGTGGGTTTTGGATGAAAACAACAACGCAAGCCAGTATGATAAGAAGATTTCCACATCCTATGGAAGTCCCATAGGTGGTTATTATGCATTTACAGGAAGTACCAATGGATGGGTGCAGAAAGTATTCAACACCACCACAATAAACGACGCCAAGGTTAACAGGAATCTGCTCGGGCATAAGGTGAGATTCATATTCTACTTCGCCAGCGACAGCTCCGTGAACAACTATTACGGGATCGCCATAGATGATGTACAGATAAAGGCAGGTTTGCCCCTTTACCATATTTACGGGTATGTTAAGGATGCAAGCGGAAATCCGGTAAGCGGCGCCACTGTGTGGGTAAATGATACTACGCTGGGTCTCTCATACGAGGTTACGACCGACTCCAATGGAAGATATGATGTATACACATACAATGGTATGATAGGAGATAATATTATCGTGGAGGCAAAGAGCGACCAGGGATGCGGAAGTAACAACACAACTCTATCCTCACAAGTGCAGCGCATAGATGTGGATGTTAGCCTAGTTCCGGAGTTCTCTGCCATACCTTTTGTGGCTGGTGTGATTCTTGTTCTCTTCTTAAGACGGAAGAGATAGTACCCTTTTTCCTTTTTTTGAAGTTCAAATAATTTCCATACTTCACACATATAAAGACACTGGTTAGTATTCTTGGAATCCAAATACATCCTATTCTCTCATCTTCTTCCACATTTCATCCACACCCGATTTACGCGACAAGGCAAGTTGTAACCAATGATTTAAATTCCAGAAATGATTTAGGGGAAAGGGCGTGGAATCATGGTCGTAATGAGCGAGGATATGAAGAAATACTTTAAAGAACTTGAACGCAAGGCGGATGAATGTTACAGGATAGCGGAGAAAGCGAGAAAGAAGGGGCTGGATCCTCACCTAACAGTGGAGATTCCGAGGGCAAAGGACTTGGCTGAGAGAGTTGAGGAATTGGTAGGTGTTAAGGGGATAGCGAAAGAAATAAGAGAGATGCTAAAGAAGGAGAAGAGGGAAATCGTAGCAATATTAATGGCGAAGAAGCTGGCATCTAAATTAAAGGAAGTAAATGTGGAGGAAGCGTTAGATAAAGCGGTTAGGGTAGGTCTTGCCATACTCACAGAAGGAATTCTCGTAGCCCCGCTTGAGGGCATATCGGAAATAAAGATAGGCAAGAATTTTGATGGAAGCAACTATGTTCAGATATTTTACGCAGGCCCAATAAGAAGTGCTGGAGGAACCGCCCAGGCTCTCAGCGTTCTTATAGCGGATGTTGTGAGAAAAGAGTTGGACATAGATAGGTACAAGCCGACGGAGGAGGAGATAGAGAGATATAAAGAGGAGATTCAGTTATACAATAGAAAGAAAAGATTGCAGTACATGCCGACTATGGAGGAGGTAGATATTGCTGTTAGAAACTGTCCGGTTTGCATAGATGGCGATGGCACAGAGGACTACGAGGTAAGCGGTTACAGGGATTTGCCGAGGGTTCCGACGAACAAAGTGAGAGGAGGTATGTGTCTTGTTCTCGCTGAGGGCCTATTGCAAAAAGCACCGAAAATTCAGGGTTATGTTGAGAAATTGAAAATAGATGGTTGGGATTTTATTACGAAGATTGCTGAGAAGAGGATAAAGGCGAAGAAGGACCAGGAAGAGATAAAGATAGAAGCCTCGGATAAGTACATATCCAAACTCGTGGTTGGCCGTCCGATATTTGCGCATCCTATGCGACCTGGAGGTTTTCGCCTTAGGTACGGAAGGTGCCGCGCAGGTGGTTTGGCGACGATAGGATTCAATCCGGCGACGATGATTATATGCGGAGAATTCATAGCTATTGGCACCCAGATAATGACGGAGCGCCCGGGCAAGGCGGGTGGAGCGGTACCCTGCGATAGTATTGAGGGCCCTATAGTAATGCTCAAAGATGGTAGAGTTTTACAGATAAACGATTACGATACCGCAATGAAATTAAAGGATAAGGTTGTGGAGATAATAGATTTGGGCGAAATTCTCATACCCTTCGGGGAGTTTCTGGAGAACAACCATCCTCTTTTACCATCTCCTTTCACAATAGAATGGTGGGTTCAGGAACTTAGGAAGGCTGATGCGGATAAAAGATACTCCGAATTTTTGAATAAAATTCCATCACCCGAAAAAGCATTTGAAATTTCTGAAGTTCTTGGCATACCTCTGCATCCTCACTACAACCTTTTCTGGCATGATGTTTCGGTGGAGGATGTTCTGCATCTCAGGGATTATGTAGCTAAAAATTCCGAGTATGATGGAAAAAATCTGAAAATAAAAAGAGAAGAGAAAATAAAAAACATTCTGAAGTATCTTGGAGTTTTCCACGAGGATAGGGAGGGCAAGATTATTGTGGACGAGAGGTATTCGTATCCTTTACTCAGATGTCTGGGCCTTGAATACAAAGATGGTAAAATATATCCGAAAAAAGTTGAGGTAAAAATATCAGACCCGGTAGAACTCGTTTCCAAACTGGCAGGAGTTAAGATTATGCCCCGCTCCCCAATCAGAATAGGGGCGAGGATGGGAAGACCCGAAAAGGCGGATGTTAGAAAGATGAAACCACCGGTGCATGTCCTTTTCCCCGTAGGGGATTATGGTGGTTCTCAGCGCTTGGTTAACAAAGCGGCGGAAGCGGGAAGAATAGAGGTTGAAGTTGGTGTAAGAATATGCCCGAAATGCGGTAAAGAAACACCGTTAATGAGGTGCGATTCTTGCAAAACGAGAACGGAATTCACGGGAAAAATAAAGAAGATGAATATAACCATCAGCGAATACTATCAGAAAGCGATGAAAAAACTCTCCAATCCGGAAATAAAGGGGTTGAAGGGAGTAAAGGGCTTAATGTCTGCGAACAAAACTCCGGAAATGCTTGAGAAGGGAATTCTGAGAGCAAAGTACGGTTTGTGGGTCTTCAAAGACGGAACCATAAGGTACGATATGAGCGATATAGCCATAACCCACTTCCGCCCTTCAGAGATAGGGTTAAGTGTGCAAAAGGCCAGGGAACTCGGTTATGTGAAGGATTATATGGGAAGGCCTCTTGAAAGCGAGGACCAGATATGTGAGTTGAAGGTTCAGGATATAATAATACCGATGAGCGCCGCGGAGTATATGGTGAATGTTGCGAAATTTATAGATGAACTCCTCGAAAAGGTATACGGGATGCAAAAATACTATAATGTGCGCAAACCTGAAGACCTAATAGGGCATCTGGTAGTTGGGTTGGCTCCCCATACCTCGGGAGGGGTTCTAGCCAGAATAATAGGATTTACGGATGCTCAACCCTGTTTTGCTCATCCGTTTTTCCACGCAGCTAAGCGAAGAAACTGCGATGGAGATGAGGACAGCATAATACTCCTTCTTGATGCTCTTCTGAACTTCTCGCGGGAATATTTGCCCGTAACTAGGGGCGGAATGATGGACGCACCTCTAGTGTTATCTTTGCGCATAGACCCGAGCGAGATAGATAAGGAAGCCCTCAATGTGGATGTGATGGACGAATATCCTCTGGAGTTTTATTATGCTACCTTGGAATACAAAATGCCCGATGATGTTTTGGATTATATGGACATTGTTAAGAAGAGGCTCGGAACCGAAATGCAGTACGAAGGATTTAAGTTCACTCACGATACCACGAACATTGCAAAAGGCCCGCTAGTATCTTCCTACAAAACTTTGGGAAATATGATGAATAAGGCCGTTGTGCAACTGGAGCTTGCCAAGAAAACTCGCGCCGTAAGCGAGAGGGATGTGGCCGAGCGGTTAATAGCAAGTCACCTTCTTCCCGACATACAGGGAAATCTTAAAAAATTCGGCATGCAGCAGTTTAGATGTACGAAATGCAACAAAAAGTACAGAAGAATCCCACTATCAGGAAAATGTGAGAATTGCGGAACTGATTTGAAATTAACGGTCAGTGAGGGAAATGTAACCAAGTATGTTGAATTGGTGATGAAACTTGCGGACGAGTACGATGTGAATATATATCTGCGAAGAAGGATTGAGAATCTCCACGCTGCAGTTAAAAAATTATTCCCGAATATGGGAAAGAAAAAAGTTAAGGAGAAAAAGAAGGCGAGTTTGGTAGGAGTTAAAAAATTGGGTGATTTTGTATGACAGTAGCAACACTCTTTGTAGTTGGTCCCGCCGGTTCGGGTAAAAGTTCGCTTTGCGGTGCTCTGAAGCATTATCTTGAGCTATCATCAAAATCCCACGCTTTGGTCAATTTGGACCCCGGGGCGGAGATTTTGCCATACACTCCTGATATAGATGTGAGAGAATGGATTTCCATGGAGGAAGTCATGGATAGATATGGATTGGGTCCCAACGGAGCGCAAATAGTTGCCAACGATATGATTGCAAACTACACCGATGAAATAAAGGAGGAATTGGAGAATTTGGGTGGAGATATAATAATTTACGATACCGCAGGTCAAATAGAACTTTTTGCTTTTAGGGCGGCGAGCGAGTTCATATTCCGTGAGTTGAGTTACGGTCGTGGAATGCTCCTCTTCACCTTTGACCCGGTTCTCGCCAAAACTCCATCGGGATTCGTGACTCTTCTTATGCTATCTTCCGCTGTTCATTTCCGATTTCAGGCACCGTTTATCAATGCCCTGACAAAAATAGATATACTTGAAGATGATGATTTGGCGAATATAGCGGCATGGTCACAAGATTCAAACGCGCTATATAATGATCTTTTAAGCGAGAGGCCATCAATGGTAAAGGAACTGAACATAGAATTATTCAGAGCATTAGAGAATGCAGGTGCATTCAGAGGAGTAATAGCAACATCCGCCAAAAACCTCTACGGTATGGATGAAATTTACGCACAACTTCTTTTAAATTTCACGGCTGGAGAAGAAATAGAATAAAAAAATTAATGTGTTTTTCTGAATACCTCTATTTTCTAGCTGCTCATATCCGCATATCTCGGGTTGTCTGTGAAATTCAGAGAATCGTAGTGAACTTCTATTTTAGTGAGGTTGGAAACCACGCCACTTTCAGGGCTCCATGTAGCGTAAGGCGCAGCGAACATTTTCTTATTCTCCCAGCATACCCACTGTATATGGTTACATTTCTCATATAAACTACATTCACCTTGTTGTCATCAATGTAATCAAAACTTAAATATTTTTCGCCTTATTACTATCCACCATGATAGTGGAACTCGCCGTTCTACCGAGCGGTGTGGGTGCGAGCGTTAGCAAATACGTTAAAGAGGCTGTAAAAATAATAAAAGAATCGGCGGGAAAAATACACAATAGTCCAATGTGCACTGTTTTTGAGGTAGATACATTTCAACAACTCGCAGAAATACTGGAAAAAATAGACAGAAAAATGGAAGAAATGGGGGTACCACGCGAAATTTTCCACATAAACATAGACATCAGAAGGGACAAGAAAATAGATATGGAGTATAAGCTTTCAAGGATAAAGAAGCAGTAGTATTCATCGAGCCCCTGCACCGCCACCTCCAAAACCGCCAGCGGAAAATCCACCTGCTCCTCCTCCACTATAGGTGCTCACAAACATATAAGGAGTATATTTTTCAAGGCTTGTTACGACATCTATGCTTTCCGCAGTATGTGGTATCATTATGAATTGTTTTTCAAGAATTTTTTTTAAGATTTCTTCCTACTCCCAGTGCATAACCGTAAATTAACCAGTCGTCGAGAACGGAGGAATAGATGGAGGCCACCTCCTTTATTCTATCCTCATCACTCAAAAATTCACGGAACTTATCCCATTTCAACCTCTCTCTGTAGTAATCTTTTTTCCATTTTCCAAGAACTTCGGGATGCCACCACATAAGTCCAGCCTGAACTTCGTACAGAAAAACAAGTAGTAGGGCTTGAAGTGAATAGATTGCATAGTCTGTGAAGATAAATGCTGTCAGGAAACAAATAAAAATATAAAACACTCCAAAAATAAGTAAATATTCCACGAATTTTGGCGGCATTTTCATATATTTGGAGGATATCTTATCCAATTCTTTGCCCTCGATCCAGAGATAGCGTGATAATATCCTTACTTCTTCCAGATCCTCATAATTTCTGCTCTTCCGCGCGTTGGTTATCTTATTTTTAAGATTATCAAGGTCAAGTACTTCGCCTTCCGCCATTTCATGGATGTACCTTAAAACTCTTTTGGAATATTCATCAAGTTCCTCGTATGAATCAGTTTTTAAAATTTTAACGCTCTTTCCGTCTTTGGAAATATAAATGTACCCTTTTTTGTGCAGATAAAGCAAGGTTGATATCAACAGATCTCCATAATCCAAGTGATTTCCTTCATTCTTAAATACGAAGTTGACAATGAGAGGCGGCCTTTCCGCGGGAGGCAAGGTGACATCCTCGGATACCTCGTACTTCTTTTCTCTGCCCCATAGGACGTAGAGAATTGTGTAAATGAATGGAATGATAATAATCAAGAATATGGGTATGTGTGCTACACTCCAGCCACCCCAGTAGCTTACGCTTTCCCAGAAAGATTCCTCACTTGCTACGGATAACAGATTTCTGTCAACATTGTCTACATAAAACTCTGAAAATCCCTCTGTGTTCGTAAAAATAACCCAGAACTTTATTTTGAACCCCTCCCTCACCTTTCCCTCAAAAATGTTTTTATTTGTTTCTCGAAGATAGGGAAGAGAATACACTACAAAATTATTCGGAAACTTTACTTCCACCCTTTCGTACTTGGGATGTTCGGAGGCCAATATCAATCGCAGCATGTAATGGTGCCCGTCGTATTGCAGCTTCGGCACTATTCTAAAAACATATTTTACGGTATAAACACCCTTAGGAATTCCTGCTGGTACGTATATTCCCGCTTCATTTTTCTCCGCGTTTTCCTCAATATACTGGATATGACTGCTGCTAGCACTTGAATTGTTTAAAATTTGAACTATACCGGCATCATCTTTTATGTAGGGTATGTAATCAATACTTTCATCGGAAAGGGTAACATTAAGTAGTACGATTCTCGCTCCTGTGCTGTATCCGTAATGCAGAGGAGACTCCCATTTTCTGTACAGCATATGGTATTTTTTGTTAGCGAAGATGCGATAGGTGTAATTTTCATAAAGCAAACCGCTATTGGTAAATGAGGCATCGTATTTTTCAATGATGTATCCCCTCGGAATGTAATCATCAATATTAATCCATATAAAACTCGCGCAAATTACGATGAACATGATAGCCAGAGAGGTTATAAACTCCTTTTTCTCTCCCATGCGCGGGTATATCAGAAAATTAATACTTTAAATTTCCTCCAGAGCTCTTTGGGCGAGGGCATTCAGAATGGCTTCAGCATCGCACATACTGCATTTTAGCCCTGCCGCGCTTTCGTGACCGCCAAAGGATTCGCATTTAAAATCTTCGCAAATCTGCTTGAAAATTTCCAGTATGTTTATTCCGGAAGATTGCGAAGCCCGGCCTATGACCCTTACTTCTCCTTTTTTCTCGGAAGCAACTATAGCAACAGAAGCCCCTGCGGAAATCAGGAGTTTTGCAAGCGATGATTCGTAAGCGCCTACAATGCTCATAGCCACTATTTTTCCACCCTTTTCCCTGAACATAACTCTCTGCATACCTTTCATAATCGCAATTTTCTCCGCTGTCTCTTGGGGAAGATGAATCTCCTCGTACACAGAGGCGATATCCACATTGTATTTTTCCATAATTTCCGCAATAAATCTTAAAGTTCGCGGCTTTGCAGTTTTTAGAGATGCCGTATCCGTATATATGGCTGAAAGTATAAGAAAAGCATCGTTTCTATCCAATTCCACCCTACCCAAATCTTCGTTTATGAAGTCCAGAACGACCTCCACGCATGAGGGATAAGGTTTAAAATAAACTTTTTCCGCCCGATAATTCCCCATAGGGTGGTGGTCTATCCATACTTTGGCTTGAATATCCGAAAACCTGCCCAGTTGGTTGGGGTTTGATGCATCAACAACCCAAATATCCTCCTCGCCCAACTCGCAATGCCATTTTATTCCGAATTTGTTGGCGAGTTTTTTGGCAAGAGTATTTGGCTCGTCGGGAACGACTATTCTCGCATTATAGAATTTTGAAATAAGGTAAGCGGATACCAGCGCATCAACATCCGCATTGCTGTGTGGAATTACGATCAAATTCAGGCCACACCTCTCGCCATCTGGTTCAGTTCCTGCTGTATCTGATTCAGCCTATCCTCAAGGAATTTTATCTGCTTTTTTAGGGTTTTCAACCGCAACTCCATAGTTTCCTTCTCATCTTCCAGTTTCTTTTTCAGTTCTTCTTTATCCTTCGCTTCAACAAGCAAGCGGCCTATGCTCACAAATATCCTTGTATCTTCTTTTACCTTTCCAAGTTCTTCCAATGTTTTTTCCAACTCCTTTACTCCCATCTCGAGTTGATATTTCTGGGTAGCCACCAACTGGAGTTGCTGCTGAATCTGCTGCGCCTGCTTTATCTTCTCCTGAATCTCGGGACTTATTTCCATTCATTCCACCTCCATTATCTCCAGAGAGGTATTTATCCATCGCAAATAAGAGTTTAGGCTCGCCCGCAATGCGGAAATATCTTCGGCAAAAATTTCCATTATGAGTTTATCATCATCGCATCTCAAACATACCTTTGTTCTCGGGAGAGTTCTTCTGCTTTCAGGTAAAAGGCTGCGGTAAATTATTTCGGCATTCGGATGTTTTAGTTCAATTACCGCGCGATGCATCTTCTATCGCATCTTCCAGAACTTTTTTGTATTTATTCAAAATCGTGTCCAACTTCTCTTCGCTCTTTGCCTCAGCGTATATTCTGTATATTTCTTCCGTGCCCGATGGTCTCATGAGTACCGAGAAGTCCTCCCCAGATATCTTCACACCGTCGGTAAGGTCGGGGTTCTCATCCTTTAAAGTTTCTCTGAGAATTTCCAGAACCTTGGGTTTCAGATTTTCCGGACATTTCACACTTATTTTCCTTTGCACATATCTCGGAATTTCGGATACCAAATCTCCTAAACTTCTGTCCTCGCGGGAAATGATCTCTAGGAGTTTTGCTATTGCATATCCTCCATCTCTGCAGTACTGGAAATCGCCGAATATGAATCCTCCGTTCTCCTCTCCTCCGAACTTCGCTCTAATCTCTCTCATTTTTCTCGCAACTATCGGCGCACCAACTTTCGTGTATATTACCTCTCCTTCCTCCATTCTCACGATTTCCTCCACAACTCTGGATGTGCTTACCGGTGTAACTATAATTTTGTGTCCTGACCTTACGAAATATTTTGCAAAAATGGCCAGTATGACATCCCCGTGAACGAAATTTCCTTTTTCATCAACGAAATTCACTCTATCGGCATCGCCATCGTGAGCTGCGCCGAAATCCAAATCCTCTTTGCTCACAAATTCCTTAAGAATGGATAGGTTTTCCTCTCTCGGCTCAGGCATCCTTGCCGGAAACCTTCCGTCGGGATTACAGTTCAAACTGAATACTCTAACCCCCAACTTATCAAGGATGTAGGGGGATGTGAAACATCCGGCGCCGTTCCCGCAGTCAAGGGCAACGGTGAATTCTCCTTTTTTTATTATCTCGGCATTCACAGATTTCACAACCGCCTCAATATATAACCTTTTAGCGTCTCTTTCCGTTATCTTGCCCAAATTTTGCCAGGTAGCGTATTTGAAAGATTTCTGAAAGAATATTTCCTCAATCTTTATTTCCTCGTTTCTCGGAATTTCGGTACCATCACTGCCAACCACCTTTATTCCGTTGTATTCTGGAGGATTGTGAGATGCTGTTATCATAACTCCGGGGTATCCGTGGGTTTTGCAGTAATACTGTAGGGCGGGTGTGGGCAAAACTCCCAAATCAATTACATCGCATCCAGCGGCAAT
>Ga0190313_1000825_pt1 | contig 17535 bp, 18 predicted proteins | sample 4870071011_MG_FD_169989 | JGI IMG/M metagenome (GOLD analysis project Ga0190313, IMG submission 169989) | Hydrothermal vent sediment bacterial communities from Southern Trench, Guaymas Basin, Mexico - 4870-07-10-11_MG | ecosystem: Environmental > Aquatic > Marine > Hydrothermal vents > Sediment ...
ATGTAGCCCCCCTCAGCCAGCGGGCCAATCCATTCGTGCCCCATGCCTATGATATCCGGCAACTTACCGGCCTTGTAAGCAGCAATTACCTTCTCTATTTTTACCCCCGTCCTTACACCTTCCACTTTAACCCTAATATTGGAACCTACGGCTTCAAGCATCTTATTTAATACTTTAGCCGCATCGATTAAGTTATCTAACCTGTACTTATCGTACTTCTCAGCACTAGGCCAAGCGGTTATCGTTACCCACTTTATCTGCTGTCCTTGGGCATAAGTCGAGGTTAGCGGAGCTAAAGCGAAGGTAACCACGAACAATAACGATATTATCAATACTTTAACCGCCTTCAATTAAATCACCTTCTAAACTTTAGTTATTTGTTACCTATTTTCTAAATTTTATAAATTTTACCTCCTTCCGTTAGTGTTTAAATTGTAGTTTGTGAAAAATTAGGGGTTATCGGATTCTACATAAGATGTCTACGCCATCACTAAAATGTAAAGGTAACTTTAAGGATAATTTTAAGTTAACCCTTTATCATCCATCCTATCATCCCCTTAATGTAGTATTTTTGCAGTATGAAGAATATAGCTACTGGTATCGACATAGTTATAAGCGAGCCCGCTGAAATTAAACCCCAAGGGGTATGTAGCTTGCCCCTCATCCATACTATACATTGGGTAGCAACGTAGTGCTCCGGGCTCATCATAGTTAGTAGGGCGAAGAAGAAGTCGTTCCATACCCAAGTGAATTGCAAGGCCACTACGGATAGGAGAGCGGGTATTGAAATAGGTAGTATCACCTTATAGAATATTTGTAAATCGGTAGCGCCGTCTACCCTAGCTGCCTCCTCCAGTTCTTTAGGTAAGGTCATGAAGAAGTTCCTGAGGAAGAGGGTTATCCAAGGGGTACCCCAAGCACTATGTAGTAATATTAGGCCTAAGTAAGTATCCAATAGGCCTAAGCTATCTAACAGCATGAAGAGGGGTATGGCGACCATCATTTGAGGTATGGCCATTAATACGGCTATAGTAGCGAAGAGGGCTCTCCTTAAGGGGAAGGTGAACCTAGCGAACGCGTAAGCTGCTAGCGACCCTGCTAACATGGGTAGTACTGTGGAGGACGTAGCGACTATTAACGAATTTAAGATCCCCTTGGATAGCGGATAGGTACCCTTGCTCCCTGCCCATGCGTAAAGGAAGTTAGTAAAAGTTACGTGAAATGAGCGTAGGTTCCACCATCCGTAAAGTATTTCCTCTACAGGCCTAATAGCTGCCATTATTATACCTATCAACGGGGAGATCCATAGTAATGCCAATCCCCATCCGATTACATTAGTTAATAAGGTCACTGCCCATCGGTTCCTCAAAGTTACCTCACCGCGCTCCTAGCTATATAAATAGCGGGTCCTAAGGTAAGTAACGTAAGTAGAACGGCTATAGCGGCCGCTTCGTTAAACTTCAAAGCCCTAAAGGCGTAATCGTACATTTGTAGAGCCAGTACGTTAGAGGAAGCGCCGGGCCCCCCTCTAGTAGCTACGAAAACTATATCGAATATCTTCAATTCGTAAAGTACGGACATTACGACTATTACGGAAGTAGCCGGTTTAAGTAAAGGTAAGGTTATATGGAAGAACTTCTGTAACGCCGACGCCCCATCTATATCCGCTGCTTCGTAATACTCCCTAGGTATAGCGGATAGAGCGGCCATGTAGATTACCATGCTAAAACCCGTCCATATCCATACGCCGCCCAATATAGTAGCTATTAACGAATACTCCGGCCAAGCGGTCCAAGTTTTATTAGCTAACCACTTAATTCCTAAGAGCCTTAGTAAGGCGTTAACTACCCCCATGTCCTTATCGAACATGAACCTTATCATCCACCCCCCTACTACCATGGGCATGACCATACCTAGGAATATCATCCCCCTTACTATCGACGCTCCTTTTATATTTCTCAATACTACCGCGAAGAGCAACCCTAGAAGTAAGGAAAGCGGTAGATGCACGGCGATCCATACGGCATTATGTATTAGCGTGCCCCAAGGAGGCGATTTGAAGGGGAACCTCCTTAAATTAACTGTTTCCCTGCTGCTTAACACTTTAAAATAGTTATTTAAACCTACGAATTTACCTTCTTCATCGAAGAAGCTAAGCCAAACGGTGTATAAAGTGGGATATATTACGAAGACCGAAAGTAACATTAAGGAGGGCAGTAAAAAAACTAATATCGATTTCCTAACCATATCTCCTTCCTTCGAGCTAAGGTCTAGGCTGTACGGCCTCTATATTACTTAATACAGTCTCCCACTCCTCCGGATGTACCCAGAGGTACTTTAACTGATCCCAGAAGGTAGTTTGGAACTTGCCCCCTATGGTATCGTCTAAGTCCGAAACTACTTCAGCGGCTTTCTTTAATATTTCCGCTACCCTCCTATCTACCGGCGGGTAAACTGATAACGGTACATCTACCCTAGTGGCTATATGGCCTCCCATAATTACCTGGATTGTTTGTCCCTGGGCTCCGCTTAGGAACTTAGCTAATTCGATGGCCTCCTTTAGGTGCTTAGAGTATTTAGGTACGAACATGTAATCGGGGCAGAAGACGAAAGCTTTAGTGCCTGGTAAGGGGAAAACGCCTAAGTCCTCCGGATTAGGTACCATCCCCGTAATCCAGCTACCCATGAAGTAAAGAGCGTACTTACTGTCCCACCACTTCTTAAGGATCGTAGTCCATTCCTCAGGCGCGCTGAAGTAACCGGCTTTTAAGAGGGGTACCAATTTGTCCTTGAAGACCTCCTTTATTTGGGGATCGGTGAACCTAACCTCCCCCGTTATTAGTTTCTTAAAGGTCTTAGCCCCAGCAAAACATAATATGAAGTGTTCCGTTACGTCTGAGAGAGGCCATCCCACCCCGTCGCCGCTAGCTATAGGCGTAATGCCTACCTTTTCCTTTATTTCCTTCAATAAGTTTACGAATTCATCCCAAGTAGTAGGTACTTTTAGGCCGTACTTCTTAAAGAAGGAAATCCTATACCAGAAACCGGGCTTTATCTTACCCGTATAAGGTGCGCCGTAAATTTTACCGTTAACGGTTACTTGTTCGAGTATACCCTTCATGTATTTATCCTTCTCTATTACGCTAGTTAGATCTACTACGTGTTGCCTATTCTTCCTTATCCACCATGCCCACATGAATATTACGTCGCCTGGCGTTTTACCTGCTTTAAACTGAGCCGGTAGGATCTCGGCTAAGTCCTCAGCCCTGTAGATCCTATATTCTATCCTTATGCCCAATTTAATTTCAGCTGTCTTAAGTACCGGTATGAACTTGTCCCTTTCCGGACCGGCCCAAGGGCCTATAACCACTAAAGTAGGTCTTTCGGGGGCAGCGTAAATCAAGGCAGTAGTCCAGAGGGTTAAGACAAAGGAGATAACTAATAAGGCTACAGCAAACTTCCTAAGCATGCTTTCACCTGATTACTAATATTCTATAGTAAAATATTTTATAAGTTTTTCCCTATCCTTAAGTATTGAAACGCGATTTAAGTGATGGGGCATGGTAAGCTCCTACGGGGAATTAGTAAGCAAGGCCAAGAGGGTATTGGAAGCTAATAGAGGTAATTATGGGGGTAGGGAAGTAGTCTTCCCACATAGGGAGGCTTATCCAGCTCCCTTTTGTTGGGATACCGCCTTCCACGTCCTAGCCTTAAATAGGTACTCGCCGGAATTAGCTAAGGAGAATATCGAAGCCTTACTTCAGTTACAAAGGGGGGACGGACTCATACCGAATTCCCCCTTAAAAAGGTATGACATGGATTTAAGAAGTCAGCCCCCCCTCATAGTTTACGCGGTATCGGATTACTATTCTAAAGCGAAGGATTACGATAATATCCGGAAATGGTTTCCTAAATTAATTAGGTACTTAACGTGGTGGAGGGATTGGGGATGCGTTTTTAAGAAGGTAAAGTTACTTAGCCCCTTTTCGGGCAGTAGGGATACGAATTGTTTAGCTTTTAAAGCTATATGTTCTACCGGTATGGATAATCATCCGATATACGATTTTTGCGAAGGTAAAACCTTCAGGATAGGGAGTAACCATTACGTACCCGTATTCGACCTGGTGCTTTCGTCAACTTACGCAATGGCTTTAGAATCTTTAATTAGCTTAGCGACTGAAGTAGGGATGAGTAACGCTCTTAAGGGTTTAAGGGAGGAATTAGAGGAGATAAGGAGGGATTTTAACGAATACCTATGGAGTGAGGAGGACTCCTTTTACTTTCCATTAACTTGGCAGGGAGATAGGGTTAAGGTTAAATCTTTGCAAGCTGCTTTAAGTTTAGCTGCGGGAATACCGGACAGCGGTAAAGCTAAGAAGTTAGTTAAAGTACTTGAGGAGGAGTTCTTATGCGATTACGGTTTGTTATCGGTATCTAAGGAGGATCCGAAGTTCTTAACTCCTCAACCTTCATGGCTTAAATCGGAAGATCCCTATTATTGGAGGGGTACGATTTGGGCCCCACTAATTGTTCTATGCTTCATAGGCCTAGTAAGGTACGGATATAAGGACTTAGCTGAAGAGATAGCTAAGAGGTTTTTAAAAGCGGTTTCCAAATCGGGCTTCTCCGAGTACTTCACTCCCGAAGGGGGGGCGGGAGCTAGTAATTTGGAGGGTTTCTCTTGGACCGCTGCCGCTACGATATTTTTGGTAAGGGAAATTGGGCATTACTAAGGTTTTAGCTTCCGCGCTAGCTTAAGTACCTCCTTAAAGAAGTTCGTACTTTTAAATGTAGTTAAATTACCTAGGGCTTGCTCTATGTACAAGTCATAGCTTATCGTAGCTATGAGTTCTACGCCTAACTCATAGGCGAAGCCCTCTACCCTCCTCATCTCCTCAACGCTTTTAACCATGTTACCTATTAAGCCTTTTATCCTCGCTTTACGTTCCTTTAGTATCCCCACTAACCTAGTTACCGATTCGAAGGAGAGCTGTGAAGGGGTCGTTACTACGAGGAAGTTAACGTTATCTATCGATTTAATTACCTCCAGTAACTCGTCATCGGTTCCGGGAGGTAAGTCCATTATTAAGTAATTTAACTTAGGCCACTTGGTTACGGCTAACATCTCCGTTATAGCGCTTACCTTCTCTCCCCCCCTTAAGGGTAAGGCCCTCCTCCCTACGAAGGGATATACGCTTAAGAAGCTTAAACCATTAACCTCTATGGGTAAGATACCTCTCTCCTCCTTAGGTAGTCCTTCCTTAACTCCTAATATTATATGACAATTGGGACAGTTTACGTCCAAGTCGAGTAGCCCTACCTTAAGTCCTAAATCTCGTAGCGCTAAGGCTAAGGCGGATGAAATTAGGGTTTTACCTACTCCCCCCTTACCGCTAGCTACGGCTAGAATGGTCCCCACCCGACTCAGCCTTTCATTTACTACGTAAAGCCTAGGATCTATCATAGTTATACACGTCTAAACTAGTTTTAATTCCCTAATGTAAACCCCTCTACCTTTAATTATATCATAATCGCGTGAACCGCAATTAGGACACTTAACGAAAGCATGTACTAATTCGGGGATAAAGTGTATAGCCTCCCTCGAAGGTTCGTCCAGTTCCTTAACGGTATCTTCCCAAAGCCACTCATAACCGCATTCCCTACATTTCAGCAATGCTTTTTCCACTACTAGTTTAATTCCCCCTTTCAGCCCCCTTTCCCTCATTAATATTTTTAAGGCGTACTCGAAAACCCTTAGATCCACTTGTTGCAACTCACCTATAGCTACCGTAGCTACCTGAACCTCCTTACCCTTAGAGCAACGTATTAAAGCTTCTATTACCGCTTCAGCTAAAGCCCATTCATGCATTAAGGGGACCTCGGGCTATTAATTAGAAACCACTTAATAGGATTTTCTACGAAAAGGAAAATAAAATTTAAATTTTAATTTTTATCTAACTTCAGCTAATTCTTGACCTTAGCTAATCCGTACCAGAACTGGAAGAACATCATCTCGGCGCATCTACCGGGCGCGTTGTACCAGATCCAGTGATCCTTAGGCGCCCACTGTACCCTAGTAGCGCTGGCGTATACTGATAAGTACTTCTCTATTAACGGTAAGATAGGTAAGTAATTGCCTACTATATAGGCTAAGGCGCTAGCGTACTCCTTCTGCTTAGCTACGTTTAACTCATATAACCACTTATCGGCTATCTTCTCCGGGTCTACGGTTCCCATGCCGGGTACTTCGAACTTCCTGAAGTACTTCTCTAATATGGGCTTCCAAGCATCACCGGCGTAAATAGGCCATACTTCTTTGTAGAAGTACTTTATCCAGTCTATGTAGAAGCCTCTCCATGCATGTGGATGGAAACCTCCCCACCATCCGGTGGCTAGGTCCCAAGCGTATTTATGAGGCTTAATTATCCACTCTCCCCAGAAAGCGGAGGTCTCTATGGGCCTATATTCGACTTCTATGCCGAAGGCCCTTAATTGTGCGGCTACGTTCTCCATGGCGGAAGCCCAATCAGTATAGCCCGCGGGAGCTATGAGGGTTAACTTGAATAGCTTGCCGTCGGGCGTGTACCACTTACCTCCTTTCTTAGTAAAGCCAGCTTTCTTTAAGAGGGCTTCAGCCTTAGCCGGGTCATATTCATAAGCGGGTATCTTCTTCCATATCTCGGGTAATATCCAAGCCTTTAAGTTAGGCGCTAACATGCTTACCGGCTTCTCTACCGGCTTAAATACCGTAGAGTAAGCGGCTACAGCTACCTTCTTCCTGTCTATAGCGTAAGCTATCGCCTTCCTAACCCTTATGTCCAATAACCACTTATTCCTAATGTAATTGAAGTAAATACCCATACCGCTACAATCAGGTATCTCCATGGGGGCAGTACCGTACTTGGGGGCGCCTACTACGTAGATAGCGTAAATCCAAGGCCTAGTTCTTAACGCATCATATACCGGTGGAGGTAGGACGTACCATCCACCATCGATCTTATCGACTAAGTAATATCCCCATACCGCTTCGTTGCCGGTAAACCTTATGAGCCTTACCCTATTGGGTAACCTCCTTAATACGTCCTTCTTCCAGTAGCCCTCCCATTTCTCTAAGATGGCCTCGGAAGGCGTTACGGTTACTACCTTGAGGGGACCCGTACCTATGAACTTCTTAGGTTTGAACTCGAGGAGGGCCTTCCTAGCTTCCTCTACCTTACCCTTAGCTACCATTTCGGCATACTTACCGAAGATATGGTAGGGGGTGTCCATCCTGCCGTACTCATATAATAAGTCATACTCGGCTAAGATGGTCCTGTACTTACAATATACGGCTACGGTATGTTCGTCGGGGGTTTCCACCTTAACCACGTAAGTCCATATGGGCCAACCGAAGGCTTTGCCTATCATGTACCTAGCCCATACATCCTTACTAGTGAAGGGCTTACCGTCGTGCCAAGTGGCGTTTTCCCTTAAGTGTATATAAAGTACTTCGTAACTACCTACCTTCCTCCACTCCCAGCCCTCAGCTAACCAGGGTACGAAGAAGTACTTCCCTTCCTTCATTAATAAGCCCTTAGAGAAGAAAGCTAAATCCTCTACAGTACCCTCGTCAAATATTACCGATTTAGGTATGAAGGGGTTGAAATGCCAATGTAAGGGATCCCAACCGTGTACGAAAGTTAACTCTTTGACTCCCGCATACACTGGGTTGAAAGACGGAACTATCGCTAAGAGGACTAATAGCGAAGAAATTACCACTAATGATAGAACTCGTTTACTCATATAATTCACCGTTGTTACTATTTCTAATTTTCAGGGAATATAAACTTTATACTTGGCGTTACTAGTTTAAACTGTTTACCCTTAGGGGATATAAAGGAAAAATTAATCTTTTTGATCGACTAATTGCCTTTTAGTGGAATAGCATGAGATGGATTTATAGGAGGTTACTAACGGCGTTCTTCACCATTCTAAGCGCTGCGTCGCTCCTATTCTTCCTCATAAGGCTAATGCCTGGTAACCCTATGGACGCCTTCATAGCTATGATGGTGCAACAATATAGGGGCGAAATGAGCTACGAGGAAATAGTAGCGCAAGCTAAAGCGCTATTTGGGGTGATGCCTACCGAACCTTTATGGAAGCAGTACTTGGATTTCCTAAGGAATATCTTCACCGGGAACTTCGGCGAATCCATGATAGATAGGGCGCCTATAAGCGACTACCTAACTAAAGCCCTACCTTGGACGGCCTTCGTCCTATCGATAGCCCTACTAATATCATTTGTATTAGGAGTAGGCTTAGGGATGTTCTTAGCCTATAAAAGGGGGAGGACCTACGAAGGTGCACTTACCACCTTCCTCATGTGTTGGAGAGGGGTACCGGATTACATAGTAGCTTTAGCCTTACTTTGGATATTTAGCTATTACCTTAAGTTATTCCCCATAGGCGGGGCTTACTCGCCTGAGGTTAAGCCCGGTTTAAATTTCGCCTTCATTAAGGATGTACTATGGCATGCTACTTTACCTATCATGAGTTACGTACTAGTGCATTTCGCCTTCTGGGCCTTAATGATGAGGGGGAGTACTATATCGGTATTAGGAGAGGATTACGTTACGGTAGCGGAAGCTAGGGGGCTACCTACTAGAAGGGTAATGGTTACTTACGTAGGTAAGAACGCTATACTGCCCCTCTTTACCATGTTTATGATAGCTATAGGTTGGATATTCGGCGGATCGGTATTTATAGAGACCATATATAATTACCCCGGAATAGGTTATTACCTTGTCCAAGCGGTAAGCCTTAGGGACTATACCTTAATGCAGGGTTGTTTTATGATAATAATTATAGCCGTAGTCACCGGTACCTTCCTAGCCGACCTACTCTACTCCAAGTTAGACCCTAGGGTGAGATTGGAGTGAGGACGGTTAAGTCGGTTAGGGGGAGGGTTAAAGCTTCCCTTTCCTGGTACTTCTACGATTACCTTTATGAGCCGTTACTCATAGTTTGGAAGAACAAGAAAGCTAGGATAGGTTTCATCATATTGGTACTTTACGCCTTAATGGCTATTTTAGGCCCTAAATTCAGACCTTTAAACTTAGTGGGCAACCCCTTAGATGCTTGGAAGCCACCTTCCTTAGAGCACCCGTTAGGTTGCGATTACTTAGGTAGGGATATACTTTCGATGCTAGTAAACGGGGCCCCTCTAGTCCTCTCGGTAGCGTTCCTGAGGGGCCTTTTCGTAGTACTCATAGGTTTAGCTATAGGGGTAATAGCCGGTTACGTAGGAGGTAAGTTAGATAGTTTCCTCTCCTTCATAACCGATATAGTGTTAAACATACCTTCTCTACCTCTATACATAGTATTAGCTACTTACTTCAAGGTAACCGATCCAATTACCATGGCCTTAGTACTTAGCGTTACGGGTTGGGCCGGCTTAGCTAGATCGGTTAGATCTCAGGTGCTTTCACTTAAGACCGCTCCCTTCGTAGAGGCGGCGAAGGTACTGGGCTTCCCGACCCGATATATAGTATTTAGGGAAATAACCCCTAATATAATGTCATATATCACTATTAATTATATTTGGTCCACTGCTGATGCCGTTTACGCTATGGTAGGTTTATTCTTCCTAGGGGTGATACCCTTTAGTACCGTTAACTGGGGGGTAATGTTATTCATGGCTTACAGGTTTACCGGTGCTATATATTCTATGGGGACCGTTCACTTCATGGTAGCCCCCATCGTGGCTATAGTGGGTTTACAGTTAGGCTTAATACTATTCTCCTACGCTATGGATGAGATATTTAACCCTAGGATAAGGACGGAGTACTTTAGGGCGCTAAGGTGACCGTACATGGAATTAAGCGGGGAGGACTCTATATTGGAATTAGCGGGCGTAACGGTTACGTACAAGATGCCTAGGGGTATAGCTAAGGTGGTAGATGGTGTCGATTTAAAGGTTAACGAAGGGGAAGTATTAGGCCTAATAGGGGAAAGCGGTTCAGGCAAGTCCATGCTGGCATCGGCTATTATGCGTGTAGTACCCCCTCCCGGCATTACCACGGGGTCGATAATATTTAAAAGCGAGCTCTTGAATGGGAAGATAGACTTACTTAAGCTTCCATTAACCAAATTCAGGCAGGTTAGGTGGAAGGAATTAGCCATGGTATTCCAGGGGGCCATGAACTCCTTTAACCCTACTATAAGGATTAAGGAGCACTTCTTAGATACGGCCTCAGCCCATGGTTGGCACGATAGAGGAGAGGTTTTAGAGAAAGCTAGTAAGCTACTGGAGCTGGTGAGGTTAGAACCGGGTAGGGTCCTAGATTCCTTCCCTCACGAACTTTCCGGGGGTATGAAACAGAGGGCTTTAATAGCTTTAAGCCTATTGCTAGATCCCCGCTTATTGATATTGGACGAACCTACTTCAGCGCTAGATACGGTCTCCCAGAGGGTAATATTAGACGTATTAAAGGATATCTACCATAGGCTTAAATTAACTATGATCTTCATAACCCACGATGTACCGATAATAGCCGGTTTAGCTCAAAGGGTAGCGATCATGTACGCTTTTAAGGTAGTAGAGGTAGGGCCCATAGAGGAAATATTTAGAGCCCCCGTACATCCATATACTAGGGGTTTACTTAGTACGATACCTTCGTTAACTACCGATATAGATGAAATTAAGCCCATCCCCGGTAGGCATCCGGATCCTATAAATCCACCCCCGGGTTGTAGGTTCCACCCTAGGTGCCCCTATAGGGATGAAAAGTGCATGAAGGAGGAGCCCTCCTTCATCGAAGTTAAACCTGGGCATTTCGTATTATGTCATAAGGCCTTAGAGATAGGAGGAGGCGGAGCTAGTTGAGCTCCCTACTTAAATTGGAGGACGTAAAGGTCTACTTCGAAGTCAAAAGAGGTTTAAGGAGGACCTTTTACGTAAAAGCCGTAGATGGGGTAAGTTTAGAATTACGTAGAGGTTCGTCGATAGTACTCGTAGGCGAATCGGGTTGCGGTAAGACTACCTTAGGTAAAGTAGCTGTGGGGCTCCTTAAACCTACTTCCGGGAAGGTCCTTTATAAAGGTAAAGATGTGTTCTCGCTCAAGGGAAGGGAACGTATGGAGTTTAGGAGGAGAGTTCAGTTAGTCCATCAGGATCCGTATACCTGCCTTAATCCTACTAAGACGGTTTACGCCATACTAGCAGCTCCTTTGAAGAGATGGGGATTAGTTAAGCGTAGGGAGGAACTGTTAGATAAGGTAGCGAGCTTATTGGAAGAAATAGGAATACCTCCCGAGGAGTACCTATTTAGATATCCTCATCAGTTAAGCGGGGGGGAAAGGCAAAGGATTAGCTTAATTAGGGCTCTTTCCGTAGATCCCGAGGTCATAGTAGCTGACGAGGCAGTATCCGCCGTAGACGCATCGATTAGGGTGGAGTTAATGGATTTGATGCTTAAATTAAGGGGTAAATATAACGTTTCCTACCTCTTCATAACCCACGATCTAGCTGTAGCTAGATATTTCGCTATAAGGTCTAGGGGCTTCATAGCTGTCATGTACTTAGGTAAGATACTGGAATTAGCCCCTGAGGACGAGATAATTAAAAGGCCTTTACACCCCTACACCAAGGCCTTACTGGCAGCCGTACCGGTATTAGATTTAGAGTACGCTAAGACTAGGGAGCCGCTACCTTTAAAAAGGCTCGACGTCCCCAGCCCAATAAACTTGCCGAGCGGTTGTAGGTTCCACCCTAGGTGCCCCTACGCTATGGAGGTATGTAGCAGGGAGGAGCCTTTATTGAAGGAATATTCTAAAGGCCATTACGTAGCTTGCCACCTTTACGATAGGGGGTGAAAGTTGAACCCCGTAATGGGTAGGTTATTAACGTTAATGTGTTTCGTAGTACTAATGATGGCCATACTAGCTTTACCCAACCTTAAATCCGATGAGCCGGAATACGTAGTGGACTTATTAGCGTTAACTATCTCCCTTATAGTATTAATTTTAGTAATAATAGAGGTAAGGAGGGAAGTATCTAAGGGGTAAAACTACTCATTTACTTACCGTCCTTAGTTTCTCTAAAGCTTTATCCATCTCCGTAGCGAAGATGGCTATAGCGTAATCGCTTATCCCCCCTACCCAAATAAGATACTCCTTGTACCTTACTAATCCATCTCCGAAGATTACTAACGGCCTATCTCCGTATTCTTCTATAGCTCCTTTAGGGGCTAGGAGGTAATCGCTTATCGCCTTAAGTTCTCCTTCCCCATTTATTAAAGCTAATCCGTTTCTATAAGAATTATCTCCCTTGAGTACTCCATGCCATCCCACTAGATATTCATCCTTAGATAACTTTAAGGCGTTAGTGGACCAGCCTACCTTCCATTCCCAATCCTCATTTACGAATAAAGGCCTTAAGGTATTAGCATCTACGATAAGCTCGGTTAGGTCAGCCCACCCGCTCCAGCATACCTCCCCCTCCCCTATCCTAGGCCTAGTTAGGAATAAAGCCTTACTTCCCTCTACCTTTAATATGGCGCTATCTTTATGGCATCTCGGGATGAAAATTTCATCCCTTAGTTTTATTCTAAAGTGACCCCTACGCATTAATTGCCATGAAGTATTAAATACCGCTAGGCCCTGTACATCCCTCCTCTCGTAACCCCCTTCCTTAAGGAAGTAGCCCTTGCCGGTATACAATACGTAAATCGAGCCGTTAGCTTCAAATACCCTAGGGTCCTCGCAACCTAGGAACTCCCATAGCTCCTTAGGCCAAAGTACTATCCTAGTGGCTAGCGGTCCTTTAGTAGAACCGCTTAGTAACTCCTCTAGATCTAACTCCGTCAGACCTATGCTCGAAGTATAGTGGAAGTAATCAAATATTAACCGTGGTAATAGGATTAACTTACGTCCTTTAACCGTAGCTCCAGGGTTAAAGGCTACTGAAGGCTTGCTCCTCTTGTACCCCTCTACTTTAAAGTCCTCCGGTCCTAGGTAAGCTACCCTCTTAAATACATCGTCCACTAAAGGTTTCCTAAGTCCTTTAAATCTCTTAAAAGCATCTATTTGTCTCTCCTCTAATACCTCTACTATCCCCATGGCTTAAACATCTCCGAATGGAAAGGGTGATGGGTATTTCGGGTTCTAAAAATTCCAGTCCTTAAATAATCCATATCGTTACCTTCCTCTACCACGCACTTTCCACCTACTTAGGGAGGATCTTCTATGCTACTTAAATAGGTATCTACTACTTGATTTAAAATATAGCTACGTCCTCCACTTAAGAAGCTTAGGCCTTAACCCGTAAACATAAATAACTCCTTTAATATTTAATGAACTTAGTTAAATGAATCAAACACCAGGAGAAACCTAAAGCTTACCCCCAATGCCGGTAGTGGGCAAGCTTTATCTATCACCTCCTAACCTTAACTTGATAACCCTGGGGTAAGCGGTCATGGAGGCAGTAAAGGTAGTAAATTTAACCAAAAGGTTCGGCTACTTCGAGGCCCTCAAGGGTATTTCATTTACGGTAAATGAAGGTGAGATCTTCGGATTAATAGGCCCTAACGGGGCAGGTAAGACTACTACTTTTAGGATTATAGCGGGATTAATGAAGCCTACTAGCGGCGAAGTTAAGGTATTCGGTAAGGATGTAGTTAGGGAGACTAAGGAAGTAAGGAAGTTAATTTCCTACCTACCGGAAGAGGCGGGCGCTTACAGGAACATCACGGGCTTTGAATACCTTAAAATGGTAGCCGAGATATACTTTGGTAAAGGTAGCGAAGCTGAAGAGGCCTTAGAGTTAGGGATAAAATTAGCTGGGTTAGGCGATTCGCTTTACGAAAAAATGAAGACCTACAGTAAGGGCATGAAAAGGAGAATCCAGGTAGCTAGGGCTTTGATGGTTAAGCCTAGGGTAACTATCTTGGATGAACCTACTGTAGGTTTAGACGTTATCTACTCTAGGGAGGTGAGGGGGGTAGTTAAGGACTTCTCTAGGGAATACGGTTTAACGGTACTAATATCTAGCCACAATATGTTGGAAGTTGAGGATATCTGCGAGAAAGTAGCTATAATTAATGAAGGTAAGGTTTTAACTGAAGGTTATGTAAAGGATTTACTTAGCGAATACGATGCTAAGAATTTAGAGGAAGTATTCATCCGTTTAGTTAAGGGTGGGAAATAAATGATAAGCCCCCTCATAGTTAAGGAGTTTAAGGATTTAATTAGGGATCCTAGAATATGGATACCCTTCATAATCTCCGCACTAATTATGCCCATCATGGGGTTGGTAATAGCTTTCCCCATGAAGTCAGCAATAGAGGAATCGCTAAGCGGGTTAAAAGTAGGGATAGTTAACTTAGATAAGGGGAGGGAGGCCGTCGGGCTAATTAACTTCCTAGGGGGGAGCGGCGTTAAAGTGATCGACCTAACTCCTTACTTTAGTAATACATCTAATAATAATTTGATAATTAACGATTTAGTGAAGTTAGTTAAGGAGCGTAAGGTGAACGTAGATGCCGTAATGATATTCCCCAGGGCCTTCACCTCTAGGTTAGCGATGAAATCTAAAGTACCTCTCGTACTATTCTGCTTGGTGAGGGAAGTAAGTATCTTCGGCTCCCCTAAAGTATATCGCATAACGAACTTAGTTGAGGAGTACCTAAGGTCTAGGATGTTAAAAGGTAGCAGTTTAAATCCTAACGTAATTATGAACCCCGTTAACCTAACTTCGATAACTTACCTAGAGGGTAAGGGGATATTATTAAGAGGAGATCCCCAAGTAGTACTAAGTTCGTTAGGTTTCTCCGCGTTCTTCCTACCTTTAATATTGATGATAATTTCCGTATCGGTAATACAAATGGCCGCTACTTCTACCGCCGTGGAGAATGAAGAGAGGACGTTGGAGACCTTACTTACCTTCCCTCTTTCTAAGTTCGACGTATTATTGTCAAAGCTCTTAGGTTCATTCGGCGTATCGTTAATAGGTTCCGTCCTAAACTTAATAGGGTTCGTAGCGTATCTTTACATATTCTCTATCGCTATACCTAGCCAAACCGGTTTTAGCGTTAACTTAACTTCCCTCTTGATCTCCGGTAAGGATTTAGCGTACCTTATAGTGAGTTTATTAGCTACTTTATTCTTCATGGCCGCTTTAGGCGTAATAGTAGGTGCCTTAAGTAGCGACGTTAGGATAGCCGGTAGCATAGTAGGCCCTTTGGCTATGGCGGTCTTTATACCCGGTTACTTCATATCCTTCGCTAATTTAAGCAGCCTTAGTCCGGCGTTACGAGCGCTAATGTACTCCCTGCCTTTAACCCAGCCTATAGCGTTAGCTAAGAAAGCCGTTACCGAGAGCTTACCACTCCACACCCCCATCTACTTGATGATATCCTTGGCGTTCTCGGTAGCTATAGTAGCGTTGACCGCGAGGATATTCTCCTTAGAGACCCTATCCAGTTTACAGAGGAGGCTAAGTAGGTTAAGGAGGAGGAGATAATATAGCCTCGTATTTAAGGTGGGGGGTATTTGGGGAAGGCTGTAGAAGTCGAGAACTATTGATTTGTAACTTATCTACGTAAGGGGTTCTTTAGACGCGAGAGGAAGGTAGTTAAGGCTTTAAGGGGTATAAGCTTCGATGTAAACTTGAGGTAGGTATTCGGCCTCCTAGGCTCCAATGGCGCGGGTAAAACTACTACCGTGAAAATATTAAGTACTTTACTATTACCGGGTGGGGAGAAGCTAGGGTATTGGGTTTAACGTCGTTAAGGAAGCTAAGGAGGTAAGGAGGTTAATAGGAGTTTCCTTTAAGCATCGAGAGGGGTTTCTTCTGGAAGCTAACCGGTAGGGAGAATTTAATTTACCTCGGGATGCTGTACGGCTTAAGGGAACGTAAGTTAAAGAAGAGGGTAAGGGAGGTCTTGGAGTTAGTGGACTTAGAGGAGTTAGGAGTTAGCGATAAACTCTATGAGGAGCATTCCCTAGGCATGAAGGCTAGGCTAAGTATAGCTAGGGCTTTACTAACGGAGCCGGAGATATTCATCCTAGACGAACCTACTTTAGGGTTAGATCCTTCATCCGCTAGGACGATAAGGGAGCTATTGGTTAAGTAACCCACGAAGAGGGGAGGACGGTCCTAATAACTACTCATAATATGTTCGAAGCCGAGATAGTATGCGATAGGGTAGCTATCATGAACGAAGGTAAGATAGTAGCGATGGGTGAAGTTAGGCGCTTAAGAGGAGGATTAGAGGAAGGGTCTCGCTCGAGGTAACGGCTTTATTACCTGCTAGTACTTCCCTGAAGGTTTTAGCGTCCTCCGTAAGGGAGGAGATCGGCGGTCCTTTAGAGATAAATAATACCCGAAGGGGAGGGGGTAAAGGTGAGAGTAGTGGTTCCGCCTGAGGAGAGTGAAAAGGCGACTTCAGCGCTGTTAAAGCTACTAATATGAGCATGGATGTAACGTTAGGAAGATTCGAAGTTAAGGTACCTACCTTAGAGGCCGTCTTTATAGAATTAACCAGTAAAAAGGGGGGATGGATTGAGCTATGGGATTAGTAATCTTTTAGAAGAGGGATTCGCATTAAATGTTCACCTCTTTAAGAACAACAGAGCAGCATTCATGCTGTTATGGCCTTACTTAATTTTAGCCCTCTTACTAGAAGCTATCTTTAAAATAAATGTAGGCGGTAACTAACGTCGCCTTATTACCCTTAAAGTTTAACTATATTAGTCTTGGAGACCACATCCTACGGTTTAGTATTAGCCGCCCCATCGATTAGGACCAGCATACCACATAGCTTATTGGAAGTGCTTAATTTCGTTGCTATCGGATTACTACTCCTACCGGTAAAGGCCCTTCCTAAAGGACTCGTAATACCTTACCTTTTAATACCTTACGTAGCACCGCCCCATCTTGTCAAGGTCTCGATACCTAAAGGCCCTCCTACTTTATTTTTCGAAGCCCTTGCTATATCCCTTATTGAAACATGCTTATTCGTATCATTGGCGCTTTACTCCATTAGGAGGTCGGGGGCCTGGGTTAGGGGGAGTGGGGTTAGGGCGGTAGATTTCTGGTAAGGCGATTAAGCCTCTACGGCCCTTAAGAGCAATTTCCTATACATCATTACACCTGCAGCGTAAACGACAACTGTAACTATTATTAATGAAGGGGGAGTACTTAATAGTACTTCAAGGGGGGGTTCGTTAAATACGCTTATAGCTTTTATCATGTGCGTTACCTTGGAGAGGGGGAAGTAAGTAGCGAAAGTCCTGAAGGGTTCCGGTAACATCCAAGCGGGTATCCATATACCTCCTAAGAACATCAATGGGAGGCCTACAGCGCTCGCTAGCCCCGAAGCTCCTTTACTCGTCTTAGCTAGAGGGGATAGTAATAAGCCTAAGCCCACTGAGAATAATGTAGCTAAGATTAAAAGTAGGGCAGTAATTAAAGCGCCCGCTAACCCTATGCCTGAATATTCCGCTCCCATGGCCAGTCCTGTCGTTAAACATACCATCGTCGATATGGCTATCCAT
>Ga0190313_1000826_pt1 | contig 17511 bp, 16 predicted proteins | sample 4870071011_MG_FD_169989 | JGI IMG/M metagenome (GOLD analysis project Ga0190313, IMG submission 169989) | Hydrothermal vent sediment bacterial communities from Southern Trench, Guaymas Basin, Mexico - 4870-07-10-11_MG | ecosystem: Environmental > Aquatic > Marine > Hydrothermal vents > Sediment ...
AGTTCTAGATAAACATTCCCCATTCTTTGGAATAGAGCGTGCAGTAGGTGCAACTGTACTTGAAGCACCACCAATTAGGGTAATGGCTATAAGAGCATATGCATCTACTCCCCTCGGATATAGATCAGTCACAGAGGTTTGGACTCCAAACATCTTTGATTTTGAAAGGAAGTATCTCGGTAGAAAGTTTCCGCTACCTAAAAAAATTGATGAGAAAAAAGTAGAGGAAAAAATTAACAAACTTAGAGAGCTCGTTGCTGATGGGATCGTTGATAAAATTAGAGTAATCGTTAGAACAAGACCTGCTTTAACAGGAATCGGCAAGAAGAAACCAGAATTATTTGAGATTGAAGTTGGAGGACCCATTGATAAGGCCTTAGAATATGCAATAAGCAAATTAGGGAAGAGTGTAGAAATCACAGAAGTATTTAAGCCAAAACAATTCTGTGATATTATTGGTGTGACTAAAGGATACGGATTTACTGGAGTTGTCAAGAGACATGGTGTTCAGATACTTCCACCAAAGACAAAGAAGGAACGGAGAAAAGTTGGATCGCTAGGTCCGTGGACTCCTGGTGGTGTTAGATATACTGTTCCTCGTTATGGACAATATGGTTTCTTTAGGAGAACGGAATATAATAAGGAGATAATTCAAATTATTCCATTAGTTTCCGACAAGATAGAGGATGAGGCGTTTACTGAGGATGAATTAAAGGATCTAAAAGAACGTATGAAGAAACTAGCAAAAGAGTATCTTAACATTGATGAAACAAAACTTCCCAAGAGATTCGTAATTACCCTAAGTCCAAAAGGCGGCTGGAAGCACTATGGTATAATTCGAAATACGGCAGTAATAATTCGAGGCTCCGTCATGGGCCCACCAAAAAGAATGGTGATATTACGTCATCCAATAAGACCAAAGAGACTGGTTGAAACACAATTAACACAAATTTGGTATTCCGATGAAAGATTGGAGCCTACCCTTATTGAGTTGCCAGCATAAAGGTGATAAAATATGGTTATGAAAGTAGGTGTGTATGACCTCGAAGGAAAGAGGATAAAAGAGATTGAATTACCCGAATTTTTTGAAAGCGAAATTAGGCCAGATCTTATAATGCGAGCAGTACTTGCAATAAGAACAAAGAGATTACAACCTAAGGGAAAGAGTCCAGTCGCGGGCAGAGACTATACTGTTTATAATCTTGGAAAAGGTTACGATCGCGCAAGAGTTGCAAGGATTTTTGACGGTTTGGGTCCCGCCAAGAAAGTTGCTCAAGCAGTTGGTGGTTTGCGCGTTCGTGCACCAACGTCAAAAAAGGTGATTGTTGAGGAGATTAATAAGAAAGAGAAATTTGTGGCGCTCATATCTGCAATTGCTGCGACGGCTGATCCAGTATTAGTTCAAATGAGAGGGCATGAGTGTAGTAGAATCAGGGAGGTTCCAATCGTAGTAGTTGATGATTTCGAGAAATTATCAAAGACGAAAGATGTTCGAAATGTTTTGAAGAAGCTAGGAGTATGGAAAGATGTAGATCTTGCACAAGATAAAAAGAGAGTTAGATCTGGAAAAGGTAAAATGAGAGGTAGAAAATACAAGAGAAAGAAGGGTCCCTTGATTGTAGTTAGTGGTAAAAATGAGGAAATAATTTTAGCAGCAAGAAATCTCGAAGGTGTTGATGTCGTGCCCGTAGATAAGCTTAGTGTAGAGCATTTCGCACCGGGAGGTCATCCCGGAAGGTTAACCGTATTTACTGAATCAGCATTAAAACTACTTAAGGAGCGAATAGAACGACAATTTAATCACTTATGGAATAAGGGAAGAGGAGTTCCAGAAGAAGTGGCAAAAGCTATTGGAAGTTAGAGGTGAGATGATATGGCACGTAAACGGTTTCCAATAAGACCTGGTGCAATCGTACCAAAACGTGAAACGCCAGATATAAATCCATTCAAAATAATCAAGTATATACTTGTAACAGATAAAGCAATTGAGTTGTTACATAGTCAAAACACATTAACTTTGATTGTGGATAGGAAAGCGAATAAGCCAATGATAAAACGCGCAGTTGAAGCATTATTTGATGTTAGAGTCGAAGATGTGCGTACGCTTATCACACCACGTGGTGAAAAGAAAGCTTACGTAAAATTAGCGAAAGAGTACTCGGCTGTTGATATCGCAAGTACAGTTGGAATCTTGTAAAATTATTCTAATGATTCTATTAACTGCTCGAAGAATTTTCGAACAACTTTATATTTATTTAGTAAAAATGTAATACTTTTGCTTTCTTTTGTACTTAATGCAGGCTCATATGCCTTTTTCTTGTCCAAATCAATTATGATTGGCATAAAAATAAGTTCGTGCGAAATAATATCGATCTTTTTATCAGGGGAAATTTGAAGTGTGTCCAATATGGACAAGGCATTTTCAATTATCCATAAATCATCAATGGGTTTGGAATAGATTTCGCCAACCATTGGTATAAATAATGTAGCTGCTTGTGCAAATGGTGTTAATCTGATTTTTTCATCTATTTCTTTTTTCTTCTTAGTTAAACTTTCTTTAAAATCTATCAAATCATTCATAATTTCATTTGGATCGGTTATAATTGGTTCTAAGGTATATTTTCTTGGATTTTCTACCTCTTCGAAAGTAAAATCAGAGGGATCGCGTATTAATGCTACTAAGAATAATCTAAATCCAGATTTTTTATACAAGTAGGCATCAAATAACTTATCATATTGCGTATTTCCCACGGAATATCTTATTCTCATCATTGGAATCCAAATCAATATACCCTGTGTAATTAATTTTCTTGCACGCTTTTTTATCTGTGCATATTTCATGGATGCTCCCTACCAAAAGTAATCTTCTTCTTCCTCTTCGTAAGGTGTTTCTGCATAATCTGCTCCATATTGATACACAGTAATTCTAAATTCATATGGAGGCTGATGAGGGTGTGCGTATATTCTTTCCGGTAATCTAAATAGGTAAGTTAAAATTACTCCAAATATGAATCCCCCAACGTGTGCTGCAAAAGCAACACCATAAGGTGTTTGTGTTAGAATTTCAAGTATCATATAAATTACTTGAATTCCAACGAACACTAAAGCAAATTTCCATGCATCCATAGCAACAACAAGTGGGAAAAAGAAAGCAAATACTTTTCTTCGTGGATAAAGAAGTCCAAATGCCGCCAATAATCCAAAAAGAGCACCAGAAGCTCCAACTGCAGGTATATCTGAAAATGCTGGGAGAAACGTAATTACAAACCATGCATGAAACAAAGCAGCAAATATTCCAGATGATAAGTAAAACATCAGAAATCTTACATGACCTAGTTTTTTCTCAATATCTTGACCAAAAATCCATAAAAACCACATATTAAAAAATATGTGAAGAGGATCGTATGGAGAATGAAGAAACATATGCGTTATTAAAGTCCATAACTTCTTTCCAGATAAAATTTCTTGTGGAACAAGCGCTAATAAATCAAGTATTGGCGGGAAAAGTAATTCTATCATGTACATTATAACACAAGCAATTATTATGCCTTCAGTAACATATGCACGCCATTTTTGCTTAATAGGGAAAATATACATTGAGTGCACCACTCCCTTTTATTCAAAAAAGAGTAGGTATTAAAAAGAAAAAGATTTGTCTAAGGAGAAAAAGGAACAAAAATTCAAGGTTTCTTAAAGATGCACTATCCAAATACTTTCTCCCACTTATACAAATCTAATAATTCCGCTAAAGTAGATCCTTTCTCTATTTCTGACCAGATTCTTTCTTCCTTTTCTTTAACATCCAAAGCACGATTCGCTATTTCTAATGCTTTCTCTTTCGGAATAACGATTATGCCTTCTTCGGAAGCGACAATTATATCGCCTGGACGAATTTTTATTCCTTCAATTTCAATTGGCACATTTATCTCGCCGAATCCTTTAGGCTCACCTGCTCTGGCAACAAAATGAGTTGCATACACTGGAAAATCTATTTTTCTTATTCCATCTAAATCTCTGACACCACCATACACAATAACTCCAGCCAAACCTTTAATCTTGGCACTTAATGAAGCGAGTTCTCCCCACACAGCGATAGGTTTATTACCAGCATCAATTACCAATACATCTCCTGGTTTACATACATCTATTGCTTCTACTGGTTTTGCCCAATCTCCGGGATATGTTCTAACAGTTACTGCACGGCCAACAATTTTCTTGTTAACCACCGGCTTGAAACCTAATATTATTGGAGCACGATGCATTGCATCGCTGATGTTTGGAACAGATACTTTCTTGAAAATTTCAATTGCTTCTTCAAGAGTTTTTGCTTTAACTCCTCTTTCTGCTTTTATTACTTCTTTTTTAAGCATTGCTTCCTTTATTAATTTCGCGGCTTTTCCCGGATTGGGAGACTTAGTAATAAATCCTCCAACGATTATGACATCAGCCCCATATTTCACGGCGAGTCCTGCTGTTTCCGATGTGATTCCCCCCGCTATTGCTAATGGGCATGAAACTTTTTCTCTTACTGCTTTTAATACGTCCAGAGGATTCATTCCCTTCATCTGTTGGTCTATGCCGATGTGTACACAAATTATGTCTACACCTAGTTTTTCAAGTTCGACTGATCGTTGAACGGGATCCTCACAATTCATGATATCTACCATTACGTATCCTCCAAAGTTTCTCGCTGCTTCAATTGCCTCTTTAATCGTAGAATTATCAGCGACTCCAAGAATTACTACAATATTTGCTCCTGCTTTAAAGGCCATTTCGGCTTCAAGACGTCCAGTGTCCATGGTTTTTAAATCTGCGACTATTACTTGGCGTGGAAACTTCTTACGAAAAATTCTAACAGCGTTCATTCCTTCAGCTTTAATAAGAGGAGTACCTACCTCAAGCCAACAGTTAGGATCTTCTTTTACAACTTCTTCTGCTATTTTTAATGCACGATCTAATTCAATTAAGTCCAATGCGACTTGAAGAACTGGTCTTTCTCTTAATATCATCTCTATCTCCATTATCATAAAAATACCGAACAAAAATGAGAAATTTTACAAATTTTTGAATTTTTACAAAATACTTAAAATGATGAAATACTGTTTAGATACAATACATAATAGAAAAAGAATTATTTAAGGGATTTCTTGAACAAGAATCCACTACTGATTATTAAAATTATTGATGATATTAATCCAGATATCCTTCCGGCGAGTGTGGCCGATGACATTGTTGCTATAAGATTGAATGAGAGGCACATCAAAAACATCGAAAAAGCCACAAATAGTCTTCTTTTATAACCATTGGTTCGAAGTAGCCATGGTAAAATTAAGATGAATAAACCTCCTCCAGCTGCGCCAGCAAAACCGAGGGCATCTGTTGCTGCATTTACTATGTGGAATACTTCGGATAAACTCACTAAGATTGCAGAAATTGCTAAGGTGATTACCCAGAATATGTTCTCATTTATTTTAAATCTGATTTTAAATCGATTAGAGAGCGAATCGGTAAATCCAACAAATGCAACAGAAACGCTTAGCATTGCAAATAAATCTGCCAATACTATAACCAGATAGGAAGCAAGCGTTAATCCTATAATTCTTAATTTCTCAGACATAGCCATCAAAGCATGTTCTCTTTCTGCATTTGTTTTAATCAAAATTGGAACATCAACTGAGAATATTATGCTAAGTGTAAATACCAAGTACGTTATTAGAGAAATTATAATTGCAAGAAGCGAGATTTTCTTCTGATGTTCAAAGCGTTCTCTAATCCAATCATAAATTAAAATGTTGTAAATTCCAGTCCCAACATACATAAATAGAATAACTCCCATCGGTGAAATCAAACCGAATATATCTTTGGGAAACAAATCTGGAAATGAAAGAGATGAACTGTACAAGAAAACTAGAATCAAGCCCGCCATTGGTGTAGCGCAAATTAACAGAATTTTTGCTAAGGTAAACCAGGCTGATGACTCATGGTGAGGCAATATCATGATTTTATTCGTTTTCATTTCTTTCATTTTTGGTTTTTTGATTTTTTCAGGGAAATACCTTAAAACGAGCAGTGATGCTGAAAAAAAGATTACCGCAGAATAAAAAGATCTTGAGATAAGTATTCCAAGAAACCAAATTGTCACTGTTGCAGATATTTTAACCAAGGATACAAGATGTATTCCAATAAGATATAATGCGGACAGGATTAAGCAAATAAACAGCCAAATAATGAATACTTGCAGAGTGATGTCTTGTGGTAGTAATTCATGAAGCTCACACATTGATTTGGATCCATAAAGAATATACACGAAATCTGCGGGAATTGTGTACATTAATAATCCTAAATCAAACGCTATTTTACCAATAACACCTAACCCTGAATAATCAATTGCAAGATCATACAACGATTCAGTGATTTCACCTACATGCCTAAGCGTATCCGTAATTACTCCCAGAATTCTCCAGTATGTGTAGTTAAATACAATTGCAAATCCTACAAGTAGAAGAATACATCCTAGTACTCCCGTGTTTAATGCAGTAAATGGTAAAGCCAGAATACCACCACCAATAATTATGCCACTTGAGTATAGAGCTAGAAGTAATATTGGTACTTTTGTCTCCTTTTTCATGTATATCACCTTATCTTGAGGTATGATACGAAGTTCACAAAGTATGTTAAATGACACGTTTAAATAAAGTATTAATATTTTAACGATTAATATCAATTATTGGATGATGAGAGGGTCCGCCACAGAGTTCATCGATGAAGAGGCTTGAAAGGGCTGAGACCTTAATTGTTCTAAAATTAAATAGACACTATTATAAGCATATTATTATTTTTCCTCAATTCATTTAGCAACAAATTATTACCATCAGCACTTCGAATAATTATCCTCAAATACCAAATCAATGATAATAAACCTAAGCACATGCAGACTATATTAAGGACTATGCCAAGTAGCATCATCTTACAATGTTAGACGTTTATAGACATCAAGGAAAATAGAACACCGTGGGGATTCGACCGGTCACATCAACCCCACGGATCCCTCCCATAGCGGGAGGAACACCGTGGGGATTCGACCGGTCACATCAACCCCACGGATCCCTCCCATAGCGGGAGGGATTCCTAAAATAATCAGAAAGGATAATTATTTTAAAAGGTGGTGAGGTGGTGTCCAGATTTCTGATGTTGGTGGATTCTTCAGAAAATTGGAATATAATTGCTTTTGTGATTGGTGATTATATTACTCTTAAGAATTTTCTTAATATGCTCAAGCGAGTTTTACAAGAGAGGAGAATACATGCTTCAAGGCTTACATCTGAGAAAAAGAAGAAGCTTATTTCACATTTATCATCTTTAAATGAGTATCCATTTATAGCTATTTGCATTAGAACTAAATTCAAGAAACTTATGAAAGATATCAGGGGCTCATTATACATTCCAAAAGATAAAGCACGAGCTATGACCTTACGTCATATTTTGTTAGTAGTTAGGAGGATTCTGGTGAAGAAGAGAATAAAGATAAGTGAAATTAGAGTTGATCGAGAGTTTTCCTTGTTTATTCGATTAATATCACAAGTCTTTGGATGTAATGTAATTGTTGAACAAGATTTAACCAGTTTAGCAGATGTTATTGCTTATCTTAATAAAATAAGTATGGAAAGAAACATACTAGTCGTTGAACTTTAGTGTTTCCAAGAAGACTTATATCAAAATTGATGTATGATGTCTCTAGTCCTTGTTTTACTGTTTTACCCGATTGTTAAGCTCAGCAAGCTCATAACTAAATTATGATTAATAATGCAAAATGTGAAAGGATTGCGTTTGCTCTAATTATCCTCCTCCAAGGAAAGGCATGATTGAAACAGTATCATTATCCTTAAGTTTATAATTTAAGTCGTCCGTGCTTTCTCCGTTCACGAGTATAATTATTTTTTCAGCGATTTTTATATTATTCCCTGTTTTCTCAAGGAGATACTTCTCTAATTCTTTTCCATATTTTTTAACGAGAATTTCCAATAATTCCCTTAGCGTTATCGGTTTTCCAACCATTATGTCCTCCTGTGTTTTATCTTTGACTAAATCACGAACATAAGCGAAATATTTTACTTTAATTCGCATATTTCATCCCTTATTATTTTAATCAAATAAGGTGAAAATTTATGAGGTATAAGTTTGTAAATGGAAAAGCAATCATCATATTAGACGCTGGCGATAAAGTAATAGAATCCTTGCAAGAATTTGCTAAAAAGGAAAGTGTTTTTGGTTTCTTCTTTGGATTGGGTGCTGTTAAAAATCCGATTATTGCTTATTATGATTTATCTAGGAAAGAATATATTAAAAAGCAATTCTTCGGAGAATTTGAAGTGACTTCTATTATGGGTAATATTACACAAGATACTGAGGGCAATGTGATTGTTCATGCACATATTAATTTAGCAGATAACAGTATGAATTGCTGGGGTGGGCACTTAATTGAGGCTGAGGTATCTGTTACTTTGGAAATAATAGTAATTACTCATGGGAAAATTTCGCGAAAAACGGATAATAGATTTAAGCTCAAGTTAATTTCTATATAATTTTAGGTATCATAAGATGAAAGAATCCCTTGATATTGAGGATCTCCTTTCAAAAGTAAGAATAAACGCAGAGCTATGGATTCTTTTTCTTTCAATGTCTGTTGCGGTAATTCTTTTCCCATTTTACTTTGGATATGGATCATATTTCGTATTTTTCGTGATTTTGTCCGTGGCATTATTTATCTTATCTCTCTTATTTATGAGTGAAGCATTAGCATATAAGAAATTGAAATTAGCGGCAGAATTCCTAAGATTAATTAATGTTGATGAGTTTTATATCTCAGAGGACTTTGCAGTTGGAACCAAGATGGGAATTTTTTTGCTTGTATTAAAACATAGAAAAGGCTTGTGGCTCATAAAGCTAAAACAAAAAATCAAAACAGAGTTAATAGAATCAATGAAAGAAGTAAGAATGGACAAGAATAGTCTTCAATCAGCATTAAACACAATGAATACTTTTTGTTATGATTATATTCCATCACTTATTCATAGGAAAGATGAGGCATACATAGAAATGCCGACAAAACCATCTTTTAAATTATTCTTTAAGCCACGTTACGAAAAGCGACATTATATTTTAAAAGTACCAGTTATTTCAAAAGAACAATTAACAAGCATATACAATATGAAATTAACACGAATTTATGGTAACTTTGTGATACCTGATACAGACGGAAAATTCATTGAAGGCAGAGGAATTGGCTACTATGTTCAAATAAACTATGCAAAATTACATACCGTAAGTGAAATTGAAAAAATATCAGAACTCATAGAGAAACTCAAAAGAGAGAAGATATGATAATTTTAACGCAGTAATTACTTAGTAACCTTAATAAGGTACTTAACAAAAAATCAATAATTACATCTTACTGCTATTCCCTCATTCTTACATCCATTTAGTATTAGTTTTAACTTAGAAAGTGCCTCAATTCCGAGCAAAACTTCTTTCGCATTATCATATGTTAGACATTCCCCATCGATCGTCAGATTAAGTTCGGGAATAGCTACTCTAATTGGAGATTTTTCAGCCTCCACTTTACAACAAATTCCGATAATTTCCGCTTTTTCATATGCTATACATCCTAAATCTTCAAAGATATCCCTAGATATTATCAAGAATCCATTAAATCCCGTGTCTATTAGCGCTAATATTTCTCCTTCATCTGGATATCTTTTTCCAGCCAAAGGATTGACTATTATAATAGGCATATAATAACCATCATAGAAAAATAGTTTCATAATATCATCTTAGGTCCAATTTTATATTCTTTCTTACGAGGAATTATGATAATTCTCACATCTCTCGGACTTAGATTATTTTCTTTTAAGAACTTAGCAACATCATCCAAATCGTTTGTTTCTAGTACTATTTTGTTATTGAGAAGAACCCTATATGTTCTTGTACTACTCTTCTCCTTCGCTAACCAATTAAGTAATGCTTCTTCAATAATTCTTGAGATCGCTCCTCTCTTGCCGCCATATTTCTTAAAAGCGGCTTCTCTTAATAATCTTTCAACATGGTCACTGATTTTTATAGTTATAATTCCCATAAAAACACCTAAATATGTAAATAATTATTTAAATATATAAGTAAAAATTGAAGGTAATTTTACGTATGAAGTTTACAAGAAACTAGAACTTGAATAATATTAGTCGTTAATAAATTGCTTTCTAAAAAATTTAAAAAATAGCCAAATAGGAGCTATTTTCCTAATATTTTCTTGAGTTTTTCAGCAACATCTTCTAATCCAAGTTTCTTAAGTGTTTCCTCAGTAGGAATACCATTTTTATCCCATCCTCTGAGCTCATAGTACCAATCAAGGAGTTGCTCATAGACTTTCTTATCAAGGACTTTTCCAGCAACAATGCCCTTAGTTGGAGGAACTTCAAACCACTTGCGTGGTGCATAATCGTACTCTCTCTTCCAATGTCCATATTCACGGACCCAGAATGCACGAATGAGAGCATAAATTCTATCAGCAATTGTATAGAAGTCTTCTAAAGTCTTCTCGATTCCAGTAACAGCCTTAAAGAACTTAGGATAGTATTCTAGTGGGTAACCAAGCTCGATCCATGGTAATCTACATACAGTTAAGAATTCAAACATACCTCCTCTGATTCTTTGGAATTCAATTACCTTTGCGGGTTTAGCTTTGTCAACTTTCTCACGGCCATAGCGCATTTCCCATGAAATAACCCAAGCACTCTTATGATGAGCTCCAATTTCACTTGTACCATAAGCAAGGGCCATTGCTGGTGCATAATGACAGTCATATGCTGATACTTCTAGTCCTTTAACATGCATTGCGTATTTTGGTGCTTCTCCTCCAATTATTTCTGCCATTCTTTTTACTCCCTCTGCTAATAAGTTTCCAAAGCCTTTCCTGTATGTTATCATTTCTAGGAGCTTTGCAACTAACTCTGGGTCTCCCCACCTTAACTCAAGCCCGCCAGTTATTGTCTTGTCTATAATTCCGCGTTGATATAGCTCAATTGCAAATCCTATCACGTTTCCTGCACTAATTGTATCGATTCCATATTCGTCACAGAGGTAGTTTAACTTAATTATCCAACTCATATCTCCTACTCCTACGTTTGATCCAAGCATTATGACGTTCTCATAATCTAGTTCTCCAAATACTGTTTCAAATCCTTTTGTTCTACCTTTGCATATGTTTCCACATGGCATTGGACATGAGAAGCATGCTTTTCTTACTACCTTATACATTTTCTCCATCGCTTCGCCTCCAATGTCATATGCCTTATCGAATACTCCCTCACTGTAGTTATATGTTGGAAGAGTCGCATTCTCCTGGCACCATTCTACTGTCATCATTGTTCCTTGAGCAACCCACTTCTTGTATCCTGGTTGCTTTTGTAGGAATTCTATTGATTCCTTCATTAACTTCAATAGTTCTGTCTTGTCTGCAATTGGAATGTCCTTCCATCCCTTTGCAACAATTGCCTTTAAGTTCTTCGAACCAAATACAGCACCAATTCCTGGTCTTCCTCCCGCTCGTCCAAATTCAGAAATGACTACAGCGTATCTTACTAGATTTTCTCCTCCGGGACCAATTACTAGCGTACCTGCATCCCATCCATGTTCTTTTCTTAAGATTATGTCTGCTTCTACCGCACCTTTGCCCCACAAGTGTGATGCATCTTTAATTTCTACAGCATCCGATGTTATGTACAGGTAAACGGGTTTTTCCGCACGTCCCTCAACAACTACGGCATCATAGCCACACATCTTGAGCATTACTCCTATTCTCGATCCTATGTTACCGTCTCCATAACCATATGTTAACGGTGATTTTGCTGCTACAACGATTTTTCCACTGCTTGGTAAAAGTACGCCAGTGAGAGGTCCTGTTGCAACAATTAATTTGTTTCCAGGAGATAGTGGATCTGTTCCTGGTAATAGTTCATCCCACAAGATCTTTATCGCGAATCCTCTGCCGCCAATCCAATTTAATGCCAAATCTTTATCAAGTTTTTGTTCTTTGATTTTCTTCTCAGTCAAATCAACTCTTAAAATTTTTCCAACCCATCCTCCTTTCCATTTCATGTTTCTCACCTCATTTAATTAATTTCAAAGCACCCATTGGACAGTACGTAGTACACGCACCACAAGCATCGCATATTAATGGTGCTTTTAGCTCAGGGTGTATGAAAATCGCATTAAATGGACAAGCATTTTTACAATTAAGACAAAGAATACATTTTTCTTCGTGAACAATTATTCGTCCATCTTTCTTCTCAAGCGCCCCTGTTGGGCAAACTGCTACACATGGCGGATCTTCACACTGTTTGCAAACATATGCGACGTGACGTGTATAATTTTTTCCAAATTCAGTTATAATACGAATTCTCGCTTTTTCTATGTTTAGTACGCCCATTTTGACTAAACTACAAACTTGCTGGCATATTTGGCAACCAGAACAAGCACCAGGATTAAATTCGATGCGAGGCATTGTTAATCCCAATCCTTAGCTATTATTTTAACATATATTTTTAATACCGATTACATACACAAAAACTCTTTTTGGATTTGGAAAAAGTTATTAAATAAATTAGTCTATATCTGCAAACATTGCAAATATATAATGTGGGAGATATACTTACAAGTATTATTGTCATAAATGAATTCATCGTGAAATCTCATGAAGTGGATTTGAGTGAATTCAAAAGTAATTGATTTTTAACGATTTAGCTAGTAGTGTAAAATCATTGAAATTCTATGAGTGTATCTTTCGAATAATTCTTAGCTCAATCATTTCAACGTCATTTCTGTAAGTTAATACAATGAAAAACCAAATAATTCCTGATAAAAACCAAGACAAAGATACGATGGCTAGGCTTCGAGAGAAACTATTATACTTATCAATAAGTAGACCACATACAATAAGTCCTAATGCTTTACCTATGTTTTCTATTTGAGTAAGCAATCCGCGTGTAAAAGCACGTGTTTCTGGCAAGTTAACATCAGTAATAATATTATTGACTATTGGACCAACTTGTGCTGATATCAAAGGAAATATTAATGAAACAATTATAAAGACTAAAACTTCTGGTGATGTAACAAGCAAGCATGCCAATGTTATGAAAAATGATGGAATATCCGTCACGTTTATTTTAGGTAAATTTATATTAATCAATGCTTGGAACAATGCTGCATATGTAAGTGTTAAAAATCCGGCACTTATAGGCAGAAAATCTAATTGACCCTTTTGTCGTATTGAATCAAATATCCGTGAAATTCTTGGTGCCAACAAGTACGATGCATTTGATATTGCAATGAATAAGGAAACAAACAACATATCCGTTTGCATTTTTTCTGCAATTGCATGAACAAAGAAAATTGAGAAGGCTCCCCAAGGTAAGCAGCCAAAGAATCCCTGGAGAATTAAAAGAATATTTGTCTTGTTTCGCATTACATCAATGACATCCTTTTTACTAATCCTAAGAACGAGTTCCTTTTTTGTGAGTCTTAATTTTTTTATATATTTTTCTGTTTCTCCTCGAGTTGGTTCCCTTATCAGGAATGCAACCCCAGATGTGACAAGCTGAAAAGTAGCAATTATTTTCAAAGTTGTGCGCCAATCAACAAAGTCCTTTAAAAAAAGTGAAAATGCGTATCCTACGGCGGTTCCAAGAGTACCTATCATAGAAAGAGCCATAAACATAACAATTCGTTCCCCAGCAGCATGAACATCTGAAACAAGCGACACCAAAAACGGAGCCACTGCTGCCAAAAATATGCCAGTTAGGGTTCTATACACCGCATATTCTGCCGCATTTGTTGTCAGCGAAGTTAAAAACACAAAAATTCCAGCAATTTCTAACGAGATAAATAAAACGAGCTTTCTTCTTTGAACATAGTCAATTATTACTCCCCACACAAGTGTTGAGATCCCAAGTGCAATTAGAAAAAGTCCTTCACTTAATCCAAGCGCAAAATACGAGCCAATAGTTCCTCTAATTTCTTTTGCAAAAAATATAATCACTCCAGTAGTTAGTGCAGAACTTGCTGTGATAAATGCAAAGAGAAAGTCATTATATGTTTTGAGTCCAAATTTAGATGAGAAAAATTTGATGATATTTTTTAGTTGTTGTTTCACTATAATCTCCAAAAGGATTACAATTTAAAAATTCTACAAAAATGTAATTATTCCGAGCAACCAGAGTTCAAATAGCAATAATAGAGCTAAGAGACCTATTACTCCAGCGACTGCGTAGTAATTCACAAGTCCGGTTTGTGGTCTTCTAAACAGATTTGATAAATGAACGCCAAGCCACGCTAGTCCTCTATATACTCCATCAATAATAACATTGTCAAACCAACATAGAGCTCTTGCGACTCCGTATGCAATGCATTTCATTGTAAACCAATAAATTGCTTTATCTAAGTATGTTTCATTAAATAAGAACTTGTAAATTTCTCTCAAAATTACGGGCCTTGTGAATGCTTCTGGAGAAATCTTTCCGACATAGTATATTGAATAGTTCAGCAAGATTCCAATTAAAGCAATACCCAGAGAAAGGCCCATTAATGCAAATCCTGGAAGAATTTCATGAGTCGAATGAGCTTTTATGTGAGTTAGCGTGTACGTTTCAGGTAGATATTCAAATAATGTTTCAAATACATGTGTGATTGCATTCAGAATACCTATAATAATGCATCCTGCTGCCAAAACCATGAGTGGAACAGTCATTATGTATGGTGCTTCCTTGGCTTTCTCAGCAGCATGTGATCTTGGCTTGCCAGTAAATATTAGGAAGAACCATCTAAATATGTAGAAACTTGAGCATATGGCAATAATGAATCCGAGCAAGAACAATATAGGTGAGCTCATGTTTGCTGCATGAAGTATTTCTTCTTTTGAGAAGAAACCAGAGAATGGTGGGATACCTGAGATTGTTAATGAGCCAATTAGGGCAGTAACTGCTGTTATCTTCATCTTATTCCACAATCCACCTAACATATAGAGATCTTTTGTCTCATGTGTTTCGTGAAGAACGGCTCCAGCATCAAGGAACAAAAGTGCCTTGAAGAAACCATGAACAATTATATGCAACATCGCGGCGGCGAATGCACCAATACCAAATGCAAACATTATGAATGCCAAGTGTGAAATTGTTGAAAAAGCAAGTACACGTTTGATATCACGAGATGTTATAGCAATCAAACCTGCCCACACACCAGTTATAGCTCCTACCCATGCGACAAATTGGAGAGGTGTAAAACTAACTCCCCATATTTCGATTGGAGAACCATGCACAAAGAGTGGATAAAATCTAGCAACTGCATAAACACCAGCTTTTACGTAAGTAGCAGCGTGAATCAATGCAGAAACCGTTGTAGGGCCAACCATAGCATCTGGTAGCCATGTACTAAATGGGAGTTGTGCACTTTTACCCATGCATCCAATGAATAATAACATTGCAAGTATACTACAAGTGGATCCAGGCAATGCTCCAGTCATTGCTTTTTCTAATATGACTGGAATATCCCATGTTCCTGCTCCTAGTGGTGGAGGAAATATAGCGAGAACCATTCCAGCCATGAAGAAAGCATCGGCAAATCTTGTCATTACTAATGCTTTGGTGGCTTTACCCGCATTTCCGGGATCCTCCCACCAATAGCCAATAAGCAAATATGAACACAATGAAACTAATTCCCAGAATATGTAAAACTGCCACAAGGAGTATGAATAAACGAGGCCAAGCATTGATCCGACGAATAAAGTTATTTCAACCCAGTATCTTGGTAAAGCTAGTTTACTTTTTTCTTTTTCATGCGACATATATTCAATGGAATAAATTAGTACCCACAGAGAAATGAAGCTTACTACAAATCCCATGAATGCGGATACGGGATCCACAAAAATACCATACTTAAATTCAATGTCACCTACTTTTAGTGCTAAGTAATGCTCCTCGTATTCTATACCTCCTAGAACCTCAAATAAAATTCCAGTTGCTATTATCAATGATACGAGTACGGAGAATATTGAAAGTAATGCTCCAGCATTTACTTTCTTATACTCGAGGATCGCAACAAATGGCAATACTATGAGTGGTGTTAAGAATACCCACCACGCTAGCTCAACAAACATCATGTGCACCATATATTTAAATACTTTTGAAAAGCAAAGTATTAATTAAAAAATGCTCTTTTATCTTGTCATTTAGTTAGAGGCCAAATACTGCTATTGAGTAAAATAAATCAAGTGGTTATACTGTGTTAGAAATACTTATTAAAGTATGCTTAAGATTGCTGTATTAATTAGGTCTGTTATTAAATAAGGAAATACTCCAAAGAGAAAGATTGGTATTGTTAGTACAATTTCTGGTAAAAGTGCTTTAATCGGAGCTTCCTTAACTTGCTCTAAATGTGGTGATATTCTACCCAAGTATGCACGTTGAATAAACCAAATAAAATAGGCGATAATAATAACTGGTGAAATAAGAACAAGCATACTCCATGGAAATGATTCTATTAAACAATTGATCGCTCCTATAAACAATGTTATTTCTGCTGCGAATCCCACAAGTGGTGGAAGTGCTCCGGCAGCAAGTGCTCCAAATGTCCAAAGAGTCGCTGACCAGGGCATTTTCTTAGCAAGTCCAGATAGTTTTGTAATATCTCTTGTTCCAACGTAATGATGAAGAATACCGGCCATGAGGAAGCATAATGAAATTATAAGTCCATGTGCGAACATTTCAAACACAGCGCCTATTAAAGCTAGTCTTGCAAATACTCTTAGGTCAGGTATTGCTCGAGCGTATGCAGCCGCTACTACTGCAAAGAATACCAAAGACATGTGACAAATGCTTGTGTAAGCAACAAGATATTTAATATCTCTCTGTATCATTGCAACAAAAGCGGAGTAAACAGAGATTATCACAGCTAGTATGATTAAATATGGCCATACAAGAATGTAGAATCCATCAGGGAGGAGCCAAATTAATCTGATAAATCCATAACCACCCATTTTAAGGAGTAATCCAGCTAGCAGGGCAGATACGGGGGCTGGTGCTTCTCCATGAGCAAGTGGAAGCCACGTATGAAGAGGAATTACTGGTAACTTTACTGCAAAGCCCCAGAAAATTAAGAGAACTGCAATTAATTGGGCATCCTTAGCAATTGAAATTGTGGAGAGACCAGTAATGCCTAAATTAGGAATAGGAATCATCTCGAATGTACCAGTTACTGCATATAAGTAGATGAATCCTAGTAACATTAGTACTGATCCAACGTGAGTGAATATAAAGAATTTAATTGCAGCGTATCTTGCTTTTTCTCGTACTGGACCCCATTCGCCAATCATGAAAAACATAGGAATTAAAACTAGTTCCCAGAATAAGTAAAATACAATTAAATTCAGTGTGACAAATGTTCCAATTACGCCTGTTTCAAATAGCA
>Ga0190313_1000827_pt1 | contig 17495 bp, 22 predicted proteins | sample 4870071011_MG_FD_169989 | JGI IMG/M metagenome (GOLD analysis project Ga0190313, IMG submission 169989) | Hydrothermal vent sediment bacterial communities from Southern Trench, Guaymas Basin, Mexico - 4870-07-10-11_MG | ecosystem: Environmental > Aquatic > Marine > Hydrothermal vents > Sediment ...
CTCGGGGTCAGAGCTCTTGATCAAGGCTATATCTTTTAAATAAATATTATCATTATCAACCTCTGAAGCCTTTTTGATAATAATCTCGACAGCAACTTCTTTGGCATATGCCAGAGAAGTTAATTCCAACAAAAAAAGGCTGGTTAAAACAGATATAAAAACCATAAAAAAAATCCTGGATTTTTTCATGCACTCCGCCTATCGTTTAAGATTATTGGCCATTTGCAGCATCTCGTCTGCTGTTTGAATTGCCTTGCTGTTTATCTCATATGCCCTTTGAGCCGTAATCATATTTACCATCTCATCAACGACACTCACATTAGACATCTCAAGATAACCCTGTGAAATTGTGCCCAATCCATCCTCGCCTGGCGTTCCTGTTATAGAATCTCCGGACGCGGATGTGGTAAGATAAAGATTTCTTCCTATGCTTTTTAATCCTGCGGGATTAGCAAAGCTGGCAAGATCAACACGGCCTATTTCAGAAGATTCAGCGTTCCCTGCCTGCTGAACAGAAACAGTTCCATCTGTTCCTATTGATACGGCGACTGTATCAATAGGAATTGATATTTCAGGTTCCATTGCATAGCCATCTGATGTTACTATCCTTCCATCACTGTCAATTTTAAAAGACCCTGCCCTTGTATAGGCCTCCTCACCATTTGGCTGCATAATTTTAAAAAACCCATCTCCTTCAATTGCCATATCCAGTTCATTCTGAGTATATTTATAATCACCCTGGGAAAATATCTTCTGTGTTGCCACAGGCCTTGTTCCCTGGCCTATCTGAATACCTGTGGGCACCTGTGTATCTGATGATGAAGCAGAGCCGGGTTCGCGAAGTGTCGCATATAACAAATCCTGAAAATCTGCTCTGCTTTTTTTAAAACCTGTTGTGTTAACATTGGCCAGATTATTTGCAACAACATCAATATTTATTGTCTGAGCCTGCATTCCTGAAGCTGCTGTCCATAAACTGCGAATCATATCGACCTCCTAATATTAATAATTTTAAGCCAGTTTACCAACCTCATTAACGGCTTGTGAGGTGACAGTGTCAATGGATTGAATAACTTTCTGGTACGACTCAAATGCCCTTTGAACCTCAATCATTTCAGTCATAAGCTTAATTGCCGAAATATTAGACATCTCGTTAGCACCCTGGTTTACTTTTATGCCTTCTGCTTTAATCTCTTTTATATCAGAGTTGGCAGGAATAAAGGAAGTATTACCTGCTTTTTTTAAATTATATGGGGAAGGAAAATCTACTATCTTTAAAGTTGCGATGTCGTTTCCATCAACTGAAATTTTTCCTTCTAAATCAACGGTAAAATTATCACTGTTAATTGTGATTTCCCCTGAATCACTTAGAACAGCATAACCTTCCTCGGTAACAAGATTTCCACTGCTGTTTAATGTAAAGTTCCCGTTTCTTGTATATTGAACGCCTCCGGGCGTTTGAATACAAAAAAAACCCTTTCCTTCCAGGGCAAGATCCATGGGGTTAGAGGTAATTTTTAATTTTCCCTGGGAAAAATCTGTTAGAGTTCCAAACTGCTGCAGGGAAGATAATGTTATCTTTTTTTTATCTTCTGATAATCCCTGCTTACTATTTTTGTTTGATTCTGGAGTTTCAGGTATTTTAAAGATTGCTCTGTCTTCCTTAAATCCCACAGTATTAACGTTTGCAAGATTATTTGAAAGCACTTCTAATCTCATCTGCTGTGTAATGGCTCCTGAGGCAGCCATGTATATTGCACCGCTCATTTTAATTATCCCCAAAAAAATTATATGAAATATGTTAAAAAACTATTTAATGACTTAACAAGCAAAAAACGTGCCGAATGAAATAAACCTTTAAGCTGTAATATCAATATAGTAAAAGGGCAACCAGGCGATATTAAAAAGTTTGTTAAGGTGGATTTTTTTGCCTGCCAGGTCATTTTTGCCCGTTTTTTACACCCTAACCTCAATGCTTCCGGTTCTGTTATTTTTTTTTGCAATCAGGCTTAAAACAATTTCAGGCCAAAGTTTTACTACTTCAAGCATTACCCGGTCACCACAACGCAAGTTCAAACTGCTTTGGGCTATTATATTAACACCCTTTACCAGAATTAAAAATTTCATGTTGTTTAATAATTCAATAACCTCTCCCTCAACAACCTCACCTTTCTCAAGCTTTAAAAAAAAGTCAGGTCTATCGTTTATATTAAAATAATGCCTGAGCATATCCATCGTTATTTTTATTAGATTCATTAACAAGTTCTTTTAATTTTATGATAAGTTCAATCTCGCAAACAGGAATTTTTACTTTTTCTCCTATTGCTTTTATGCTCATGCCCAAATCAGCCATCTTTGATGCTTCATCATATGAATTGACCGTGGAAGCATAATCGACAATCGGCTCAGGCTGCTTTATCTGCTGATGTTTTTTATGAATATTTTTTTGCAACAGAGGTTGAACTGAATCTATTTTATCTAACTGTTCTTTAATATTTTCCTTAAAATCTTTTTTCTTTTTGGATTTCTTTTTTGAAGCATTTTTTTTGCCACTAATAATTTCACTGATTATCAGGCATAATATAGTAAAACCGAAAATATAAAAAACCCCTATATCCATTATGTGCTCCCAAAACTCAATTGAATGATAAAACATGTTAAACTCCTTAGCTTTAAATACAAATGTCGATTATTTTGCCATGAAAGTTGTTTTCTGCTTTAGGTTCCGACTCCAGCTTATTTTACTCTACATCTTTATTCAATGCACTGTCATCTGCCTTGTGAGACTTTTCATCTTTGTTTTTATGCTGCTTCTTAAAATTCTTATCTAAAAAATTATCTTTTTTTTGACTTGCCCTTCTTACTCTTTCCGGAGCTGTAACAGGAGATAATATTTTATGCATGGAAACGTTATCAACCATAATACACTCTCATAATACAAGGCTGTCAATCATCCAGAAGTCTCTTTTTTCTTAAGACCTGCCTGAGATAACTGATTGCATTTGAATGAAGTTGTGAAACTCGCGATTCCGTCAAATTTAAAACTTTGCCCAATTCTTTCATGGTCAACCCGTCAATATAGTACAAAGAAAGCACATACTGCTGTTTTTCCGGTAAATCTTCAATTGCCAGGGATAGTTCAGCTCCTATCTCTTTTAACCTGGTCATTGTAAACGCATCATTATTATTTCTGTTTGTTAAACTTTCAAGGAGTCTGGTTTTATCTTTTTTTACCCGATATCCTATTTCATCAAAACTTAAAAAAGATATACAGGATATTTTTTTTATATCGTAAAGTTCATCAAGGGCAATTCCCATTGCTTTAGCCAGTTCAGAGTCATCAACTTCTCTGCCAAGTTTCTGTTCAAGCTGCATGTATGTATTTTCAAGCTCTCGAATTTTTTTCCTGTTGGATCTGGAAAGGAAATCCTTGGACCTCAGCTCGCTTAAAACAGCTCCCTTGATTCTAAAGACAGCATAGGTGAGGAACTTATTGCCCATGGTTGGATCAAATTTATCCACAGCCTGAATAAGACCTATGATACCTGCGTTTGTTAAATCATCGATTTCAACAGCATTGGATGGCAAGTGAACCGACATTCTGTTAACAATACGCTTAACATAGGGAATATATTGAACAATAAACTTATCCCTGAAAGATCTTTTTTCCTCAGGAGTTGTTGCTATTGCTTGGGCTAATTCCATGACACAAACCTTCCTCTCTTTTAAAAATTATGTGCGCTTTCTGTTTTTATGCAAAAAAATTAATCTTGCCGATGCTTCTAATCAAAGTTTTTTTGTAAAATATTATTCCAAAAAAAATAAGTGTCAGCCTGCTTTGAAGCAGATTTTGGGAAACTACATATTTTTTTGGCTAACGCTTCGAAACATCTGCTCGCCTTTGATGCATTATACAGCTCATATACAGCTCTCTGGCGCTTGACACTTTTTTTAATATTAATGTCAAAAAATATATAACCAAGGTGATCAATAGAAATGTCCAAAAACTTGTTAGAAACCATAGAGATCTGGTTAAAAACCTCATTAGAGTCATGGATACTGTTAACCATATTCACAATCATTCTAAATTTTTTTTCATGGTACTTGATGGATAGAACCTTCATTAATGCATATGCATCTGTAATTGATGAGGGTTCAGGGGAAGCAACAACAATTATTTCATGGGCAAAAACATTAAAATACATAACATTGGAGGAAATTCCTGCTGCAGTGTCTATCAAGAGAATATCCATGGATTCAAGAAGCCTTTCCAGATCGGTGATGATTTTTATCCGCTGATCTTTTGTCAATCGTGTCATGCTCTGGATACCTGATGCTGCAGGCAGTATTTTCATACCTCCCGGGCCTTCTATTATTATCTCTGAAATTTCCTTCTCCCCTGAAAAAACATGGGATAAGTTATACTTATGTGTCAGTCCCAGAAGAACATCAATATTACCCAGCCCTAAATCTGCATCCAAAATAAGAACTTTTTTTCCTAACTGCCTGAATGCAAGTCCAAGGTTGGCCACTATATTTGTTTTACCGACGCCCCCCTTGCCACTGGTAATTGCAATAATCCGAGTATTAGAATGACGTTGCTTTTTATTAGAGCCGTTATTCTTTTCAGCGATTTTCTTTTTTAAATCTATTACAGTTTTATAAGGACTCTCTTTATCCATTATTATTTTTTCTCCAAAACCCAAAATTTGATTTTCAATTTTTTCCAACAACTCTTTTTTTGTTCATCATGCTATAATATTCAATTTTTTCATTTCCGACAGGGGTGCACATTCTGCATGGTTTAAGATTATAACCTATTGCTTCATCAGCATTTTTAAAGATTAAAATATTCTCTTTTTTTATTCTTTCCACTGCCTTGCAATTAGAAACGTGAAAAATATCAGAATTTTTATTTGCAATAAAATAATTTTTTAAATCCGGAGGGACATTATATTCACTGGCGATATTATCTGAAGTCAAACCTTTCGACTCAGTGCAAGCTTTTTTATCTTTTACAACATCAGAAAAAAATCTCATTGTTATCTCTTTTATTCCATCAGGAACATGTCGGCTGTCTGTAAAATATGATGCTGGAATTTTTGTTTTAATCATATGGTTAAATACGCTGCCATAGTTAAAACATTCATCTAATTTTGTAAAAAGAAGCCTGCTTACAGATATGGATTTAAATTCTTTTATAATTTCGGCTGTTACTTTTTCTTTAATATTAGGGTGTATCAGAAGATGAGTTTCAAGATTCTGGATTGTTTTTAGATAACTCTTTAGTCTGTTAATCTGTTCTTTATCCTTTGGATTTACTCCTTCGGTATCGTATAAAATTACATCCTTGTTGTTAAATTTTTTTATTGCGTCAATCAGTTCAGCTTCATTTGAAGCTGTTTCCATGGAAACCCCGATTATTTTGGCATAAACCTTGAGCTGTTTACTCGCAGCCACCTTGCTGTTGTCCAGACTAATCAGGCCCACATCCTTTTGCTTTTGAATAGAAAATATTGCGGCAAGCTTGGCGATAGTTGTTGTTTTTCCAACCCCTGTGGGTCCTATAAAGGCTATGTTTTTTAACTTGTTTTGTATAAATTTAACGGGAACACATGATACTCCTTTCTTTTCAAGCGCTTTTAAAAATTCAGACATGACCTTTTTTTCATCTTTTTCATCTTCGGCTATATTTTTTTTAATTCCACTTATTAACTCCTGTGCAATTTCTTCTTTAACTCCCTGGGACACAAGATGATTATACAGATTTTTTATTTCATTTTTAATATTATCATAAAAATAATTGTCAGCAGATACCGCATGATTATTTTTCAGAGTTATCAAACCGCCTTTTATGGAATTTAATACTCCATCTTTTTTAATTGGCGCTGAGGCATTTAAAGCCTGTGGTTTAATATTATTACAGGATTTTTTCAACGCACTGTTGTAATAATATTCAGTGTTATTAGCCAAAGAATCGTCAGTGGCGGCTGTTACTTCAACAACCGATTTTTTTAAACAACCAAGTATACCTTTTTCATTCTTTAAACTTTTTGCTGAAAGTATTACAGCGTCTGCGCCGAATTCCTTTTTAACCATCCTTAAAGCTGTAGACATGTCTTTTGCTTCAAATCTTTTAATTTGCATTTGAGATACCTGCTGTTCCTATTGATTGTATTTTCAGGTTACTTAATATGTCGTTATAAGAAAGTACCACGAGGTCAGGGAAAAAACGCTCTGCAAGCTTTTTAAAATAAAATCTTATCTGGGCTGAGCATAAAACAACCGGTTGCTGATTAATAGAAGAAAAGTTTTTAATTAAACTTGAAACACTTTCCATTATATTATTTGCGACTTCAGGCTCTATGGCAAGAAAACTGCCGACTTCCGTTTGACGGACAGCTTCTGATATTGCTTTTTCAACATCATGTTCAAGAGTAATCACTGAAATTTTACCGTCGGAATCCTGATAAAGCTTTGTAATGGTTCTTGAAAGAGATTCACGAACATGCTCTGTCAGCAAGTTCACATCTTTTACTGAAGGTGCCCAGTCAGCAAGGCATTCAAGAATAGTAAGTAAATCACGCACAGGAACATGTTCTTTAAGAAGGTTCTGCAGTATTTTTACTATGTTTCCAAGGGGCAGAAGATTAGGAACAAGTTCTTCAACCACTTTTGGATTTGATTCCTTAAGTTTATCCAAAAGCTGTTGGACTTCCTGCCTGCCAAGCAGTTCATATGCATTATTTTTAATTATATCAGAAAGATGAGTTGCAAGTACAGTTGATAAATCCACAACAGTATATCCTTTTGAGCTTGCTTCATCTTTGTCTTTTTCTTTGATCCAGAACGCAGGAAGACCAAAAGTAGGCTCAGTTGTGGGTATGCCGTTTATTTTATCCTTGATGTTGCCGGGATTCATTGCAAGAAAATAATCGGGCATCAATATGCCTTCTGCGACCTTATTCCCTTTAAGTGTAATGGAATATTCACCAGGTTTAAGATGCATATTGTCCTGAATATGTATGGGAGGAACAACAATTCCGATTTCCTGAACCATCTGATGTCTGATAGACTTAATACGATCCAGAAGTACTCCTTTGCGCTCCATATCCACCAGTGGTATAAGAGCGTATCCGATTTCAAGTCCAAGAATATCTACAGGTGGAAGAGGACCAACCTTTTCTACCGGTTTAATTTCTTCTTTTATTTGATTCTCTTTTGCTTTTTCATCTTGTGTTTCTTTTTGGGTCTGAAAAACAAAATAAGCTACAACCCCCACCACTATTGCCAATATAATAAAAGGCAGGGTTGGAAGTCCTGGAACAATTGCAAATAAACCCAAAAGAATTGAAACAGTAGCTATTGCTTTTGGCTGCACCAGTATTTGTGAAAATATCTCCCTGCCAAGACCCTTTGCAGACCCTGCTCTTGTAACTATGATGCCTGCGGCAGTTGAGACAATCAAAGCAGGCATTTGAGTGACAAGTCCATCTCCCACTGTAAGCAGAGTATAATTTTCTACAGCACTTCCAAAGCTCATACTATTTTGAAAAATACCTATTGTAAGTCCCGCTATTATATTAATAACAGTAATTATTATACCTGCAATTGCATCCCCTCGAACAAACTTGTTTGCGCCGTCCATTGAGCCGTAATATTCAGCTTCCTGAGAAATTTCAGCCCTTCTGCTCTTTGCCTCATGCTCATTTATCAAACCTGCATTAAGATCAGCGTCTATGCTCATCTGTTTCCCTGGCATTGCATCAAGTGTAAATCTTGCCGCAACTTCGGCGACTCTTCCGGCTCCTTTTGTGATAACAACAAAATTTATTATCACAAGAATTAAAAAGATAATAAGTCCAACGAGATAGTTTCCACCCACCACAAAATTACCAAACGCATGAATAACATTACCGGCAGCATTTCCACCTTCATTCCCATGAAGTAGAATCAACCTTGTGGAAGCAATGTTAAGAGATAATCTAAAGAGGGTAACAATGAGAAGGATTGAAGGAAATGATGAAAACTCCAAAGGCTTTGTTATATATATTCCCACGAGAAGGATAAGAAGCGAAAATGTAATATTCAAGGTTAACAGTAAATCAAGGAGTATTGCCGGCAAAGGAATTATCATAAAGACAAGTATGGCCGCCACAACTCCTGCCATTAATGCATCAGAGTTATCTGCTAAAAAAGATAATTGTTTTGAATTGCTGGTTTTAGTTGCTATTTCCATTATCCTCACATTGTTTTTTGCCTGAGTTAACGATTTTATAGATTAATATAAATATTAAAAATATAAGTATGCAGTTTTTGTGCCTGAACTGTTAAAGTCGTCAAGTATCTACTGCTTGTTTTGTGTATTTGATATAAGTCGGGGCAATAAATAGAAAAATGTAAGGCAACGAACGTTGAAACTTAAATGGGTTTACAGTTGACAGTTTACAAAAATTTGTTATTTGCAGCTTTGTTGACCCGTAAACCGTCAACTATTATTGAATGCCCTGGCGCTAAAATCCCCGCAACTTGTAAACGTATGCAAGTATTTCAGCAACCGCCTTATAAAGATCCGGTGATATGAATTCGTTTATTTTAATTGTTTTATAAAGAATTCTGGCAAGGGGTTTTTCCTCAACTATCGGTATATTATTTTCTTTCGCTATATTTCGTATTTTTTCTGCAATATATCCGGCTCCTTTTGCTATTACTTTTGGAGCAGCCATTTCATCAGGCACAAATTTTAACGCTATGGCAAGCCTGGTTGGATTTGTTATAATAACATCTGCCTGGGGAACTGCATCCATCATTCTCGACTGAGCCATATCAAGCTGCGCTTTTCTTATCCTCGATTTAACAGCAGGGTCACCATCTTTTTGCTTTAACTCCTCTTTTATTTCCTGCTTTGTCATCATTAAATCTTTTTCATACTGCCAGCGCTGAAACAGATAGTCTAAAATTGATAGAATAATCAGGGCAACGCATGTGTAAAAGCAGATTTTAAATGAAATTTTTCCTATAAATGTGAGTATGTCTACTACACTCATCTGTATTAAAAGGGGTATTGTTGAGATCTCCTTTTTAACCATTGTGAAAGCGATAAAGCCTACCGTCGATATTTTTAATAATGATTTAACAAGCTCCACCAGGGCCTTTAAAGAAATAATTTTTTTAATCCCTTTTACAGGATTCAGCTTTGAAAACTTTGGAGAAACTGCCTGTGTAGAAAAAAGAAATCCTGTTTGAAGAATATTTCCTGCAATTCCTGCTATTAATACTGAAATCATCAAAGGTGATAAAAGCAAAAAGAAATGGCATGCGGATTCAATCATAACTCGATATATGGAAGAAGAATTAAAGGTTGTTGTGCCCATATTACCTAATGTTTTTTTTAGAAAATCCGTTATATTTGCAAACATCCAGTAACCTGAAAAAAAAAATGTCCCAAGTGAAAACAAGAGTATTGTAACCGAAGGTACCTCCTTGCTCATGGCAACCTGGCCTTTTTTTCTTGCCTCCTCACGTCGTTTAGGAGTCGCTTTCTCTGTTTTTTCCTGGTCGTTTCCCGTTGACATTATAAATAATCACATGCTTTTAAGGAGGATAAATATTGTATCCCCAAGGTTTAAAAATATCTGTTTAAAATAAGAAGATAAAAGTGGGATGGATACGCAAAAAACAAAAAGACCTAAAATTATTTTTATGGGCATTGCCACAAAAAATACATTCATCTGTGGAACAGTTCTCGCTATAAGACCCAGAGCAACGCTGGCAAGTAGCAGCGCAGCTATAACCGGAGCTCCGGTTTTAATCGCCACAACAAACATATTTGATGACAATTCAATTAGATGTTCAAATAAAGAATTGCTGAAATGGAAATTAAACGGCGGTATCAACCTGAAACTCTCAACAATTGCGCGTAAAAACCAGTGATGTGCATTTATGGCAAGGAATATGAGCATGGCGAGAAGATAGTTAAAGTGCCCCATAAGGGGAACCTGGCTACTTGTCACAGGATCCATTACATTGGCCATGCCAAGTCCCATTTGAACACCTATAAGACTACCAGCAAGCTGAAATCCTGCAAAAATCAGCTTTACGCTAAAACCGATAATAACTCCAATAATAATTTCTCCTGTCATTCCAATAACAAAAACGATTATATCACCATCAAAAAGCGATCCATTTATTTTAATAATCGGTTCAATAATGGGCAAAAGGATTAAGGCAATTGAAAAAGATAGAGCTGCTTTAAAAAATAACGGTATATTTTTACTCTCAAACAAAGGCGCTGCCATAAGAATAGATGCCACCCGTACAAATATTAATAGAATAGCCTGAATCTGGGGGAGTGGTATGTTTATTGTATTCATTGTTTAAGCCTTAATGTAATCAGCGTACATAAGAAGGTATGTTAATAATTAAATTTTCTGTAAAGCTGATCATAAGTTGAAGCATCCATGGAAAAAAGATTAACAGAGCAAGACAAACGGCAATCATTTTAGGTATAAATACAAGGGTCATTTCATTTATTGATGTTGCAGCCTGGAACATACTCACAATAACACCTGCAATAAGGCCGAAAATCAATATGGGACCTGCCAGCATAAATGTTAGTTTTAAAGCTTCAAAAAAAAACCCGTTAATAAAGTCGATAGTCATATTAACCTCTAAAGTTTAAAAAAATATTTTAAAATCAGGCAAAACTTTTAACGAGAGAGCCCACTATCAGATGCCATCCATCGGCCATGACAAAGAGCATTAACTTAAATGGCAAAGATATCATAACCGGAGGAAGCATCATCATGCCCATGGAAAGCAGGATGCTTGCAACCACCATGTCAACAATCAGGAACGGGACGTAAAGTAAAAAACCGATTTGAAAAGCAGTCTTTAATTCACTTATTATAAATGACGGTATAAGTACTCTTGTGGGGATATCTTCTATATTTGCAGGTCGTTTAAGCTTGGCCATATTAACCAGTAGAGCGAGATCTTTTTCCCTGGTCTGCCTGAACATAAATTTTCTGACAGGTTTAAAAGCATTTTCAATTGCCTGTTCCTGTGTTATTTTTTTTTCCAGATACGGCTTTAAAGCTTGCTGGTTTACATTTTCCCATACAGGCGACATTATAAAAAATGTTATAAACAAAGATAAGCCGATTACTATCTGATTGGGAGGCATCTGATGTGTGCCTAAGGCCTGGCGGAGAAGAGACAGAACAATGACAATTCTTGTAAATGAGGTTAACATTATAAGGATCGCCGGGGCTATGGATAAGACTGTCAGCAGTAGAAACAACTGCATTGCCACGGATAATTTTTCTGAATCATCATTGCTATTATTGTTATTAAAACCGATGGTTATAAAAGGAGTGGCAGCAACTGTCTGTGTTGCGCCTGAACACACAACAGGTTTCAGCACCAACGATATGGTTATAATTATAAGAAATGATGCGGTAAAATATTTTAAACGCTCATGCATTAGCTGTCACTTTTATATTTTTTTTCTTCTTTGACCCGCAATAAAATTTTATTAAAGATGCCTGATGCAGGCTTATCAGATGCATCCCCTGCAAATAATTTTTCGATCATTTCTTTGTCTTCTATTTTCGTTAAAAGTCTGATGTTGTCATTTGTAATCCCAAGAACCAGTATGCTTCCAGCCACTTCAACAATGGAGATATTTTTTTTTACTCCTATATAATTACACGCCAGGACTCTTATAAGTTTATCTTTGTAATGAAGCTTGCCGGTATTCATGATTTTTTTAGCGAAATAATAGACAAACAGTAAAATTGCCAGTACAGCGCCTAAAGCAAAAAGCATTTTCAACGACGTAAGTATCATTCCTGATTCGCTGCTCATCCTAACCTTTCTATACGTTCCATCGGAGTTATAATTTCCGTTAGCCGCACACCATATTTTTCGTTTACAACAACAACTTCCCCTCTCGCTATAAGCTTTCTATTGGCAAATATTTCCATGGGTTCTCCGGCAAATTTGGTTAATTCCACAACAGATCCCTGTCCCAGCTTAAGCAGATTGTTAATCTGCATTTTGGTCCTTCCCAGCTCCGCTGTAACTTCCAGGGGAATATCAAGAATAACATCTATGTTTTCGGGCATTGTTAAATCTGCTTTGTTATCCTCAGCATCAATTTTATGAGACCCTTCTCCAGCCGAATGTTTATTCTCAACCGTTGCCACTATTATCACCTCTTTTGTTTTGAATTATTAAATCTGATACTTGGACTGCACGGTTACCCTTTGCTATCCCTGGAAACCCCAAATATTTCGGAATGCCTTCAACCTTTATAATAGTGGGGTCGTGTGTCCCGGAATTAAGTTTGATTATATCACCCTCTTTAAAATTTAATACATCCCTTACTGTATATGGCTTTCTTCCTATTTCACCTACAACCTTAAGCATGGTGTCCTTTAAAAGGTCCTGCAACTTGGATCTCCATGTGTTTTCGATCCCTTTCTCAACCATATATAATGCCGAAAGTTGATTCTTGACAGGCTCTATCATCAGGTAGGATATGCAGATATGGAAATTACCTGAAAATTCTTCTCCGTTTATTGAAAAACACATTACTATCACTAAATTATTTGGAGCAACGAGGTGAACAAAATCAGGTTTTGTCTCCTGGGATTTAATAGCAATATTAATATTAAAAAAAATCTCCCAGGCTTTTTCAAAGCAGCCAAGTATCTCTTCGACAACTTTTGTAATCATTCTTTTCTCAATAAGTGTAAACTCTCTTTGCTGTGCAAAAGGCTTGCCGTCTCCTCCAAACAGGCAATCAATCAGCGAGAATACAAGATCGGCCTCCAATACCAGCATTGCTGAACCTATAAGAGGCTCCATGCTGAAAATATTAAAACTTGTGGGGTTGGAAAAAGCCTTTATGAAATCAACGTACTTAACCATTTCAGTGGAAACATACTCGGCTTCAATCTGTTTTTGCAGTTTTGCTGAAAAAGAAACATTCAATATGGCTGAGAACTTGTCATACATCTGCTCCAGACCACTAAACTGGTCACGCAGCATTATACTTTGGGTTGTCAGATCGTATGCTTCTATAGCCGCAGCCTGTTCTGCCTGTTCTGCTTCAACGCTTACGTCACCGTCATCAACAGCAGTTAACAGGGCATCTATTTCCTCTTGTGATAATATTTGTTCAGACATTGTAATTAATCACCTTTTTATTGCACTACAAATTCTGTAAAGTATATATATGTTATGGTTCCAGTCTTTAAAAAGCTGTTTAATTTTTCTGTTATTTCATTACGAAGGGCTATTTTGCCTTCCTCATCTTTGATATTATCAAATTTTTTAGCAGGTAGTATCATCAAAATACTATCCTTTATCTGAGGCATGCGCTGCTCCAGCTCTTCTTTAAGCTTTTCATCACTTATTTCAAGGTCAATCTTAACCCTGAGGTATCTTTTACCCCCCTGATCAGCAAGATTCACTACAAATGTGTCAAGAGTGTAAACCTCTCCTATTAAGGATTCTTCCTCTACTTCTTCGTCAGCGACTTTTTCAATACTCTGGTTTTGAATTGCTGCCATCTTATTCATAATAATGAAAAAACCTGCTCCTATAATAAGTAGAAAAATTAAGGCAACGGCCCCTATAATGATAATTGTTTTTTTTGACATATTAATTTTCCTTAATTAAAGACTTTAAATTAATATTACCGGTTTCCAGGACAATCTCTACTCTCCTGTTTTGAGCTCTGTTTTCAGTGGTAAGATTATTGCGAACCGGTTTTGAAGCACCGTATCCCACTGCTGAAATAATTTTTGCCGGTATATTCCCTTTATAAATGAAATACTTAAGAACATTTACTGCCCTTGCTGTTGAAAGTTCCCAGTTAGAGGGAAATTCTTCCGTTTTTATGGACAAATTATCAGTATGCCCTTCAATCCTGATGTGACTTGCTATCCTGTCCACTCCTTTAATCACTTTATTTAGAATTCCAAATCCCCCAGGCTCAATCTCAGCCACTCCAACTTTAAAAAGAAGGCTGTCTTCAAGAGTTATTAACGCTCCGTTTTCATTTAATGCAACTCCTATGCCTGATTCAGCATTAAGGTTTCTTAAATACTCCTCAACAGCTTTTGATACTTTTTCTATCTTTTTATCTGTTTCATTAATTTTAATATACTTTGCCTTTAATTCATCCTCTTGTGCTTTTCTGACCAGGCTATTTGTGTTTTTATCCAAGATATTAGTATTATTAATGGTTTCAACAACTCTCACTGATGTTTTTTTACCCTCATTTAGAACCCCCAGACCGCTTTGCAGGGAATTCTGAAAATTTTTTATTTTTTTTATATCTATTGAACTCACGCTGAACATCAAAACAAAAAAAACCATTAACAAAGTTATCAAATCATTAAAAGTAGTCAGCCAGGCTGTAGTTTCCATGGGTTCATTTTTCCTGATAAATCTTTTTTTCATTTAATTTATCCCACCCTGCATATTATCAGGATCATTAACAAAAAGAATTTCAATTCTTCGGTTTTTAGACCTGTTCACAGGGGTGTCGTTGGGAAAAATTGGTCGGAATTCACCAAAACCCTCGGCAGACAATCTTTCAATGGGGATATTATTCTTTTCAATAAAAAACCTTAACACATTTACAGCCCTGGCAGTTGACAGTTCCCAGTTTGAAGGGAACTTTTCATTATTGATAGCCTGATTGTCAGTGTGCCCTTCAATACGTAAATCACAGGTTGTATTTGAAATAATATCGCTAAGTCTGTTTAATAAAGGTTTTGCCTTTTGTGATATTTGGGCAACTCCCATATTAAATAAAAAAGTATCAGACAGTCTGGCAACAAGCCCTTTCTCCGTCATTATAATATATATTTCTTTTTCAAGTTTAAACTTTTTAACAGATGCCCGCAGTTCTTTCAGCAGCATGGAAATTTTACTGTTTTTTTCTATAATCTCAGATGAATCAGGCAGTATTTCTTTACCGGAATCAAATTTCAAGCCCCCTGTATGTATATTGACGGCATGGACAAAAGATTTTACAAACCTGAGAACCCTGACCTCCTCCATGGTTGCAAAAGAGCTTAACATTATAAAAAAGCACAGAAGAATCAGGACAAAACTTGAATAAACAACTGCCCACAGGCTTTTGGCAGATTCATCCGGATTTTTTTCCCCTATTTTTTTTTTATGCTTTTTAATCACTTTAAAGATTCTCTCTCTTTGGGCGAGATAAATGCCTTTAACTTTTGTTCAACTATACGATGATTATCGCCTGACTGTATCGACATTATTCCTTCAATTACCATCTGCTTTAATAAAATTTCCTGTTTACTCATAGTCTTAAGCTTGCCTGCTATTGGCAAAAAAAGTAAATTAGATAAAAGAGTGCCGTAAAAAGTTGTAAGAAGGGCTACTGCCATTGGAGCTCCTATTGAGCCTGGATCCTCCATTTGCATCAACATCTGAACCAGACCTATTATTGTGCCTAACATCCCGATTGCAGGGGCAAAGGAACCCATTGTAGAAAATATTTCCGCACCTGTTCTGTGCCTTTCCTCAAGTTGTAAAATTTCCGTTGTCATAACATCTTCTATTGATCCGGATTCCATCCCATCAATAGCCATCTGTATTCCGCTTGACAAAAAGGGATCTTCAATTTCTTTAATTTTTGATTCAAAAGACAGAATCCCTTCCTGCCTTGCTTTTTTAGCAAAAAGCACCATTAAATTAATGAGATCGCTTACCTGTTGAGATTTTTTAAAAAATACATTCTTTGCAACCTTAAAGACGCTGAGCACTTCAGAAAGGGGGTATGCCAGCAGCGTAGCACCCATTGTCCCCCCAATAACTATCATCATTGAAGGATAGTTTAAAAACCATGCGCCTGACCCACCCAATAATATTGAACTGATAACCAATCCACCAGCTACCAGCAATCCTATGAATGTCGTAATATCCAATAACCGGCTCCTTTAAAAAAATAATTATTAATAGTTCAGTGAACTTTCATAATTATTTTGCATGTATTATGCCATTTTAATAAAGAGGTTTTTTAGTTGACAGTAGCATGGGTACAAAGCATTGTGCCCATGCACTAAGGCTGGGCTTTGAGCTGAATTTGTTGGCAGCTTGAACAGCTAATTTTATTTATAGTATCAAGAGGTGTCAAATTGAGGAAACAGATTGTCAATGTTTTGACATTTTATATTGAATTTAAAAAATAGTTTTAGGAAAGATTTGAATAACGAAAAGTACCAGGATCTATAACAGCATTCGGCAATAAGCCCTTTATCCAGGCAGTTTTTAAGATGTGTTTTTTTATATTAAGCTGCGAAATTTCTTAAGCTTGATTTTTTCACATTTTTTTAAAGCTTCTATAAAATTGAATAGTTGCCTTCTCCAAGGTTACCAAACCTTCATTTATAACAGGAGTAATCAATTTTATAAATTCATTTATTTTTTTTTGTGAATCAATTATTTCTACAATCACAGGCAAATCTTCAGAAAGCCGCAATATTTTGGTTGTATGAATCCGGCTGTTAGCGCCAAAACCCATCATGCCCCTTAAAACTGTTGCTCCTGCCATCCCCTTTTCCTTTGCCTTAAGAACAATCCACTCATATAAAGGCTTACCTTCATATTGATTATTCTCGCCCATAAAAATTCTAAGAAGCCGACCATTCTCATAAACCTTCATTTCTTTTATCTCCATATATAATAACCGGTGAATCTGCCCAGTAATACAGCAGCCAAACCAAATACCATATGAGTTCCCATATTTAAAACAGCAAGGTGGAATCTTTTATCATTTAAAAGAGCTACTGTTTCATTGCTGAAAGTTGAAAATGTGGTAAATGCACCCAAAACTCCGATAAACAAAAAAAAGCGTGTCTCGGTTGATAAAACACTCCGTATTTCATCTACTCGTGACAACAAACCGATTAAAAGGCAGCCGATAAGATTTACCGCTAAAGTTCCATATGGGAAATCAACACGTTCCGCCATTTTTTGCACATAACCGCTGATTAAATACCGTAATATTGCGCCCAAAAAACCGCCGCTCCCGATTAGAAATATTTTGTACACTACAATCCTTGTTTTCTCATTTTTGACATTTAAAACATTTCATATTTCACGAGCCTTCCGTCCAGACCCGCGTTTCGCAATGGTTTTTTCCATGTCGGCTTAAGACCGATCTTTTTTATCATGTCCCTGTTTCCAAAAAAAAGATAAACATGGGATCCCTTACATCGTTTTTTTAAAAAATCGCCCAGGTTTTTATAAAAACCTTCTAACCCCGTGTCCTCTTTCAGGCGAATGCCATATGGCGGATTACAAACAATCACACTGTTTTCAATGCCGGACAGCTCATGCATGTTTTTTTTAAATATGCTTATATTTGCACCATCAGGCAAACAGCGGCAATTGGCAGTGGCTGCTTTTACTGCATATCGGTCTTTATCACTGCCTGTAATCAAACC
>Ga0190313_1000828_pt1 | contig 17480 bp, 17 predicted proteins | sample 4870071011_MG_FD_169989 | JGI IMG/M metagenome (GOLD analysis project Ga0190313, IMG submission 169989) | Hydrothermal vent sediment bacterial communities from Southern Trench, Guaymas Basin, Mexico - 4870-07-10-11_MG | ecosystem: Environmental > Aquatic > Marine > Hydrothermal vents > Sediment ...
TGTTGTTTGGGTCCATTCTGAGCAGATTCTCCAAGGTATCAGAGGAATCTTTGTATATTTTCATTTTGTAGAGAGCATAAGCTTTATCGTAAATGGTTTGAATATCCTGAGGCTTCTTTGAAAGAATCTTATCGCATACTTCAACAAGCTCTTCGTATTTCCTCATGCTCTTCAGTACATCCTTTTTGAGCGATAGCGCTTCCATATTCTCGGGATCCATATCTAAAACTTGATTGAGGTCACGGAGTGAAGCATCGTAATCTCTCAGAAATATATACGCCTTGGCTCTTCTCAGCCATGTTTTTATATCGGAGGGGTCTATCTTTATGGCTTCGGAGTACGATTTTGCGGCGTCCTCATATCTGCCTATCCTCATATACTCTATTCCGAGATTTACCCAAGCGCTCCTTTCCTGAGGATTTATTTTCACCGCCTCTTTGAATGCCTTTATTGCCTCATCATACGCTTTGACTTTATCGTAGCATATACCCATATAAATCCACGCTCTTATATTCTCGGGCTCTATTTCCAGCAATTTTTTGAAAGTAGCTATCGCTTCGGAATAATTCCTCATTCTGTACAGCTGATACGCCTTCTTGAACAGTATATCAGTACTCTGCGGATAGTATCTCAAAATTTTATCGTAATATATTAGTTCTTGGGGATACAGAGAAATAAGATATCTGTAGGTTTTAACCGCTTTTTCAACATCTCCTACGCATTCAAATATGTTGCCTTTTATCTCCAAAGCCTCTTTATCCTTGGGATTTATATCAAGCGCTCTTTCAACCCATTCCAACGCCTTACCGTATGTTTTGTTCCAGGTATGGAGTGAGGCGGCAGTCGTATACACTCTTATATTCATAACATCAAGTCTTTTGGCAAGTTCAACTGCTCTCATACCCAAAATAAAATCTATACCTATAAGTTCTCTTGCAACATTTACAAGAGATTGTGAAAACTCCTTTTTTTTCGTTATATTATTAAAAAATCCTTCCACCTCATGTAAAACTTCCGCCAGTATGTTTCTAACATCCTCCCTGTTCCCCCTGATTTTCATTTTTCTCGCTCTATCCACGGTTTTGTTAAGCTTCTTCAACAAACGGTCTTCCTTGCTAACAAAGAACGGTAAAGGCATTCTATACCACCAAAACGTAAATCGCAATAACCATATATATGTTTTGGGTATCTCAACGATACTGGAACTAACATATCCAAATTGATGATAGGGAATAAGGTGAAAAAACAAGCGATGCACACATCTAAGTTAAACGCCGGGGGAGGGATTTGAACCCTCGCTCCCTTACGGGAACCGGCTCTCAAGGCCGGCGCCTTACCGCTCGGCAACCCCGGCTGTATGGGAGAATGGATGGTTGTTTTTAAAAATTTATGCCTTGGCACTCAGCGTATTCATTCTTGAACAGTTCTCAAAATATTAAATATATAGTTTGCATAATTGAGGATGGAGGTAATAAACTCCCTGAAGATGTTTCTTGGTGCAGAGGAACATATCTGACCTCCTCTTCCGATGGACAAATTAATATAAGATGTGGCATTTTGCTTTTTCGTGGCCGAGCTGGAGAAAGTTGGAGTTATTTACGGTGATGTATCCACGCTGGAATTCAAGTGTAATGTAATAGGGCATTTAGAGATGGGTGAATATGTTCAGATGTATCATCCAAAGAACGGCTGGATTCTGGGAAGGGTTGATAGCATAGAAAGATTGACAAATCTCTCTTTGGAGAAGGCTAATGAACTTGTTAATGGAAAAGATGTGGAGATAAAGGAAAGACTGTCCGCAACGATAACAATCATAGGTTACAGGGATAGCGGAGGAATTCTGCAGTATCCTCGCACCCCGCTGCGGGCAGGAGACTTCGTTTATCGTGCGCAGGATTCTCTGATATCCGAGGTGATAGGCATAGAGGATATTAAGGAGAGGGGAGCCTATGTCGGAAAACTGTATGGACACGATATACCGATTTATCTTGATATAAACAAGATGGTTCAGAAGCATGTTAGTATTCTTGCAAAAACTGGTGCGGGAAAGAGTTATTTGACCGGCGTTATTCTTGAGGAACTGATTAAACATGGTGTTACGGTTGTGGTCATAGACCCGCACGGGGAATATTCCTCAATGCGAAAACCCGCGAGGAAGACCAAAGCGCACAGCGAATTCGGCGTGAACCCGAGGGGCTATTCGGATAAAATTATAGTATTCGCTCCGCAGTGCGCGGGCGTAAAAAACGCCAAACCCCTAAGATTCACTCTCTCAAACCTCAGTCCCCTTGAACTTCTCTCCCTAACCAATATATCAAGTCCAAAAAGCTATGTTCAACCTCTCCGCAAAGCCATGGATTCCCTCAAAATTTCGCGAGGAGATTACTCAATGAAGGAACTGATAACCACACTTGTTAGAGATGTGGAGAGCGATGCCGTTGCGACTCTAAAAACCGAATTGAAATATCTTGAAAATATAGGAATTTTTGACAGACAGGGAACGAAAATATCAGATATAGTGAGAAAGGGTATGATGAGCATTATAAATCTTAGAGGCGTCCCTCCCGATATACAGGAGTTTGTGGTTCATAAATTGGCTTATGCCCTTTTTGAACTCAGGAAAAGGGAAAGAATTCCTCCTCTTATGCTTGTTATAGAGGAGGCGCATAATTTTGCACCACAGCAGGGAAAAGCCCTGAGCTCCAAGATTCTGAGAACTATCGCTTCTGAAGGAAGGAAGTTCGGTCTCGGACTCATGATAATTTCACAGCGTCCGGCAAAGGTGGATAAAAATGTTCTTTCGCAATGCAATACCCAAATAATACTCAAAGTTACTAATCCAAACGATTTGAAGGTTATAGGTAATTCCGTGGAAGGTATAACCAAAGGTATGCTTGAGGAAATCAAGCGTTTGCCCGTGGGAGTTGCGGTCATAAGCGGAATACTCACCATGCCCCTTATGGTCAGAATAAGGCCCAGGGAGAGTATGCATGGCGGTGAGAGCGTGAAGGTGGTGTAAATGATAGAAATAAGGAGGTTGAGCATAGAGGATTACGATGAAATGCTCAATCTGTGGATTGCCTCCGGCTTAACTTCTTTAAAGCCAAAAGGAAGGGATTCAAGGGAGGAAATAGAGAAGCAGATGAAGATGTTTCCCGGAGGATTCATTGGCGCTTTCGCCGACGGAAAACTCGTGGGTATTGTTGTCGCTACCCACGACGGTAGAAAGGGCTGGATAAATCGCTTGGCTGTGCATCCAGATTACCGGAGAAGGGGAATAGCGAAAAAACTCATAGAGGAGGCGGAGAAGTATCTCAAAAAAGAGGGAATGAAAATTATATGCGCCCTCATAGAAGATTGGAACACAGCATCCATAAACCTTTTCCAGAAAAGCGGATACAAGATGCACAAGGATATAATATATTTCAGCAAGAGGGAAAGCGATGAGGTTTGAGTTATCAGCGAAAAAGAATGATATCTATCTCTATCACCTGCCGGTGTTTAAATCTTGCTCAGGATTATCCCTTATATGTCTCTCTTTCTCACACTTTTGATTCAGATACTTTTGCCAATATCTTTTAATCTGTGTTATTATCTTTATTATCGTGCCATTTTCGTATTCCCACAGATTATCCGGACCGTCGTGGTCCTTATCTCCGTGGGCATCCGCGCTGTTGAACGGGTTTAAGTCCACGCTCAACTCCACCGATGTTGGTAATTCGTTATTATCGTCTTCGGAATCGTAGAAATTGGGAATTCCATCCTTATCGTAGTATAAAAGATAGTGCTCTGAAAAGTATTATTCCCAGGAAACAGCAATTACCTCGCACCCTCTGGTCGGAATTTTTTCAACTATGATGCTGTATTTTTCTCCGAATCCTCTCATAATATACTCCGCCTCATCCTTCTCAACATCTCCGCGGAAAAGAACAAGCGTATTGCGGCATCTTTTGAACCAGTGCGCGTTTATCGCCTGATTGAAAGAAACATTTCTGGCCTCTATCCCCTCCGCGTATCCAAAACCGAAGTAAAATCTTCCGTTTATTTCTCTGGCTTTTTCGGAATTCAAAATGTTCAGAAGTTTGTTTATATTCTTCGCGTGTATCTCGGGAATTTTTGTGAAGGGGATGTGGCTGTATTTCTCAAGGAAAATTCTGGAATCTATGAGGGTATATGCTTTATAATATCGCGGAATTGTTTCCACGAATTTTACGGCTTTCATGAATCTGTAACCTTCGTTTGGGAACGGAAGCACGAAGTATCCAAAAGATTCAACCTTTTTATTATTCGCTATTTTGCCGAGGAGTTTTATACCAGCGTGACCGTATAAGCCGCCGAGATATCCGAAAACCAGAATTCTGTCTTTTACATATATATCAAGGGAGGATGGCAAATAAGGATATGCTTCGCTTTCTCTCATAATCATATCTCTGGACATTATAACTTTGGCACCCTCCTCATCCACAGTAATTATCCTATGATTCGTGGAAATTTTATCAGCGATTCTTCGGGCAGCACTTCCACATCCTATGAGGAGCACAATACTTTAATACATCCTCGGATAATAGGGTTTTCCATGCCCATCGGAATAGATGTGGGCGGCACGAAAATTCTCGCCGTGAGAGTTGATAAAGGAAAAATAGTGGATAAGAAAATTTTTGACACCGTTGACGGTCAGGTTATCGCAACATTGCGCTCAATAATTGATGATTATCCCGAAGAGAAGATAGGTATAGGAATCCCGGGTTACCTCGTGGGGAAAATATGCGTTCGTGCACCCCATATAAAAGAGTTTGCCGGCGTGGATTTCTCCGAAATTTTTCCTAATGCTTGCATTATGAACGATTGCACGGCCATGGCTTACGGAGAGTACTTTCTCCGAAACGAAAAATATCAGAGTTTGCTCCTCATCGCTCTTGGGAGTGGTGTGGGAGCGGGATTAATTGTGAACGGCCGTCCTTATAAGGCCAGAGGTAGCGCCTTAGAAATAGGTCATCTCAAAGGATTTTCAGAAAAAAGGTGCGGTTGCGGAAAAACCGGATGCTTTGAAACGGTAGCTGGCGGAAAATATCTTCCGGATATGAAGGCCCTAGCAGATAAAGCCAGAGCGGGAGATTCCGATGCTATAGAATTTTACAGAGAGTACGGGAGAACTGTGGCAAGAGGTGTAGCCCACGCTATACAACTCCTTGACCCGGAGATAGTGGTTTTCGGTGGCGGCATAGGAAAATCCCTTGAATTGTTTCTGGAACCTATGAAGAAAGAACTTGAGAGATTGCTCAGTTTCGTGAGCGTTGATGATATAATTTTTGAGAAAATGCTCTCCTATGAATCAGGCGGGCTAGGAGCAGCGTTGATAGCGGAGCGTGGTCTGTTATGAAGGTTAGGATATTCTGCAGAATATATCCAACGGAGAATCCCAAAAAAATAAGAGATGCCGTGCTGAAAATATTCCCGGATGCAAAAGTAAGAATATCCGAAAATTATCTTGTTGCAGAGACGAGCAGCATAGAGAATTTCGCATCTCTCCTCAGAAAACAGAGAATTAGAGATTCCGCCAGAAGCGTTCTTACGGAGGGAATGGACGAAAACTCAATAAGTTTCAGGTTGAACAAACAGGTAATGACCGTGGGGCGAATAAATTTCGCCGTGGAGGACATGCCCCTCGGAGATGTGGAAGTCAGAGTAGAGGCGGAGGGGGAGGAGGATATTCGCGAGATTCTTGACCAGATTGCTCCGAGTACCAGGGTGGAGGGGGAAGAGAAGGAAAAACGCGAAAGCCACAGCGAACACAGATTAGGGAGCCATCGGGATTATACCTGAAAATCTGAGAGCCGCACACCGGACATCTCAATGTATGGAAGTGGGGCGTGAATTCTTCTCCGTATTTTTTCTCAGGATACCCGAAAATTTCGTGTTTTAGCCTTATTGTGTGTTTCACAGTATAAATACCGCCAACAACTATCCACATCAGAGTTATAAGGGAGAATATTCCAAGTAATCCGAACATAGCAGGACCGCCGTTCGTCATAAACCATGAGCTTATGGTCATGTAATCCGTGATAAAATGGGCCATTATGGCGAAGTGCAGACCATACTTTATGTAAAGGTATCCGAAAACAAGGCCGGCCACGAACGTTCCGGGAATTTTCCACAACCCCCACCCTCCCGTGATCACATGCGCAAGGGAGAATATTACGGAGGATATAATCAGAAAGAAGAGTTCAACATTGTTCATAGACCTTTTTCGTGCCATTCCACCTGGTATTGCGAGGATAGATTTCTTCCAGTCTCTTGTTGTAAATAAAGTGTATATTGCCACAGGAACCCCTATCAATAGAACTCTTGTTATTATTTCTTCGTGAAACGATGCGAACTCCAACGCGTACATCTGAACTTCGATCGGAAGTTTTTCTATTCCGGGCGATACGGGCGAACTTCCAAAGGCTTGAGATATCAGAGCAGAAATTACGCTTACAAAAAGAGTTATAGTGAACATTTCGGCGAAATCCGACATAGGATTGGGGCCCCAGGCATGGGATAATTTTTTGAAAACCTTTGAGAAAAAAATTCCCGATTCGTAGAAAAATAGAATAATGCTTAGTGTTATGAGGAAAAACCCGATGAGGAAGTAACCGAATATACCTTCCCCATATATGAAAAACAGGTCTATGCGGAAGGGAACAACTATGAAAAACGGCCATCGCAAATAAACCGGGTCTGCTTCGGGAGAATGAACGAAATTCCACACCATAGGGATGCTAGCGGCAAGAGCCACATAATTTATAACTGCAACAATCAATATAGTTATGATTACAATTATTGTGAGAACGCATCCCAGTGTCTTGAGTTCATTCATCAGAGCCACCGGGGGGATTCGAACCCCCGACCTGCGGATTTCCCGATGCCCTTTTGTAAAGGGCTCTTACGAGTCCGCCGCTCTTCCAGCTGAGCTACGGTGGCAGCGAAAGGGAAAATAAAAGGGAAAAATATAAGTTTTTGGTTTATGCATTTATTATGCCACGCAACCGAGCCATGGATGAGAATGCCCAAACCGAAATATTATTATAGAGTTTTAATTTGTTTCAGCGAGAGCAAAATTCCAAGAAAGAGGTGGAAAAATGCGCGTGTTCGTGCTTCAAGCGCACAAGGCATCCACATCGCCGTTCTCCCTCAACGACCTGCCGGGTAGCGGGGGAAGAATGGATATCGTGGCGAGATTCGTATCCTCCGCATTATTCGTATCCCACGGAATAAGGAAGGATGTTATGGTTTATGTGATTCTGAACGGTCCCGAGGACCCTCCAAAAACTGTAAGATTTGATGCGAGAAAATTAAAGTATGTATCGCCGGACGAGAGAAATGTGGCTTCACACATAAGAAACGCCTTACTCAGGTTTAAAGATAACGGAGAAATCGAAACATCGCCCGGCGTTTTCATATCCAGAAGGGGATTTGAGGATGTTCTACGCGAACTCAAAAACTCATTCAGAATTTACTGGCTGGATGAAGGGGGTAGGGATGTTGAGGAATGTGGTTTGAGCGAGGGGGCATTCGTTCTCAGCGATCATATAAATTTTACCGAGGATGAGATAAAAATACTTGAAAAATACGCCGACGAGAAAATATCGCTTGGAAGAATTTCAATGCACGCTGATCACTGCGTGACCATAATTCACTACCTTTTGGATAGGGGTACGGCTATCTCGCCTCCCACCATCTCGCATTCGCCCAAGGAATAAAGATATGCTGTGTAGTAAGCGAGAAGAGCATCTATTATATGCTCGGTTGCTTTACCTTCTGGAACATCCAGAAATTTTTCTATTTCCGGGAGCATATCTATTTTATTTTTTCTGTATATTCCCAGAATTTTGGCTGTTGCAGTCGGAAAAACCTCTACAACCTCAATTCCTATTTTCTCCAATTTTTCCTTGAGTTTAAGCCCTCTCTCTGCCAACTTTTTTATCCCGGGAACTTTGAGGGACATTGCCCTGTATTTTCTCAGTAATTTATCAGCCTCCCGGTTTTCATCTTTTGTTAAGGGGGCATCAATACCGCAGAGTGTGACAGAATAGGATTTCAGAATATATACTATTTCATCGTCACCATATACCTCTCCAATATACACTATCCTTTCACCCTCACCGATCGCGATTCCCGTGGGCCTGCGGGGGGAGGCGGCGAGGTCTATTCCCGATATCATAGCGTATCTATACCCCGCGCACTTTTCACCTTATTCTCCACACTTCTCTTTATGAGTTCTTCTTTACTGACTTTTCTTGGAAGTTTTTTGGGCTTGTATCTGCGATACTCCGCCTCCATGGAAACTATTCCTCCTATCAGGCCGAATATCACAGTTATTACGAAGACCGGTGGGCGAAAGACCATCATGGATGCCAGCGTTTCGGCAAACCCAACTATACCGTACGCCGTGGCATAAGATATCAGATTTCCGTAAAGTATTCTAACGAGAAATGCGGGAACCACAATTATGTTGTACTGAACCAGAAGAACGAAGAGCATTATTATTGTTGAAACTATGGAGGATGCAGCCATCCCCTTCGCGGGTCCGCCCGCCTTCCTCCCCGCAACATAGCCCACGAATATCGCGCTGATGAGGGGTAACCACCACAGCAGGAGAGCGACTAAGAGGCCGTATTCAACTCCTTTCAGGATATCATACTTTGCTCTTATCAATGGCATCACCTTTTCATACTTTTGTCAGACAGATATGGGAATAGATATATTTAAAGTTTTTGTGTAAAGTACAAGCCTCTCATAAATTCGGCAAGAAAGGTGTGATTTTTGTATGGCATAAAATCACTACTATTATATATCCAAATGCAATTCACCTCACTATGCCAGAGGATTCGTTGTCAAAAAGATACGGTGCTAAAATCCTCCCAAAGGAGGAGGTGATAAATCTCCTGCAGAAAATATACGATTCTTACGATGAGATCTATGCCAACACGGGTGAGAGGTACGAGAAGATTGAGTGCAGAGATGATCTGGGCAAGGTGAAACTCAGAAATCCCCGTCCTTATACTTCGGCAAAAAAGATATTTTTCCTGCCCACTCAGGAACTGTTTGGCTACAGGAAATCCAACGGTGACTGGGAAATTGAGGATTATTTGGAGAAAAAGAGGATAGCCATACTTGGTATGTGTGCGTGTGATGTGCGAGGATTGCAGCGCCTTGACCTTTACTTTAAGGAGTGCGAGGACCCCTACTACTGGGAGAGGAGAAACAATTCGTTCATAGTGGGCTCCACATGTCTTAATTCTCTGGAGTCCTGCTTTTGTAACAACTTCGGCGGACTGAGCAACGAGGATTTGCAATACGATCTCTGGATAACGGACATTGGTAGATATTATCTCATAGAGGTGGGAAGCGAAGAAGGTATGAAATTCGTTGAAGGATTAGAGGATGCTTCTGCAGAGCATTTCAATGCCAAAGAAAGGATAATTAGAGAAATAGAGGCGGAGATGGGCCCCGTCTATAGCAAAGAAAAAATAGTAAGGGCATTCAGTTTGAAGACGGGTGATATTCTGTGGAGAGAGTTGAAGGAAAGGTGCCTGGCATGCGGTAAATGTAACTTCGTATGCCCATCATGCCATTGCTTTACCATATACGATGATATTTCCTTGGATGGTAATGAAGGAAAGAGAATCAGGAAATGGGATTCCTGCCATCTCTGGACATTCGCAGTGGTTGCTGGAAGACACAACTTCCGGGAGGATCTGGAATCCCGCGTGAGATACAGGATATACGATAAATTTTATTATCCGTACGAAAGGTACGGAGTTTTCCAGTGTGTCGGATGCGGAAGATGCTATGATGTTTGTAGTGCGGATATAGACCTCCGAGAAGTTTTAAGGAGGCTGGTAGAATGAAGAATTCGTACATACCCGAAAAGGCGAAAATAGTAAGGATTGTTGAGGAAACTCCCGATACCAAAACCTTCATCTTTGACAGAAAAGTGGATTCTCTCCCCGGGCAGTTCATGGAGCTCATGGTTTTTGGATACGGCGAGGCGCCGATATCAATATCCTCTCACCCTTCGGAGAATCTCGCTTTAACTGTCAGGGCAACGGGAAATGTTACGAACGCACTCCACCGCTTGAAGGAAGGTGATATCGTTGGCCTAAGAGGACCATTCGGAAAGGGCTGGCCCCTAGAGAAGGTCAAGGGCAAGAACCTTCTGATAATAACCGGAGGTATAGGTCTCGCCCCACTGAGGCCCGTAATTAAAGAAGTGGAGAAAAACCGCGATGAGTTTGGGAAGGTTATACTGCTCTACGGCGCGAGAACTCCGGAGCTCATTCTTTACAAGAAAGAACTGGGTGAGTGGATGAAATTTATTGATGTGAAGGTTACCGTGGATTTCACGGAAGAAAATTTTGAAGAAGTTTGCCCAGCGTGGCGCGGAGATGTGGGTGTGGTAACTACACTCCTAGATAAAACAGAGATTCCCATGGAAGATAATTATGCTTTTGTATGCGGTCCACCAATTATGATGAAATTTACAATAAAGGACCTCATAGCCAGAGGATTCTCGCCCACTAGAATATACTTATCGCTTGAGAGGCATATGAAGTGCGGGATGGGTGTATGTGGTCGCTGCCAGGTTGGAGGACACTTCGTGTGCAAGGACGGGCCAGTGTTTAATGTCTCCACACTTCTCACATGGAAGGAAACTCCCGAGGAAATAGAGGGGGTGATATAAATGAAGGTGGCCGCATTTTCCCTGTCATCTTGTAGCGGGTGTCTCGTGGAATTCCTGAATATGGAAGAGAAGATTCTGGAAGTTCTAAAAATAGCGGAAATATCGGCGATGCCCATAGCGAGAAGCATTATAGACGAGGGACCGTACGATATAGTATTCGTGGAAGGAAGTCCAACCACAGAGGAGCAGGTGAGAGAACTAATAGAGTGGAGAAACAAAACCAAAATTTTGGTTGCTATGGGCTCCTGCGCCACTCTGGGCGGAGTGCAAACCATGATTGAAGATACAACATTTAAGGAAGCGATAAAGAGACAGTATGGAGGAGATATACCCGTTATCTCGGTACCTCCAAGACCCTTAGACCACTATGTTGAGGTGGACTACAAACTTCACGGCTGCCCGTTTGAACTTTCTGAATTGCTGGAACTGCTAAAATGTATTGTGAACAACAAAAAATTTGAGGAGAAGGAATATGATGTATGTTCCGAGTGCATTTTGAGGGAGGTGAACTGTCTTCTGGAAAGGGGCCTCCCGTGTATGGGCCCGGTCACGAGAGGAGGATGCAACGCCCGCTGTCCCGCGATGGGAGCAGTGTGCACAGGATGTCGTGGAGAATACCCGCATGGAAATGTATCCTCGCATATAAGAAAACTCAAAGAACTCGGTTATTCCGATGATGAGATACACAAATTTTACAATAAGTATGGAAGGAGGATGATAAAATGATAGAAATTCCTCTCATAACAAGAGTTGAGGGTCACGGGCATCTGAGCATCAAAATAGAGGATGGAAGCGTGGATGTGAATTTCGGAATACACGAGGGTCCGAGATACTTTGAAGCGATACTTGTGGGAAGAAAGTGGTATGAAGTTCCGGAAATAGCATGCCGCATATGCGGTATATGTACGGTAATCCATGCTATGTGTGCTGCGCAGGCGGTGGAAAATGCTGCAAATTTCCAGGATGAACTTCTTGAAACATACAGAAATCTCATGATTTATTCCTCGCACATACAGAGCCATGTTCTCCATCTCTACTTCCTCGCTTGGCCAGATTTCGTCCGTAAAGATAGCGTGATTTCCGCCTACCCCGAATATGGAGGGATAATAAAGAAGGCGTTCAAGATGAAAGGAATTGTCAATGAACTCACCGAGATATTCGGAGCAAGGAAGACGCATCCTGCCACCGTGGTGCCGGGAAGGTTCACGAAAGATATAACTATACGGGAACTTGAATACTACGTAAAGAAAATGAAGGAGATTCTACCACTTCTTAAAGAAACTGCAGAGCTCTTCTCTCAGATAGAATATCCTGATATTAGAGTGGATGGGGTGCATCTTGCCCTAACGGACGACAGAACGGTGCCTCTATACCACGGAGATTTGAAGATATTCGGCGGAGAGAGGTTCAGCCCTGTGGATTACAAGAACTATATACAAGAGAAAGTTGTTCCACCCAATACCACGAAGCGCTCCTACTATAACGGAAAGCCCATAATGGTCGGCGCTTTGCCAAGATTGAACATAAATCACCGCTATCTGAGAGAGGAAGCCAAGGAATTCTTTTCATCTCCCTCTGAAAACATTATGCACAACAATCTCGCTCAGGCTGTGGAATGCTATCATTATGGACTTGTTGCAATAGAAACTGCCGAGGAACTTATAGCCAAAAGAAGGGAATACATAAGCAGAAAAGTGGATTTCAAATTCAGAAATTCGGAAGGTATCGCTGCTGTAGAAGCGCCCAGAGGAGTGCTCATACACCACTATATACTAAACGGCGATGAAGTGAAGTATACCAACATAATAACACCCACAGCCATAAACTTTGAACATATAGAGAGGGCCGTTTACAGCAGGGTAGTGGACCTGATAAACCAGGATGAGGAAACAATCAAATTTGAGGCGGAAAAAGTTATCAGAGCCTACGATCCCTGCATATCGTGCAGCGCCCATGTGGTTAAAATCACGAAAAATTAAAAAGGGCAAAAACTACTTATTTAAAGAATTTATCCACCTATCAGAAAGGGGGTTTAACCCATGCCGGAAATGGAAGATGTAGAAATCTTGGAAATGACGCAACAGTACCTCGCGAAGTTGAAGGCGTGGAGAGAGGAACTTAACCAGAGAGAGAAGGAGTTGAACGAGCGAGAGGAAAAACTCAAAGCCAGAGAGAACGAACTCAATGAAAAGGAGAAGCAACTCAAGGATTACGAGGCACAGCTAAAAAATATGGAAGCAGAGCTCAAGAGAAAAATAGATGATGTTGCGAAATTTGAAGAAGAACTGAAAAAGAGGGAAGGCGAAATTGAGAAAATACGACAGGAAATAGCATCACTTAAAGAAGACCTGAATCAAGTTTTAACCAAATTCTCCGAAAGAGAGAAGAGGCTTGAGGAATTGGAGAAGACCGCACAGGAACACAGGGACAAAATAATTGAGATTTTCCAGCAGATGGCTGAAGGAGGTGTAGCAGCTCCTCCACCAGCCGCAGCACCAGCACCGGAAGCCCCCGCAAAAGAAGAGGCGCCAGCAGCAGAAGCGGCGGCTCCCGCCGAGGAAGCGCCAACTGGAGAGGAAGAGGAACTCATACCCTGTCCGCAGTGCGGTACCATGATTTCCAAGGATGCAATTATGTGTTACAACTGCGGGTATATACTCAAGCCCGAAGCCCTCGAAGGAGGAGAGGGAGAAGGGCAAGGATAAATTTTTCTAAACTCTCTTTTTATCACAGTAGTAACTTATCTGTAATTTCTTTAAGTCGTTTATTTATGTGGATTATACTTCTTGCAAGTATTTCACTATTGTTGAATTCTTCCCTGTAATCAAGCTTCCCTTGTTTCATATCTTCGGCGAATTCAACCATATTTTTCATAGCACGAGTTACTTCATCCACTATAGTTACATCCGCGGTTCTCGCCGTTCTGGATAGAGGATTGAGGTCTATGGCAATTACCGTTTTACCCATTTTTTTGATCGCTTCGGTTCTGTCCCCATCCTCCAAGGCGAGAAGGATTACATCCGCCGAAAATATTCCCTCCTTCGTGCATAATGCTCTGGCATGCTCCAACCCGGGAATTCTAGCGTCGGGTACATCGCCCAGCACATCTTTACCCAATCTCCTGAATATTTCCTTTATTTTTTTCACTCTCTCCTCCGTGCGATAAAAAAGATTTATCTCTATCTTCGCGCCAGTCAATTCGGAAAGTTTTACAACTTCCTCGGGACAGAGGGCGGCTACATTACCGTTAACCGAAATAACGGGATTTTTTGCATTCATAAGCAGTTTCACCGCGTACTTCTCCGCCTCAAGAGCGAAATCAAAGCTGTCCTCGCCCAGCAGATAATCAAATGTTTCTCCCCTACCGTGAGCGATTAATCCCTGAGGCACAACATATCCTTCTTTAAAACCATTTACGACCTTTTCTCTAAGCAGAAGGGACCTATACCGTGGATGGGACTTAGGAATCATGCTCCTATCTGATGAGAAAAAACATAAAAACTTTTATGCTTAATGTACATGCCCCTGATGAATGGAGGTAGTGACTTTTGAACTGCTCTTCAAGGCGTTGAGGAACAGTATAGGGGTCATGGGAGTGGATGACGATACCATCAGAATGTACACGGAAATAATACTCGGATTTTTTGGATTCGGAGAATATGTTCTGGATAACGTGCTCTCAAAGGAGGATAGGGACCTTTTCTATATGCTTGAGGAAATGGGAATACTCAAAACCCTCACCGAAGAAATCACCATAAAAAGGGGCAAACTCTGGAGAACCCATTACTGGGTTCTCAACAAGGAAAGAATAAAAGAACTTGCAGAGAAAAGAATTGAGGAGGAAGAGAGAGTAAGAATATATGAGAAAATCTTCGGAGGGGAACTGTGAAACATCTACAATGCTTAACAAATAATTTTCAGTAAATATTTTTATAAAACTCCGTTTTGCATATCTGGTAAATTCTTCGAAAACTTTAAGTATCAGTACTGGTATGATTTCACATATCACGATGGAGGTGATTTAGGGATGAGTAATCGCATCTACCTGTGGGTGGAAGTATTTATTGTTATGATTATGCTCAGTGGTTCTGCTCACTCCGTAGTTCTGAATTACCGTCAGAGTTCGGATGTTTGGAATGAATACAGGCTTTTCTCAGTTAAGAAGGGTTCTATTAAGGATATAGATGTCGTATCCGATGGTCGGACGGTTTATCTCAGTTATCTGAGCACCTATCATTCCGGTTATTATTCTCCTGTAGTATACGGGAGTGAGGATGGTTTGTATTTCTCATCCTACGCCCCTCTCAGAGCTTTTGAGAATGTGAGCGAGTTTCACACCGCGGTGTGGAATTCCTCGTTGGTTATAGGGTATGCGGAGGGAAGTACAAAATTATACTTTGCCATAACCCGTTTTTCAACGGTTATTCATTCTGAAAAGATTCTGGACATTAGAGGTCATGTGAGGGGTGTTGTTCCCTGCGTTTCGGACAATCTTTATCTGTTCTATGCTTTAAAGTCCGACAGTGTTCCGTGGAGAATTTACTGCAGAATTTATAACGGAAGTAATCTTTCCTCTCCGATATTTGTAACTTCTCTCGGATCATCCCTTTACGGCATGGCCTCGGTAACATACGATTTTTATGGCAGGAAGTATGTAATTCTTTTCTTCTCAAATTCCACGGGGATATGGTCTTCGGTTCTGTACAAAAACAGAGTTATCAATATTGAGAAGATTTATGATTTACAGGCAGATTATCTTTCCGCTTATTCTTCAGGTCGTCGCATACTTTTAGTGTGGCGTGAAATTCTTGGAGAGGGAGAATTCGGAATATATTACGGAATTTTTGATGGCTTGGAATTTTCGGAGCACTATCTTCTTGATAGGGGGAATTTATCCAAGCCTCATGGAATTTTAGTATCCTCATCTCCCCACATAGTCTGGTGCGATTTGGCCAAGGGTATAGTAAAATATTTCGGGCCTGATGGAATAGAAGAGGTTGGATATGGAGAATCCGCCTCTATATATCATTCTACGCAGCATTCCTCTGATATTGTTTATTACCTTAGGGAAAATTCGGTTTATTACGCCATGCCCTTTGCGAAGGAAAAATCGCAAATAGTTTCTCTCCGTTCTTACATATCCTCTCTCCCTCCTTCATATTTTGTTCGCAGCAACAACGAGCCGATAACCAAGAAAATACTGCTTCGTTGGGTGGATAAGGCGAATATTTCTGCGGATAGATTCGTAAAGTACCGCGGTGAGGAGAGCGAGATAATAGAGAAGGGGATAGCATGGCTTTGGAGCAATTTCATCCCCTACATTGATGGATTTTACAACTACAGCGGCGATGATCTAGTTATAAACACTACGGCTCAGAGTAATATATATGAAAATTTGAGCGATATGGTTGAGATGTGGGAGAAGGCAAATTACTCCGAGGTTGAGAAGATAAAGATCAGGATGATTCTTTACATTGCACATCTTCCGAGAGATTATTTCCCCTATCCTTCGGCTCGGGCAAAACTTATCTCTCTGATTCTCAAGTTCAACGGTAAATTTGTTGTTAGAAGTTATGCCAAGCATGTACTTGCTGAATTAAATTTGAGGAGATGTAAGCATTTCCTTATGAAAGTTCGTCGCAGAGCCGACGGCTCTGTGGACGGTTATGCCTATGATGACTGGGTATTGAATTCCACGGCACAATATCGCATATGCAAATACATAGATGATCAGATGGATATCCTTGAAGGGAATGTGAGAGTTCCTGAACAGCCGAAGGGCATCTTAGATATAGGAGGTGTGGAGAGCAGGAGAGCACATAGCCCAATAGTAATTCTCGGCGAAGGCTGGAGTCCGTGTAAAATCATGCTGAATGGGGTAGGATACAGAGAGGGTGAGGCAGGTTCGTATCTCATAGTGGAGAATTTGACAAACAATACGGAATACAATGTAATGATAAGATATAAATCAGCAATGCCCGTGAGAGTATACAGCAATACTACATTACTTGCGAATTTGCCGAGCAGTGATGAATTCATAGTTGCAAACTTCAGAATAAATTCCACAGTGAGAGAGATAAGATTCGGAGATGAAATCTCGCTGGATTATGTGGGAATCTATGCGGTTAAATGGGAATCCTCATATCCATTTGAATTTAGTGGGAACGAAACCCTCGCCCTCAAATTTGAGAATTACGAAGAGCATAAAGATTATATAACGATTCCCGCAAATTCTCCCGTGGATATTATTGTGGAAAATAAAAATCTGAGTCACATTGCAACATTCGCGTATCGCTCATCCGAGGATTTCGTTGTATATGTTGATGATTCTGTGGTTAAGGTCGTGCCTTCCTCTCCTAACTGGAGAATTTTCTCGGTTTATCTACCTCCGGGAAGCGAGAGAATTTATTTCGGGAAGGATATAGATATTTCCCATGCCTCGCTCATAATTTCGGATTATTTTGCAAATGCGGATAGAATTTCAGAAAAATACAACGGCTCTTTACCCGCGATCATCGCTAAAAATATGAAGAGGGTCAGTGAGTATCTTCGTAAGTATCTTGTGGGTGAAGCGAAGGGCTATGAGTATCCGGAAATACAGATAGCGGGTTATGCCGGGATAAAAATAGTTCCGAGAATAAGATGTCAGATTCTTCTGAATACGGATTATCCGAATCCTTCACAGATTGAAAAATATATTATGAAGAAAAATCCGCCGAGAATTCAACAGTACTGGCGTGGAATGTGGGTAAAC
>Ga0190313_1000831_pt1 | contig 17465 bp, 13 predicted proteins | sample 4870071011_MG_FD_169989 | JGI IMG/M metagenome (GOLD analysis project Ga0190313, IMG submission 169989) | Hydrothermal vent sediment bacterial communities from Southern Trench, Guaymas Basin, Mexico - 4870-07-10-11_MG | ecosystem: Environmental > Aquatic > Marine > Hydrothermal vents > Sediment ...
CTATTATTGGGGTTAATGTTATTAGTAGTTTTTTGCCTTGTTTTGGGTTTTGTAGGTATAGTTGTGCTGCGTTGTATGTTGTTGCTATTGTTAGTGGTATGGTGTATCCTAGGAGTGCGTAGTGTATTCCTGATGCTCCTATGATTTGGGTTTTAGGGTTTTCCAGCATGTATAGTGCTATGTATGTTGCTGCTCCCGGGATTATTGTTCCAGATATTAGTATTGTTGTTCCGTAGAGGCGGCCTAGTGTTTTATATTTTATGAAGACTTCGTGTTTGAACGTGTCTGCTATTATGTTGCATGCTAGAAGCAACATTAGCATTACATGTGAAATGATTATGCCTATGTAGTTGCCTAGTAAGTGCCGTAGGTCCTCATGTACGAGGGGCGACGTAACTATGCCCCATGGCTGACTCAGCTTCAACGCCAAAACAGATACTAAAGCTCCCCCAAGTACGAGGTTAAACGCGGACAGCATAACGGATAATGATAAGTATGTTAATGAGAGTAAGGCTAATTTAGATTCAATAAAATGTTGCTGAAAAGAATGCTTCAAGAGCTTCTTAAGGTTTAACGCTACCGCTTTCCAGTTGCTCATTATTTAGTACATTCCCTTTCTATGTTTATCTGCGTTATATATTTATAGTTTAGACAATATTAGAATAAGCCTTCAAAACCTATATTAACGTGTTTAGAAAAGAGAGCGATGTGTCCATTGCTGTTAAGCATAAAGAATAGTGGGAAAGAAGGTTATTTTCTTTTCTTTGGGTTTCATTTTCCCATTATTTGCCCTCTTTTATGCTTAGTTCCTGTTCTCTTAGCTATTCTTATGAATTCTTTTCTCTCTTTCTTAAGTAACTAAAATACTCAAGAAAAATTCTTCATGTAGTTTCCTATCTTCATTACGACTTTTAAATGGTTTATTTACAGTTTAGCATATTCGCGGATGAACTTTACTATTTCCTGTGTGATGAATTCTGCTATCAGTTTTCTTCTTTCCTCTATTAGTCTTCTCGTAGATTTCCATTTATGTTTAACTGGAGGTATGAAGTGGGACTCTAGAATTTTTCTGAACTTTTCTTGGGCTTCCTTTTTGGTTCGGGCTCTTCTCTCTAGTTCCCTACGTAGCTCTTCGAAATACTCTACTGGTTCCTTATCTCGAATGTGTTTATTTGTGTCTGCACTTATGAAGGTTAAATTTCCTATGTTCTCAATAAGCCTGTGTGGTTTTCTTTTTCGTGGAAATATGTGATGCAGATGCATGTTTTTCCATGAAATAGATTGTATTGAAGAGCCTGTAAACCAGTCAACAGCTCCCTTGATACAAAGTGTTATATATAGCAAGAATCTAGCTCTTTTTTCCCTAGAGGTGGCTTCCTTTATTCTTTCCTCGGTAACTTCAATAGAGCCAATAACCCTTTCTAGCCTATTAACAAGTTCTTTTATTACTTCATTTAATTTACCTCCTTTTTTAAGGACTTCGTTTACAACTTTTATGTCTCCATCCAATTTGACTTCTGTAGAGCCAGTGTAGTATCTATGATAAGTTGCCAATGCGAACCAATACGCTAATGCTTTGTTAAAGTCTGGCTCACGTTTTATTCGTCGTTCTCTATCTATTTTATAAAGCATTATTGAAAGAGCAGTTAGTGGTGTTTCTGAGGGTAGGATACGTGTATTTGTTAAGCCTAGGTATTCTTTTAATATTGCGAAAGCATTATCATATGCTTTTTTCAAATTATTCCATACCTCTCTCACTTTATCTCTTTTTATCTCTCCTTTGCTCATCCTATTAAGCAGTGTTTTAACTTGTGTTGTTCCTGTAATTAAATAAGATAAAGACTTTGCTGGTGTCGTAATGTTTATGGCACGGCCTTTAATTCTCTGTTCTTTAACGTAGTTCCATAAATCAATAGCTACATCACTGAGTGTGACTGCCAAATATGCTGTTATTATCTGTGCAAGTACTACTTTAGTACCTTTAGAATTTATTCTATCAAAGATATTGGCTATATCAACTATATCATAACTAGAGCTTAGCACATACACGGGAACTGTGTAGTTCAATATTTTATATTTAAGATCATAGAGTTTATCTTTTTGTTTCCCCGTTAAATTTGTGTATTTATCTAGGTTATTGTTGAAAATGTCAGATACAAGTACTGCAGGTTCTCCTACATCGCTTTTCCTTAACCCTATTTGGTTGGTATTTGGATTATAATATATGTTAATTGTCTTCTTAACATATTCTTTGTGTTTCTGTAAAACTTTAACTTCTCCTTTTTTAAATAGTATGAATGAAACGAGCCTTTGAAGACCATCAACCACAAAGTACTTTGGATTGGTGGGTTTATTAGTTTCTATTATCGGCTTAAATCCTATGGGTATGTCCTCCCCATGAATAATTTTTCTTCTTATTTCATTACTTATTTCCCATAGTATTATTATACCTATAGGGTAGTTTCTAAAAATAGACTCAAAAAGGTCATATACTTTACTCCTTCCCCATACAAACCCTCTTTGAATCATTTCGGGTGTTAAAATTTCCGCGTTTTCTACGCCATTAATTAAGTCACGTAAAGACATAGATAAGGGATTCATTAATCATCCCTATGGAAAGTTTCTTATTGAACATATATAAATGCCTCTATGTGTTAAGTACATAATTCTCTAAAAGAAAATTACGTAATTAAAGTGTTTTTATGTTCGAAGTTCTTTCCTTATCAAAATGTCAAAAATGATATTAGTATTGCTGTGTGATAGAGAGTTCCCGCTGATTTTTAGCTATTTTCTCGTTAATATATTTTGAAGTGTCCCTGTTTGTAATTGGAGGTGTTTATTTAGGTTTTGTTGTTTGGGGTTTGAGACATAAGAATTGTTGGCTGTCTTTTACTTCCATTGTACTTTCTTATGCGTAGGGAGTTTTCTAGGAGAAGGTTTGCTGAGGTTTCTAAGTATTTTAAGGGTGAGAAGGGTGTTTTGTGGGGTCCTGTTGTTCTTTCTTTTGATGCTGTTATGTGTGCTTTGCAGAGAGCAGTTATTGATGTTAAAGGAATTAGGGTTATTGAGCAGTTGAGGAGAGAGAAAAGGCTTTACTTTGACACCTTAGTTAAAATTTTGAAAGATGAAGGTCTTATAGGAACTGATGAGCTTAAAGAACTTGAAATATTGAAGGATTTGAGAAATAGAGTTGTTCACGAAGACTACCATCCCACCAAGCAGCACGCACTATGGGCATACGAGGTTGCAAGAACATTCATAGCAAAAAGATACCCTGAAGCATTAAAGGCTTAATAGAGCTCTATGTTATCCTAGCTCAAACATTCTGGTATTATTACGTTTGTTTACGTAATGTTTAGACATTGTATTCGAGGTGGTAGGAATAGTATGCGCAGCTTATTTTCATGGCTTAACTTACTGTTTTGTTTTCTTTGTACGCTCTTCGCTTATTTCAATTACTATTTTTAGCTTGTCCTGAGTTCATGCGTATTTATTGATCACATTCTTCTTTGATGCAGTATATTTGTTTGGTGAAGAGACATAATCGTATATGGCTTTTGCATATTCTTTAATTAGAGGAAGAAAGGCTTTAGCGGTATTTAAGTATCTTTTTACATCATCAATACTTATAGCGGAGCCTCCGTAGAAAAATGAATGCAAGTTGTTGAGAGATTTAGCAAAGGTTTCCGCATGTCCTTTAGAGAAGCTGCTAATTATTATTTGAACTTCAGGGTCTTGATTCAATACAAGTTCTATGAATTCCGTGAGCTTATTAACTTTATTACTGTCCTTTTTGAATTCCCTATTGTAATACGTTAAGGAATATATGTTAACGAAGGCTGATACTGCACCCCAAACCTTTTCTGCTGCTTGAATTACATCCCCCATTTCCATATGTTTACTAAACGCATTTAAGTGATATAGTAGTCTTTCATAGTACCTGCTTACTCTGATTTTATTTACGTTTTGGCTCAATTTTTGCCACCGTTGTCCATCTGACTTGATAGTGTGGTATGAATACTGGTGTTCGGTAATTAGTATTTCTTGCTACACCTACAATCTCCAGCTTTATAGTTAGTAAGTATTTGTCTTCAATTACATACATGCTCTCTGCGGGCTTAGACTCTACCACATCTAGATGTTCCCATCCGGGGTCATTGAGGTCAACACGATCAGCAATAGGTTTATCCATTATTTGCTTTCTTATCTTCTCTGGAACAATAAACCTAAATGCAGCTACAGTTGAGAGGGCAAATTGAGGGCCTATAGCATTTTTCCCTATTTGAAATATATCCGCTAAGAATGCTCTTGCCTTAAGTGTTGTACCATCGGATAACTTGTACTCTCCAAATTTTTCAAATATGGGTTTAAAGTTTGGTTGGGGAGGAAGCTTACATTGCTTCATGCATCTAACCTCCTCTTATACTTTACATATACGTAACTAAGCCTGTTACATATGTACTAGCTTGCTCTTCCTGGTATAGGCTCTTCATTCCAGTGGTGTATTGCTCACTATAGATAAGTACATTCTCTAATTCGGTAATGTTTCTTGTTATTGCGTCTAGTATTTTGTTAACTTCTTTTTCAGATGCTTCCTCAAGATTTTCTAGGTCTGCTTCAATAGCCATGTAGAGTGTTGTAAGATAAAGTGCTGTCCTTTCGTCAATGTACTTGGCTTTCACAAGCTTTGTGAAATTAACTTCTTTGACTTCTTTTACCTTAATTCCCGCTCTCCTACAGGCTTCCTTAAAAGCAGAGGAAATAATGCTATTAACCTCTCTAATAACTCCAAACATTCCTCCCTCTTCATAAGCTTTGTAAATTCTAATAACTCTGTAAGCTATAGTGAATACCTTTACAAACATGGTAGTAATTAGATCTACGATTTTATAACTTACAACAGCGCTTGAATAGGCCATTGGAGTAATACGGGATATTTCAGAAAGTCCGACATTTGGGTTCTTAATAACAATGTCGGCTTTTATGAATTTCGACATTTCTACAACCTCCATTATAGACAAGTATGTTCTACTATGAATACTTTGCTTATTTTCAATAGTGATTTACATTTGGTGGCTAATTAAGTTTTAATTTTAACTAATTTGTTGCTTTTTAAAGACTAAGGTTTTTACTGCTTATTCTCAGCCTGTGCAGTAATGTTAGGAAATGGTTCACTTCACCTTTAATTCCCTGTACTTCATCTAGGATAACAATAAGTTTTTCTTTCCTTGACGGTTCAAGGAATAACTTTTCTATTCGTCGGGCTGGCAGCATTTTTAATCTTAGCTTTCACATCTATTCTTACACCTAATACCTCGCATACTGCTAATTGCCATTAGCATATAGTATAGACATAGTATTTACGTGTAGAAATTCTAGAAATTCTCACAGAGTTTTTCGGTTCTTCGAAGAAGCTACTGAGTATTGTTGTGAGCATTCTTTCAGCACCTCTTACTCCTCTAATGCTGATCAGCTTTACGTAGATAGAGGAATACCGTTTGTTCCTAGGCTCACTAGCTACAATCTTAGCCAATCTTGCTATTTCTACCAGGCATTGTTGAACCCAAACGGCTGCCTAGGTATTGCTTCTAAATACATTTAACACCTAACTCCTTAATCCTATCAGTCAACTTCCCTATGCTTGTACAGTCAAAGTTTACTCTCTAGATTACATATAGCAAAAAACTATCTTTGCAATATATCAGTAATAAGAGGCTCCTGTTATAGCCTGTTATAATTTGATACGCTAACATGGAAAAGCGTAAGAGTATATACAAAAGTATTTTTCATTTGGCTGAGTTTTAAGAAATGTGAAATTATTAGATTAAATACACTTAAATTCCTTCTTGTAACAGTGCCTAGGTTTATTTAAACTAGTTTTCTTCGAAAGTATCTCCCCACTCAGGGTACACCTGTGCTATATCTTTGTATTCTTTTAGCCTTGTTAAATCTGACCATAGATATTGCTTTATAAGTTTTCCTACTTCGTTCCATCGTCTAAGATGGGAAGGGGCTAAGAAGTAGAAAACTTCGGAAAGTCTCCATGAGATCTTCATGTATAATAGCCACAAGTTACTTATTGTCGTTGGAATTATACGATAACGGCCTATATAACTAACCACGGATAGAAATGCTAAAAACATACCAAAGATTGTAAATGGCAATACATACCTTATCCCGGTGACGAATAGAACCGTTTGTGCAATTGCAAACGTAATAATTGCTAATAACATGTAAGTACATGCAAAAGTGTTGTAAACAGCTGTTCTTCTATAATCTTCAGATACTCTTAGGTGCATTTTAGCGATGCTCAAGTAAAATTCCTTGTCTTTAACACGTCTTATTGTAGATAATCTTCTAAGAGCCTTAAAAATTTCAATATCATGTTCTCTAAACTCATGGATGTAACGTCCTCTGTCAGCTACAAACACTCCACATAGGAAAATGGTTATAGTTAAAATGTATGGTAAAAAATCAATAAGCCACTTTAACAATGAGCACTGAATGTTCATATTTTGAAAATGTTAAACATTATATTTATACTTTAAGTTACAACTTGGAACCTTTCCCTGCGTGGATAAGAACTTTTCAATAACGAACTTTAGAGGGGTAATACCAAAGCGATAACATACATTAGGATCTTTATCCACCATGAATGTACAGAGATACATGCAATTAAGTTTAAAACACCAAGTCCCTCTCACGGGTTATTACTTTAGGCGATGTTAAGGTGAGTGTTAATGTATTTAGAAGCAAGAATATAGTGCCTAATTCTTATTAAGCATAGTGGATAGTAGAGGAGAAAAAGGCTATTTTCTTTTTCTTCGGGCTCTATTTCCCATTATTTGTCCTCTTCTATACTTAATTCTGGTTTTCTTTGTTTTTCTTGAGCGTGCATGGTTTTTGAATGGCAAATATGAAACCGGTTAGTTCTACGTTAGATTAGGGGTTAGCTTGCAGTTCTTTAATTGCTTCTCTAAGTATTGTAAGGTCGTCATTGGGTTTAGGATTGCTTCCTGAACCTCTTAGTGTAACTACTTTGAAGACTATGTCGGGTTTTATTTTCTTTAACATGTTTAATATGTGTTCAGTATCTTTCTTAAGAGCGTATGGGTCGTACATGTGTTCTGGTACTATAATTAGGAGTTTCTTTTTTGCTTCATGGAAGAATAGGTCCAATATGGCTCCTCGAACCTGCTTTGCTGTACGTGACTCTATTTCCACAGCTATGTTTCCCGAAGGTGATAGTATGACGCCGTCTATTTGAGCATACCCTGCCGCGTACTCTACGAGAGTGTATTGGCGGCTTGTATCAAATCTATAGCCAAGTAGTTTCTTAAGCAAATTCTTTACGTAACGGTCATGAGAACCCAATACACACACCAAATAGACTATGTCTATTATGCAAAAATACATTTCCATGCCACAAGAGACATATAATAACAGCAACACTACCCTGAAAATACGGGTTTATATCCGGCTAAGAAGCATGTAGCTTCACTTTGTTAATAGAGAAGTTCCTGTTATGAGGATTCATTATGATGCTGGCTTACATTATAGGACAATTTATACTATTGTTGAGGTTTTGAAGGAGGCTGGGTTCGTTAAGAAGCATTACGATGAAGGACCATCAGTACGTAGGTTCATAAGCTTAGTGGAGAAAGGCAAAGAAGTAGCAGAACACGCAAGGAAAAGTATATACTTACAGCGCCTTAGAAATTCTAAAACTTGCAAGTTTAGCCTAATTTAGCGGATGTGCAAAGTAGACAAAAAAGTTGGCTGTGTTTTGAACGTTAATATATTATGTTTTAACCTATGTTGCAACAGCCTCGAGAATAAACGTTACATATACTGCTGCCTCTTTTGCTTGTTCCTCTTCTATGTCTAAATTTTTTAGCAAATATCTCGGCTAGTTTTTTGAAGATATTTAAAAGTACTTTGTCTCTTTCTTCTTCTGACATTGAACTTAGGGTTTTAAGTGTTAAATTATATTTTAGCTTTTTGTTTATATCTCTGACTATGCTATTTAACTTCGGAATACCCGGCAGCGTTTCAAGGACAATGCTACTTAGTGCTTCATGTATCTTTTCTTTTGATGATATTCTCTCCTTAAACTCTTTTATTTTTCTAAGTTGCATATAGGTGTATTTTAACCCTCTATTTTTCAGTTCATTTATGTTTACATGGTAATGTTTTTCCAAATCATTTAATATTGTTAGGGAGAGTGGTATGTTGCCTGCTATTGAGCCGTATGCTATGATGTCTAGTACTTTGACATAGAGTTCAGCAATATTGAGAAATAATGGTTTATGGTACATCCACGCTGAAGCAGTATTAGGAGGATAAGTTTCTGTGAAATGCTTACTTGTAGGATGCGTTAGCGATGATAAATCTTTATATAATCTCCTAACATCCCCCTTTAAAGCATCAGGCCATGGCAGATTGCTCACTATCTCAGTAAACTGAAAGCGACCTCTTTCAGAAAGTAAATATAGTGCCAATATTGCCTCCTCTATTGTAGGCTTTAAGCCCAGCTTAATTGCAGTGTTCTCTACATAGCTTAGGAAAGCACATAGTTCGAGAAGGAATCTAAGCGTCCTACTTGATGATAAATAATTACCGGCGAATAATGAAAGCAGAGCCCATAGAGTTTCAGTATTAATGTATGTAACTAAAGCACTATAATAAGGAGCTGTAGATATATGTTTTTCTTCGCTTAGCACAGTAGCGGAAATACGTGATAGCACTATATAGGCATTATATGCCCTAAAAGCAGCATGTCTTACCTTAGCATCTTCTCGGAGCACTTTAAAAACGCCATCTATATTGCCCTCCATAATCTTTAACGTATCTTTTAAAATATTCTCTAAATCGCTTAAGGCATCCTTGGCAATTAGATCTTCGCCCAGCATCAATATTACCAGGTATTAAGTATATAAGTTAGTTATTGTTAAATTTTTGACCCTGGTTAAGAAATCAACGTATTCTTAAGTTCTAGACTATTTCTTCAGGTGTTGGCGCTTCGATTGTTAAAAACATTTTATCTTCGGATCTTATTCTCCCAATTAATTACACGTCTTAAGCACTTATTGCTCCTAATAAACGTATCTAACATTAATGTTTTCCAATCTTGGAGCAATGTTGGTTTAGGCTCCCAGACTATGTAATGATTTCCATAAATGTGTAAGGATTTACCTATGAACATAAATTAACTGCGGGTAGTGCAAAGCCTATATTTTTTATATTCTGTGGTTTAATAAAATCTTAGGATAAGGCCTTGACGAAGCTTAATAAGCTTTATGATGAATGGGTTTGGGTTCCTATTAGCCTAAGGACGCCGCCTAGTGTTAGCCGTTTTCTTCATATAGGTTCTAGAAGTATTTTTGTTGATTTTCCTAATCATTATTACTTGCCATTCATAGAGAATGTCATTAGATTATTTAGGCAAAATCCACGGAAGGAGATAGTGGATACTGTTAAAAAAGATGCTAAGAAGCACAATGAGAATATTGCCGAGGAAGGCATTGACTGGTTTAAAATAATTATACGTAAAAATCCCTCATGGTGTAAATCCGCATATACTATCATGTATAGAGTCAATTATGAGAAATTCCGTAAATTTGTAGATAACTTTGTTACGGGCTCTATTTGGAACGGAAGTTTAGCAAGAAGGTATGAATACATATACCGTTCGAAAAGTGCTTTATTTTCCGAGATTATTGCTATGACTGACGCGTTGACCATACTTAGTAAATTAAAGCGTAATGTTAAGCACAAAGTACTCAATGACATCACACAAGTACTTAAGCTCCTAATATATTATGATGCAAAATTAGATACAATATCATATATCTTGTTAAATAATATAGGTAAAATGCTTCCATCAAATACTTTTTTCATAGGTCATAGAATTACTGAGCGTACACATTTTTTAGTAGAGGAACTTAAGGCATTAACTAATAGATTACAGACAATGATAGAGGCTCCTCCTTTAATCTTCAGGGAGCTAAGAAAAATTCTTGAAGCTCTATCCTTCATATATCTCAAAGCAACAATGCTGTATAAGGATATTTCTACTTTAAATGAATTTCTTAGCTTATATGGTAAACATGTAGATGTACGTGGCCTTATAGACGCATATGATCTTATCCTATTAAATGCTCTAATTCTATGGGATAGTAAGGAATATTTTGATGAGGCTCGCAAAATAGCTTATATGAAGTCCTTAGGCGATGTTATAGATAACACTGTTCTCAAAGAGCTAAGTGATAGTATAAATATGAGCAAAACAAAGATCTTAAAAGTCATAGAAGATAATATTTGCTGGCTTAATCTCTCGTTATTAGGGGCATTAAGGCCTAAAAAGTTAAGTGTTAAAGGCCTAGAGGAATACAAGGTAAGTGACATTATGCTTCTTATTCTATCATTTATCTTAGCTAAAGGAATTTTAAAAGTAAATAATACTAGAAGAATTAAAGATACCGCAGAAAAAATCTTTAACATTCTACGTGAGCTGTTTGAAAAGTACATGTATGTTTATCCTGTGCCTTCAATAGCTTTTATGCTACAATTCGTAGAAAAGACCATGAAAACACATATTCGCCTTAGAGAGTTATATAGCGACTATAGTTTCTTCGTACATCCTTACCCGAGCTCTATGCAGCTTTCTCCTTATATTTCAATTCTTGAATATAAAATCTTGCCCCACGAAATAGAGAGATTCTATGAAATTGTTTTTAAAATATTAGACGTGATAATAAAGGAGCTGATTAGTTCTATAAAGATGGTGAACAGCTTATTATTTACTAATAAACCCTATAGAAAAGCTGAAACACTTTTCCAAAAATATTAACATAGGAATCATTGATTGCGGAGATCCTGCACGTTCTTTTAACATAAACTAAATCTCTCTTAAATGATCGGCATTAGGCATCATCTTTAGAAAGAATAACAAACACTTAGTATAGATTAGAATTTTAACGCATACATGTAATTAAGCCGCAACTTACTTAATCCTTTCAAAAAGAGATACCATTGTCCTCGGCGTCAATGTATGTATTGGAATTATTTTCTTTGGGTTTATAGTTTGTATTATTTCTTTGAACTCGTATGGTTGGTAGTGTCCGCTTACGTGAACTCTGTAACTTAGGATTCCAAGTAGTTTTAGCCAGTTTTCTATTTTTCTTTCTTCTATTACCCATTCTTCGTCTACGGGCTCTCCTATGACCGTGATGTGCAGTAGTCCTTTTGTTTCCTGGTTTAGTAGGTTTGGTATGGTTTTCATTTCTTTGATTCCAGGGATGGGTGTGAAGAAGGCTATTTTTCTATCTCTTATGGTTTTTAGGGAGGTCTCTATTTCGAAGTTGTTTAGGGGTATTGCTTTGGTTCTGGTAATTGGTGTGAATATTAGTTCGTTTTGAACTTCGTATTTTGCTTTATCTAGCATAATGTCTAAAAGGTATGCATAGTAGAGGCTTGTGAATACGGCTATGTATCCTGCTTTGCCCGCTATTTCGATTATTGATAGTGTTGCTTCGAGGTCTAATGGGTGTGTTGTTACGAAGAAGATGTTGCGATCGTATTTTTCAAGTAGTTCAAGAAGTGATTGTTTAAAGTTAGTAGGGCTTATGTAGCTTATTTTTCTTCCGAAATTTGTGCCTTCTATAATTAGCACGTCGACACCATCGCTTGCGAGATCACCTAAAGAATCTATGGAGGAATGTAATATTGAATGGAGAGGAGTATTTCTAAAGTCGCCCGTATAAAGTATTGATGCATCATCGGCGTCCACCCTAAATGCGTAAGAGGGAAAAGCGCTATGAGATATTCTTTCATACTTTACTCTTTTGCTTTCTTCAACGTTTTTAAAGCCTATGAAGGATAATGTCTGAGGAAGCAACTGTTGTTTCCAACCAAACCACCATGATCTAGAAAGAACCTCGGCTACTTCTTTTGAAGGCAGATAAACAGGAATTTCTCCGGGAATATTCAAGCTACCTAGGTGGTCAAGGTGCAGATGCGATACATATATTTCCTCAACATCTTCATAGGCGCTTCTAGGTGGAAGAACGTTCATTTCTCTCAATTCTTCTACGCTATCGGGTTGAATTGAGAAACCGTAGAAGTTCTTTAACTGAGTGAAGTTAACTCCTTGATCGAACATTACCTTTAAGGATGGCGAGTCAATGACAACGCAGTTACCTCCAATGCTGTTAAAACCTCCGTAAATCTTTATTTTTGTTTTACCGAAAGTAAAAGCCTTCATAACCTTACACTTCACCCTAAGCTGAAACAATATTCCTCTCTTTTCTCAATAGCTACTCTCTTATGGAACGGTAGCCTCTTAAGCGGGTTTCTAAGAGCCAGTATTACTGGTTTCTCTGTTTTTACACCATAAACCAAATAAAGCCAGTACTTGTCGCCCTTTTCCATAGCAACCCTTGATTCCTCCTCTGTGAGTCTTATGCTTAAGCTCTTTCTCACTTTCGTTTTTACTTCGATAATTCTTTCCTCAATTATTTTTCCTTCAGCATTTCTCTTTACGCTCTTCACGTCATAGTGTTCATAACTTGAAACTCTTATAGCTTCTCTTCCATTAAGCCCCTCGTAATTAAAAACAATAGGAATAGCTTCCTCTTCAGCCCAACCCCATATTTCTTCGCTAATTAGTTCTCCAGCTTCAGGGAGGAAAGCAGAACTTAAGAAAATGAATTTGGGATCTTTTACTGCTACCTTGGGTTCTGCGGTTTCAAAGAATTTTACACCTTTGAGTTTCTTCTTGAAGTCTTCATACTCTCTTATGGCCTCTATTAACCTAATTATTCCTTCTTTTGCTACTTTCTCGTAGAAGGTATTATGTGATGCATCGACAATGCTAGGTACTAGCGTAAGCACATTGTTTAAACCGTGGATCTCATCTACTGGAATAGAGTTTGCAAGAAGGCTGGACACTTTTTCTATAAGAGCCTCCCCTCTAAAAATATCTATACTTCTTGTTTCAAAGTCTGCTACAATACCTATAGGCTCTCTATACCTTATTTCGTCACCTAATAAAACCTCAACTTCGGTTAACAATATTAATCTCTCTTTGTCACTTTTGAAAATGAAATACTTAGTGTAATCGGCGCTTTTGAAATATTTCACTAACGTTGCTAAGATCTTCTCAGGACTGCTATATGGTACATCTATTATTCTACCATCCCTTAGTCTTAATAGTGCTTTTCCATAATGTTCTTTAATATCAGCATCTATCGTTTTTGCTATTATGTGTAAAAGCATCTTTGCCGAATCCAATGCTTCTTTAACGTCACGGAATCCTGTTAGGTATTTTAGTTCTCTTCTTATCTTTTCTGCCTCGACTGCTAGTGGATACACTCTCTTCAACTTTATTTCTCTTATGAAGTTCTTTAATGCTTTTATGAAGGCTATCACAAATGCTCTAGCATCTTTAGCGACTAGATCAATAATTCTCATTTCTGACAATGAAAGCTTTCTGCCTTTAAACTCAATTTCTATAGGGACAAGGCCCCCTATAATTCTCTCTTCTCTAACAGCATGTTCTAGAATTTCATTCTTTACTGTTGAAAGGTAAACTTTCTCGCCTATTATGGGTTCAAGTTTTCCAAGAGAGATTGTTATACCGTAGAGCTTTGCGAAAACTACTTCAGCAACTTCCTTCTCCAATGCATCGGCTAGGAATAAGTTAAAGACGTAAGTAACCTTGTCCTGCCCGTATCTCCATACTCTGCCTATACGTTGCTCAAGTCTTACAGGAGACCATGCTATTTCATAGTTTATAAGTACGTTAGCATACTGTAAGTTAAGACCTTCACCAGCAACATCGGTAGTGATGAGTATTCCTTTATCGCTTTTAGCAAGCCATTTTTTAATCTCCTCAATCTCGCCACGATTATCCGAAGTAAATATCCTTACTACGTTTTCATCTCCAAGAACTTCCTTAATCCATTCTCTTAACCTATAGTAAAGATAATAAGCTGTATCCTTAAACTCTGTAAACACTATTATTTTACCGCAAGCTAGGTCTTTGAATTCCTCTGGCAGTTCATTAGAAGGTGTTTGCAGAACTAAATATAGTATCTTTTTTAGAGTCTCTAGTTTAGAATCCTTTACTTTACCTGTTAGTATTTTCTTTGCATAACTTACAGCTTTCTCTAGTCTTCTCTTAAATTCTTCATCGAGAATTAAATCGAAATACATTGCAAGTTTATTAAACTCCTCATCAAGTTCCTCTTCATGTTCACCAATATCACCTGTAAGTAGTTCATCTAGTTTTCTACTGTATTCTTCAAGTTCTTTGGCGATCTTCTCTTGCGCTTCTTCACGGCTATAGCCCCTCTCTAGAAGTTCTATGAATTTACCTCTCTTCTCTATAAGCTTGCTGAACGTTTTAACAAGGGCTTGCGGGCTGGATAATCCTCTCTTAATGAGAAGTGTTCTAAGTAAGGCTATAATACTTTGCACTCTACCAGTTTTCCATCCGAGAATATCTACCATGTACCAATAATATCTACTTAGATAAGATACAGCTAGCTCTGTTATTGTTCTTAAGAGGAGTTTTTCGCTCTCGCTAGGCTCTATAAGCACCGCTAACATGTTACAAGGCTTGAATATTTCCTTGTGCTCATACACGTTATTTACGTCTTCCTTATTTCTCCTAAATACTATGATGTTGTGGGTGCGCTGATAGTATTCTGGCTTATCAAAAACCTTCTCTAAAGCACTTACATTTGTTACTTCTAAAAGTGTAGGGTCAATAAGGGCAAGCCGTGATAGATAATCGTTCGCCTTTCCTCTATGTGGTGTAGCAGATAATAAAAGCACTATGGCGCCCTTATTTCTTCTAATGAGTTCTCCAAGGTTCAACCATCGAAGGTTTGGCTTCCTACCCAGCATACCAAGCTTATGGGCTTCGTCAACTACTATAGCATCCCATTTACTCCTCTTAAGTACGGTCATGTATTCCGGTTGTTTAAGTGTGTCTATGGAGCCTATGTACCAACCTGCTGGTAGTTCTGGAAGTTTTGAAAGGAATTCTAAACTTTTCCTTTCAATGACTTGAACTGTTATGCCCATACTTCTCATTTCATCGATCCATTGGTTAACAAGTACGCTTGGAACAGTTATTAAGACTCTGCCCAGTCTCTTATAATTACTTATGGTCTTGAGTATTCTAAGAGCTGTAATTGTCTTACCTAATCCTATGACATCTGCTATGAGTATCCTAGTAGGTTTTATGAAAAGAGATTTAGCGACGATCTCTGTTTGATGTAGCAAAGGGTTTTTTCCACTGTATATGAAGAAAGGATTGTAGTTGAGGTAGTTTTTAGTAATCCACAGTAATGGTGCTAAGTACGTATGCACTATTCCACCTTAGTCTAGCTTATACAGAGTTTTAACAGCTCTTCCAACACGCATCATGTACCAGTGCCATGCAGGGTTTGCTTCTCTTTTAAGAACGGAGTATCTCTCTAAGGCAATTGTGGTGAGTATATTTAGGAAATTAACATTTAAATCTAATATTAGATTTCTTAGAATGCTAAGTTTGCTTGGCTTCCTATATGTTGAGGCAGTGAGAGAGAATAGCAGATGTCTACGAAAAGCTATTTCGTTGGGAAGCGTTACAATAGGTTTTTCGTAATAGACTTTAGTTTTAGGCGGTTTTACCTTACGTACTTCTATAACTTCTCCACCAACATCTTTAGCAAAATCCATTATAGTCTCTGTAAACCTTATAGGGAAAACTATTCTTGGTTCTTTGCCATAACCTCTCATCACTACTTTAGCAGGTTCTTCTTCACTTAATAATCCATAGTATTCTATGTAAAATCTATGCGTCCTCAAAATTCCAGTATATTTATAATTAGGCTTACTTCTTTTCCTAGCTTTTAAAGTAAAAACGTATCTAATTACGGTTTCGCTCATAGCAATCACCTAATAACTCTTTCTTTAACTCTAAATTTTAGAATGTCAGGATTAACAACTTTGTCTATTATTTTCGCTAATTCGGGTTCTTCTTCAAGCATATATTCAACATCGATGTTTACCTTTCCCTCCTTAGTTATTCTTACTAAGTTATTTATTGAACCCCATAGAGTTTCAAGAACTCTTGGATCATAAGTCTCAACGCTCAATGTTACATTGCTCTCCTTTGCTTGAATACGTACTTTGCCTTCTATTCTCCCTTTAAATGATTTAGCTAGCCTAATTATTTCTGGTACACCTAAAAGTTCCGCTGTTGATACGCGTAAAACTCTTACTCCCTCTCTGATAGGTCCTTCAATACCTACCATGTCTCTCTCTATCCATTCTCCTTTAATTGATACGCTTAAAACTCTCTTATCCAAGAGTTCTCCTTTACCGTAAATTTCAATAGATATGTTGTACTTGCCCGCTTTTTCTCCTTTTATTTTTATGTTAGTTGTTAATGGGGTTCTACCTTCAAGTTCCTTGGGTTCTACTTCGAGCCCGCTGTCAGGCATAAGCTTGATCTCAATTTTCTCGTCAAAGTTTTCTACATTAACACTAACAGTACCAGAATATTCCCTCTTTTCCCACATTTCCTCAGGCAAACTTGCTTCAAATTCAACAATGTACTTTTTCTTTTCATAAAAGAGTTTCCCAGCTTTTATTGTGTTCTTTGGATCAAACCCCCTTAGAACGTCTCTTATATCTATAATATTGCCTCTCCTGTCAAGAACTCTAAGTAGCTTATCTCTTGGAGTAGTGTCAATTACTCTCTTTACCCATTCATCAAAGACGTTTTCCCAGTATACAAGCTCTACATTATCCCAAGATACTCCAATTGTTCTAAGGTATTCTCTTACCATATTGAGTAGTTCTTCGCCTTCATTCTTCTCCTCTGCCTCAACTCTGCCGCTAAAAACTGGTTTCCATAATATGTTTTCCCTCACCTTAACAGCATAGTCTAAGCTTTTTACAAGATCTTTGATGCCTTCAATAAACATTTTATAGCTAATTAAGGGGACATTCGCTTTATCTGTAGTACGCATAAAGCCCCATAAGTGACCAACATTTATTGGTTCTTTTTGAGGATCCTTGCCTAGATACGTCCTAACTATGGATAAAACATTATCTCTGTCAAATCCTGCAGGAATAAGCCCTTTATCTTTAAGGAAAGCTTCAACTATAGGTGCTATAGGTCTATCACTTTCTAATACAAGACCATCTTCGTACCGTACTTCGCCCAGTCTATAATAGTAAATTTTTCGATAATTTCTATTTATCAAGTTCCATGCATGCCTATAAAAGTAATCCTTTTTGCTTTCAACCTTCTTATTAAGCAGCTTCATTACGTCTTCCATGAGAAGCTTATACTCCTCTCCTCCAGCGATTTTCTCGGTAATGAAGGATCTTAGGTGATCTTCGGTGATGCTTTCGGCTGCAACATAGTAACGTAGAATTTCAAGTAATCCCTCCCATAAGCT
>Ga0190313_1000832_pt1 | contig 17465 bp, 14 predicted proteins | sample 4870071011_MG_FD_169989 | JGI IMG/M metagenome (GOLD analysis project Ga0190313, IMG submission 169989) | Hydrothermal vent sediment bacterial communities from Southern Trench, Guaymas Basin, Mexico - 4870-07-10-11_MG | ecosystem: Environmental > Aquatic > Marine > Hydrothermal vents > Sediment ...
GTTTAATGTCAGATAGATTATATCGCCTTTATTTACTGCTTTCCCGGGAAATGGCTTTTGAAGAATAACAACATTAAAGGGTAAATTTACATCCGTAGTGGAATCGAATTGTACGATGACACCTAATTGTTGTGCCGTTAACATGGCATTATCTTTTGATAATCCGAAAAAATTAGGCAAGTTTCTTACCTTCCCTTGAAAGATGTTGGATGGTCCCGAAAGCAATACGACCAATCCTATAACAATTATCGCCGCCAAAATAAACGACACTATAAGAGCGGCATTCCCTTTTCTGTTCATCATATTATCCTCCTCTATTTAATTCTCCATTTTGTTCCGTTTTTGGAATCCAATATCTCTATGTTGAGCTTGTTTAACTCTTCTCTTATCATATCGGCATATTGAAATTGCTTTTCGGCTCTCATCTTATCTCTTATCGCTACTATTCCATCTATTACTTTCTCGGAAATTGCATTTTTTCTCTCCTCTTTCAATTCAAAGCCTAATATATTCAGTGCCTTTTTAACAGTGTTTGCAGTCAGCGATTTTCCTTTGATTCCATTATTCGCATCTTTGATTGCAGCGAAGATAAGTCCCAATGTCTTTGGTGTATTAAAATTATCATTGAGAGTCTCTATAAGCTTATCGAACAATTCTTCGTCCAAATCGTTCCCCGATGCGTTCTCCGATATAAAGCGCTCTATTCTTGAAAAACTGCTAGATGCCTCTTGCAGGCTGTTTTCATCGTACTCAAGAGGGCTTCTAAAATGTGTTCTGTAGTAATACAGTCTAAGAGCATTGGGAGAGATCTCCTTTAAAATATCACTGACCGCAAGAAAATTACTAAGTGATTTAGACATTTTTTCGCCCTTTATCCTCAACATTTCGTTGTGTATCCAGTAATTCGCAAACGGTTTTCCCGTTGCGGCTTCGCTCTGAGCAATTTCATTTTCATGGTGAGGGAATATTAAATCCGTACCACCCGCATGAATATCAAACGTTTCGCCCAGATATTTCATACTCATTGCAGAACATTCGATATGCCATCCCGGGCGTCCCTTCCCCCATGGAGAATACCAATACGGTTCTCCCTCTTTCGCTCCTTTCCATAGAGTAAAATCGAGAGGATTTTTCTTTTTGGGATTTATCTCAATTCTCGCTCCCGACCTCAGATCTTCTATCTTTTTCCCCGAAAGTTTGCCGTAATCTTTAAACATCTCCGTTTTATAATAAACATCCCCCTCCGCCACATAAGCATACCCCTTTTCTATCAACTTCTCCACGAGATTAATAATTTCGTCGATATGTTGAGTAGCTCTCGGATAATAATATGGTTGTAGTATGTTCATTTTCATTGAAGAATCGATATACTCTTTAATATACTGTTCTCCAAACACACGATAGTCCATACCGAACTCTTTGGAGCGTTCTATCACCTTATCATCTATATCTGTAAAGTTCTGTATCATTTTGACCGTATACCCGTTGTACTCAAACACGCGTCTAATAAGATCCGCCGTAATATATGCTCTCATGTGCCCCAGATGCGGTCTGTTTTGCACCGTCATACCGCAAACGTAAATCGAGACATTACCTTCTTTGAGCGGTTTGAAAACCTCTTTTTTCCCTGACAGAGTATTAAAAAATTTGATCATCTCTTCTCCTACTTTACCAAACCTCTTCCGGTGTTTTTTACTTTTTCCAAAAATTCCTTAATCTCCTCTATAACGGCTTTCTTTTCCATCTTTGAAACCAAATTCTCTATTGCTTGAGATACTGTCAGACCTTCTTTAAAAACAATCTCGAATGCTCTCATAATAATCTCTATTTCCTCCTCCCTGTAACCGTATTTTTTTAAACCCGCTATATTTACATTTTCCACATACGGAGGGATTCCTTTTACGGTTGAAAAAGGGAGAACATCGTATTCAATGCTTGCAATAGTCGCAATATGTGCCAATTTCCCCACGGATACACCTGTTTTCAAATATGAACGGGCATTTACAATTGCAGAATCTCCCAAATTTACATCATGCCCTATTATCGTTCCGGTAGCCACTATGGCCCCTCTCTTTATTTCACTGTTATACCCAATAGTTGAATGCCCAAGGATTCTTACTTCGGATTCTATTTTTGTTTTCTTATCTCCTTTACCGAATTGAATAAGTGTATAAGGATAAATTTCAACACCGTCACCTATAATCAATCCACCGCCATTTTCTTTTTCTCTATTAGCAGGTAAACCTATAATCGAATAATCTGCAATAAACACATCGGAACCTATAATAACATCATCATAGATTACAATGCCGTTCCCAAGAATAACATTATCACCTATAAGTACATTATCACCTATTTTACAATAATCTCCCTTCTTGAAGTTTTCGCCAATTGTTTGCATTATTTATCTTCTCGTTTTACTGCCATAGCAGTCAATTCACCTTCGCAAACGAGTTTTTCATTTACATATGATTTACCCTTTATCACAACCATTGTGCCTCTTTCCTTCTCCAACGTTATCTCATGAATAAGCGTATCACCGGGAATAACAGGTTTTCTAAATTTAACCTTGTCGATTTTCATGAAATAAAACAGGTAATCCTTGGGATTATCGATATAATTAACTATGAGAGCGACGGCAGATTGTGCCATAGACTCAATTATCAACACCCCCGGCATAACCGGTTTGCCCGGGAAATGTCCTTGAAAAAACGGCTCGTTCATTGTCACGTTTTTTAACGCCTTCACATGCTTCTTATCCGCTTCAAGTATCCTGTCAACGAGCAGGAAAGGATACCTATGGGGTAACATCTCCATTATTTCGTAAATATCCATACTATCTACCTCATTTTGGGTTTTATATCGGTTAAGATATCGTTAACAAGCTGATCCAATTTTTTATCGCTGTCCACACTTCTTTCAGAGGTTGCAACGACTAAGCCGGTTTTGGCATTTATAAGCTTAAAGTTTGTTTTAATTACACCGACATCGGCTTCACAGGTACCATATATTACATAATCGACTCCAAGGTTACGTCCTAAAGTTGCCAGTTCCGTATCTGTCAGTTTACGTTTAACTGTAATACCCATACCGTTAAGCGAGTTCGAAATATCCTGAATTTTAGTAAATTCATAATCACCTATGCGGTTCAGCGCATTTTTCAGGATTGCTCTCACTCTTGAACCGAGCTGAATTTCCTGTGCCTTGTTATTCGTTTCAAATATACCGGGAATTGCTATTTCAAGTGTCTTTGCAGTCCCCTGACTGCCAAATTCACCATTCAACGCGTCTATAACATCATTAGTAATATCAATGACATCTTTCGAGTAAATAATACCCGATTTGCTTTTATCGAAAATAATCGTATACCCCTCTTCTTGTGCAATTCTTTTAATTATCGTATCAATTTTAACGGTTATTACCATTGAATACTCTTTCTTTTTCTTTTCAAGAAGACCGCCCTCTCCCCATATACTATCAATAAACTGTGCATACTCCCTCTCTTTTCTTTTGATTTCCTTTTCCTTTTCCAATTTCATCTCATTTGAAATTACCAGTTCTTTATTGTTCAAATCCTCTTTTAACCTCTTTATCTCCAGTTTCTTTGCACCGAGCTCTCTTTTCCATTGATTTATCTGCATATTTATCTGTGATTTAAGCGCAGATAATCCTTTATAGGAATTTATAACTCTATCGGTATCAACATATCCTATTTTCTCTTCTGCAAAGGTAATAAGAGGGAATAAAATCAGCAAAATAATAATTATCCTCTTCATAGCAGCTCCTGTTTAAAATGATGTTCCTATTTGAATGTGCGGCTCCCATTGAGCTCCGCCCAATCTATCAAACCCGAGACCGTAATCGAATCCGATTATACCAAGCATAGGGATATTCAATCTCACACCAATACCGGCTCCTTTTTTCATAGGCCAAAAATCTTTATGTAATCCGTCGGTAAAGGAACTCCAAACGTTACCCATATCGTAGAAAAGAAGCGCGTAAATCTGGTCCGTTGCTTTAAATCTGAGTTCCACATTGGTTATAAAATAAGCTCTCCCCGCATAATCGTAACCTGTTCCGTTATCGTATCCTATACTTCTGTCCTGATATCCTCTGAGACCCATATCACCAACCCCACCTATGAGAAATTTCTCCGTAACAGGTACGTCTCCCGGAGTCTTATAACCGAAACATGAACCATAAGCCCCCCTCAACATGATACTTGTTATCCCTGCGAGTTTGTGATAGTAACGTGCATCAATGGAATATTTCTGAAAATGCTCTCCACCGCCGAGCGGTCCCCCAACAAATTCAGCGGTAAACCTCGTCCTTGAACCACTCATTGGACTGAAAACATCATCCCTTGAATCTCTAAGAAGGCTTAACAACACCGAACTTCTCCAAACATTTCCCAATTGAGATTTTATATAATCGCTAACATGCACAGTGTCTTCGGAGGAATAATCGATATTCTGAAGTGAATATTGAATATATCCGGAGAGATACCTGAATCGTTGAAAATATCTCCCTGTAGATATACTGAACCCCTTTCTTTTTTCACCAACATCATAGGGAACAATATTATGAGTAGTATCGGTAACGGTACTATCGATAGTCGAATCCACGACAGTAGTGTCTATACCAATGGAGTCGTAAGAATACTGTATGGTTCGTGTCAAATAAAATATATTGGCTCCGAGACTTGCTCTCGTATCAAACAACCAGGGCTCATTAAAGGACAATTGAAAGTTGTTCAGAGTACGCCCCTTATCGAATTGTAAACTGACCTGTCTACCTGTTCCAAGGAGGTTCTTAAATGCCAATGAAAGGTTCCCCGTTACTCCGTCAAGCTGAGAATACGCCACTCCGCCCGAAACCGTTTCCGTAGCTTTTTCCTTTACCTTGAATGTCAAATCCACATCTCCCGAATCGTCCACAACCTTCGTATCGAGTTTTAAGTCGTCAAAATAGTTTAAAAGAGCAAGTTTTCTTTGTGTTTCAATGAGCCTCGAGCGCTTCAACAGCTCTCCGGGATAGATTGTCATTTCTCTTCTTATCACCTTCTCATGGGTTTTCGTATTGCCTGCTATATTTATATATCTCAAATGAGCGGGAAAATTTTCCGTTAAATGTAGAATGATATTCATCCTGTTTCCCACAAGCTTTTTTTCCGGAACAATCTGTAAAAACAGGTAACCGCGATCGCCGTAAACACCGTATATATCCTGCAAACTCTTCTCAAAGAGCTCTTTATCGTATTTTGCACCTGTTTTAAACTTCAATAGAGAAATCAATTTATCCGTTTTGAAAATTTTATTCCCATCGATCTTAATCTGCCCGAAATAGATCTTATCCCCTTCGTCGAGGGAAATATGGAGATACATATTTTTACCCGATTTATCATAGGTTTTATATACGTTTTTTATTTTTGCAAAGGGATATCCGTTATTTGCATAGTATTCAAGTATCTTATCTTTATCTTCCTGGAATTTATCTTCGTCGAATTTCCCTCTCCAGAAAAAAATCCCCTCTCTCGGTTTGTTTTGCATTTGGGATTTTAATTTCCCAGAGGATATATTTCTGTTCCCTTCGAAAATAATACCCCTCAACACAATTTTATTGTTCTGCAAAATATCTATCTTCAATGTACATGTATTTTTCAATCTATTCACATCCGTACGATAAATAGAGACAGTAGCATTCAAAAAACCGCTCTCCCTATACTTTTTGAGTATCTTGTTCTGCCAGTGAAAGATGTTTTTATCAGATGCTATACTGCCTACAAAAATATTGTAGTCCTTTTTTAAGTTTTTCTTTTTCACCGGTCCCGTTCCCTTAAAATCAATCTTTTTGATTATGGGATATTCGCTAACATTAATGTCAATATTACACTCGGTGCTATCTTCTGTAACAACATCTATGCTGACATCCTTGAAGAATCCCAATTTGTATATATTCTTTATCGCCCTGTCGAGATTATCCTGGTTCAGTTCATCCCCGAGATGTAATTGAGAAGCCGTTAAAATAATGGATTCGTCTGCGTTTTTATTACCTTTTACATTTATGTTCGCAATAAACATTGCAGAAAGATTGATAGAAATAAATAGCGTTACCGCCGTAATCAAAAGAATCTTTTTCAACTTCTCCTCCTATACAGTTTTTATCTTTTCTTTTTTCTTGCTTTTCGTGATTTTAAAATTCAGATTACCGTTTTTAACCAGAATGTGAACATTGTTTCCTCGGGTAATATCCTTTTTTAATATCATTTCGGAAAGAGGATCGAGAATCTCTCTCTCCATGACATTTCTCAAATATCTTGCTCCGTAAACGGGATCAAACCCCTTCTCCGCCAGATATTCTCTCGAATCGTCATTTAATATAACATTAATTCCCGTCTCATTTAGTCGCTGGGTCATCTCTTCAAATAAAATATCCACGATTTTTATTAGCGATTCCTTTTCAAGCTGGTTGAAATAGACGATTTCATCGAATCTATTCAAAAATTCCGGATTAAATTTTTCCTTTAATGATTTTGCCATTTTATCTTTAAAATCACCCCTCGCCAGTTGAGCATTCTTAAACCCCATTGTCATACCTGTTTTCAGAAATTGTGTGCCGAGATTCGATGTGAGAATTATTATGGTGTTTCTAAAACTAACCTTCTTTCCACTAGCATCTGTTATGGCTCCGTCATCGAGAATCTGCAGTAGAATACTATGGACATCAAGATCCGCTTTTTCGATTTCATCAAAAAGTACTATCGAATAGGGACGCCTCCTTACCTTCGTAGTAAGTTGTCCTCCCTCATCGTATCCCACATACCCAGGAGGAGCTCCTATTAATCGCGATACACTAAACTTTTCGCTATACTCACTCATATCTATTCTAATTATGGCATCGTAGTCCCCGAAAAGTATTCTTGCAAGTACTCTCGCCAGTTGCGTTTTTCCAACACCGGTAGGCCCCATAAAAATAAACGAACCAATCGGTCTTCTCGGATCCCGGAGACCCGAATAGTTTCTGCGAAGCGATCTTGCTATTGCTTCTATTGCTTGATCTTGTCCCACAATATACTTCTTTAGTTCTTCTTCAAGATTTATAAGTTTATATCTCTCGCTGACACTTATATTTGAAACGGGAATATGCGTCCATTGCGAAATTACACTTCTAATGTCATCTTCGTTTATTATAACCGTTCTCGAGCTTTTCACGGAACTCAAACTATCCATTAATTCCTGTTCTTTGGTTCTGTATTCCGCCGCTTTTAAAAAATCCCCATTGTTCACGGCATCAACCTTCAATCGTTTTACCTCTTCCAGATTTTCTTTCATTTTCCTTATATCTCCAAGGGATAACCCGTTTTTAAAGGAAAGTGTCGCTCTTGCTCCCGCTTCATCGATAACATCTATCGCTTTATCGGGCAAATATCTATTCTGAACATATCTTGCAGACAATTTGACCGCAGCCATTACAGCTTCATCCGTGTATTTAACATTGTGAAATTCCTCATACTTTGATTGTAATCCTTTCAATATATCATATGTCTCCTCAATAGTGGTCTCTTCTACGCTGACAGACTGAAATCTCCTCTCAAGAGCACCATCCTTCTCTATATACTTACGATATTCTTCGTAAGTTGTTGCACCTATCATCTGTATTTCTCCCCTCGTAAGGGGGGGTTTCATCATATTAGCCACATCAAGAGAGCCTTCCGCCGCTCCCGCCCCCAATATCGTATGTAATTCGTCTATGAATACGATAGCATTCTCTTTTTCTTTCAATGCCTCAAAAAGCACTTTCATTCTTCCTTCAAATTGTCCTCTGTATTTGGTCCCGGCTATGAGAGATGTTAAATCCAATTGGAGAATCACTTTATCCTTAATCTTCCCGGGAACAATTCCTTCAACTATACGCTGAGCAAGCCCTTCCACAATCGCTGTTTTACCGACACCGGGTTCTCCGACCAAGACAGGATTGTTTTTCTTTCGTCTTGCGAGTATTTGAATAACTCTTTCAATCTCATCTTCTCGTCCTATAACAGGATCAAGTTTACCTTCCTTAGCAAGTTGATTTAGGTCTCTGGTGAATTTTTCAAGAAACTTCTCTCCGCCTTCGGGTATGGATTCCTCTTTGTATTGCCTCAATTCATTCTTCCCGGCATTCTTTAATCGTTTCAATGTCTCGTAATTGATACCGTAATTCATAAAAAATTGTTCGACAAATCCCCCTTTAACATTAAACATTCCCAAAAGAAGATGAATACCGTATATTCCCCTCGTGTGATCCTCTTCCGCTTCTTTTCCGGCAAGAATAAAAGAACGTTTGTAATCTTCACTCTCCTTCAAATCAACTCGTCTTACGAGGGTAGATTTTCTTTGAGAGTTCTCAATATATTTTTTTACCTCATTGAGATCCACTCCAAATTGTTCGAGAATTCTTATTCCGGAAGTTGAATAATCTCTCCTGTTTTTTATAAAAGCCAAAAGCAGATGCTGTTGTCCGACAAATACGCTCCCGAGTCTCATCGCTTCATCATATGCCAACTTTATAATTCTCTTTACCGTTTCCGAATATTGATTCATCCGTACCTCATTAATTTATTCACATGCTCTTTCCGGATACGCATTACTTCGGTCATGGCTTCACTACTCTTGATGTTATAAATATAACGCAGGTAATTTCTTCCCAATTCATTAAAAATTCTACTTATGTCAACTAAAGTCATATCTTTTATATAACCGCTTATAACACCCATTCTCAGCAATGACATAATCTTGTATATTTCATTATCTTTAATTAAAAGCGAATTTCTAAATATAGCATAATTGCGAATTACTTTATCTTTGAACTTAATGCTTCTAAAGAGATCCTCCCTATATCTGTGTTCCGCGTCGATAATTTGCTTCAGAGCATTGAAAGCCATTCTTATAATTTCATCTTCCGCAAATCCAACGGTTATTTTATTTGTCAAAATAAAAAACGAGGATTCCCCATAATTGTAATCAGGAAATTCGTCGATACTCATATTTAATCCGGCTGCCAATTTTTTTATAAAATTTATCTTATTTTTAAATACGACACCCGGTAAGTCCAGTAAAAATTTTATTCTGAGACCTGTTCCCGTATCATCAAGGGAAGAAGTAAGATATCCGAATGTGCCATTGAAAGAATAGGAAAAGTAATTTTCATAAAATTGTTCCAAATCATAAACATAGGAATAACCTTCCCGCAACTGATCTTCCCTCGTATTGATTACAAATGCAAGATGATTATCCGCATTAGTTATGACAAAAAGGTTCAAATTCTCGTTTACCGCAATACCCACTTTGTCTCTTTACGTTCTAAAAAGAGAATCCCCGAATTTTAAATATTCCTTGATCGCCGCAAATTCCACGTCAGTCATATCCATTCCGTAAAGATACTCGAATTTTTCCTCTCCTCTATTGTACTTGTTTAAAATTGTAAATATACTTTTAGAAAGCCCCACCATATCAAGTGTTTTAGCCGTTTCAGGGAATTTATATCCTTCTATGTTGCGAAATAGCAATATCCTCGAAAACAGCACGACATCGAGATACTTCGATTCTCTCTCAATCCATTTGGGCATCCTGTTCAAAATTTTGTTCAGAGAAAATGTTTCAACCCTCTGCACTTAATTGCTCCTCTATAAGCTTTATATCTTCACTTATTTGATGTGCCTTTTCGTAATCCTCTTCCTTAATTGCCGATTTTAGAGCCTTCTTTGCTTTAAAATAAGCGTTTTTCAACCTTTCCTTTTTCTCCGATTTTTTAGGAGCCATACCGATATGAACAAATGTTCCCTGACTCATTTTCAGCATTTTCTCGATATAATCGGAAAAAACGGTATAACAAAAGGCACATCCCAACCTTTTATCCGATTTTATCTCCTCTATTGATCTGCCACAATTAGGACAAATCATCTCCATTTCAAGTTTCATTGTCTATACCTATATCATAATGATTTTCTACTTTTCCGTCAATAAGGTAAACAGTATTATCCGCATATTTTTCAATTAATCTATTGTGCGTAACAATCACAAATGAAATTCTTCTCTCTTTCAAAATACCAACCAAAACATTCATGACATTTTCACTTGTTTTTCTGTCCAGATTTCCTGTCGGTTCATCGGCAAAGACAATCTTTGGCTTCACGACAAGAGCTCTGGCTATTGCCACCCTTTGTCTTTCTCCACCTGATAGTTGAGCCGGTTTGTGCTTTTCTCTCGATAAAATATCCATTTCCCGCAACAAATTCCTGCTTCTCTCGATAGCCGATTTCTTATTAACCCCCTGGATAAGAAGCGGAATCATCACATTTTCAAGCGCCGTAAACTCCGGTAAAAGGTGGTGAAACTGGAACACGAAACCAAATTCTCTATTCCTTATTTCCGACAATTTATCATCATCCAGCCCACGGACAAAATGATTATTATATATGATTTCTCCTTCATTCGGCCTATCAAGAAGCCCCATTATGTGAAGTAATGTACTCTTCCCTGCACCTGAAGGCCCCACTATGGCAGTTATGCTACCATTTTCAATTTCCATATCAACCCCATGTAGAACCTCAACAGGCACTTCACTGTCATTATATACCTTTTTAACATTTTTAAGCGTTAATATTTTATTCGTATCTGATTGCATCCTGCGGCTCCATTTTTGAGGCTTTATATGCCGGATATAGTGTAACTATAAAACTTATGGCAATAGCACAGACGGAAACAAGCAAGAAATCCGTGATATGCATCTTCACCGGTAATGTATCAATCAAATATACATCCTTCGGAATCGATATGAAATGATATTTACCGAGAACAAATGATAGCAAGAAACCTGCTATATTCCCCAATACCGTTCCTATGACTCCTATAGTAACTCCCTGTATGACAAAAATTGCCTGTATATCCTTTCGTTTTGCCCCCATAGCTCTCAGTATTCCTATTTCTCGTGTTTTCATCGTAACGCTCATAAAAAGCGTAGCCGCAATATTAAATGCAGCCACAAGCGTGATGAAACTCAGAATTATGAACATCCCGAATTTTTCGAGCTTCAATGCCGAGAAAAGACTCGAGTTGAGGTCCATCCAGTTGTTCGTCCTATAGGGATAACCGAGATCTTTTTCAAGTTTCACACCGAATTTTCTCGCATTGTATATATTCTTTATTTTCATTTCAATACCGGTTACCCTATTGCCAATATCCATGAGCTTTTGAGCATCCTTTATCGATATGTAAGCAAGCCCGGAATTGTACTCATATACACCAATATCAAAAATACCACTTACCGTGTACATTTCCGTCTGAGGTATTATTCCCATGGGGGTCATTGTTGTTGTATAGGGAGAAAATATCTTTATCTTGTCTCCTACATGAATTCTCATGTTATCGGCAAGCTCGGTTCCTATGACAATTTTTTTATTACCGAGTTCAAATTTTCCATCCACTATATGTTTCGATACATCGGAAACATTTTTCCCGTGAATAGTATCGTATCCCCTTAATACTATGCCGTCCGTATAATTCCCGTTATTTAAAATCACTTTTGTGTATATGAAGGGGGAAGCCGCCGTAACATTGTGATATTTTTCCACCACATTTAAAAGCGAGTCGTAGCGGGAAATGGGTTCGTTGTAATATTTCAATAAAATCACATGCGCATTAACACCGAGAATTCTGTCTCTTATATCTTCCTGCATACCGTTCATAACCGGAAGAACCACAAGAAGAGCGGTAACGCCAAGGAATATCCCTGTAATGGAGATAACCGTCGTGACCCTCTGGAATGTATTTTTACCTTTTGCCCAGAGATAACGCTGTGCAATAAAATATTTGTACATTATCTCGCTTTTAACAGAGGAAACAAAATTACATCCTTAATAGTTTCCCTGTTGGTGAGCAGCATAACAAGCCTGTCAATCCCTATACCTATACCTCCGGTGGGGGGCATTCCATATTCCATAGCCTCTAAATAATCTTCATCGATTTCCTGAACTTCCATCTCGCCCTCTTTCCTCAGCTCCATTTGATATTCGAATCTCTTCCTCTGATCTATCGGATCGTTCAACTCACTGAAGGCGTTTGCATACTCCGTTCCGAGAATAAGTAATTCAAAACGTTCCACTTTTGTTTCGTCATCTCTATGGATTTTAGCAAGCGGTGAAATTTCTTTTGGTTGATTTATAACAAATGTGGGATTTATTATATTCTTTTCCACCATTTCGCTGAAAATTTCATCTATGATTTTTCCTCTTCCGATTTTTCCTTCAATATCAATCTCATGTTCGTCACAGAATTTCTTGAGTTCATCATCATCCATTTTCCTAACATCAATATTGGCAAATTTCTTTATCGCTTCATAGTAATCAATTCGTTCCCAACTTCCATTAAGCTCTATTTCATGACCACTATACTCTATTTTTGTTTTACCCAATATTTTTTTTGCCATTTCCTGAATTAAATTTTGAACTAAATCCATCATATCGTAATAATCGGCGTACGCCTGATAAATTTCTATCATAGTGAATTCAGGATTATGCGTTTTATCGATTCCCTCGTTTCTGAAATCTCTGGCAATTTCGTAAACCCTTTCGAGTCCGCCAACTATAAGTCTTTTTAAATACAATTCGTCGGAAATTCTCAAATAGAGATCCATATCGAGCGCATTGTGATGTGTGAGAAACGGTTTGGCGAATGCTCCACCGTATCTCGGTTGTAAAACGGGAGTTTCGACTTCCATAAAATCCCTTTGGTCAAGGTAATCCCTTATGAACTTTATAATATCCCGCCTGAGCAAAAAGGTGTGCCTCGTGTCATCGTTCATAATGAGATCGAGATAGCGTTTCCTGTATTTCAATTCGACATCTTGAATTCCATGGTATTTTTCGGGAAGAGGCAAAAGGCTCTTTGCCAGTACTTCCATCTTCTTTACAGCGACTGTTGTCTCACCTCTGTGTGTTACGAACACCTCTCCCTTTACACCGATAATATCACCTATATCCAGCAGTTTTACGTTTTCATACTCATCACCGAGAAGATTAATCGTTATATATAGCTGAATCAATCCTTTTCTGTCTTTGATCTTTATAAATGTTGTCTTCCCCTGTCTCCTCATCAACATAATCCTTCCGGCTATACTTACTTCTGTTTTATCCTGGATCAGTTTTTCCTGATTCTCGAATATGTCCGAAGATGTGTGCGAAATATCGAACTTATATGGATACGGGTTCATTCCTTTTTCTTTCAGTTGCTCCATCTTTTTAATTCGCTGTTCTCTGTATTCATCTATGCCTGCCATTACGCCTCCTGATTTTTATTTAATCCTCTCAACAAGTAACTCTTTATAAATTCATCTATATCACCATCCATGACCTTTTCAATGTTGCCGATCTCCATGTTTGTCCTATGGTCTTTTACGAGTGTATACGGTTGAAAAACATACGATCTGATCTGATGCCCCCAGGAAATATCGGATTTTGATTGAAACGCGTCCTTATTCTTTTCTTCGTCCAAACGCCTGTAATGTTCATACAATTTGGCTTTCAAAATCTTCATGGCATTTTGCCTGTTTTTGAATTGTGAGCGCTCCGTTTGCGATTGTGCCGTTATCCCTGTGGGAATATGAATCAATCTCACTGCTGTACTCACCTTGTTCACATTCTGCCCGCCGGGCCCCGATGATCTAAACATCTCCATCTTGATGTCATCATCCCTGATTTCCATCTCCACATCTTCAATTACAGGATAAACATAAACAGATGCAAAAGATGTATGTCTTCTGTGGTTGGAATCAAACGGAGAAATCCTTACAAGTCTGTGTATACCCGTTTCCGATTTTAAGTATCCGTAGGCATATTCCCCGTTAACCTCTATTGTTGCATCCTTAATACCCGCCTCATCCCCCGCTTGAAAATCAAGTATCTTGTATTTGAAATTAGATCTGTCAATCCAGCGAGTATACATCCTGAACAACATACTTGCCCAATCGCATGATTCCGTTCCCCCTGCACCAGGATGAATGGTAAGAATCGCATCATTTGCATCATAAGGACCGTTCAGTATATTCTCTATTTCCAGTTTCTCAACATCCTTTGAAAGGGTTTCCACATCCTTTATCAAATCCTTCTTTTCTTCCTCATTAAGGATTTCGAAAAACTCTTTCAGTTCTTTGTACCTACTATCGATAGCATTAAAGGTTTCTGTTATTCCTTTCAATTTTTTGTATTCTCTTATTGTCTTATTGGCTGATTCCTGATCCTGCCAAAAATTCCGAGAATTAATTAACTTATTGAGTTCTTTTAACCTCTCTTCCTTTGAAGCCAGGTCAAAGATACCTCCTGAGTAAATCAATTTTTTCGCCTATATCTATTAATAAATTTTCGTAACTTTCCATACTTTCACCTCGCCTGGATTATATAGTTTATTTCCGCAAATGTCAAGAAAATAGGCGTGTTTCGAGAGTATAAATATACTTATATTAAAACCAATGTAAAAAATCAACATTATTTAATTAGTTTGTACTCTTTTTCAAGATTACCCTACAAGCATTTGCCTTCTCATTCTTGATAACGAACCTCGTCATTTCGGGGCAGATTCGGTATTATCCGATTTTTATCCCTTTGCCTAAATCACAAACTCTCTCAAAAAGGCAATATTCTAATTCCGCTTAATTTATTATGAAATTTTTAATATATTCTTTTTACGTTAACTCTGGTATACAAATACGGATTAAGGGACATTTTAGAGAAATATTTATTATCCGTACCCATATAATTCTCTCCAAGCATTTTAAATATGTTTCCGGAAAGGAGAAGTTGAGGAAGCATTGCTTTAATCTCGCCATTTTCCATAAGAAGTGAAAATTGGACCGGTATTGCGAAGTTTCCGCCATCATCAACACTCCCTCCCCCCATTATAACAGGAATTATGGCTTTTCCCGGGGTCTCTATTTTTTCATCGTCACTGAATATAAATGAATTTGCCATTGTTTGAGGAAATTTATTGTAATCAGGCTTCAGGCCGTTGCCTGTAGGAGTCTTTTCATACATTGCAGCCGTTCTTCGGTCATAGATAAGATTATTGAGTATCCCGTTACCTACTATCTCGAGAGCGGGCTCTTTTCTTATAAACGACTCATCATCAAAAGCATAAAATAAATTTTTCTCGGGAAGATAACTTATATCATGGATTGTAAGTTTCTCGTTAAATACCTTTTTCCCAAGAAGATTGTTAAATAAAGATGTCCCTTTTTGATAATTATCACCTATAATCGATTCTTTGATTTTCCCAGCTATTATTGTTTGATCAAATGATGGGAATGCAACAGGGATGTTATAATTTCTCAGTTTTATCGGATTATCAACTGCTCTCACGATTTTCTCCATCTCTTCAATGTATTCTTCGGGGGAAAACATATTACTGCTCAAATAGGGAAATACACCATCAAAAATATTTTTACTATTTTTTCTTTTAAAGAGAAGGGTAATATCGACAAGAGGGTAATTCACAGACAGATCCGTCATATTGACAAAAGCGATTTTCTTTTCCACCAGAGCAAATCTAATTTTATTCATAAAGATAAAATCGGGAAATACCTTTCTCAAGCATTCCATCAATTTTTCTCCGAAACGTATGAATTCTTTCTCCGTGAAAATCTGCTTTTGTCTTATAAAAGAATCGTGTTTTATAGCATTGGTAGGCAACGGATAATCGTAATTCTGGCCGTATCGGATATTGTTATCCACCTCTTTTATGAGAGATGAAAACCCCACATTTCCCTTTGAGGCAACAATTGCTATTTTATCTTTATGGAAAAGCCTAACAGCCCTCCTCACTATCTCATTTTTCTTTATACTATAAATTTCCGAGTTCTTTATTTCAATTACAGTTTCTTGCACAGTCTTTTGGTATTGTTCAATCATATTAACTGATTTCCAGTGATTTGATTCTTATTTTAGGTCCACCAAACCCCACCGGCAATTTTGTTTGATTCAATTTACTACATCCGCCTTGCGCATTAAATATGAGTTTAAAATCATTTGAAACAGCCTCTATCGATTCGAGTGTCTCAAATATTGAACCTGCTACTGCAGAAACAATTACCGGTTCGGCTATTTTCCCCTTTCTAATCATATAACTGAGCCCTGGTGTCAAAGTAAAAGTTGACATTCCAAATCCGCTATGCACCGTCTTGATATAAACACCGATCTTTATATCAGATATCATATCCTCGAACGGAATATCGCCCCTTTTCATATATGTATTAGTCATTCTCACTATGGGTTCGTGTTCGGCATCGACTGAACGCCCGTTCCCCGTAGGTCTTTCTCCCATCAATGAAGCTGTTGTTAGCGTATGCAACCTGCTTGATAGAACCCCGTCCTTTACAAGGTATGTTTTGTATGAGGGAACCCCTTCGTCATCATAAGGGATATAACCACACGATGCCGGTAACCCGCCGTAGTCAATAATACTTACTTTTTCGTTTGCTACCTTTTCCCCGATTGCCCATTCATTCTGAGAAGACTTATCCCCTATCATGAAATCAGCTTCGGATTTGTGTCCGAATGATTCGTGGACAAATACACCTGTGGCAGACTCGGATAATACGGTAGTATAACTGCCTTCCTTTACATGTTTTGCTTTAAGAAATCCTTTTACTTCCTTTAATCTCTCTTTCAGCGCTTCCTCTTTATTCATAAGATGATCTAACGTATTATTCCCTATGGATATACTGCCCGAAAACATATTTCCACCTTCTGCTGCAGTAAAATACAGAGTGAATCCGCATATCGATTTATCATATGCAATATCGGTTCCCAAAGAATTTTTTATCCTTTTAACGAGATACTTGTCGTTGTATACCAACTGATACGAACGAATATATTTAAATTTCTTTATAACTTCATCATACTCTCTCAGAATCTCAATTTTGTCCTTTATTTTTCTTTTTGAAGGATTTAAGTGTTCGTATTTAATTAAGTTATCCTGTATGGGATCTATATTTAATTTCAATCCACTCTTCTCATGCGCAACGTTATCTGCAAGTTCGTCCAATCCTTTTATCTTATTTTTAATATTCTTTTCATCCGTAGTGGAGGTCATAAACCATTTATTATTTTTGAAAATTCTTATGAATATACCCGAAGATGGCGTCTCCGTAGCATATTTTATCTTCCCGTCTTTTATATTTATTTCAGTTAAATATTCCTCTTCACAACGAACATCTACAAAATGATTGTTAATCGGGTATACTTTGAAATCTCCTGTGTATCTGTTCATACCCCTTTAATAGTATATAATCCGCCCCATGTCAAGTAAAATATCATAAGTATCGCTAATAATTTAATTTAAAAATTTACCTTCTTTGTAAACATGTCAAATATATGTGTAGGTATGCATAAACATACTTACCACCTTTTCTAAAAGGATTATGATAATTCATTTTAG